>Ga0194110_10003229_pt1 | contig 20227 bp, 11 predicted proteins | sample TA2Kig1200mmetaG_FD_146192 | JGI IMG/M metagenome (GOLD analysis project Ga0194110, IMG submission 146192) | Freshwater microbial communities from Lake Tanganyika, Tanzania - TA2015032 Kigoma Deep Cast 1200m | ecosystem: Environmental > Aquatic > Freshwater > Lake | place: Tanzania: Lake...
GCGGGGGCGCTGGCGGGGTGAAGGCCTCCCTACCCCCCTGCCCCCCTTCCTTCAGAAGGGGGGAACGGCATTGATGGAGGCATCACATGAAGGGCGTTGTGTTTCTGGGCAATCGGCGCGCGGAAGTGAAGGAGTTCCCCATCCCCGAGCCGAGTGAGGATGAGGTGCTGGTGCGGGTGATGGCGACGGGCATCTGCGGCTCGGACCTGTCGGTGTACCGGATTTCGGAGGGCTACCCGGATCAGATTCGCGGGCATGAGCCATCGGGCGTGATCGAGGCGGTAGGCTCGCGGGTCACGCATCGGAAGCCCGGCGAGCGTGTCAGCGTGCACCACCACCAGGGCTGCGGCGTGTGTCCGCAGTGTGCGCGAGGAGAGACGGTCGCGTGCCCGGAGGACCAGTGCATCGGTGTGTCCGTGCCGGGCTCGTTCGCGGAGTATCTGTGCGTGAAGGAGCGCAACTGCGTGGTACTGCCGGAGAGCGTGAGCTTCATCGACGGCGCGTTCATGGCGTGCGTGGGCGGCACGGCGTATGGCGCGTACACGCGGCTGAACGCCAAGGCCCATGAGAGTGTCGCGGTCTTCGGGCTCGGGCCGGTGGGGCTGAGTTGCGTGCTGGTCGGCAAGGCAATGGGGCTGCGCGTGGTCGGCGTTGACCTCGCCGAAGAGCGCCTGGCCCTCGCCACGCGCTGTGGCGCGGATGCGGTCGTGAACTCGTCCGAGGGCAACGTGCCGGCGCGCATTCACCAGGCGGTCGGCGCGCAGACGTGGCGGGATGGCGTGGACTACGTGATCGAGACCTCGGGGAGCACCGGCGCGCGCGAGTGCATCATCCCGAGCCTGCGCCGCGAGGGCAAGGCGGCCATCGTCGGGGTCGGTAGCACGGAGCGGGTCATCAACCCGAGCGACATCCACGGGCGCGCGGTCACGATCCTGGGATCGGTCGTCTTCCCCCTCGGGTGGATGTGGGACCTGGCGCGCTTCTGCGCGATCAGCGGGTTGAGCTTCGAGCCCGCGGTCACGCATCGGCTGCCGATAGAGGAGGCGGTCGAGGGGCTGCGACTCGCGGACGAGGCGAAGGACTGCGGGAAGGTGGTCTTCCTGCCCAACGACTGAACCACGAAGACCACGAAGAAGGCACAAAGAGACGCGAAGCACGACATGGCTACTGGGGGTCTTCGTGCCTTCTTCGTGGTCTTCGTGGTTCGGCCGTTGCTTCAGGTCCAGAAGTGGTACTGCGGGCGGCGGGTCGCCATGGCGAGGAGGGACCACAAGCCGCCAATCGCGAACTCGCCGAGGATGAGGCCGAGGAAGAAGGGGCGGGCATTGCGGTACGTCTTGGGGCTCGAATAGCGGAGGATGAGGCCCTTGACCGCCCAGCCGATCAGGAGCGGGAGCCAGATGAGGCCGGTGGTCCAGTCGGCGGCGATGGCGTAGGCGATCGGGTGGAAGGGCCACCAGACGAAGCGGAAGCGCATCTCCATCAGGAAGGTCGCGAAGGCGAAGCCCACCAGGATTCCGCCCAGGCCAACGAGGTTTGGCCCCTTCGGGTCGTTGATCCACGAGTTCACCAGCATCCAGCCCTGCGGCGCGAGGTCGTGGACGGGGTGACCGGCCTGCTCGACGCCCTCGCGATAGCAGAAGTGCAGCAAGGCCCACACGGCGGCGAGTGAGCCGAGGGCCGTCGCCAGCGCGGCGGCGCCGGTGATGCTCTCGCGGCGCGTGCCGAGCAACTCGCCGATCTTCATGCCCTCAAGCTGATGAGGCATCGGCACCCCGGTATACGCGCGGTTGAACCCCCAGAACAGGCCCCAGGCGCTCATCTCGGTGGTCTTCATCCGGTTCGTGCCGATCACGGTCAGCAGGATGTGATCGGGGCCGGCGAAGTGGAAGCCGTGCGTCGGCGCGCCGGCTTCCGCGCGGACCTTCGCGACAGCCGTGTTCACCACGAGGTACAGGATCATGTAGATGAGCGCGATGAGAACCGGCATCCCCAGCGCGGAACCGAACCAGGTGGTCGCTGCCAGTCCGAGCAGGATCACGCTGATGGCGAGGCGGTACTCGCGGGCCTCGGCAGAGGGAACCGTTGCGAGATGCGCAGGACCACCGCGCAGCGCCTGCCAGACGGACGCGAGATGCTTGCGCGCCGCCCACATGGCGAACACGACGACCGCGATGTAGCTACCGATTCCCTGCTCGAGCATCGCCGGCCACTGGCTGTGGCCCGTGGATTGCCACGGGTAGGGCGTCGGGTAGCCGATGGCACAGAAGATGAACCGCTGCAGCCTGAAGAAGAGCAGGAAGAACCAGGTGCTGAACGTGAGGTCCGAGGGCAGCAGAAACGCGATGCCAATGACGAACGGGTAGAACGCGAGGCCGGTCGTCGTCAGCGCGCCGTTCCACTTCGGGCCGAAGTCGAGCCAGCGCACCTTGACGGGCATCTGCGGCACCGAGGGCCAATACGTGCTCAGCCCGTTGAGGATGTCGATCCCCGCCGAGACCGCGAAGCCCCACCACATCGCCTTCTTCCGCCAGATGGACTCCTGGCCCGGCGCGGTCAGCTCCATCGGGAGGGAGATGAGCGGGAAGCTGAGCTTCTCGTACTGCGTCCACTGCTGGCGCAGGATGACGTTGATGCCCAGGCACATGAGCTGGGTGGTGCCGATGAAGCCCGCCCACAGCAGCCCCGGACGCAGCCAGGCCTTCACGTTGTGGAGCGCGTAGATCGAGGAGCCGCCCTCGTAGAAGTACTTCACGGAGAGGGCATCGGACATCATCGCGAACCGGGGGAGATAGGGGAGAAGGGTGATCTCCCAGCGGTTCGCCTCGTTCGCGTAGCGAAAGGGGTAGGCGAGGGAGGGCGTGAGGATCGCCATGAACTGGTCGCCGACGATCCCGCTGCTCACGCCGATCATGATGTAGATCAGCAGCAGCTCGGCGCGGGTGAACGAGAAGCGCGGACAGAGCAGACGCACGATCGAATTCAGCCCGTACAGCGCGGCCAGCGCGATGACCGCGTGGAAGAAGACGGAGAGGTAGGTCGGCCGGCCGCCGTAGATGTTCTCCATCCCGGCGACCCAGAGGCTCACCAGCGGCACGAGAAGCGCGCCCAGCACAAAGCCGCGCGCGCGCAAGCGTGCCGAGCCTGGTTGGGGGGACGGTGGTTCCATCGAGCTTCCTCGGCGAGATGAAAGACAGGCCCCAATCTCCGACGGACGTCATGTCGGAAATCGGGGCCTGTCTTTCATTTCGCCTAGTAGTCGGACTCGCGGTAGATGAGCGGCTCGTAGTCGGTCTCGCGGAACTCGGCGGCGACGACCCGACCGATGATCAGTTTCTCCGGGCCCTCGCCGTACACGTGCTGCACCTCGCAGTCCAGCGACGCGGCACAGCCGTCGAGCAGCGGCGAGCCGGTCGTAGCGACGTGGGTCGGCAGCCCCTCGAACTTGTCCACCTCGGTGCTGTGCCGACCCCCGAACCGCCGGGCGATGTCGAGTTGGTCGCGCCGGAGCACGTTCACCGCAAAGGCGTTGGAGGCGAGGATCAGCTCGCGCGTCGTGCTCTGCGCGCCGACGCAGATCAGGACGCGGTCGGTGGCCACCTGCGTCGCCCATGCGACAGCCAGCCCGCCCTTGCGGCCCTCGTGCGCCCCGGTCACGACGTTGACGCCGTGGTTCAGCATGTCATGTCTGAGGTTCATGGTTGCGGTCTCCTCTCACCGATTGCGCCCGTCGTTCAGCCAGTGGAACGCCTCGCGAATCCACTGGTAGTTCTGCTCGCTCATGCCGAGCGAGGAGTAGTCCTCGATGTAGGCGATGAAGCCGCCGTTGTAGGCGCCGAGGTTCTCGTTGAGGCGGCGCGCGTACTCGAAGATCTCCTCGCGCGAGCCGTGGCAGGCCCGGCGCTGATGGTCGATGGAGCAGCAGAAGCAGATCTGCCCGCCGAACTCCTGTGCCAGGCGCTCGATGCCGAAGATGTCGGGCTGCAACAGCTCGAGGATGTCCAGGCCGATCTCGATGAGGTCGGGGATGATCGCCCACACGTCGCCGCATGTGTGCAGCCAGGTGTGCTTGCCCTGCCGATGGAGGCGCTCGTACTGGTCGGCGTAGCGCGGCTTGAAGACCTCGCGCCAGACGGTCGGGTTCACCATCAGCCCGTCCTGCGTGCCCCAGTCATCGCCGAACTTCACGCCGTCCAGGTCATGCCCCGCGAGCTGGTCGATGATCCCGTTCTCGACGTCGAAGACGAGGTCGAGAACGCGCTCGGCCTTCGGGCGGTCTGCGTGCAGGTCCATCAGGAACTGCTCGACTCCCCGCATGAACATCGCGCAGTTGAAGCCCGAGATGCCGATTCCGCAGACGAGGTACTTGTCCCGGTTCGTTTCGATCCACGCGGGGAGATGGTCGAGCCGTCCCGGCGCGAAGGGGTCGGGCGGGATGTACGAGTCAATCGCGCTCCAGCCGGCGAGCGGGTGCACGTGCGGCTGGCCCATCGTGCGGTCGAGGCTCTGCCACACGTAGCCCCACTCGGTCATGCCGGGCTCCGAGGGCGTCCAGCCCGCGGCCGGCGCCCACCCCGTCCCCAGCGTGTCGGAGTGGTCGAAGTCGCGGTTGCAGTAGTGGATCGGCACGCGGGAAGGGCCCGCGAACTCGACGGCTCGACGGACGATCTCACGGGAGGTCATGCGGGCGGTATTCGCGGGGAACAGGGGGCGCCCCTGCGTGGGAGACAGGCGAGGAGAGGGAACGGCGGCGTTCGGGCGGCTCACGAGCCGCCCCTACAACGGGTGTCGAGGCGAGTTGCCAAGTAGGGGCGCAGCGTGCTGCGCCCACGACCGTTCATCGATCTCGGCGCCGTCCTTGCGGAGGCGGTCCCAGGCGGCGGCTTGCTCGTCGTCGGTCATGCCCTTCAGGAGTTCGAGGAAGATCTGGAGCCAGAACTTGCCCCAGTACGTGCCGCCGCCCTGGAGGCGAGGTCCGCGCGCGTCGGGGAGGATGGGGAAGTCGAGGCCGGCGATCTTCTTGGCGGCTTCCATCACGGCGCCATAGCGGTCGTGGGTGAAGGTGGTGATGACCTTGTAGCGGTCGTGCCAGCGGCGGAGGTAGGCGGCCATGCGCTCGGCGAGGATGGGCTTGGCGAAGGCATACTCCTCGGGGCTCATGTGCTTCACGCCGCCGCCGCGCTCGTCGGCGGGGTAGACGTCCTCCATCTCGTAGGGCACGGGCCCGATCACGCTGCTCATCACGACCACGTGGCAGCGGCACTCCTCAGAGTCGGCGCGCGGGTCCTTGCCGACGGCGAGGCGGATGCCCTTGCGCATCGAGGCATGGCTGGGCGACTTGGAGTAGGGGCGGCTGACGGAGCACTGTAGGAAGACGAGCATGTCCTTGTTCGGCGGCGGCGTGTAGCGCGTCAGCACGTAGTTGTAGAAGTCGAGCACGGGCTTGCTGGTGGGATGGATGTCGTCGCGCTTCGTCTCCGTGGGCCGGACGATTCGCTGGGTCGGCTCTTCGCGGGCGGCGCCCACGCGCTTGCGGAGGCGGTAGCGCAGCAGACCGTGGCGGAAGCTGTAGCCGGCGGCCTCGAAGTCGGAGCGCAAGGGCGTCTCGCGCTCGACGGACTGGCCCCCTAACTGGCTGACGCGGATCGCCTCCCACTGCCCCCAGCGCACCGCGTACTCGACGATGGCGAGTGCGATCTGCTTGTGCAGGACGGATTGCAGGGGCTCGTCCGCCTCGGTGTAGGTGACCCGCACGTCGCGGACGCGCAGGAATCGCTCTTCGTTGGGGCTGGTGTCCACGATGGCGACGAGCCTGCCGCGTCGCAGGACGAGGTAGCGCGTGGCGAGCGGGCGGTTCTGGAGCTGCTCCAGCTTCACCACCGAGAGGTGCATCGCGACAGGGTCGAGGCTGCTGACCATGAGCGCGGGCTCGGAGTCGGCGGGCTTCTCGGTGCGCAGGCGCTCCAGGCCCTCCGGCAGGGCGAACTGGTCGCCCGACAGGCTCTCGATGAAGTACCCGCGCAGCAGTTGGCCGCGCATGAACAGCTCGCGCAAGCCGCGCGAGACATCCTTGGGCGAGAGGTCGGACTTCGCCAGGAGCAACTCGCGCGCGGCGACGCCGTAGCGCTGCATGAGCGCCATCACCCGCGCGCGGCAACGCCGGCCGACCGCCGCGTCGCTCGGATCGAGATCGGCGACCGCCGAGGTGGCGAACCACTGGCCAACCTCGGAGCGCAGGCCCGCCTGGCGCAGGTCCGCCGCGGCCTCCAGGTCGGCCTCGTCGGCATCCGGGGTGCGCTCGGAGGTATCTTCAGGCTCATCCTCGGGTGCGTGGAGAGGGCCGAGCACGTCGCGCTCCCAGCGGGGCGGGTTGGTCCACCCACATCGCGCGACCGCCGAATAGTCCGTGTTCGCGGCGAGGCCGGACCGGTAGAGCCCCCACAGCACGCGCTCCAGCGTCTCGCCGCCGAGGCCGAGGGAGGTCTGCAGGTCGGTCAGCGGCTGCTCGCCGGCATCGCGGAGGCGCCGCAGCACGGTGAGGTGATCGGGTGGGAGACCCTCGGTGGTCGGCGCTTCGAGAAGCTCGCGGGCGCGATTGGACGGGATGAAGGTGAGACCGCGGAGCAGTGGACGCGGTCGCTCTTCGCCGAGGCTGAACTGGCCGACGAGGGCCTCGCGGCTGAAGACGCTGACGCCGACCTCGCGCGGCTCACCGCTCTTCATCCGCTGGCCGAGGAGGTCCCGTTCCCACAGGCGAGGGTACGCGCGGCAACCGGCGAGTTGGTGGAGGAGCGTAGGGATGGCGTCGGAGCCCTCCAGACGCGTGCGCGGGTGGACGTGCTGCCACTTGAGGAGGTAGTCGGCGTAGCGGTCCAGCGGGACGGGCTCAACGGTCTTGCGCAGCGCGGCGAGGGCGAGCCGGTGCAGCTCCTCCAGGTTGGCCCGCGTGCAGAGCTGCGGCGCGGGGCGACCGTTGACGAAGTGCCCAAGCTGCACCTCACCCGTATCCAGGTACTCGCGCAGGACACCGAGGAGCGTCCTGTCGGTCAGCCCGTACCGCGCGCAGAGGTCGGCGACGGGTACCGGTCCCCAACCGCGCAGCACGCGGAGCAGCACCTCGCGGCGTGCCCCGATCCGGCTTGTGGTCTGGCGCAGCACGCCGGAGAGCCACTGCTCGGGCACGGCCCAGAGGGGCTCGCCCTCCTCCTCGCCGCACTGCACGATGCGGAAGGCGTCCTGGAGCTTGCGGAGGAGAGGAGAGGCGTCCTCACCGAGCAACTCCGCGATCTCGCTCGTGGTCGCCTGGGCGGCAGAGCGGAGGGCGTCGAGGAGGCGGGTGAGACGATGGTCCTCCTTGAGCTGGCTGCCAAAGGCGACGGCGTAGAGCCAGAAGTCCTCGGCCGCGATCCAACGGGTGGCGCGGCCAGGGGTCTGCGGGAAGGCGATGGGAAGCGCTCGGCCGGCGGACCAGAGCACCCGCAGCCAGGCGCGCCAGCCGCCGGTGCAGCGGGAGGCGATGGCAAGCGGGCTCTCCGAGCCCTCGGACAGCTCGCCGCAGCGGCGAATGAGGGCGAGGAGTTCGTCGGGGTCACGGGCGCGCGTGTTCTCGTGGGTGCCCTGCCGGCGGGCCTCGAAGTCCGCGACCACGGAGGGATCGAGCAGGTCGCGGATGCTGTCCTCGTCGAGGATCTGCTTCAGGACCTCGCGGTGCAGGGCGAGGAGTTCGCTGCGGCGCTCGCGGCGCTCGATCTCGGTGACCGCGCCGAACTGCCCGGCGAGAAGCAGACCGTGGCCGAACGGGCTGGGCACCTCGACATCCGCGTGGACGATGCGCATCTGCCCGGAGGCCATCTCGCCGAGGACCTGACGGAGGCCCGTGAGGTCGAGGTAGTCCTCCACGCACTCGCGGGCCGTCTCGGCCATCAGGGGGAAGCGATCCAGCGGGCCGACCTCGCGCTCCAGCCGCCGGGCGGCCGCGTCCTGCTGCCAGACCGCACGCTTCTTCCCCTGGCTCATGCGAAGAACAGCAAGCGCCCTGACGGCCGCGTGGCGGAAGCGAATCGCGAACATCGCGGAGGTCGCGACGTACTGGTTCACCCAGTGGGCCAGATTGTCGGCGGTCACCAGCCGGAGGACTTCGTCGGCCGAGGTCTCAGCCTCGGGGGGCAAGTGGATAACGAGCGCATCGTCGCTGTAGGAGACCTGAAGCTCGAGAGCCAGCTCATCGTGCGCGGCCTGCACGAGGGCCTCCGCCCACGCCTCGTTCAGGCGGCCTCCGTAAGGCGAGTGCACGAGGTGTTGGAGATGGCCGAGGGGGTTGCGCGACGTCTCGACGACCATCGCCTCGCGGCCGGGCCACGTATCGAGCGAGTGAGCCTCCTCGAGGAAGTACTCCACGATCTGCTGCGCGCCGGGCTCATCCACGTGGTACTCGCGCATGAGCCACTGGCGCAGCTCGTCGGGTTCGTCGAACAGCCGCCGGAACATGACGCTGCGGAACGCGGCGACCTGCTCGCCGAGCTTGAAGGAGCGGGGGATGACATCGGGGCCGAACCAGTAGGGGATCGTCGGCGCCCTGCCGCGCGCGTCGCGGACGTAGACGATGTTGCGGTCCACGCGCGAGTACTCCCACGTGCGCGTGCCGAAGACGAAGCGCTGGCCGGGGCGCATCCGCTGAACGAAGGCCTCGTCGAGCGTGCCGAGCTTCTTCTTGTAGTCCTCGGCCTGGAGCGCGTACTCGGCGTACTCGGGGATCGTGCCGGCGTTCTGCTGCGCGATGGTCAGCGCGCTGCGCGCCGACGAGACGCGGTCGTTGGCGTGGTCCCAGTGGACACGCGAGCGTGTCTCGAACAGCTCCCGCCCGGCGTAGCTGCCGGAGAGCTGCTCCAGCACGCGGCGGAAGTCATCCTCGGGCAGATCGCGGAAGCCGTAAGCCCGGCGAACGATGCGCAGCATCGCCTCGGGCGGGCCGGGCTCGATGGCGGCCATCGCGCAGAGCTGCTGGGCCAGCACATCGAGGCAGTTGCGCGGGATGTGGACCGGCTCCAGGTCGCCGGTGAGCATCGCCCGCGCGAGGACGGCGATCTCGACGAGGTCATCGCGACTGATCGGGAACAGGCGGCCCTTGCTGGTCAGCCCGAGGAGGTGCCCGGCGCGCCCGACGCGCTGCAATCCGGCGGCGACGTTCTTGGGGCTCTCGATCTGGCACACGAGGTCGAGGTGGCCGATGTCGATGCCCAGCTCCAGCGTGGACGTGGCGACGATCGCCCGCAGTTCGCCCTGCTTCAGCGCGTCCTCCATCTCCAGGCGGAACTGCCGCGCCATGCTGCCGTGATGCGCGCCGATGCGCAGGCCGAGGCTGCGATCCTCGGAGAGCTGGTTCAGCTTCGCCGCAACTCGCTCTGTCCAGTACTTCGAGTTGCAGAAGATGAGCGTCGTGCGGTGCTCAGCGATCAACTCGAGGAGGCGCTCGTAGATGGACTCCAGGACCTCCTCGGGCTTGGCCTCCGCGAGGTTCGGGACGGCGGTGATGACCTGCAGGTCGATGTCGCGCCGCACGCCGAGGTCCACGACGGTGCAGTCGCGCTCGGCGCCGTCGTCCTGCAGACCTACGAGGAAGCGGGCGATCTCGTCAACCGGGGATTGCGTGGCCGAGAGGCCGATGCGGACGGGAGGCGGACGAGATGCACGCGCTCCCGGCAATGGCGCCACCCCTGCCGGCAAGGGTGCCGGCGCTCCCGGCGACGGCGTCAGTCCCTCCCGGATGTCGCGCCAGCGACCGGAGACCTGCAGGAGGCTTGGGTCCCAGTCGCCATCCTGCGGGGGCTCATGGCCAGTGGTGACGAGTTCCTCGAGGCGTTCGAGGCTGATGGACAGATGCGCGCCGCGCTTATCGCCACAGAGCTGGTGAATCTCATCGACGATGACGTAGCGCACTTGGTCGAGGTGCTCGCGAAAGCCGCTGGTCAGGAGGAGGTAGAAGGACTCGGGAGTGGTGATGAGGATGTGTGGCGGACGGCGCCGCATGCGTTGGCGCTCCTTGGGGAGCGTGTCGCCGGTGCGGACCGCCACGCGGACGTCGGGGAACTCCGCGCCCCACTCGGCGGCGATCTCCCGCATCTCCTCCAGCGGCCGCAAGAGGTTCTTCTCGACATCGTTGGCCAGCGCGCGAAGGGGAGAGACGTAGACGATGTAGGGCTTGTGCGGGAGTTCGCCGCGGTCGCCGAGTTCCACCAACCCGTTGATCGCCCAGAGGAAGGCCGCTAGCGTCTTGCCCGAACCCGTGGGGGAGAAGACGAGCGTGCTCTGCCCCTTGGCGATGACCGGCCACGCCATGCGCTGCGCCTCGGTGGGCGCCTCGAACTTGCGGCTCATCCACTCGGCGATGACCGGAGCGAAGCTGGGCAGCTTGCGGTGACGGGACGGCACGACGGTGATCACAATACGCGGCGCCCCTCGAACTCAGTCGTACGGCCAGAAGTGCCAATACACATCGATCACCCCGCACCGATCCGAGTTGATGCGGCGGACCTCCCAATACTGCTGGTGCTGCAGGGACTTACCGTGGCCGTCGGCGAAGGCGCAACTGACCTGCCCCATCAGCACGCCATTCTGGAAGTTGCCCACGACGTGGCGGATGGCGGGGTAGAAGACGTAGCCCTGGTTCAGGCCCCAATCGAAGCGAACGTGGTCGCTGATGAGCACCAGCTCGTCGGCGCGGAGAAGGTCGGTGACGCGCTTGCTGGGCGCCGGCCACTTGTACATCCCCATCGGCCCGCCCCCGTAGCCTCCGAGGCCATCGAATCGGGCGACCCCGTGGAAACTCACGAGTTGGTACACCGGCGGATCGCCCTGGACGAATGAGCCCGCAGCGGGGGGAAAGCCGTAGTTGCGCAGCAGATCGTCGTTGGAGCGCCAGTCCACACTCGTGTGCGAAGCGCTGGGGCACGCGAAAAGCTGCAGGTTGCTGGTGTACGGCTGGAGCGTATCGATCCATGAGCCGACGAAGAGGTTCGCCGAGTTGGGGCATGAGACGAGAGGGAACGCGTTGTCATAGTCGCCGGCGTACATCAGAACCGCGAGGGAAATCTGGCGGACGTTGGAGATGCAGTTCGTCTGCCGCGCCTTCTCCCGCGCATGAGCGAATACGGGAAAGAGGATGGCGGCGAGAATCGCGATGATGGCGATGACGATGAGCAGCTCGATGAGCGTGAAACCGCGTCCAAGACGGGACATGGGTCGCGTCCCCCTTTCTCAGGTCACGACGGCCGCCTCGATCCCGAGGACTTGCGCGATCCTGGCGAGCGTCTGCGCATGGTAGCCGATGCCCAGCGCGAAGTGATGAGTCGGTCCCTCGGCCACCCAGCGCTTCAGGAAGGTCCGCACATCGGGACCGAACTTCCCGTGGGTGTTCGTGTTGCCGGTCGGCGGGATCGGCCCGCGAACCGACTCGCCCTCCGCGATCACGAACTTGAACCGGCCGGTCGCGGTCACGCCGATGCTGAGCATCGTGATCGGGCCTTCCTTGAGGCGGAACTCCACGCTTGCCCCGCGGCCCGGCTTGCCGTGGTACTTCGCGAGGCTGCGCAGCACAGGCCGGCCGTCGGCGATGTTGAGGTGATGCGGGCCGTCATGGCCGACGAGCACGGAGTCACGCTCGAAGTCGACGGGATGGAACTCCGCGAAACTCCCGCCGATCTCCAGCCGGTCCATGATGAGCATCGCGAGACAGGTCTTCAAGTCGAACTCCCCGCACATCGGGAAGCCCGCCGCGCACAAGAGTGAGTTGCCCACGATCAGGTTCGTCACGACCGTGCGCATCTCCGAGCCCTCTTCAGCCTCGTAGTAGTAAGCGAGGCCGTCGAGGCTCTTCTCGGCGATGAAGTCATCGAGCGCGACCGCGACGCGGGCACCGGTCCGCAAGTCCTCGTCGGCAAGGCGCGAGGTCAGCGGATCGCTGACGGGGTCTGGCGCATCGAAGAAGCGGAGGATCTCCGCCTGCTTCGCCGCGATGCGCGCTTCAGTCGCGACACGGTAGTGGCGGAGGATGTCGTGGGGCTCGCACTGGACCACGTGGCAGCCGAACGCCGCGGTGACGGCGGTGGGGTCCGTGTGCATGTCGAGCATGGCTTCGAGCACATGGCCCATGTGCCCGATTCGCGCGCGGCGAAGGTCGTGTAGCACGTGCGCAATGCGGCACCACTCGGCGATCTCCGCGTCGGCCTGCGGGTCGCCATGGAGCATCCCGAGGATCACACGGGGGGCCGGCTTGCCCATGCGGATCGCGACGCCGGTGAACTCGGGAACGGAGCAGAAGTCATCGTTGCAGAGCTGCATGTACGTCGTCGCGTTGGCGTAGTCCATTGCGGCCAGCGGCTGCAGCGCGACCAACACGATCGGCACGTCCAGCCCCCGCACGAGCGCGCCGAACGTGGAGGAGGTCGCGTAAGTGACCATGTCGATGAACAGCAGGTCGAGGTCCTCGCCCTTCACGGCGGGCAACACTTCGCAGGCCGCCTCGGCGCAGTCCACCATGCCGAAGGTCTTCACCTCGACCGCGTGACCGCGCAGCTTCTCGACGAAGGCCGCGAGCTTGCGGTGCATCTCGTCGAGCAGGCCGGCGAACTGAGGCCAGTAGGTGTGATGCCCGACGGCCAGCACGCCGACGCGGGCGGAGAGAGGCTTGCGGCGCTCAACCATCATCGTGAAGCGACCTCACCAAGTGATCATCACGTCGCCCGTGACGCCGGGCGCCTCCAGGTACGTCCCCAGGCGGTCGTGCCTCGCAACCGGGCGCACGAAGTCGCCCTGGATGAAGGGCCAGGTCGGGTTGCGGAGCATCGTCAGGCGGCCCTCGCTTCCGGGCTCGTTGTAGAAGCGTAACGTCGCGTCCCGCAAGCCGGACACAAGCCAGCGGTTGCGGAGCCCGTAGACCGTGGAGGGCGAGACCGTCCGGCAACCCACTTCGCCCTCTTGCTGCTCGACGAAAACGCGGCACTCGCGCCGCCAGGCGCGGGGCATCGAGTAGGTGGCGCGGCCACCGTCCAGAAGGGTCTCGTAGCCGGTCAGGATCGGCGCGCCCTGCGGCAGGCGCAAGTGGACGCGATAAGTGGTGTCGGGCGTGTAGCCGGAGAAGAAGAACGCGTTCCGATGGCGCGCAATGCAGGTCAGGGGACACGTCAGCTCCGGGAGGGCGGTCTCCATCAGTCGTTCAAGGCGGTATGGGCTCTGCTTCTCGATGAGGATCTCGAAGCCGAAGGCCTGCAAGGCCAGGCGCATCAGCCGCTCACCAGGATAGGACACCCTCGCCCTCAGCGGCACGAGAAGATGCCCGCCGACCTGCTCCGGGTCGCAGGAGACCGTTCCGCGAACCCACGCCAGACCGCCGCCGTGCCATTCGGGCAGCGCGCGGGAGAGCGCCGCGCAACGGGTCTGACCGCCCTGCGCGGCGGTCACCAACACGCGCGTCGCCGCGTCCGCGGGCTCGGCGACCACGCCGTCCATACCCCCCGCCGAGAAGAGCGCCGGATGGACCAGCTTGCTCGTGAGCGCGTCCGGGTGGAGGAGGTCGGGGTGGGTTCGCACGGCGAGGTCGAATTCGCCGGAGAGGGGCTCGGCTGGCGCGACGTTGAGTGCCTGCAGTAGGCGCTCGCTCGCGCGACTGACGGGCCCGTAGAGCAGCACACGACCGCCCTGCTCGACGAAGCCGAGGAACCCGCTCTCCCACTCGGTTCCTGCATCGGGAACCCGGCTGACGAGGATGGACTCGGTGAGGCGCGCGGGATCGGCAGTAGCCTGCACGAAGCTGCGGGTGCTGATGACCGAGTTCAGCGGCAGGCCATTGTTCACGGCGCCGCGCATGAACCAATCACCGAAGAAGACCTCGTCGATGCGGCTGGGTAGGCCATACGTCCAGTCGTGGTACTCGTCGAAGGGGTAGACCCAGACGAGCGGGCCAGGGGCATCTGGGCCGGTTTCCCAGGCGTCCAGAATGTGCGGGATCACCTCACGCGGGACACGGTCGGGCATCTCGCCGTACGAATCGTCCACGGTGAGGAAGTTGATCGAGGTGGGGCGCGTCACCCGCGCTTGCTCGTCCAGCCGCGCGACGGAGAGCGGGAGGTAGATGTCGTGCGGCTCGCGCCCGTAGCGGTCGAGCCACGGGCTGTTGTTCCACCACGGGTCGTGCGGGTAGTAGCGGAAGGGGTATGAATCGCCCGGCAGTTCGGCGATGTGGGACATCCAGCCGATCAGCTCCAGGCCGAAGTCGCCGTTGAGCGCCGCCCACGGGCTATTCGGCGGGGGCTCCATGCGGAAGCCGCCCCGGTAGATGTCGCGCAAGGGCGCTGCGTCGGATGAGAGGTCCATCCCTGTGCTCAGGTTCGTGCCACGCGTCTCAATCGGGAAGTCGGGGCACTCCCGGCGGAAGCTCTCCCAGAAGCCGATGATCTTGCCCCTGACCTCCTCACAGCGCGCGGCGGAGAAGCTCTTGCCATCGAACACCGCGCCCCGCAAGGCCCAGGTCTCCAGGCCGAAGCCGAACCCATTCGAGAACCAGATGTAGTCGAAGCCGAGGTCGCGCAGAAAGTGCTGCGACTGCCGCCCGAGGAAGGCGCCGAAGGGTGTGCCCTCGGGAATGCCCTCGGGGAAGCCGGCGTAGGCTACGTGGTCACCATTCAGCGTCTCGTAGCAGCAGACGAAGCTCGACCTGCCCATCGTGCCGGAGCTGCAGATCTCGTTGTGCCGCTCGTACTTGAAGGAGGAGATCGCGAACTCCGGCCCCGGATCGAAGGTCGCGCCGACGCGGATCGGCCGCCCCGTCACCTCGCGGCCGACCTCCTTCAGGATCGCGTTCAGCGCCTTCAGGGCGCCGTACGTGAACCGGCGCGGGTTCTCGCGGTACGGGTAGGGGCGGCTGTGCAGCCCGACGCGATCAGGGTCGCCTGGATTGGCGGATCGTGGGTTCGCGCCGCCGATCCAGTAGGCCCACTCGAAGGCGTCGTCGAGGCTGCCCCGGTAGTCCAGAATCTCCGAGCCATCTGCCGCCCAGAGCATCACCGAGACCGTCTCCGCGCGCACGCACAGCAGCTTCCACTGCTCGAACATGCGCCGGGCGACGGCGCGGGTCGCAGCGTCGCTCGGGTCGTGGAAGGGCTTGAGGCTGACCTCAAGCGTGACATTGCGGAAGTCCATGGTCGGGTCGCGGCCTCATGGCAATCGGTCCGGTGGTTGCGACTTCCGCTGCCCAAGTGAGATTCCCTTCGAGGGCGTCGCGCAATGCCCGGCGGCGCAGGATAAGAGAGGTCGAAGGCCGAAGGAGGAGATGCCCCAAGGAGGATTGCGATGACACCTGAACGTTCGCCGCGCGTAGGGCTGCTGGCGTTGATGCTGGAGCTGTACGATCAGTCGAACCCCGAGCTGCGACCCGACCGCGAAGTGTTCGCGCAGCGAATCGTGGGCCTCCTGAGCGAGTGTGCGGACGTGGTCTACACGGGAATCGCCAACACCCGCGCGGGGGTCGAGGGCGCGTGTCGGGAGTTCGCGACGCAGGATGTCGATCTGGTGGTGGTCACGTGTCTCACGTACGCGCCGAGCCTGATCGCGCTGCCCTCCCTGCGGGACCTGGGCATGCCGATCATCCTGCTGAACACGCAGGAGCTGGCGGGAGTGGGGGAGAGCTTCGGGTTCGACGACCTGCTGAAGAACCACGGCGTCCACGGGCTGCACGACCTGGCGAACGTGCTCAACCGCAGCAGTGTGCCTTTCGAGGTCGTGACCGGCCACATCGCCGATCCGCAGGTGCGCCGGGAGCTGGCGGACTGGTGCTGCGCGGCGTATGCGGCCCGACAACTCCGCTCGCTGCGGGTCGGTCTCATCGGCCACGCCTTCACGGGCATGGGCGACTTCGGCGTGGATGAGACGACCTTCCTGGCAATGATCGGTGCGGAGGTCGTGCGGGTCGATCCGGGCGAGTTCGTGCGGTTGCAGGGCGAGGCACCCGCCGCCGAGGTGCAGGCGCTCATGGCGGCGGATCGCGAGGCATACGAGATTGCGGAGGAGGTGACGCCGGAGATTCACGAAGCCTCGAGCCGGGCGGAATGGGCCCTGCGGCGGATCGTCCGCGGGCACGGCCTCGGCGCAGTTGCGCTGCACTACCCGCCGCTTGCCGCCGCGAGCCCCGGGGGCGTGTTGCCGTTTCTGGGTGCGGCCAAGCTGATGGCGGAGGGCGTCGGGTTCGGCGGCGAGGGGGACGTGACCTCAGCCGCGCTCGTGCACCTCGCGAGCTTGCTGTTCGGTGAGGCGAGCTTCACCGAGATGTTCACCATCGACTTCGAGGGCGGGGCCGTCTTCCACGCACACTACGCCGAGGCCAACCCCGCCCTCGCGCGGGAGGACCGGCCGATCCGCCTCGTGATGCGCGACGGCTGGGTCGGCTGCGGCGGGCCGTCGGCCTCGCTCTCCTTCGCGAACCAGCCCGGCCCGGCCACGCTGATGAACCTCACCGTCGGACCGGAAGGGCGCTTCCGCATGATCGCGGCCGAGGTCGAAGTGCTCGACTACCTGCAGCCCATCTTCCCGATGCCGCACTTCAAGTGCCGACCGAGCATCCCGCTGCCCGCCTTCCTGACCGGCTACCTGGAGGCCGGCGGCTCGCACCACCTGGCTATTGCCGAGGGGCACGGACTGGGTCGGGTGGAGAAACTGGCGGGCATCATGGGCCTCGAACTCACGACGCTGTGACAGGGAGCACGAACCCTTCTGCATCGGTTGTGTGTATGCCAGAGTGACTGCGTCCGATGAGAAGGCGAGGGCTTCGCGCCATGAGGAGCATCGGTTCAGCGTTGGGTCTCATCCTGCCGGCAGTTGCGGTTTGGGCGGACCCATCTCACGCCGGGTTCCGCGTGGAGCAGTTCGCCACCCAGACGCTTGGCGGTCGCGCGCAGACGCTCGTCTGTGCGGTGTGGTATCCCACGCAGGCTGAAGAGACGCGGCACGTCTACAACACGCCGTGGATCATCGGGCGGGTCGCCGTGGAGGCGCCGCCGGATGCCGAGCACGGGCCGTATCCCCTGATCCTGTACTCTCACGGCTATTCCGGTGGGGGAATCTCGGCGGCCTTCTTCACGGAGCACCTCGCGCGCAACGGCTTCGTGGTCGTGGCGCCGGACCACTCCGACAACCAGCAGGCCGTCCGCACGCGCGGCCCGCGCAACGTGAGCTTGAGCTACCTCACGGACGCGGTCACGCTGGCACGCAGCGGCGAGACGTTCGACTGGGAGGCCTACGCCTATCGCCCACACGAGGCCCGCGCGGCGATCGACGGGGCTCTCGCGCTGAGCGCGAAGCCCGCCGGGCCGTTGGCGGGGCTGGTTGACCCAGAGCGCGTCGGCGCAGTGGGGCACTCCTTCGGCTCCTACACGGTACTCTCACTCGCGGGTCTGCAGCCGAAGTGGAAGGATGACCGCCTCGATGCCGTGCTCGCGTTCTCGGGCGGCATCTTCATGTGGAAGCCGGAGGACTGGGGGCGGCTGGCGCTGCCGGTGATGATCCCCTACGGGCAGAAGGAGTGGGAGGAGCGGCGGAGGATCGGCGTGACCGACGTGGCCACGCTGACCCACCGGGCGTACGACCTGTGCGCGCCTCCGAAGTTCATGCTGGAGCTCAAGGACGCCGGGCACATGACGTTCTGTCAGGCCGTCGTCCGCAGCCTCGAACCGTCGCAAGCCACGGGTGTCGCCGCCGAGCAGGTGCGGGCGATCAACCAGCGCGGGCTTGCGTTCCTGCAGCGGTACGTGAAGGGGGATGAGTCGGCGCAGGCGGAACTGCGGCGCGCCGACCCGATGTGGGTGCTCTCGAAGTCCGAGTTCGAGTGAGGGTCACTCGACCGCCGAGAAGAGGATGTCTCCGTTCTCCTGACCGGCATCGGCCGGCCGTCCCCCGTCGTCCACCCCGTTCGGTCCCACGCTGTACAGGACGTAGACCAGATCACCCTGGCGGTGGTAGATGAACGGGTTGCCGCTGAACGGGTCCACGGGGAGCGCCGCGAGCGGCTCGGGCGAGAGCGCGGACAGCTTCTCCGGATACGCGCCGTCGCGCGCGAAGCGGATCTCGAGCGCAACGGCCAGCAGTGTCGCCCGCAAGTTCGCGAGGTGGCGCACGTGCTTCTCGCGCGTCTTGGCGACCGTAGGCAGGATCATCTCCACGAACGCGTTGCCCTTCGGCACGGGCAGGTCGTCGGTTGTCCAGCGCCAGTAGTCCGTCTTGGCGACAGCGATCATCTGCGCGTAGCAGGTCTTGAGTTGGGTAAGCGCGTCGTCCAGCATCGCCTCCGGCATCTGCAGGCCGGGCCTCTCCAGGACCTGGCCGATCTCCGCCCGCTTCGCGGGGTCTGCTTTCCAGGCCTCGATGTTGCGGCGCGTGCAGTCCCACTCGACGGCGAGGGTCTCGCTCAGGGGTACCTCCTTCGGTTCGGCGGACTCCAGGCGCTTGATCAGCTCGCCTAGCGCCTTGGCGTCACCGGCCATCGGCGCCGACCGGCGGATCTGCTTCAGGGCGATGGACTCACACGCGATGCTGACCAGCTTGTGGACCAGCGGGCCGTTGCGCGCAATGTCCTGTCCGAGCTTGATCGCGTCCATGTACGAGCCGAACGCCGCCGGCGCGTCTTCGTTGTTCAGACGGACCATCGCCTCTACCATCAGCAGGCGAGTCAGGCTGCGGAAGTCCGCGAGGTAGGGGAAGGTCGTGGAGAAGTCGACCGGGCCGGGCATCACGCACGGCTTGTCGAGACCCAGCCGGAACTCCTCTAAGGCTGCGCCGGCGTCCAGCACGATTAGCTCGGCTTCTGCGGGATCCAGGGCCTCGGGATCGCCCGCTGCCTCGTCCCACGGCCGCCCCTCCGGGAAGAGCTTCGTCGCCTGCACGTAGTGGTCGAAGGCGTTGTCGTCGGGCACGGGGTAGACGGGTACGTTGATCGGCGCGGCGAGAACGCAGACCGATCCCAGCAACGGCACAACCACGCAGCAGCACGCGAGTCTCATCGACGCCTCCGATGGGAGAGGGTTCTCATTGAGGGCAGACGCTTCACCGGGCGAGAGGTCTTGGTGGGCGGTCACTTCCCCGCGGCGAAGCGCAGGTCGTAGCGGCCCGTGTTCTTCGGCCCCTTCTCGACCCCGCCATCGTCTGCGCGGTCGGGGCCGACGCTGTAGAGCTTGTACTCGGTGGCACTGATGCGCTCATAGCGGAAGGGCTGGCCCGTCCACGGATCGACCGGCACGGAGTTCAGGATGCCAGGTACGAGGTCCGCCAGAACCGCGGGGTACTCCCCCGTGCGGGCGCGGCGTAGCTCGAGTGCGGCCACGAGGAGCGTGCCACGAAGACGCGCGAGATGGTCCACGGTCCACGGACCTGTATACCGCGACGGGCTGAACGAGTCCACGAGCGTCAGGTCCTCGCTCCACCGTTTGATCCCCTGCAGGATGCGGTCGAATCGGCGGCCTAGGCGGGCTAGCTGCCGAGGGGTCAGAGCCAGAGACCGCGGGGTCCGCCGCGCCTTCTGCGGGCGGACCGCGGAGGCAGTGCCCGTGGAGGGTCTGGTCGGGGCCGGAACCCACTCCCACGTCGGGCCCTGCGCTATCGCCACGGCCTTGGAGTACCGTCGGTCGAGTTCGCGCGTGGTCAGGATGACCGCGGCCCCGGTGGCGCGCGTCCCGTAGCGCTGCTGGAACTGCTCTCGCGTCATCGTCCCGCTGTCGCGCAGCCACCTCAGGTAGGCGATGCTCCTCTGGTGGCTGTGCGCGAGGGAGTCCGCGTACGGCACCTCGTGGGCCTCGAGCCCCTGGAGGCGGGCTACAAGCCTCGCCAACGCTGCCTCGTCGCCGGCCGCCGCCGCCACAGTGCGGCGGATGCGGTGGAGGGGGATGTTCTCGCACACCATGCCCACGGACCGCGCGAGGGTCCCGCCGTTGCGGGCGAGGTCCTGTCCCAGAGTGATCCCATCGAGCGAGGAGGCGAATGCGCCCTCGTAGTCGCCTCGCTGAGTGGCCAGCCAGGCCTCCCAGTCGAGCAGCCGTGCCATCTGGCGCGCCGCTGCCCAGGGCGGGGGCGGTCCCTGGCCCGCGCTGCCCACCTCGACGTACAACGGCACGCACGGCATCCCCAGGCCTCCGCGCAGCACCGCCAGTGCCGGCGACCCGGCGCGCAGCAGCGCCTCCACATCGGCTACCGA
>Ga0194110_10003235_pt1 | contig 20200 bp, 11 predicted proteins | sample TA2Kig1200mmetaG_FD_146192 | JGI IMG/M metagenome (GOLD analysis project Ga0194110, IMG submission 146192) | Freshwater microbial communities from Lake Tanganyika, Tanzania - TA2015032 Kigoma Deep Cast 1200m | ecosystem: Environmental > Aquatic > Freshwater > Lake | place: Tanzania: Lake...
ATAGTGGGTCAAACACCTGTGTCGCGCAGTTGATACAGTATGGCGGGACCGCCCCGGATGCGTCCGGATCGCCAAAACGCCCATACCGGATCAACTGTCGGGGAGAGGGAGTTGACCCAGTATGGCAGCCGATCGGTCTTGCGCCCCCCTCGTGGGGCGTTGTACCTAGGGGAGGAAAGGTGCGATCAGAGGTAGAATCGGGTGCGGAGGAGGCGGAGGAGCTTGTAGTACCACTGGTGGATGAGGGGCTTGCGGGCGATCTGGAAGCGGGCGGTGCCGGTGGCGCCGAGGGGGATCGGGGCGGCGTGGGAGGGAACCTCGAGCTCGACGCGGAACCAGGGGAGAAGGGTGCGGTTGCCCTCGGGGTCGCTTGGGTCGAGGAGCACGGGTCCGCCGCCGCGGTCGGTGAGGCCGGGGCTGGGGACCTCGTGGGTGGCCTGGGGGAAGACTTTGGGGCTGTGGCACGTGAGCTCGACGTCGGGTTGGGAGTGGAAGCGGACGGCGGCGGTCTGCTCCTGGGCCTGCCGGACGTCGGCGATGCTGGCCTGGTCTATGACCACGACCACTTTGGTGAAGGGCTCGCGGGCGACGATGGCGATGGGGTCGCCGATGTTGAGGAAGCGGCCCGGGGCATTGGCGATGTCGGGCGCGATGAGGCGGCCGTCGCACGGGGCGGTGAGGGTCAGGGCGGCGATGCGCTGGCGGAGGACGGCGAGGGTCTCCTCGAGCTCGCCGATGCGCTTGCGCTCGACGCCTGCGGCAGCGAGGTTGTTCTCCTTTTCGAGTGCGGCGAGGCGGATGCGGGCGATTTCGAGTTGCTTGGCGGCGCGGGTGGCGTCGTAGCCGAGCTCTTCGTTTCGGCAGCGGGCGATGAGCTGGCCGGCGCGGACCTGTTCGCCGTCGCGGGCGAAGACCTCCTCGACGAAGCCGCGCCAGCGGGCGCGGACCGCGGCGCGCTCCTGCTCGGCGAGGGCGCAGGGCGAGTAGATGTGCTGGGGCAGGCTCCAGAGCGCCAGGGGCAGCACCACCGCGGCGACCACGGCCGCGAAGACGGCCACGCAGCGCGCCCTGTGCCGCCGCGTGGCCTTGGCGAAGAGCAGGTAGTGGACCAGCTTGCCCAGCGGGATGAGGATCCAGACGATCGCGGCCCCGATGCCCAGGAGCAGCCCCAGGCCGAAGAGCGACGAGGCGATGAAGAGGATGATCCCGATGACGACCAGGGTGCGATACCAGAAGGAGGCCACGCCGTAGGCGACGAACCAGACCTTCTCGCGCGGGTCGCGGGTCGGCGGGTCCTGCTCGAGGCCCAGGAGCCAGCGGCTGCCGAGGTAGAGGATGTAGCGGCGGCTGTTGGTCCAGAGGTTCGGCAGCTCCGCCCAGTCCGCCAGCATGTAGTAGGCGTCGTAACGCAGCAGCGGGTTGCCGTTGAAGAGCACCGACGAGACCGACGCGATGAAGATGACGTTGTAGGCGATGGAGTGGACGGTTCCCGGGGCGGTGAGGAGCCAGACGACGAGTGCCCAGGTGGCGATGAAGAGCTCGGCCATCATCCCCGCGGCGGCCACGAGCGCACGCTTCGTCTTGCTCTCCACGCCCCACATCCCGGTAACGTCCACATAGGCGCAGGGGGTGAAGATGAGGAACATGACGCCCATCCTGTGGACCTCGGCCCCGAAGTGCTTGGCGAGGAAGGCGTGGGCGAACTCGTGGATGAGCTTGAGGACGGCGAAGGTGGCCCAGAGGAGGAGGAGGTTTTCGGGCGCGAGCACCCGCTCGGCGGGCTTGGCCAGGTCGCGCACGTGGTAGAGGAAGAGCCCGAGGCCCACGAGCACCGCGAGCGCCCAGACGGCCAGGGACCAGCGGCTGAAGAGCCAGCGCAGGTGCGGCGTCGCCCGCACGAGGAAGCGCTCGGGGTCGTAGAGGGGGATCTGGGGGAAGAGGAAGTTGGCGAACAGTTGCTTGGCGCGTTGCGAGCGGCGCTTCTTCACCCGCTTGTAGAGCGCGTCGAGCTTCGCGCTCTCGGCGGCCTGGAGGAGGTTGGCCGAGCGGAGCATCTGGACGAAGGCCACGACGTCCTGGAAGGACGGTGCCTCGGCGCCCATCTCCTGCTGGACCGCCAGGTGGATTTCGCGCAGGGTGTGGCGCCCGTCGAGCAGCTTCACCACCCGGTGCTCGGTCGGCCCGAAGCGGAAATACTGGAGCGACACGGGGTCCTGGGCGACGAACCACACCTGGTCGCGGAAGCGCTGGGTAGTGACCTTCGCGTGCGCCGCGAAGACCGGCCGGAGCGCGCCGAGCACCGGCTGCCCCTCGCGGAACTCAAGGTCGTACCGTGCGCTTTCCACGGCAACCTCACAACGGGAGGCCTGGCGCGTGCTGCGGCTAGTACGCCCCTACAGGGCTAGACTGGCCCCGCCCCGTGTCCCAGGGCTTCGCCCTGGGCTGCTATAGCTCGCTCCGTTCGGAGCTTCGGAACCGAAGCACACTACCGCAGCAGGAGCACACTCGACACCCATCCACGCATCCATTCATCCACCCATCCCCTCGTCCCTCTCCCTCGGGGAGAGGGCAGGGGTGAGGGTGCCTCTCCGCCCCCTCTCCCTCGGGGAGAGGGCAGGGGTGAGGGTGCCTCTCCGCCCCCTCTCCCTCGGGGAGAGGGCAGGGGTGAGGGTGCTCGGTGTGCCGCAGACGCGGGCGAAGGCACCCTCACCCGCCCGCCTGCGGCGGGCGACCTCTCCCCAAGGGAGAGGTCAGAATAGCAGGTTCATCCGTATCCAGTTCACGAGCTTGCGGGTCCAGACGTAGGTGATGTTGTGTCGGCCGGCCTTGATGTTTGCGGCGGCCTCCATGCCGGGGCGCAGCCAGCCCTCGGCGTTGGTGATGCGGGCCTCGATGATGAAGACGTTGGACTGCTCGTGGACTTCGGACATGGGGCGGATTTTGTCAACGGCGAAGGGGATGGTCTCGCCGGGCCGCGCGCGGGTGACGAAGGTGCCCTGCTGGCCGGCCCGGACGAGCGCGACGTCGCCCTGCTCGACCTGGACGAGGAGGAGCAACTTGCCGAGGGGGGCGACCTCGATGAGTGTCTGGCCCATCTGGAAGGGGCTGCCGATCTGCTGGCGGAGGTCGCCCGTGAGGACCACGCCGTCGAAGGAGGCGGCGACGCTCGCCTGGCGGATGCGGCTGTCGAGGAGCTCGATCTGCGCGGTGAGCTCCTCGCTCTCGGCCTGGGCCATCTTGTGCTCGGCGATCTTCTGCTCGGCGAGGCTCACGGCCATCTTGGCCTGCGCGGCGGCGAGGCGCGAGCGGGCCTCGCGGAGCGAGAGCTGGAGCTCCTCGTCCTCGAAGCAGAAGAGCGGGTCGCCCTTGCGGACGAGTTGGCCGGGCAGCACGCTCGTCTCGCGCAGGATGGCGCGGTCGAAGGGCGCGGCGTAGACCCTTCGCTCAGCGGGTGCGAGGCTCGCCGTGCCGCTCACGTGCAGGGTCCAGCGCCCGAAGATGCCGACGGCCGCGAGAAGGAGGAGCGAGACGGCGACGATCTTGGCGACGACCTTGCCCTTGCCGAGGAGGGCCTCGACAAGGGCCGTCACGCCGTCGCGCCCGCGTGCGAGGAGGCCGCGGGCGTTCTGCCGTGCGAGGCCGAGCTCCGGGCCGAGCTGCTCGCAGGCGATGCTCTGCACGCGGCGCTCGGCGGCTGCGGGCGGCTGGCGCCCGCCGGCGGGCGGCGAGCCGCGGCGCTCGAAGACCACCGCGGCAACCGTCTGGTCGCCCGCGCGCAGCGGGTAGGTGGCGATCTGGTGGTCCTCGGCAAGGTCGGCCAGGGCGGCGTGGGCGGGGAAGACGTCGGAGGGCGTGCCGTCGAGCTGCGCCGCCGCGGAGGGGTCGTCGGCGGTTGGGGGGAAGACGACGGCGTGCTCGGCCTCGACCGCCTCCTTCATGGCGGCCACGAGGGCGCGCGAGAGGTTCGTGCGGCGGTCTATGTAGTCCTGCTCCGAGATTGCGGCGAGGCGGACGCGGCCCCTGTGGACCCATCCGAGGCTGACGCGCTCGACGCCGAGGAACTCCCTGGCCTTGTTGACGAGCGCGAGGGCCATGTTCTCGGGGTCCGGGTAGCCCACGCTGGTCGCGGCGACGAGGTTCCAGGCGCGGCACAGTTCGTCGTAGCGCTGCTGGACGGCGCGCCCCGCCTCGAGCGTGCCGTAGAGGAGGCCCTGGGACGCGACCGATTCGGAGGCGGTGCGGGCGTATTCGAGCACCTGCTGCTCGCCGCCGACGACGACGAGGGTGACGACCGCGGCCACCATCTGGCCGACCGGCACGGGGAGGCCGACGCTCCAATAGGTCCAGCCCTGGAGGAGGCGGTCGGCCGGCTCGGACACGCGCTCGATGCGGCGGGTGCCTTCGAGGAAGACGATTGAGGCCTGGCGCCCCAGCGGGATGCGCCAGGCCTCGGCCGCGCGCTCGCCCACGCGCGCCGGCTCCTCGCAGAGGAGGCGGACCGACTCGCTCTGGGCCTTCGCGGGGAGCCAGACGGCGCCGTGGACGGCCTCGGAGCGCTCGATCTGGCCGTGGAGGAGTCCCTTGAAGAAGACCTCCGCGGTCTCGGCGCTCCGCACGCTCTGGAGGAGCGACGCCGCGGCGTCGGCCTCGCGCGAGGCCTGCTTCTTGGATGTTACCTCAGTGGGTTCCATCGGTCGCGCCCGCTAAGAACGGAAGTCTATGCCACCAGCAGGAGAGGATGAATGGATGGGTGGATGAATGGATGACTGAACGATTGCAGGGATAATGAACGGTCGTTTCTTTCATTCATCCAAACATCCACCCATCCATTCATCCTCTAACTGATACGGGGGCTAGCCCCCAGACCCCTTGGCCGGCGTGGGGGGCGAAGCATTCAGGTTGAGGCGCACGGTCACGCGCGAGCCGGCGATGACCTTGCCGTCGGGGTTCGGCAGCTCGATCTTCACGCGCACCGTGCTGCTGCCGGCGTCCACCAGTGGGTCCACCATCGCCACCTTGCAGGAGCGCGGCGGGCCGCCGAGGCCCTCGATCTCCACCTGGGCAATGTCGCCCGGCTTGACCTTCATGCCGATGGCGGGAGCGACGTAGACGACGGCGTGGAGGATGTCGAGGACGACGAGTCGCATGAGCGGCTTCTGCATCTCGGCGCTCTCGCCAACGTCGAGGAGGCGGCGGACGATGACTCCGGCGAGCGGTGCGCGGACGGTCATCTCACCGAGCTTGGTGCGTTCGAGGGTCACGCTGAGGCGGCGGAGTTCGTCGCGCTCCCTTTCCACGGCCAGGAGGCACTCGGCGTGCTTGGCGTCGAACTCGGCCTTCTCCAGGTCGGCCCCCGAGCCCACGCCCTTGCTGTGGAGCATCTTGGCCCGCTCGTGGTCGGCCTGCTTCACGCGGAGGTTGGCCTTGGCCGCCTCGAGCGCCGCCACGCTCTTGGCCTCGAGCTCGCGGATGGCGAGGTTGACCTTCTGGACGTCCGTGTCGAGCTCGACGAGCGGCTGGTCCTTGGCCACCTTGTCGCCCTCCTCGACGAGCACGCGCTTGATCACCCCGCCCACCGGGCTGGCCAGGTTGATGTCGTGCGACGGGAGCAGGATGCCGCTGGCGCTGACCGCCGATGGCGCCTGCTCAGCCGCGCCCGCCGAAAGGCAGGCGAGCGCCAACCAGAAGACCACGACGCTACGTTTCACTGCGATACCTCCGGAGAGGATGATTGGATGGGTGGATGAATGGATGGGTGGAAGAGACATGTCGGCCTCTGCACTCATCCATTCATCCGTTCATCCACTCATCCATTCATCCCCCGCCATTCAGGGCTCACCCACGAACACGATGCCGCTGGCGTCGAGGAGCGTGCCCTTGGTGCGTTCGAGCTCCACCGAGGCCGCGTTCACGTCAACCAGCGCGCGCAGCCGGCGGCGCTCGGCAGCGGAAAGCGAGTCCTGCGCGAAGATGACGTCCTGCGCCGTCGTGCGGGTGCGGACGAGGACGCCGTCGGTCTCCGGCCGCACGGCGCCGCCCTCCTTGAAGAGGATGGTCTGAGCGCGGAGGCGTTCCTCCTGGCCGCGCACCGACTCGTCGGCGGCCTTGAGGCGTGCGAGCGCGGTCTCGAGCGCCCTGGCGGCGTTGCGGACCTCGAGCTGTATCTGGCGCTCGACCAGGCGGAGCTCGAGCGTGGCCTGCTGGCGCTCGAGCGTGGCGCGGCGGTAGCGCGCCCGGGCCGCGCGGTTGCCGAGCGGGTACTCGAACACCAGGCCGGCGGTCCACTGGTAGTGGTCCATCGTGCCGAACGAGTGGTCGGCGCGGCTCGACGACGAGCCGAGGCCCATGTAGTCGAGCGACGCCTTGAGGTCGAGCTTCGGGAGGAGCTCGTTGCGGGCGACGCCGAGGGCGATGTCGCGGGTGCCGATGGCGATCTGTGCGGCGTGGTATTCGGGGCGGCGCAGGAGCGCCGTCGCCATCGCCTCGTCGGGGTCAACGGCGGGGGCGCTGGGCGCCGGCTGACTCGTCGGCACGAAGGCCAGCGGCCACGCCCCGGGCTCGTCTACCATCTCTATGATGACCTTCAGGACGTCCTCCACGCGGCGGATGGCCTCCTCGGCCACGACGAGCTGCTCCTGGCGCACGGCGAGCTCGGCCTGGGCCTGGCCCACGTCGGCCGCGCGGCCCGCCAGCACCTTCGCCTCCACGAGGGTCTGCACGATGTCCCGCAGCTCCTCGCCGCGCTTGAAGGACAGGCGGACCAGGTCGCGGTCGCGCACCGCGAAGACGAGTTCCCAGTAGGCCCGCCTGGCGTCGCTGACGGTCTGGAGGGCCACCTGGCGGAGCTGAGCGAGTGCGATGCGTTGCTCGTTCTGCGAGGCGGCGATGCGGGCGGTGTTCACCCGCACCCCGAAGCCGCGCAGGAGCGGCTGGGTCAGGGTCACGCCCGCCGTCTCGTCGTAGGCGGGGTTCACCACGGCGTTTGGCAGATTGTTGCGGTCGCGGGACGCGCCCAGGCGTGCCTCCACCGTGGTGCCGAGCTCGAAGAGCTTGACGATGCCTGCGCTCGCGGACCACTTGCGTTGCGAGGTGAGGTCGTTCTGCTGCCTCAGCTCCTGCTTCACGCGGCTGGCGTTCAGCTCGCTGAATGCCTTGGGGTCGAAGGCCGCCCGCTCCTCGTCCACCGCCGTCTCGGCGCGTTCGGGGTTGAGCCTCTCGGCCGCCAGGCGCAGGTTGCGCTCGACCGCCAGGCGGACCACCTCCTCGATGCTGAGGTCCCGGCTGGGGCGCGGCTTCGCCTCACCCCCCAGGGCGCACGCCCCGGCCAGCGCGGACCCACATAGCAGCACCAGCCATCGCGTCAAGCACGCTTCCCCGAACAAGAGTCCTTGCGATCTTACCAAAGCTACGCCGGCAACGCAAGACGCGGATTCGCCTTGACAACCCGGCTCCCACCTGCCAGAATGACCTTGGTTCCGTACACTTCGCGGAAGAGGGGTGCAAGATGCTTCGACGAATGGCTGCCGTGATGGCTCTATGGCTCGCGCCGCTCCCGGTCCTCGCGGCGGTGGCAAGCGACGCCTGGAGCGCAGGGCCGGAAGGACCCCACCCGAAGGCAATCACGATCGCTGACCAGGCCGATGGGGCATTGCTCAGCGTGAGCCTGGACGGGCTGCCCAAGGGCGCCAGGGTCCTCAGGGCGCGGCTCGACGTCTGTCGCACCGCGCAGATCAAGCCAGAGGACCTCCTCGCTGAGATTGCGGTCCACGCCGGCGCCGCGGCCAGAGGCAGGCCACTTCCGCTTGCTCCGCCTGCCTTCGATTCCTTCGATGTCACGGACGCGGCCAGGCGGGCCGCGGGCGGCGAGCTTCAGCTCTTCGTCAAGAGCTTCCCCGGCTGGCACAGGGAGCGGACGCGGCTCGAGGTGGCCTACGAAGGCGCTCAAGCTGCCCCGCCGCCCACTGTCAAGGGGCTGAAAGCCGTCCATCGCGCGGGGCAGACCTTCCTGACCTGGGCAGAGGCCGAGCCGCTCATCGCCGCGGAGAAGGCCACGTGGGGCGAATACAAGAGAGCACTGGCCGACGCCAAGGACCCCTGCTCCTATCGCGTCTACGCCCACACGCGGCCAATCACCGCGCGGAACATCCTCGACGCCGAGCTCCTCGGCGAGGCCGAGCCGCTCTCCTGCTGGAACGCCAGCGGCAGGAACATGGAGTACCTCATCGGCCAGGCGATGCAGAAGTCCGACGAGATGGGCGAGCTGGCCCGCGACACCGGCGGCTACATGTACACCTGGGGGCCAAACCACCCCCGGATGGACCGCTATCCCCTGGAGCGGTTCGCCATTGATGAAAAGGCCGGGCAACTTCCTCCAGGCACGGGGCTTTACGTTGTGCATCCCAGCAAGGCGGGCAAACGCTACTACGCCGTGGCCTCCTCCAGGGGCGGGGTGGAGAACCTCGCGGAGCTTTCGGCGGCCAACTCGCTCGCCGAGCCCATCGAGGAAACCGTGGGCGTGGGCGAGCCGGTCCTCCAGGGGCCGGGGCTGTGGGGGCCGTTCTTCGATTACCCCGGCCGCCGACAGGTCTACGTCCAGTGGTGTGCGCCGCCCCTCGCGCCGCGCCCGAACATGTCCTTCAACTGGTCCGTGCTGGTGCCGCCCAACCTCAAGGAGGGCGAGAAGGCGCCGGGCGAGCTTTACTTCCACAGCGGCAACTTCTCCTACGCCAAGCCGCGCCAGAAGTTCATGCTCAGGAGCGTCCAGCTCGCCCCGCACGACTGGCCCTATAGCGGCTGGTACGGCTTCAACGACGCCTTCGGCACCCTCAAGTCGTACAGGTCGGGCGCGGTGAGCAACCACACGCAACGGCGGATCATCGCCTTCCTGGACTGGGCGAAGGCCAGGCTCCCGCTCGACCCCGAGCGCATCATGCTGCCGGGCAGCGACGGCGCCGTGATGCTCGCGCTCGCCTACCCCGATGTCTTCTCCTACGTGATGGTCAACCGCTTCGAGGAGTTCGCGCTCCTTGAGGCCAAGCAGCCCACCCTCCCGCTGGCCTGGGGGCCGAAGAGCCCCGACATCAAGGACGCCCAGGGGCGCGCCGACTGGGGCTGGGCCATGCTCGACGAGTTGGTGCTCGCCCAGCGGGGCAAGGACCTCCCGCTCATCTTCTGCCGCGGCTACTCCTGGGGCGCCTTCGAGCGCGCCTTCGCAAGGGGCGAGGGGCGCTTCTACGCCGCCATGCGCAAGGCCAACCAGCCCCTCCTCGCCGACTGGACCTGGGCCAGTGGCTACCTGATCAAGCCCGACCAGTATACCGGCCTCTGGCGCGGCATGGACGTCACGCGCACCACGCCCATGCCCGCCTTCGCCAACTGCTCGACCGACAAGAACACCGAGGGCGACGGGCAGACCAACCTGCACATGACCTGGCAGCCGATCAAGGAGTCTCCTGACGCCGTCGAGGCCGTCATCAGCTCCGCCCACAGGGACGTGATGGTGGACATGGCGTTCCGCCGCCTTCAGAGCTTCAAGCCCAAGCCGGGCGAGAAGCTCGCCTGGGAGGGCCTCAGCGCCCCGCTCCGCGACCGCCGAGCCAAGCCCCTCGACCCCCAGGGCGGAACCGTGGCGGCGGACAAGGACGGCATCATCGTCCTCAAAGGCCTCAAGGTCGGCGGCGGCCTCGCCCTGACCGTGAAGGTGAGCCGCGCCAAGTAGTCTCCGTTGCTGAAAGTCGCACACGCGAAATGTGGCGCAGCAGACCGCCTAAAGGCCGAACTACGAACAGGGAGTCTGGGCGTTTGTAGTTCGGCCTTTAGGCGGTCTTCGGACCGGCGGCTGTCCCCCCGGCAGAAGCCGAGGAAGGGGAAGTGCGGATGAGAAAGATGGGCTGCCTAGCTGCCATTCTCTGTGTCTCCCTGCCGCTCTCGGCGAGCGCGGGGATGGTGACGGCGCGCTGGGGCGTCCAGGGACGCCTCCAGCACGCGGGCACGCTCAGGTTCGAGAGCCTGGGCAAGGAGGGCGCGCTGCTGGCCTTCGACCTCTCAGCTCTCCCGCCCGGCGCACAGGTCTACGCGGCCAGGCTCTTCTTCTTCGGCGCCAACTGGAGCGGGACGGAGGAGGCCCACGTAGACAGGCTCACGTTCGCAGGGCTCGACTGGAAGGAGAAGGGCTTCGACATCGTGCCTGCCTCGAAGGCAGAGGGGAAGCTTGAGGCCACGGGCAAGCCGTTGGCGCCGGCCGCCCCGTGGAACCAGTGGCTCGACGCCACGGAGGCGGTTCGTAGTGCGGGCTTCAGCCCGTCCGCTCCGAAACGGCCTGAAGGCCGCACTACAAACAACCTCTTGCTCTGGATGAGGAACACGCGGGCCATCCGCCAGGAGGCCACGTTCCTGGAGGTTGCCTACGAAGGCGATGCCCCCGGTAAGCTGCCCCAGCAGACCAGCGGCGTTCAAGCTATCTTCCGCAGCGGCCAGGTCTTCGTGACCTTCCGAGAGGCCGAGCCGCTGGATGGCGGCGAGGAGGCGGTCAACTGGGCAGAGCTGGTGAAGAGGCTGCGCGGGGACTACTACGGCCCGGTCCCAGGCGGGGAGCAGGATGAGCTTCGCTACCGCGTCTACTCCCACGACAAGCCGATCACGGCGGCCAACGTCGGCCAGGCGCAACTCCTCGGCGAGGTCATGCCCGGCTCGGCCTTCAACACGCGGCTCGGCCTGAGAAGCGACGAGCGGCGGAAGACCGAGGACGTGGTGGGGATCCTCGCCGGCCAGCGCGGCGAGGCCCAGGCAACAGGTCCCACCGTCGCCGCGCTCCGAGTCGCCATCGAGCCAGGCAAGCCCCTCCCTCCTGCCACAGGCGCCTTCGTCCACACCGTGAAGGACGAGGGCGAACGCCACTATGCGGTTCTCACCGCCCTCAACGGCGTCACCAACGCGCGCGACATCTCGCAGGCGAACGTGGCCGGCCCCATCCGCCAGCGGCCGGGCGACCCCGAGCCCGTCCTCTACAGGGAGTTCGCCACGCCGGTCGGCAAAGCGAATTACGTGACGCAGTGGTTCTCGTACTGGACGGTTCAGCCGCTCTCGCCCTGGCCGGCCCGCTACGACGTCGTGGTGGGGCACTGCCCGGAGCTCATCGAGAAGCCGGCGGCACTCCGCATCCACCGAGGCGACTGGAATAGCTGGCCCACGCCCCCTGCCCCCCACTCGACCAACGCCGTCCACATGTCGCACACCGGCGATCAGCCCGTGGACTTCCGCTCCGGCCTGCACGACTCGGTTTGCACCATCAAGGGCTTCGACCAGGGCAAGTGGCAGCCGTTCCACACCAACCGCCAGGCCGCTCTCATCAAGTGGATGGCGAGCCGCTGGCCCATAGACACAAACCGCATAAGAGTCGACATGGGCTCCTGGGGCATGATGGAGACGAAGGAGGGCCACCTCTACGCCATGATTCGCGGCTGGGGCGAGCCCGAGCTCACCAAGGGCTTCCAGGCCTGGGAGCGCGCGCTCGGCATCTGGGGCGCGCCCGAGCTCTACAAGGGCCGGCCCGACGGCGAGAACCCCTACGTCGCGGCCAACCTCACTGATTGGGTGCTCGCCCACCCCGAGAAGGAGCTGCCGTTCGTCTTCCTCTGCACGGGTGGGGGCCATCCCACCGAGCAGGGCTGGCCCCCATTCCCGCGGTTCTGCTGGGCCATGATGAAGGCCAAGCAGCCCTTCCTCTACTCCACCGCGCGAAGCTCGGCCGTCGCCGAGGCCATCAACAAGGGCGCCCTGAGCATCCGGCGCGGCCAGTCCCTCCCCGCCTTCGCCCACTGCTCGCTCGACGACAACATTGGCGAGGGCGACCTCCTCAGCGGCAGCGGATGGAACGAATCACAGGTCAACGGCTGGATTCTCTGGGACCCCGACACCATCGTTGACCAGCCCGCCCGCTGGGAGATGACGCTGTGGGTTGGCGAGGGCTGCCTGCTGCCCGAGGGAGCCGTTGACCTCACGCCGCGCCGCTGCCAGAAGTTCGCCCCCACGCCGCGCCAGCGCTTCGACTGGACCAACTCCCTAGAGGATGGCGTCATCCAGAAAGGCTCCGCCGAGGCCGACGAGCGCGGCTTCGTCACCATCGGAAAGCTCAGGATCACCAAGGGCCGCCACCGCATCGCCATTGCCGCGGCAAGGTGAACAGAGGATAGCCACAGATGAGGAAACTGCTCGCCGCCGCTTCGCTTCTGGCAGGAGCGCTTTGCCACGCGGGCGTCGTCACCGAGCGCTGGGGCGCGGCGGGCCGAGTGCAGCACCAGGGCACAATCGCCTTCGAGCGGCGAGAAGGCGAAGGCACGCTCCTGCGCCTCGACCTCTCGGCCCTGCCCAAAGAGACAAAGGTCTACCGCGCGCGCCTCTTCTTCTCGCGGCCTGGACGCTACGGCACCGGCTTCGACATCGTGGCCATTCAGCCCCCTCTCCCTCGGGGAGAGGGCCGGGGTGAGGGTGCCCTTCCGCCCGATGGCAAGGGCAAACTCAAGGTGCTCGGCCGGCCGCTCCAATTGGCGGCACCACACTGGCGCTGGTTCGATGCCACAGAGGTCGTGCGTGAGTGGGTCAAGAAGGAGGCGAAGCCGGGGCTTCTCCTGCTCCGCAAGGCGCCGCAACACGACGAGAAGGCGGCCTATCTCGAGATCGCCTACGAGGGTCAGCCAAGCTCCGCCATGCCGCCCCAGGCCACGGAGGTCAAAGCCTTCTATCGCAGCGGACAGGTCTTCATCACATTCAAGGAGGTGGAGAGCTTCGCCGGCGGCAAGGAGGATATCACCTGGGGCGAGCTGGCCGACCGCTTCCGCGGCATTGACTACGAAGGCCCCATCCCAAACGACCTCAAGAGCGAGATTCGCTACCGCATCTACGCGGCGCCCAAGCCCATCACCGCCGCCAGCCTCGGCGAGGCCCAGCTCGTCGGCGAAGCCGTCCCTGGCTCCCTCTACAACACGCGCCTTGTGCCCGACGGCGATTTCATCGCGCAGCGCCCCAAGGCGCCTGCGCTCCGCCTCGCGGTCGAGCCGGGCAAGCCGCTGCTGCCAGGCTACGGCCTCTTCGCCCACACCGTCGCCCAGCACGGCCACTGGCACTACGCGGTAGTCACCTGCATCAATGGCATCGAGAACACATCGGAGCTTTCCGAGCGGAACGTGGCCGGCCCAATCGAGCAGCGCCCTGCCCCGCCCGAGCCGGTCCTCCAGCGCGACGTGGTGACTGACCTCCGCGACGGCCGCTCCTACCACGAGCAGTGGCACTCCTATTGGGCCGTCCCGCCCCAGGCCCCGCGGCCCACCCGCTACGACCTTGCCGTGGGCTTTTGCCCCGACTCGATGACCCACCCGGCCCCGCTGACCTTCACCCGCGGCCATACCTGGGGCAACAAGCCCGAAATGCCTGGCCCTGAGCCACGCCGCGGCATCTTCATGAGCATGTGCGACGACCCCGAGAACGGCTTCTGGACCGGCATCAACGACGCCCGCGACACCCTCAAGGGCATCGAGGAGGGCGCCTGGAAGCCCTTCGCACACAACCGCCAGGAAGCCCTCATCAAATGGGCACAGAAGCGCTGGGAGATTGACCCCCAGCGGATCGCCTCAGGCATCGGCGCCTGGGGCATGTGGGAGATCAAGCGCGCCGACCTCTACGCCCACATCCACGGCTGGGGAATGCCAGAGGTCACGAAGGGCTTCCAGTGCTGGGACTGGGCGCGCGGCGTCTGGGGCCAGCCCGATGCCTACAAGGGCAAGCCCGACGACGAGAACCCCTTCTTCCTCCAGGACTACACCCGCTGGGTGCTCGACAACCCGGCCAAGGAGCTCCCCTTCTTCCACGTCCACGTCGGCTGGGGCATGCACTCCACCGAGATGGGCTGGCCCCCCTTCCCGCGCTTCGTCCGGGCCATGATGGACACCCGCCGCGCATTCGCCATGCACTCCGCCGCACTCGGCGAGGCCATGCGCCAGGGCATCACTGACCTTCGACGCGACCAGGCCCTCCCCGCCTTCGGCAACTGCTCCCTCGACGACAACCTCGGCGAAGGCGACCTCCTCTCCGGCGAGCCCTTCGGCCAGATCAACGCCTACCTCGTCTGGGAGAGCGCCACCATCGTGGACGAGCCCGGCCTCTTCGAGATCACCGTCTGGCTCTGGGGCGGCGACTCCCAGCGCCGCGGCGCCGCGCCGCTCGACGCCTGCACGGTTGACCTCACCCCTCGCCGCTGCCAGCGCTTCAGGCCCAAGCCCGGCGACGCCATCGCATGGACCAGCCTCAACCTCGCCACAGGCGCCGAGGCCCAATCCGGCCGCCTCACCGCCGACAACCTTGGCCTCTCCACCATCCGCTCCCTCGCCCTCACCAAAGAAAAGCACCGCATCATCCTCAAGCGCCAGTGACGGTTCACGGGTAGCCCCCAGGCCTCCTCCCTCTTCAATCGTCCTCCTCCTCGTCCCTCGTCCTCGTCCTCGATTCCCTTGGCTCACGGGGAGAAGAGTCGAGGACGATGGACGAGGGACGAGGACGACTGAAGAGGCATGATGGCCACGCCGGACCCGGTGGCCATGCTGTCACGGCCCGCTTCCTCGACAATCCGGCGGCCAACTGCTATAATGGCGAAGAAGGATGTGGCTGATGCACCGCTTCTATCTCCCCGAGATGGGGACGGATAACCACTTGTGGCTCGATGGCGAGGAGGGTCACCACGCCGTCCGCGTGCTGCGCCTCGCCGCAGGCGATGAGGTGGGGCTCTTCGACGGCTCGGGCATCGAGTGCCTCGGCAGCGTCGAGCGCGTCGAGCGCGACAGGGCGAAGGTCGTCGTCCACCGCCGCGAGATGGTGGACCGCGACCCCGCCCTGAAGGTCACGCTCGGCTGCGCCGTCGTGAAGGCCAAGGCGATGGACGAACTTGTCGAGGCCTGCGCCGAGATGGGCCTCCGCGAGCTTGTCCCCGTCGAGACCCGCCGCTGCGTCCCGAAGCTGGAACGCAAGGAGGCCGCACACCTGGCCCGCTGGCAGCGCATCGCAATCGAGGCGTCCAAGCTGTCGGGGCGAACGACCGTGACCCGCGTCGCGGCGCCGCGCCCACTGCCCGCGCTCCTCGAAAAGGCAGGGCAGTGGGACCTCCGCCTCATCTTCTCGCCGGCCGACGACGCTCTGGCGCTCGGCGCGGTGCTGCGGGCACACGAGCGGCCGCGCTCGGCCATTTTCCTCATCGGGCCAGAGGGCGGCTTCGAGGAGGGCGAGCTGCGCGACGCCGCGGCCGCCGGCTTCGAGGCCGTCAGGCTCGGACGCAGCACGCTCCGCGCCGAGACCGCCGCCGCCGCCGCCGCACTCGCCGCCATCCTCTTCCACTACGAGAACGCCCAGATGATCGGCCACTGAACACTCCTGGGAGAGGTTTGTAGTTCGGCCTTTAGGCGGCTCTTGAGCGGATAGTGCTGCCCCCGAGACCATAAGACCGCCTAAAGGCCGAACTACGAACGCGCTCATTCCCCCTCATTCGGCGATCGCAAATCGGAAATCTGCTAGATGCCTTTAGTTTCCGTTCACAACGTGTCGAAGGCCTACGGCACCCGAATCCTGATCGAGGACGCAAACGTCACGCTCCACCCCGGCGACCGGCTGGGCGTGGTGGGCGCGAACGGCACGGGCAAGACCACCCTCCTCCGCCTCATCGCGGGGCTCGCAGACCCGACGAAAGGCGACGTCCACATCGCCCGCGACACCACCCTCGGCTACCTCGAGCAGGAGCCGCAGTTCGCCGGCCACGGCACGGTGCTCGACGCCGCGCTCTCAGCCTTCAAGCGGGTCCACGAGCTCGAGGCCGAGATCGCCTCGCTCCGCGACCGGCTGGCCCACAACCCTCCCGATGCCGCCCGCGTGCTCAAGCGCCAGGGGGAGCTGGAGCACGAGTTCGAGCGCCTCGGCGGCTACACGTGCCGCCAGCGGGCCGAAGCCGTCCTCGCGGGCGTGGGCTTCCGCGGCGAGGCCATCCACGCCGCCACCACCCGCCTCAGCGGCGGCGAGCGCAGCAGGCTCGCCATCGCACACCTACTCCTCCAGGACCCCGACGTGCTGCTGCTGGACGAGCCGACGAACCACCTCGACGTGGAGGCTCTGGAATGGCTCGAGGAGTTCCTCCACGGCTTCCACGGCGCAGCCGTCGTCGTCTCGCACGACCGCAGGTTCCTCGACAATTTCGCGCAGCGCATCCTGGAGATTGACGGCGCCCGCGTGGATGCCTACAAGGGGAACTACACCGCTTATGCCCGCCAGAAGGCCGACCGCTCGGCCCGCCACAACAAGCTCTACGAGGCGCAGCAGGCCCACATGGCGAAGGAGAAGGACTTCGTCCAGCGCTACATCGCGGGCCAGCGGAGCAAGGGGGCGCAGGGGCGCCGCAAGCTCCTCGAACGCATCGAGCCCATCGAGCGCCGCCCAGCACGCCTCAAGACCATCCACGTCCGCATCGAGCCGGTCGTCCGCGGCGGAAACGAGGTCCTCAACCTCGAAGGCGTGGGCAAGGAATACGCCGGCCGCTGGCTCTTCCACGGCCTCACCCTCCAGGTGCTCCGTGGCGACCGCATCGGCATTGTAGGGCCGAACGGCGCGGGCAAGACCACCCTCCTCCGCCTCGTCACCGGCGAGGAGCAGCCCAGCACCGGCATCGTCCGCCTCGGCCACAACATCCGCCTGGGCTACTACCGCCAGGACCGCAACGACCTGAAGTCCAACCTTACGGTCCTCGACCAGGTCTGGATGCACGCCCCGCAGCAGCGCGCGGGCGAGGTCCGCAGCCTCCTCGGAATGTTCCTCTTCACCGAGAACGACGTCTTCAAGCGGGTGGGCGACCTCAGCGGGGGCGAGCAGGCGCGCCTCGCCCTCGCCGACCTCATCCTGTCCGCCCCCAACTTCCTCCTCCTCGACGAGCCGACCAACCACCTCGACATCCCGTCGCGCGAGTGCCTCGAAAACGCGCTCATCGCCTACGAGGGCACCGTGGTCACCGTGTCCCACGACCGCTACGTCCTCGAGCGCGTGGCGGGCAAGATACTGGAGGTCAAGGACGGCAACGCGAAGCTCTACCCTGTCCCCTTCTCGCGTTACGCCGAGCTCGCGCACCAGGCGGCCTCGGCGCCCCAGGCGGCGCCCGCCCAGCGCCCGCGTCCCGCCCCCCAGCATCCCAAGGCCCAGCCTCAGCCGCGCAAGGCGCGCTCGGCACACGTCCTCGAACACCTCATCATGGAGCATGAGGCGGCGATCCAGAACCTCCAGCACGCGATGAGCGACCCCGAAATCTTCCGCAGCCCCGATACGGTCCGCACCCTCACGGCCCAGCTCCGCAAGGTCCGCCACGAGCTCGCCGCCCTCTACGAAGAGTGGGAGCGGGCCACCGAGGCCGCCCAATAGCCCGCACTGTTCAGGAAAAGCGGGAAATCCGAAATGCCAAGTCCGAAATCCGAAGGAATACCGAGGCGCAAAACACCAATTCCTGAAACCACAGCCCGACGAGCCCTGCGCACTCTCTCCTTTTCGTCTTGGTCCCTGGGATCTCGACGTTCGAGTTCTTTCGGATTTCGTGCTCTGGGATTGGAGCTACCCGCAAGCCGCCGGCGAAGTCCTGCCGCTCCTTCCGACGTCATCCCACATAGGCGCGGAGGCCAAGGCCCACGCCCTCGTCGAACCAGTGGTCGGGCGGGAGGGAGCCGCTCCAGGTGAGGTCGCGGGCAGAGAAGATGCCGTTCAACACGTGGATCACGTCCCAATCGCCATCGGTGTTGTCCTCGGTGATGCGGCCGGCCACGCTGAGGGACTTCAGCCAGTCGGCCTGGAACGAGCAGTTGGTGAAGCCGCCTCGGACGGCGACCGAGCCCGCAGCCCCCGTGATGTTCCACGTGCCGCCGCCGACGGAGCCGGCGATGGCGGCCTTGGCGAGGGTGGCCTTCGTCGCTCCCGCGCCGCTGAGGGTCAGGCTGGCCTGGAAGTCGCCAACCGGCCCGCCCAGGACCTTTGAGCCAAGAGTTGCCAGGCTGGAGAGCCAGGTGTGCTTTTCCGAACAAACAAGACAAATCCGCCGCCAGCCCGAAGCGGGCGTCGGTTCGTCGGGCGTGGCGGCCAATTGGCTCACGCTCCGATCCTCACGAAGGGCGAAGCGCCCCCCGTGCCCCCGTGGGCAGTCCGCAAGGGACGGTGCTTCGATTGGGGCTTGATGGCGATGTCCCTTGAGGGGGGACCTTCCAGGTAACGCCAGTCTGACGAGGGGGCTGCCCGCCGCCTGCCCGACGCGGCTCGCGGCGGGTGTCGGGCTGGCCGGGTTCGGGCGGCGGATCTGTTTTGTTTTGATTTTGGGAAACAGAAGTTTCGGAAAAGCACACCTGGCCATGGTCCTAAGGCGGCCCGTGGCCGCAACCAAAGAGGATGATTGGATGTATGGATGAATGGATGATTGTCTGACACCCATCCACTCATCCATTCATCCCCCAACATGCGCGCAAAGCGCGCACAAGTCACGACGGAAGGTTCTAATGCGGCCACAGGCCGCAACCAAAGGGGAGGATTGGATGGGTGGATGAACGGATGATTGTCTGACACCCATCCACCCATCCACTCATCCATTCATCCCCCAACATGCGCGCAAAGCGCGCACAAGTGATGACGGAACAATGTAAGACGATCGCAGCCGTGACCGTCCTTTCACTTGGTCTTTGAGGATTGGATGTTGAGTGTTGGATATTGGACTTTGTGCGTGCACGAGTCACGACCGATGGGTCTGTTCTACCCCGCCCAGAGCCTCCTTTCAAGCACATTGCGTGCGGCCTAGAAGTTCAGGTGCTTGATGCAATTGACAACCAGGGCCCGGGAGAGCCTGCGGTCGAGGGGGAGGATGGCGTAGGTGCCGTGGGCGTCCTTGCTGTCGAGGATGACGGTGTGAGGGTTGGGCTCGGTGTGGCCGTCGCGGCAGGGGTGGTGGCCGATGACGATGAGCTGGGCGCCGACCCTTCGTGCGAACTCGGCAGCGACGGGCGCCGAGAGGTCGCGCCCCCAGGCGAGGTGGAACATGGCGCTGCCCCGGCCACTGCCCGACCCCGGCCCAGCGTGCGTGAAGAACTCGCGGCTGAAAAGCTCCACGTACTTCGCGTCAGGCAACGAGTGGCAGAGGAAGACCCCCGCGGCCATCGAGGCGGCCCAGGGCAGGGAGCTCAGGAAGCGGGTGTATGCCTTGCGGACGACGTCCTTGTTGAACTGGTAGGCTTCCTCTAGCGCGGCGTCGAAGACGCGCAGGACCGAGCGCCCCTGCTTCATTATCTCCTGGCCGTGGAGCTCCGCGAGATCGTGGTTGCCCAGCAAGATGTGAACCTGTGAGGGGTAAACGGTCTTGAGGACCGCGACGTCTTCGAGGAGGCGGAACGAGGAGTCAGGGGTATCGCCGTACATGGCGTGGAGGACTTCCTGAAGGATGAGGTGGCGGTTTGGGTTGTGGGGGAGGTCGGCGATGCGGATGATGCGCTGGAAGTTGGAGGCGTTGCCGTGGAGGTCGCCGGTCACCATCACGTCGCCCGTGCTGGGGAGCTCGATGAGGCGGCCGCGGAGGGAGGCGTCCTGCTCGTTGAGGGCGGCGGCCCTCTCCATCAGCTTCATCACGTAGTCGGCGGGCCGGGGTGCGCTGTCTGGCATGGCGGTGTCTCACCTTTCGTTTGGGGCCAGGCGCTCGCGGAGGAGCGCGTGGCGCGCGCGGATGCGGTCGTTGCGGACGGCGATGGCCACAGCGCGCTTCGTGCCCACGAGGACGACGAGGCGCTTCCCCCGCGTGACCGCCGTGTAGAGGAGGTTCCTCTGGAGCATCACGTAGTGCTGGGTGAGCAGGGGCACGACGACGGCCGGGTACTCGCACCCCTGGCTCTTGTGGATCGATATGGCGTAGGCGGGGACTAGCTCGGCGAGCTCTTCTGGGCCGTAGGCCAGCTCGCGCTGGTCCATCCGCACGATCATCTGGCCGGCCTCCGGCACGATGTCCACCACGCGGCCCAGGTCGCCGTTGTAGACCTCTTTGTCGTAGTTGTTGCGGACCTGCATGACCTTGTCGCCCACGCGGAAGCGGCGCCCGGCGAGACTGTGCTCGCGGCCCGCGGGGTTCAGGCGCTCCTGGAGCCGCTCGTTGAGGGCGTGGGCGCCC
>Ga0194110_10003236_pt1 | contig 20198 bp, 21 predicted proteins | sample TA2Kig1200mmetaG_FD_146192 | JGI IMG/M metagenome (GOLD analysis project Ga0194110, IMG submission 146192) | Freshwater microbial communities from Lake Tanganyika, Tanzania - TA2015032 Kigoma Deep Cast 1200m | ecosystem: Environmental > Aquatic > Freshwater > Lake | place: Tanzania: Lake...
CCCATGAGCAACGACAGCGAGCTCCCCAAACCCGCCCAAGGCGCATCATCCGCACCCAAGGCCGGAACTTGGGGTGCAGCGTTTTTGACCACCTTCACCACGGTGTTCCTGGCTGAGCTTGGCGACAAGACCCAACTCGCCGCATTGCTGCTGTCCGCCCAGTCGGGTCGACCGCTGGTGGTGTTTGTGGGGGCTTCCCTGGCCCTGATCAGCTCCAGCCTGGTGGGGGTGTTGCTGGGCCGCTGGCTGGCACGGGTGATGCCACCTCAGCAGCTGGAGCGCCTCGCGGGAATCCTGATGGTGGCCCTGGGGCTCTGGCTCGGCCGTCAGGCCGTGCTGGGCCTGGTGCCATCTCCTTCCGACCTCCCCCTCACCTGAACGACCGTGTCCGCCCTGCCGCTCGCCCTGCTCGCGTCCACCTTTGTCACCGTGTTCCTGGCCGAACTGGGGGACAAGACCCAGCTGGCCATCGTGACCATCAGCGGCACCTCAACCCGCCCCGGGGCAGTCTTCGCTGGTAGCTCCCTGGCTTTGGTGCTGGCCAGCCTGCTGGGGGCCGCGGCGGGCGGATCCCTCTCGGCCGTGATCCCCACCAATGCGCTGCAACTGGCGGCCTCAGTGGGCTTCCTGGTGATCGGCGTGCGGCTGATCCAGCGCTCCAGCGGCGAAGAGACCGCCTCTGAGGTCGGAGCAGAGGCCGGCGCGGCAGCCAAGGATCCCTCAGCCGACTAACATTGAACAAGAAGGCCTTGGTGGCCGTGGGCATCGCTCCGAGCCCAGTCCGCCATCAGCCGCCTTCTTCCCCTCGCCGCCCGCCCCTGCATCCCGGGGCATTCCTGGGTGGCCCACCGCCAACCAGCCCTCCCACCGATGAAGTTCACGGTCGCCGACCTGCTCGACCAGCTTCCCGCCCACGAAGCCCTGCCGCTGACCAAGCTCGAGAAGGCCCTCGGCCTGAGCCAGAAAGCTGAGAAGCAGCAGCTGCAGATCGGGCTCGACGGACTGACCAAGCTGGGGCTGGTGGAGATCAGCGATGCCGGCATCGCCCGGCGCGAGGATCCCGAGCTGATTCCCGCCAGGCTGCGCTGCTCCAGCAAAGGCTTCTGCTTCGCCCTGCGGGAAGACGGTGGCGAAGACATCTACATCCGCGATCACCAGCTCAACCACGCCTGGAACGGCGATCGGGTGCTGGTGAAAGTGACCCGCGAAGGCGGACGGCGCCGCTCGCCGGAGGGGGGCGTGCAGTGCATCCTCGAGCGGCACACCACCTCGCTCTTGGCTCAAGTCGAGCAACAGGAGGAGCGGTTGGTGGCCACCCCCCTCGACGACCGGCTGCTCACCGCCGTGGAACTGCCGGCCGGTGATGCCACCCATCTCGACAGCGCGCAGAGCTCTGTGGTGGAGGTGCTGGTCGACCGCTATCCGGTGGGGCAGTTTGCACCCCAAGGCCACGTGGCCCGGCGCCTGCCGGTGAACGGCGGCGAGGCCGCCGACCTCGATCTGCTGCTCACCAAGCACCGGCTCCACAACCGAGCCCAGCCCCCTCGCGCCACCCTCAAGGCCCTGGCAGCCAAAGAGCGCACCGACCTCACCGGCCAAGCGGCCCTGCTGATCGAACCGTGGAGCGGCAAGGAAGCCCCGGGGCTGCCTGCCCTAGCCCTGGAGGAGCGGGAAGGCGGCTGGACCCTGTGGGTGCATACCCCGGCCATCGCCGAGCGCTTCGCCAACGGCAGCGCCCTCGACACCTGGCTCCGCAACCAGGCCGATGCCTACTGCGTGGGCCGACAGTGGCTGCCCCTGCTTAGTCCAGCCCTGGCCAAGGCCAGCGCCTTCAAGGTGGGCGAGGCGCAGGCGGCCCTGTCGGTGGGCCTGGAGCTCAGCACCGACGGCAAACTGGAGCACTACCGCTTCTGCCGCAGCCAGATCCAGCCTGTGGCCGCCGCGGACCTTGAAGCCCTGACGGCCCTGGGGGATCGCAAGCCCAAGAGCCGCACCGTGCCGGCGGCCCTCAAGGGACTCAAAGATCAGCTGCCCCTGCTGGAGCAGCTCATCGCTGTCACTGGCCTGCTGCGTCAACAACGACTGGCGGCAGGCTCACTCGACCTCAACCTGCCCCTGCCCGCCATCGACAGCCTCGGCGACCTGGCGGTGCCAGGTCCTGATGCTCCCCTCGAGGGCTGGATGGTGACCCTCGAACCTCACCATCCCCTGGCGCTGCTGCGGGAAGCAGTGCTGGTGGCCGAACAGGCCCTCGGCCAGCACCTCCAGACCCTCGAGCTGCCGGCGGTCTACGCCACCAACGCTCCCGCCGACGCCAACGACCTCAACGACGTGGCCCGCTCGGCCCTCGCTCTCGACATCCCCCTGGAATTGAGCGAGGAGGGCAACGCCAGTGCGGCCGAGCTGGCGGCCGCCTTCGCCAGCACCGATCGCAGCCGGCCTCTGCAGCAGCAGCTGCAGGCCATCCTCAAGCCGATTCAGCTGAGCAGCACACCCGGCTCCCATGCCCTATCGAGTCGCCTGGAGGAGGATGCGGCCCTGGCCCCGTGGTGCTGCCCCACGCTCCACTACGCGGACATCTGGAACCAGCAGCTGCTGGTGCTGCTGCTCACCGAGGGCAAAGACCGCCCGAGCGTGCGCCACAAAACCACCGTCGACCTGGCCTCCGATGCCTGCCACGGCGCCATCGACTGGCCACTGTTGGCCCCCAGCCAGCTCACCCCCTTCCTGGAGGCCCAGGAGCATGGGCTGGTGCAGCGCCTCAACGGCAGGCGCCGCTTCCTGTCCGAACTCCAGGCCGACCTGCTGGCGATGGTGCAGGCCCGCCAGGCCGAGCCGCTGGTGGGGCAGGTGCTGCCCGGCGTGATCAGCGGTGTGCAGAGCTATGGCTTCTTCGTCGAAGTCCCCCCCTCCCAGGTGGAGGGTTTGGTGCACGTCAGCTCCCTCAAAGACGACTGGTATGAATACCGCTCGCGTCAGAACCGGCTGGTGGGACGCAAGAACCGCCGCACCTACATGCTCGGCGACCAGGTGGAGGTGGAGATCCAGAAGGTGGACGCCCTGCGCCATCAGATCGATCTGGCCGTGGTGCTGCCCGAAGGCGTGATGGCCGACGGGGACGATCGGGCCGAGGGGGCTGATGGGGCCGATGACGCCTCTGAGCAAGAGCACGACCACGATCCGTTTGCGCCGATCCCGGTGTTGAGCGAGGCCTGAGCCGTGACCCCTGCGGCCGGAAGCGCGCCGGTGGTGCTGGCTGTCTCGGGCGCCTCGGCTCAACCGCTGGCGCAGCGGGCCCTGCAGTTGCTGCTGGAGGCCGGCGAGTCGGTGGAGCTGGTCACCTCCCGCGGGGCCATTGGCGTGTGGCAGGCGGAGCTGGGCCTGAGGGTGCCCTCGGAGCCCGCGGCCCAAGAAGCGTTCTGGCGCGAGCGCACCGGGATCCACTCCGGCCAGCTGCGCTGCCACCGCTGGAACGATCAAGCTGCCGGCATTGCCAGCGGCAGCTTCCGCACCCGCGGCATGGTGATCCTGCCCGCCTCCATGGGCACCGTTGGTCGCATCGCCTCCGGGGTTGCCCTGGATCTGGTGGAGCGCGCCGCCGACGTGCACCTCAAGGAGGGACGGCCCCTGGTGATCTGCCCGCGGGAAACACCCTGGAGCCTGGTTCACTTGCGCAACCTCACAGCCCTGGCCGAGGCCGGCGCTCGCATCGCCCCACCGGTGCCCGCCTGGTACCACCAACCCCAGACCATCGACGACATGGTCGATTTCCTGGTGATCCGGGTGTTTGACGTGCTCGGCTACGAGCTGGGCAGCCTGCGCCGTTGGCAGGGGCCGCCCCACCAGCCAGGATCCCCGGACGCCCCGTCCATCTAGGTCGTTCCTTGGCCCTGCTGCAACGCCTGCTGCTGCTTCCCCTGCTGGCCCCGCTGCTGCTGGTGCTGCTGGTGGGCGCCCTCAACCCCAGGCCCAACCTGAGCTTGCGGCTGCTGATCTGGAGCAGCCCGGCGCTGCCGATCGGGGCCTGGCTCGCCCTGGCCGCTGGCGGTGGCGCCGGTCTCAGCGCTGCCGCCGCCGCCCTGGCCCTGCAAACGGGGCCCGTCTCGCTGCGCCGCCAGGTGCGGCGCGAGCCCCGCGACCCGATGGATTCCTGGGAGGAACCGCCCAAAGCGGCAGCCCCCCCGCCACCCCGCCAGGCAGCAGGGCCACAACGTCCACCGGGCGATCCGGCACCCACCGTGGCGGTGCCGTTCCGGGTGATCCGCAAGGGTCGCTCGACAGCTGCCGCCGAGCCCGCGGCCGCCACCTCCACCTCCACTGCCACCTCCACTGCCACTGCCACCACCCAAACCACCGCCATGGGCGACGGCTGGGATAGGCCCGGCGACGACGACTGGTGACGACAACTGGTGAGCGCGATCTGCGTAGAGTCGGCGCAGATGCCGAAAGGGGCCTGCACCGGTGAGCGAATCCGCCCAGCCAGCCGCCACTCCTGCCAAGCCCAAGCCACCGGCCCCGGAAGACCAGCCGTTTGCCACGTTTGTGCCCGAGCTCCTGCTCCCCGCCCTGGCCAAGGAGATCCAGGGTTACGGCGGTCCGGCCCCCGAGCTGGCCTTCGAGCAAGGTCCGATGCCCGTGGTGGGTGCGGACTGCTGGATGGTGAAAGGCCAGCTGCCAGGGGAGCGGCGCTTCTGGCTGTGCTTCACCACAGCCGACATCAATGCCCCCAAAACCGTGGCCGTGGCCGAGGCCGGCAGCGAACCCAGCCTGCTGGAGTCGTTCCTGATCGACGAGAAGAAGATGAGCTTGGCGCTGCTGGTCTCCCGCCTGGTGCAGCGGCTCAACGGTCAGAAGTGGCTCGGCCCGAACTGACGGGCAGTCCCTCTACGATGCCCCCACTGCCGTAAGCCGCAACGCTCAATGGTTCCTCCCGCCGCAATGGCCAGCCCCACTGCACCGGCCATCAAGGATCCGGTCAAGGACACAATCCTGACCCCGCGGTTCTACACCACGGATTTCGACGCCATGGCGGCGATGGACCTGCGCCCCAACGCCGTCGAGCTGGAGGCCATCTGCGAGGAGTTCCGCAAGGACTACAACCGCCACCACTTCGTCCGCAACGCGGAGTTTGAAGGCGCCGCCGACAAGCTCGATCCTGAAACTCGCCAGGTGTTCATCGAGTTTCTGGAGCAGAGCTGCACCTCGGAGTTTTCTGGCTTCCTGCTCTACAAGGAGCTCAGCCGCCGCATCAAAGACAAGAACCCCCTGCTGGCGGAGTGCTTCGCCCACATGGCCCGCGACGAAGCCCGCCACGCCGGCTTCCTCAACAAGGCCATGGGTGACTTTGGCCTGCAGTTGGATCTTGGCTTCCTGACCGCCAGCAAGGCCTATACCCACTTCAAGCCCAAGTTCATCTTCTATGCCACCTACCTGAGCGAGAAGATTGGCTACTGGCGCTACATCGCCATCTTCCGCCACCTCGAGAAGAATCCCGACAGCAAGATCTTCCCGATTTTCAACTTCTTCGAAAACTGGTGCCAGGACGAGAACCGCCACGGCGATTTCTTTGACGCCCTGATGAAAGCCCAGCCCGACACGGTGCGCGGCCTAACTGCCCGCCTCTGGTGCCGCTTCTTCCTGCTGGCGGTGTTCGCCACCATGTATGTGCGCGACGTGGCCCGCAAGGAGTTCTACGAAGCCCTGGGCCTGGATGCCCGCGAGTACGACAAGGTCGTGATCGCCAAGACCAACGAAACCTCCGCCCGGGTCTTCCCGGTGGTGCTCAATGTCGAGCATCCGAAGTTCTACGTTCGCCTGGAGCGTCTGGTGAGCAACAACGCCAAGCTCAGCGAGGCCGACGCCAGTTCAGCTCCCGCTCCTGTGAAGGTGTTGCGCAAGCTGCCCTACTGGATCGCCAATGGCGCCGAGATGGCCAAGCTCTACCTGATGGCCCCGATCCGCAGCGAGCAGTTTCAACCCTCGGTGCGCTGAGCCCTGGCTGCGATTGCCGCATCGCCCGGCACTTTTGTCCCTCCCCATCGCTGATTTCTTTTGGTTGCCTCCGCACCCGACCCCTTTGACCTGGCCTGGCAGCCCCGACTCGAAACGCTGTTGGCGGCGGGCCAGGGGGCTGGGGCCGATCTGGTGGAGATCTTTCTGGAGCGCACCGATCACCTCGGGGTGCTGGCTGAGCAGGAAACAATCACCAGCGTCAGTCCGTCCTTCGGCATGGGGGCCGGGATTCGGGTGTTTCGGGGCGATCGGGATGGCTTTGTCAGCACCAACGACCTGAGCGACGCCGGCCTGCTCCAGGCTCTGGACCAGGCCCTGGGCATGCTCGGCCTGATGCGCAGCAGCGCTCCGGGCTCCCGATTCAGCGGCCTGGCGGGCCTGCGCGACTTCGCGGCCACCAAGGCCGAATGGCTGGAGCGCTGCCCCTCCTTGGCGGAGGCCACACTCAAGCTGCTGGACGGCACAGCCCGTCTGGCCCACCACGGCCGCCACCTGCAGGCGCGCCGGGGCAGCTATTCCCGCGACTGGCAAGCCGTGCTGGTGGCCGCCAGCGACGGCACCTTCGCCCGCGACATCCGCCTACACCAATCCCTCGGCCTGAATGTCCTCGCCGCCGATGGCGACCACCGCGCCGGCCTGGGCCGCCGCTACGGCACCTCCGGACGTCCCGACGACCTGCGCGCCTGGGATGCGGACGCCTCCGCCCAGGACGTGTGCGCCAGCGTTGGCACCATGCTCTACGCCGACTACGTGGAGGCCGGACAGATGCCGGCGGTGCTCGCCAACCGCTTCGGTGGCGTGATCTTCCACGAGGCCTGCGGCCACCTGCTGGAAACCACCCAGGTCGAACGCGGCACCACCCCCTTCGCCGACAAGGTGGGCGAGCCCATCGCCCATGAAGCGGTAACGGCCATCGACGAAGGCCTCACCGACGGCGCCTTCGGCTCCCTCTCCATGGACGACGAGGGCATGGAGCCCCAGCGCACGGTGCTGATTGAAAATGGCATCCTCAAACGCTTTCTCAGCGATCGCGCCGGTGAACGGCGCACCGGCCATGGCCGCACCGGCAGCGGCCGGCGCCAGAGCCATGCCTTCGCCGCCGCCAGCCGCATGCGCAACACGTTCATTGCCGCCGGCCCGCACACGCCCGACCAACTGATCGCCTCCGTCGACAAAGGGCTCTACTGCAAATCCATGGGGGGCGGCAGCGTCGGCCCCACCGGCCAGTTCAACTTCGCTGTGGAGGAGGGCTACCTGATCGAAAACGGCCAGCTCAGCAAGCCGGTGAAGGGCGCCACCCTGATCGGCGAAGCCAAGGAGGTGATGCCCCGGATCTCGATGTGTGCCAATGATCTCGAGCTGGCGGCTGGCTTCTGCGGCTCCGTCAGCGGCAGTGTCTACGTCACCGTGGGCCAGCCCCACATCAAAGTCGATTCGATCACCGTGGGGGGCCGCTGACGATGGCTGCGAGCTCCAACCCGGCCACCTCCGCCGGCCTCAACGCCGAGGCCCTAAGCAGCCGACTCCAGCAGCTGGCCCAGCAAGCCGCCATCCAGCAGTGGGATCTGGGCGCCTCCTGCAGCACCGACACCTCCGTGCAGGTTGACCGCGGCGAGGCCAAACAGATGAAAGGGGCCCAGCGCAGCGCCATCACCGTGCGGGTGTGGAACAGCGATGGCCTGGTGGGCATCACCAGCACCTCCGACCTCAGCGACGAAGGGTTGGTCCGGGCCCTCGCCGGTGCCCGTGACGCCAGCGCCTTCGGCAACGCCGACGAGACCCCGGCCTTCTCGCCCCTGGCCACGGCACCCCTGGCCAGCCTGGAGCAGCCCCACCACGAGCCCCAGCCGATCCTCACCCTGCTGGAGACCCTCAAGCAGGCCGAACGCCAACTGCTCGATCGCCATGCCGCCATCGGCACCGTGCCCTACAACGGCCTGGCCCAGCGCAGCAGCGAGAGGCTTTACCTCAACAGCGAGGGGGCCTGCCGCCACCAGAGCCTCACCACAGCGAGTCTGTATCTCTACGCCCGGGCCGAGGAAGCCGGCCGCAAGCCCCGCAGCTCAGGAGCGGTGCGCCTGGCCTACGGCACCACCAACCTCGACATCGAAGGCTGCATCGACGAAGCCGCCCAGCGCACCATCGCCCACCTCGACTACGCCCCCATCGAGACCGGCCACTACACCTGCGTGTTCAGCCCCGAGGCGTTCCTGGATCTGATCGGCGCCTTCAGCAGCCTGTTCAACGCCAGGGCCGTGCTCGATGGCGTCAGCCTCAGCCAGCGCGACTCCCTGGGCCAGACCCTGGCCGTGCCGTTCCTCAGCATCCGCGACAACGGTCTGCATCCGGGCAACGTGGGCGCCTCGGTCTTCGATGGCGAGGGCACACCCACCGCTCCCCTCGACCTGGTGGACGGCGGGGTGCTGCGGCATTTCCTGCACTCCGAGGCCACGGCCCGCGCCTTCGGCGTGCCCCCCACCGGCCATGCCGGCATGGGGGCCAAGGTGTCGGTGGGGGCCGACTGGCTGGAGATCGGCGCCACACCGGGCAGTGGCGGCGGCCAGCAGGGCCTCAACCGCCTCGGCCACGATGGGGCCGTGGTGGTGATCGATTCCCTCTCTGCCCTGCACGCCGGCGTCAAGGCCAGCCAGGGCTCCTTCTCTCTGCCCTTCGATGGCTGGCTGGTGCAGGGCGGCAACAGCCGCTCGATCGAAGCGGCCACCGTCGCCGGCGACATCCGCACGGTGCTCCAGGCCATCGTGGGTTTTGAGGGCGACGCCAAGGTGACCCCTGATGGCCTGTGCCCGTACGTCTGGGTGGAGGGGCTCTCGATCACCGGCGAAGCGTGAAGATCCTGTTCTGGGGCACCCCTGCCTACGCCGTGCCCAGCCTGGAGGCCCTGGTGGCTGCCGGTCACACCTTGGTGGGGGTGGTGAGCCAACCGGATCGCCGCCGCGGGCGCGGCAAGGAGCTGCAGCCCAGCCCCGTGAAAGCCAGGGCCCTGGAGCTCGGGATTCCGGTGTTCACGCCGGAACGCATTCGACGGGATGGGGCCTGCCAGCAGCAGCTCGCGGCCCTCGGCGCTGACGTCTCGGTGGTGGTGGCCTTCGGCCAGATCCTGCCGCCCGAGGTGTTGGCGCAGCCCCCCTTGGGCTGCTGGAATGCCCACGGCTCCCTGCTGCCGCGCTGGCGCGGCGCCGGCCCCATCCAGTGGTGCCTGCTGGAGGGCGACGCCGAAACCGGCGTGGGGATCATGGCCATGGAGGTGGGGCTCGACACCGGACCGGTGTTGCTGGAGCGCAGCCTCGCCATCGGGCTTCGGGAGAACGCTCAGCAGCTGGCCCAGCGGCTCGCCCAGCTCAGCGCCGAGCTGCTGGTCGAAGCCATGCCCATCATCGAGGCCGCCGGAGCGGGCCCGGAAGCCGAACGGCTGACCCGGCTGGGGGTGCGCACCCAGGGCGAGGCGGGGCTCACCGTTGCCCGCATGTTGACCAAAGACGACGCGGTGATCGACTGGAGCGCTTCCGCCCTGGCGATCCACCGGCGGGCGATGGGTCTCTATCCCGCGGCCCACACCAGCTGGCGGGGCAAACGGTTGAAACTGCTCAGCACCGAACCCCTGGTGGCTCGCCTCGCCGAGCAGCTGAGCCCCGAAGCCCAGGCGGCGCTGGCCTCCAGCAGCGAAACAGCACCAGCTCAGCCGGCAGCGGCCGTTGCCCCAGGCACCGTGCTGGCGGTGCTAGCGGACACAGGCCTGGTGGTGGCCACCGGCGGTTGCCCGGTGCTGGTGCGTGAAGCCCAGCTGGAGGGCAAAGCGGCCGCCCGGGGCGGCAGCCTGCTCCAACAGCTCGCGGCCCAACCTGGCGATCAACTGGGCCCCACCGGCAGCGGGACGCACATCGCGGATGAAGCTCGGTAACGGGCGGCTTACGTTCTGTGTTGTTAGGGCTCGCACACTTTTCCTGCTCCGCCACGGTGGCTACAGAGGGTGGAGTCATTGCTGAGGATCCATGGGAAGCGAGCTGTCCTATGTCGGTGAAACAGGCCAGGGCTGCCTGATCTACCGGGAGACGTCAGGTCGCTACGTGGTCAGCCACGAACAACAACCCCAGCAGCGCCGCAGGGTCGCCACGCTGGCCAGTGCTTACGCCACCTGTCAGTGCCTGGCGATGGAGCGAATCACACAGGCCAGCTGATCGCAATCAACCCAAGCCAATCTCCTTGCGATACAGCGCATGGAGGCCCTCCAGCTGGTTGTGCACCGACACCAGCTGGTCGCGGATGTGCTGGCTGTTGTCGATGCGCCCAAGGGCCAACAGCATCGCCTCAATCTGCCCTTTGCAATCGATCAGCACGCGGCACTCTGGGGATCCGGGCTCGTAGGGCATGTCAAACGTCTCAACCACACCATCCGAGCCGAGACCACCGGCAACCGGTGTGTCCATTGCTGCCATTCAGCGCGACTGCTGCCGTTCAGCGACGCGAGCCGGGTGCACGCGGACTGCGACGGCCCTCGCGGCGGGCCCCCTGGGGGGAGGCGGCGGGGCGGGAGGAGGAGGGGCGGCGTCCGCCGCGCCCCCGGCCGCCACTGAGATCGAGAGGTGGAGCGGAGAGCACCTTGGGTTCGAAGCCGGGCACCTCCTGACGCGGCAGGCGGGTGCCGATCATGCGCTCGATGGCACGCAGCAGCTCACTCTCTTCGGCCGCCACCAGAGAAATGGCGTGGCCGTTGTGGCCGGCCCGACCGGTGCGGCCGATGCGGTGCACATAGTCCTCGGCCTGGTTGGGCAGATCCAGATTCACCACGTGGGGCAGCTGGTGGATGTCGATGCCCCGGGCGGCCAGGTCGGTGGCCACCAGCACCCGCAGGGAGCCGGCCTTGAAGTCGGCCAGGGCCCGGGTCCGTGCCCCCTGGCTCTTGTTGCCGTGGATGGCGGCCGCCGACATGCCTTCGCGGCTGAGCCGCTCGGCCATCCGGTTGGCGCCGTGCTTGGTGCGGGAAAACACCAGCACCTGCTGCCAATCGTTGCTGCGGATCAGGTGACTGAGCAGATCCGGCTTGCGATCCATGTCGCAGGGATGCAGCAGGTGCTCCACCGTGGGGGCCGTGCGGTTTTCCGGGGTGGCCTGAAGCTGCACCGGATTGTGGAGCAGTCCGGTAGCCAGGCGCCGGATATCGCCGGAAAAGGTGGCTGAAAACAGCAGGTTCTGGCGCTTGGGCGGCAGCAGCGCCAGGATTTTCTGGATGTCACGGATGAAGCCCATATCGAGCATCCGATCCGCCTCATCGAGCACCAGGATCTCAACCCGATCGAGTCGCAGGGCCCGCTGCTGGTAGAGGTCCATCAGGCGGCCCGGGGTGGCCACCAACACGTCGGTGCCCTTCTGTAGCCGACTGATCTGGGGGTTGACCTTCACGCCGCCGAACACAACGTCGCTGCGCAGATCGAGGTAGCGGCCGTAGGCCCGCACGCTCTCCGCCACCTGGGCCGCCAGCTCTCGGGTGGGGGTGAGCACCAGCGAACGCACCACCCCACCGCGCGCATGGGGGCCATGGCGCAGCCGCTCCAGCATCGGCAGGGTGAAGCCCGCGGTTTTGCCAGTGCCGGTCTGGGCGGCAGCCATCACGTCGTGGCCCGCCAACACGGCTGGAATGCACTGGCCCTGGATCGGCGACGGCTTGGTGTAGCCCTTTTCGGTCACCGCCTTGAGGATCGGCTCACCCAGTCCGAAGGAGGCAAAGTCGACCAACGCCGCGCTGGATGCTGAATCAGCAGCAGCCTGCGCGGGGCCTTCAGCCTCCGGGTGACTGGCAACGGCTGTGAAACTGGAGACGGCCATTGAACCGGAAACAGCCGTTGCGCTGCGGGATCGGGGAGGGGATTGACGGATCGCCGGCTTTGCGGGGTTCTCCACCCTAGGGGGGGCCTGGGCGTCGGCCTGCAACCCCGTCAGGGGCCATAGAGCTGCCAGGCCTGATCGCAAGTGGCCAGCAGATCCCTGTCGGAAAGGGCCAGCGCCTCGGGCCAGGCCCCCTGGAGCCACAGCCGCAGACGGGCCGGATCCACAGCGCCGCTGGGGGAATCGCGCCAGTCGCGGAAGAAGGCGTCCTGGGCCGCCAACACCCGAAATTTGAAAAACTCCAGCAAGCGCGCCCGCAGCCGGGTGCCATGGATGGTCCAGAGCCGATTTGGGTCTACCCCGAGGGCGATCTCCACACCGGGCGCAATCCCCTCCAGCGGCGGCGCCAGCACTTCCACCACCTGGGGCGGCTGCCCATGGCGTTGTTTGGTCTGCGGATCGGGCTGATAGATCCAGCCCCTCAGGGGTGGGGAAGCACCGCACCGCACCAGCACCCGCCAGAAGCGAAAGGTCTCCGCTGGATGGCGGTCGGTCCAAAGGATGTGCTCAAAGCAGTGGTCGGGGTGCTCACTCCGCAGCTCCAACGGAGCCAAGCACAGGTTGAGGGTGCCAGCGAAACAGTCGGACAGATCCAGGCCCCGTTGGGCAAACAGGGGGCGCTGCAGGCTGATGGTGCCGGCCGGGTAGGGGGAGGCGGGATCGCGCCCCGAGGCGACGCCATACCCCCGGATCAGGCAGCCCGTGATCCAGGCCGGCTGCTCTTGTTCAGCCATGGCCGGCAGCTCCCGCCACGGCGAAATGGCTGCAGCGCTCGCAGGGGCCATCGGGCAGCACGGCGCAGCGCAGCAGGGGGCTGCGGGCGTTGAAACGGCAGCTGGGATCGCCGATCACCCATTGGTTCTGCCACCAGCGGGCGTCGGCGGGCCGTTGCTGGGCCTTCACCTGGAGCGCCACGGAGGCGAGTTCATAGCGGCCATTGCGCAGCTGGTAGCGGTGGCGGCGCTGCAGCACCAGAAAACTGCGGCCCGCCGCCTCCAGCCAGCGGCCGGGCTGAGGCACCTCACCGAGCTCGGCCACCTCCAGGGCATCGAGCAGCTGGTCGCTGCCGATCTGGCGCAGCTCCACCCTCATGGCTCGGGCGGTGTTTCCAGCGGAGCGTTGCGCGCTGAGAAGCCCCAGACGAAGAGCGCCGCCACCACAAGCAGCAGCACCCACTCCGGCGGCACCGCCTGGGGCAGGCCAAGCCGAAGCAGCAGCCGAATCCCCACCAGCCCCACCGCCAAGTAGCCGGCGGTCTCGAGGTGCCGATACACCTCCAGCCAGCGGATGAAGAGCTCGGCGGTCAGCCGCAGGGCGATCACCCCGATCACGCCACCCGCCATCACCAGCAGCAAACGATCGCTCACGGCGACCGCCGCTGCCACGCTGTCGAGGGAGAAGGCCAGGTCGGTGAGGGCCAGGGTGGCCACAATCGAGCCGAGACCGGCGTGGTGGAGTGAGCCGGGATGGGTTGATCCTCCGGAAGCTTCGGCCTCATCGCTGGCCGCACCCCCATCGCCGGACTCCGACCACACCAGCTGCAGGTGTCGGCCGCAGAGCCACAGCAGGTACCCCGCCGCCAGCAATTGCAGCGGCCAGAAGTTCAACACCCACTGGGCCGCCACGATCAGAACGAGCCGTAACACCAGCGCCAGCGCCAGGCCCAGGTTGAGAGCCTGGCGCTGGCGCGCCGGATCCTCGAGGCCGCGGGCGATGGCCGCCAGGGCAATGGCGTTGTCGGCGGAGAGCACGGCCTCGAGCGCCACCAGCAGGGGCAGCAGCAGCAGCACCTCTTTCCACTGATCGGCCTGGTCGAGCAGGGGAGTGAGGGACTGGATCGACTCCGCTTCCATGCGCTGCAGCGGGTCAGGATGGTGTGGAGTCTAGAAAGACACCTTGACCCGGCCGCTGGAGGATTCACAGCTGGAGATCCAACTGGTGCATGCCGACAGCGGCAGCCGGGTGGTGCTGGTACAGGCGCGGCGCGGCGGCCTACTCGTTGACGGCGCCCTTGGGGAAGCCGCCACGGCGGAGGAAGCCGAAGACAGGGCGCGCCAACGCCTGGCGGCCCGCCTCACCCCCAAAGCCCCATCAGCGCCGCCCAGCAAGCCAGCGCCCAGCCCCCAGCTGCAGCGCGCGCCAGAGCCCCCAGCCGAGTCCCAACCCCAAGTCGCGTCCGAGCCCCGACTCACCGCAAGCCCGCCGCCGCACCAAGAGCACCCGAGCCCGCCAGCGGCCCAGGCCCCCGAGGAACCCCCTGCCGATCCGGAGGACTGGAGCAGCGAACTGGCTCGGCTGGATCTGGAGCTGCAACGTCTCGGCTGGGACCGCGACCAGGAGGCGATCTACCTGGAGCGGGTGTTCAAGCACCCCAACCGCAATCGACTCACCAGCTACGGCGATCTGCTGGCCTACCTCCAAGCCCTGGAGGGATTTGCACCGGGCACGGATCCCGCCACCGCCCCGGCGCCGCTGCGGCGCCGAGAGCTGCTCAGCCAGTGCGACGCACTGCTGGGCCAACTGCAGTGGGATCCTGGCCGGGGCCGCGCCTTCCTCGAGCAGCACTTCTCCCTCACCAGCCGGCAGCAGCTCAGCGACGCCCAGTTGCTGCAGTTCAACATGCTGCTGGAGAGTGAATGGCTGGCCGGGCCGAACCCTTAACAGTGCTGGCGCACCAATTGGGCCCCCAGACCCGATCGAGCCTGATTGGCAAAAGCCTCCCGCTCGAGCTGCTGTTCGTGGGCCGAGGCCTGGCGGTACACCGGTTCGTTGAGCACCCCCGCCAGGTGGTCTGGCAAGACGGTGGGCAAACCCAGCAGACGCGGACTGGAGCGCACCCCTCGGTTGCGGCAGCTCTGGGCCACATGAATGGCCTCATGGTTGAGCACCGTGGCGAATTCCGCACTGCCCTTCTCCACCACCCGGGGCTGGATCCGCACCGTGCGCTCCTGGGGATCCCATTCACCCGCTGCCCCCAGCTTGCGCGGCTCGGTGAGCTCCAGGCGCACCCCCGCCGCCGCCAACACCGTCAGCAATTGAGCAATCGCCAGACGCTCCGCTCCAAAGCTGGGGGGATTGGCGATCAGGGCGCGCAGCTCAGCCACCGAGAGCGGCGGTTGATCAGCGCGTCGTCGGTAGTGGTAGCGAATCGCGCCATTGGGGAGGGTTTCGGCCCTGGGGATCCACTGCCGATCGGCCACCGCCAATTGCTGCAGCAGAGACGGCTCCAACGCCGGCGACGGGGTAGCGGGCTGGGCAGGAGCGAGCGGGGGAGGTGACGTGGCTTGGGACGCAGGGCTCACCGGCAGGGACGCACAAGCGGCACCCAGCAACCCCAGCACCCCACTGAGCACGAACAGAGCCCCCCGTCCGAGGCGGTGATCCAAGCGGGACGGGCAGCGGGAACGCACCAGGGCAGTCGGACGGTCCGCACCAGTCTGAGGCCAGTTGCGAAGATCGGAGCTTCATGCCTCCCGCGCCTCCATGCCCCTCTCCGCCCTGGTGCGTCAACTGCAGCAGGCGTCCCTCACCGGGGAGGTGCTGGAGCGCAGCAAGCGGTCCGAGCGCCTGCGGCTGAGTGGCGCCGGCCGGGGGGCCAGAGCCCTGATCAGCTCAGCGCTGGCAGGCGCCGCCGGCGCTCCCCTGCTGGTGATCGTGCCTACCCTGGAAGAAGCGGGGCGCTGGGCGGCGCTGCTGGAGCTGATGGGCTGGCCCAGCTGCCAGCTCTATCCCACCAGCGAGGCCAGCCCTTACGAGCCCTTCGATCCCACCAGCGAGATCACCTGGGGCCAGCTGCAGGTGCTGGGGGAGTTGCTGGATGGCGGCCAGCGCCTCGCGATCGTGGCCACCGAGCGGGCCCTGCAGCCCCACCTCCCGCCGCCGAAGGCCCTGCAGGCCCAGTGCCTGAGCTTGCGCAAAGGCGACACAGTGGATCTCGAAGAGCTGGCCACCACGCTGACGCGCCTGGGCTACGAGCGGGTGCCCACGATCGAGCAGGAGGGCTGCTGGAGCCGCCGCGGCGACATTGTCGACGTGTTCCCGGTGAGCGCCGAGCTGCCGGTGCGGCTGGAGTTCTTTGGCGAGGAGCTGGAGAAGCTGCGGGAATTTGATCCCGCCTCCCAACGCTCCCTCGATGCCGTTGAGGTGGTTCGCCTCACCCCCACCGGCTACGGCCCCCTGATCGCCGATGCCCTGCGCGAGGCGATGCCCGATGGACTGGATCAATTGCTGAGCGCCGAGGCCAGCGACCAGCTGCTGGAGGGCGGCACCCCCGAGGGCCTGCGGCGGCTGATGGGGCTGGCCTGGCAGCAGCCGGCCACCCTGCTCGATTACCTGCCCGCCCACACCCTGATCGCCGTGGACGAGCGGCGCCATTGCCTCTCCCACGGCCAGCAGTGGTTCGACCATGTGGTGGAACACCACAGCGAGGTGTGCCAGGAGCTGGCCCTGCTGCCCCCTCTGCTGCACCGCCCGCCCAGCGAGGCCCTGGAGCAGGCGGCGGCCTTCGGCGGCTTCGATCTGGCCGAGCTGCACGAAACCGACAACCACCCCAACAGTCTCGATCTGGCCTCCCGCTCGGTGCCGGCCTACCCGAACGCCTTCGGCAAGCTGGCGGGGCTGGTGAAGGGCTTTGTGGCCGAGAAGGCCACGGTGTGGCTGCTCTCGGCCCAGCCCAGCCGGGCGGTGGCCCTGCTGGAGGAGCACGACTGCATCACCCGCTTCGTGCCCAACCCCAGCGACTTCCCGGCGATTGACCGGCTGGTGGAGCAGCGGACGCCGGTGGCGCTGAAAACCAAGGGCACCGCCGAGCTCGAAGGCCTGCAGTTGCCGGCCTGGAAGCTGGTGTTGATCACCGATCGGGAGTTCTTCGGCCAGCACGCCCTGGCCGCCACCGGCTATGTGCGCCGGCGCCGCAAGGCCGCCAGCCGCACGGTGGACCCCAACAAGATGCAGCCGGGCGACTTCGTGGTGCACCGCAACCACGGCATCGGCCGGTTTCTGAAGCTGGAAAAGCTGGCGATCAGCGGCGAATCGCGCGACTACCTGGTGGTGCAGTACGCCGACGGCCTGCTGCGGGTCGCCGCCGACCAGCTGGGCAGCCTCGGCCGCTACCGCGCCAGCAGCGACGCTCCGCCCGAGCTCAACCGCATGGGCGGCACGGCCTGGACCAAGGCCAAGGAGCGGGCCCAGAAGGCCGTGCGCAAGGTGGCGCTGGATCTGGTCAAGCTCTATGCCGAGCGCCACCAGGCGCCGGGCTTCGCCTTCCCCGCCGATGGCCCCTGGCAACACGAGCTCGAGGACTCCTTCCCCTACGAGCCCACCCCCGACCAGGTGAAGGCGATCGCCGATGTGAAACGCGACATGGAGCAGCCCCAACCCATGGACCGGCTGGTGTGCGGCGATGTGGGCTTCGGCAAAACCGAGGTGGCGATCCGCGCCATCTTCAAAGCCGTCACCGCCGGCAAGCAGGTGGCGATGCTGGCCCCCACCACCGTGCTGGCCCAGCAGCACTGGCGCTCCCTCTCGGAGCGCTTCGCCCCCTATCCCCTCAAGGTGAGCCTGCTCAACCGCTTCCGCACCGCCGGCGAGCGCAAGGTGATCCTCGAGGGGCTGGCCAGCGGCCATGTGGATGTGGTGGTGGGCACCCACCAACTGCTCTCCAAGGGCACCGGCTTCAAGCAGCTGGGCCTGCTGGTGGTGGATGAGGAACAGCGCTTCGGCGTGAACCAGAAGGAAAAGATCAAGGCCCTGCGCAAGGACGTCGACGTGTTGACGCTCAGCGCCACACCCATTCCGCGCACCCTCTACATGAGCCTCTCGGGCGTGCGCGAGATGAGCCTGATCACCACGCCACCGCCCCTACGCCGGCCGATCAAAACCCACCTGGCCGCCCTCGACGAGGAAGCGGTGCGCAGCGCCATCCGCCAGGAACTCGATCGCGGCGGCCAGATCTTCTACGTGGTGCCCCGGGTGGAGGGCATCGACGATGTAGCCGCCCAGCTGCAGAGCATGATTCCTGGCCTACGGCTGCTGGTGGCCCATGGCCAGATGGCCGAGGGGGAGCTGGAGAGCGCCATGGTGGCCTTCAACGCTGGCGAAGCCGACCTGATGCTCTGCACCACGATCGTGGAGAGCGGCCTGGATATTCCGCGCGTCAACACGATCCTGATCGAGGACGCCCACAAGTTCGGCCTGGCCCAGCTGTATCAGCTGCGCGGCCGGGTGGGCCGCAGCGGCATCCAGGCCCATGCCTGGCTGTTCTACCCCGGTGATGCCTCCCTGAGTGAGGCGGCGCGCCAGCGGCTGCGGGCGATTCAGGAATTCGCCCAGCTGGGCAGCGGCTATCAGCTGGCCATGCGCGACATGGAAATCCGCGGCGTGGGCAACCTGCTGGGGGTGGAGCAGAGCGGCCAGATGGAGGCCATCGGCTTCGATCTCTACATGGAGATGCTGCAGGAATCCCTGGCCGAGATCCAGGGCCAGGACATCCCGGCGGTGGACGACACCCAGATCGACCTGCCGATCACCGCCTTCATCCCCGGCGACTGGATCCCCGAGAACGACGAGAAGATGGCCGCCTACCGCGCCGCCGCCGACTGCAGCAGCCAGGAGTCCCTGGTGGAGCTGGCCGCCGGCTGGGTGGATCGCTACGGGGCCATTCCTGCCCCGGTGCAATCGCTGCTGCAGCTGATGGAGCTGAAGCTGGTGGCCAAGCGCTGCGGCTTCTCGCGCATCAAGCCGGAGAAGCCGAACATCGCCCTGGACACACCCATGGAAGAGCCAGCATTCCGGCTGCTGCGCCAGGGCCTGCCCCAGCACCTGCACGGCCGGCTGGTGTATCAGGCGGGAGCGGGGAGCACCGCCAAGGTGCTGGCAAGAGGCCTGGGCGTGCTGCCCGCCGAGAAGCAACTGGAGGAGCTGATGGGCTGGCTCAACCAGATGGCCGCCCAACTCCCCGGCGCCGATGGCCTCACCGAGGCCCAGCGCAGCGCGCAGCAGGCGGCCCAGAACGAAGCGGTCTTGTCGCTCTGAACCTGCTGGCGGGTAAAGGGGGGGCAGTGGAGACGCAGCTCAATCCGGCTGATTCCAGCCAACCCTGGCGCTCGAGAAACATCAACCATGATCTTGTGGTCACCTTGCTGCATCCCGCAGGCAGGAGGAACGAGGCCCTAGCAATCTTGTGGTCTTCAAACAGAAAGACCCCCCGCCTGGGGGGAACGTTGAGCGCCAGGGCGTGCATCGCTTCCTGAATCGCCATCTCGCCGAGATGGCGCTGGCGGCGCCCGCTTGAGCGCCGGCACACCTCCGTAGCCAGCACGAAAATCCTCTGCTCAGCCACCCAGGTGGCGATGCGCTGGCTGGTAGGGGTGTCGCTGCGGGTGAGCTCCTCCAGCACCATGTCCACCATCACCAGCGGCCAACCCGGTGCCAGCAGCAGTTCCAAGGCATCGGCGTAGGCCAGGGTGATCCAGGGACCCGCGTCGGCCATCACTACCGGCAAATCACCGCCCGGCAACACCAGGGGCTTCGGCATCAGGGCTTGGCAGAAGCAGCCAATTGCTCCAGCTCCATCACCATTGCCTCGTTGGCCTGAACAGCAAGGCGGGGCATCGGCAGATGGGCCTGGGCCATCAGCAGAAACAGGTCTTCCTCGTGCTCCAGCTGGAGCTGCTCCATCACCTGATCGTCGCTGAGGCGGCCCAGGGCGAACGCCAGCAAGGTCGCAGCGGTGCTGTTGCCCAGCTGCTCAGCCTTTTCAAAGGTGTCCACCAGGTAACGCAGCTCGGCGCTGAGCAGGGCACTGATCGAGGTGTCGTGCTGAGCAGCCAGCACCTTGGCGCGGCGCAGCAGATCGCGATCCAACGCAGCCGTGAAGTTCACACTCGCCACCGATCACCCCAGCACCGATATCAGTGTGGCACAGGTTTCGGTGCCTACAAGGCTGCCCCACTACCGAGCAACCACTCCGCCGCAGGCCGCAGCCGCGCGGTGCCATCGCCTTGGCGTGCCACGAAATCCAGCTCCTGGCGGTCGGCCGTCAGGCCATAGCCCAGATCGCAAACGCGGCGCAACAACTCCAGGTCCGAGGAGCCCGTGATCACCACATCGATCGGTTCGCTGTCGATCACCCGGCGCACAAAGCCTTCCCAACCGGCGATCAGCTGGATTTCATCGAGCAGCTCAGGCCCGCTTGCACCTGCTGCCAGAGCAGACAGGTTTTACCGCTGCGGCGCATGCCGAGCACAGCCACCGCCTTACCGGGCAGCTGGGGCCACCAGACATCA
>Ga0194110_10003245_pt1 | contig 20162 bp, 15 predicted proteins | sample TA2Kig1200mmetaG_FD_146192 | JGI IMG/M metagenome (GOLD analysis project Ga0194110, IMG submission 146192) | Freshwater microbial communities from Lake Tanganyika, Tanzania - TA2015032 Kigoma Deep Cast 1200m | ecosystem: Environmental > Aquatic > Freshwater > Lake | place: Tanzania: Lake...
TTCCTCACTGAGACGTCACCAGGAGTTCCTCGGTGATTCATTCGAGAAGGTCACAGGACGGAAGATTCGCATTGAGCCCGTGCTCCACGGCGGATCAAGGCAACATCGTTCATCTTCAATGCCACCCGAGAATCAACACCTCACACACCCTCCACCTACCCGTTCGTTACAGAAGCCAACCGACGGGAATGGTGAAGAACACCCCATCCTCCTTGCCCTCAGGCGGGAGTTGGGGGCTGAACAAGTGGACTAAGGCATACTCCGCCGCGTTACCACCGCCCGTTGGGGAAACGCGTACCCCGTCCTGCAACAACAAGATGTGGCCATAATGGACCAGCATGAACGATCTTCTTCATGTGCCATGAGCGTCAATTCGCTTCTGAAAGTAAGCTGTATCCTCCTGCCCCTTGCGCTTACTGCCTGTACTGCCACAAGACACTCTGGGCTTGAACCGCGCAATGGTACCCAATTCACCGTTGTCTATCAACCCTCCCATCAAACGGACACCGGCAAGGACTTCAACGAAGCGTTGGTGTGCAATGGAATTGTTGAGGCGGCGGTGGCAACCTCTACCGGCGCCGTAAGGGTGACCAAAGTGTGGAGCTACTATGCAGAGGGCCTCCACCATGCCCGCGGAGGGAGCAACACGAAGATTGACCACACGTCTGCGCTTGATTCTCTTGGCAGGATATCGGGCTACGCGTACGAGCTCCGGGAATCGAACAACCTCCAGCCTGACATCTTCATCTCTGTCCATAACAATGGGGCGACAAATCGGCACGCATGTTGGGGCTTTGTGCACGAAGGGGACCGGTACGAGCAGCAGAACAGGGAGCTGGCAAGGGAACTGGTGGATGAAATCTGTCGAGTGAGCGGGTTGGAGAATGCAGGCGTTCTCGGCGACAGTTCTCCAAATCGCAACGACTATCGATGTAAGAACACAGGAAAGCTTTCGTTCTACAGCCTGGATGAGAATGTGAACAAGGCGCCCATCCGGGTGTTGCTAGAGATCGGCGATAACAAGGTAAGCTACGATTTCCTGATGAACACCGACAACCAGAAAGAAATAGGAGCGGCGATACAGAGAGTCATTGAGCAAAAGTTCGCGCGGTAGCGGTACAGGTAGGGTGCGATTCTGAGAGGTCCATATCTCACCCTGAGCACGAAAAACCAAGACCGATTCAAGTTGAGCCAACAGTGTGAACAACGAAGCATCATCGAGAACTCGCCCGGTGTGGGCAAAACAAAACGCGTTGACCGTCAGCTTGACATTGCATCGCAAAATCTTTAGAATGCATAAGCAAGCTGTGCTTTGTGAAACCGGAACTCATTTGAAGATCTCGGCAGGATGATACAACAAGGACAGAGCGTTCTCGAGCTGCCGGCGGTGAAGAAATTCTTCCAGATCGGAGAAACAATTCTCCGGGAGGGTGACCCCAGCAATGGGTGGTATGTGTTACGCTCAGGGAGGGTGGGTGTTTACAAGAGAGATTTCACCGTGGCGGAGATCTCGAAGCCCGGAACCGTCATTGGCGAGCTCGGCTTCCTCCTGAAGATACCCCGAACAGCAACACTCATAGCCCAAGAACCGACCCTTCTGCTTCACATCGACATCAGTGTCGATGATCTGCTTGCCAATTACCCCGCGATGGTCAGGCAAATGCTGATGACCCTTGCGGAACGTCTTGTGAAGACGACCGAGGATTGGAGGGAATCGGTCGAGAAAACCGAGAAGATGTAGCAAGCACAACGAGCATTTCAGAAGCCCGCAGTTTGGCAAAAAATCCTCAGGGCAAGCAGCAAAACACCCCAGAATGACGAGGCATGCAATTGCGCCTTGCGATCGTTCAGACCAACCCCGTCTTTGGCGAAGTCGAATTGAATGTTCGCTCTGCGCTGAATCTGATGCGCAGTACCCCCGCCGATTTGTATGTTCTTCCTGAACTGTTCAACACCGGGTACAACTTCATCGACGGGGTGGAAGTATCCCGCCTAGCGGAAAGCACGTCGGGACCAACCTTTCAATCGGTTGCTGAGTTCGCGAGAGACCAAGCGTGTCATGTTGTGTACGGATTTGCTGAAAGTGCGGGTCGAATCTACAATTCTGCAGCGCTCGTGGGTCCAGGGGGGTTCATGGGGCTCTACCGCAAAGTCCATCTCTTTGATCGGGAGCACCTCTTCTTCACCCCCGGCGATCTCGGATTTCGTGTTTTCAACCTGCCGTTTGGCAACGTAGGGCTGATGATTTGCTTTGACTGGATCTACCCCGAGGCTGCCCGTACACTTGCCCTCAAAGGAGCTCACCTCATCGTGCACCCCTCTAATCTTGTCCTTCCATACTGTCCTGACGCGATGGTCACGCGATGCGTTGAGAACCGCGTGTTCGCTGCAACGGCAGATCGTGTGGGCCGCGAGGACAGGGGCGGCGTTGATTTGCGCTTCATTGGAAAGAGCGAAATCGTCTCGCCTCGGGGGGAAATTCTGGGTCGGCTGGGGGCAGATGAAGTGGGCATCTTGGTAATGGGCCTTGATCTTCATGAGGCAGATTTCAAGAAGCTCACCGGCTATAACGACTTGCTCGTTGACCGGCGACCCGAGCAGTATTCTGCCTGATGAGAGAGCGAAGGACCGGAGGGTTATTAAGGTGCACCGCGCGTTGAAGCCGTAACCGGGGATACTACTTCGTCTTGAGGATCCAATCCTCTGGCTTGAATTTTACAATCTCAATTTCTGGCACGATCGTTCGGGGCATGAGGTTTGCATCCTCAACAACCCGGAGATGAGTTGGCCGGATATCTTCCGCGCAGACATCGCAATGGAGAGGAAGCGCGTTAGCTAAGCCGCTGACACTCATGTCGCGAGACCAGCTGATAAGATCATCCTTCGTAATAACACGAAAATCAGCTCGCTCCAGGAAATGACCGCAACGGTTGTGGCGCGCGGAGTACAGTACGAAGAAATGGGATTCGCGGGGCGCGTTCATCAGTAGTCCTCCTTGATCCCGATACACCCAAGAGGCTACGTATTTTTGCCTGCAGATGCAATAACCAACTCCTTGCTGCACGGCAAGGCCCGCCTCAAAAATTTTTGCGTCTTGACAAAGATGTTGAATTGTCTTAACTTCCGGGCGAAAAGGAATACAGCCTATCGACAATTGTTAGGGTCTTCACCGTTGTTGTGCAAGTTCCTGTGAATCAACTCTAGCATTGTCCACGCACCGAATTCAGCTTGGGATGAGAGAGCGGATTCGGTTTTTTGTTGTAGGCCTTGATACAAGAGGAGGACGGTGTGAGGTTCGTTGCTGTAATACTGTTTGGATTGCTGACGTGGACGTTGCATGCACAGACGGTAGGAAAGTACGCGGGGGAATTCATGGCAATTGGTGTTGGCGGCCGTGCCCTTGGCCTTGGTGGTGCACATGTAGCTCTTGCGAACGACGCGACAGCCGGTTACTGGAATCCGGGAGCTTTGGCGCGGATCAACTACCCGGAAGCTGTCATTATGCACGATGAGCGTTTTGGGAGCCTTATTAACTACGATTTCGCCAGCGTTGCACTGCCGTACGGAACGGACGCTAGTCTGGGGCTAAGCGTTCTTCGCCTCGGGATTGACGGCATTCCCGATACGCGACGGGCGTGGATGGATAACAACGGCAACGGCGTGTTTGACAATGTGGATCGGCTGGACTACGACAAGATTTCGTATTTCAACGCAGCCGACTGGGCGATCTACTTCACCTACGCGAAGCGAGCATCGGACCACCTCTCCTACGGTGCAAACGTTAAGCTTATTCGGCGCGACCTTGCCGAGCATTCAGCAACAGGTATCGGATTTGATGCAGGGGTGCTTTATTCTCCCCTGGCGAATCTTTATGTTGGGGCGACAGCTCAAGATGTTACCACGACTTTCCTCGCGTGGAGCACAGGACAGAACGAACTGATCTCACCGACCCTGAAACTTGGCACAGCATATTTCGTTTATCTTCTTGGTGGCCGGGTTGCGCCGACTCTTGACCTCGATCTTCGGTTTGAAAACAGGCAATACGCATCCCTTGCTCACCTGGGTCCGGTGAGCATAGATCCGCACGTCGGTCTGGAGTTCGACTACAAGAACACGGTTGCGCTCCGGGTAGGGTACAATGACGTCAAGCAGTTCACCCTGGGGGCGGGAGTACATCTGCGCATGCTGGATGTGGATTACTCGTTTGCAAAGTTTGGTGGGGACGAACCGCTTGGAAATACCCACCGGATCTCACTGCGGTTTGTCCTGCAAAATGAGCGGTTTGCGCGGGAGTCGAACCGGCAATAGCAACAGCCCCCCCGATGAAAGGCATCGCCGCCGCTTGTGGCTATTGGCTAGTCCACCCAGCGGAAGTCGCAATCCATACTTAGTCCCAACCTGCGAAAACGCAGTGAAATTCTGTTACCCTCCCGCACCGTCCATGCGTACGAACAGTTCGGAAAGCGCCCGGCTTCACAGATCTTTTTCCCCTTGTGAGTGACGGCGATACCGAGACAAGAACGCCGCTGAGTTGGTTGATCACGTCAGGCGCGACGGCGCGGTCACAATATTGGTCTGACGACACAACGCCGGTAAGCAGCGGATTCTGCTCAACGGCATACACCTTTCGTGCGCCAAGCCGGGCCATTTCGATTGAGAAAATGCCCAGCCCCCACCCGGCCTCGACACACACAGAACCGCGTATAATCTTGGCGTTTGCGCGCAGCAGGGACCGAAACGCGCGGGTCCGTTTCGTGCCTTCATAGATTGAGATAAAGGCGAGGAGATCACCGACAGCGCGAAATCGTTGCGGAGAAACCCCGTTGAGTATGTCCATAGAAATGGTGAAGCCGGAACGTTGTTGTTTCCGGCTTCTGGTTGGTACGGTGAAGTTACCAGAGACGATCACTTCGTCGTCATGACAAACACGCCATTCCAATCTGCAGGCGGCGGATTCAACTGGTACAGGCCTGCCCGTTGCTCGTAAATCTCCGCCACGCGACACGACGGATCGAGTTGTTTTGCCTGCTGGAAGTACGCGATGGCCTCCTGCCAGTTCTGTACGCGGTAAAGTTTCAGGCCTTCGTGATAAAGCTCAAGCGACTGCAGTTGCTGGTCGGTCATTGGCATGTCCATTGTGCCGAGCAATTCCCACACCTTCACAGGCTCGCTCTTGCCTTTTACCTGGATGAGGTCCAGCTCACGGACCTTGGCGCGATCCTTCACCTGTTGATAAGTGAAGTCACTAATCATGATGTTTGAGCCATACTGCTTGTTTGCTCCCTCGAGTCGCGATGCCAGGTTGACACTGTCGCCGATGACGGTGTAATCAAATCGGTCTTTGCCACCCATGTTACCGACGATCATAACACCCGTGTTGATGCCGATGCGAGCCTCGAGCGCAGGTTTTGATTCCTTTTTCCATTTTGGCCGGAGCTGTACCAGGCGCTTTTGCATCTCCAATGAAGCCAAGCACGTCCGTAGCGCATGATCCTTTTGCGGAATTGGAGCACCCCAGAAAGCCATAATAGCATCGCCTTCGTATTTGTCAAGCGTTCCGCCATGCTTCAGGACAATGCTGGTCATCTCGTCAAGGTACTCATTCAACAGCTCAACAAGCCCCTCCGGTTTAGTGTGAAACGCCTCTGATATAGTTGTAAACCCGGCAATGTCAGAGAAGAACACGGTAAGTTCTCGCCGATCACCACCAAGCTTTGCCTTCTCGGGATTGGCGACCAGCTCGTTGACAACAGCAGCGCTGATGTAGTGACTGAACACGTGTTTGATCAACGCTTTCTGCTTTCGCTCTGTCATGTACTGGTAGACTGCTGCACCGACATACGCCAAGACAACCGCAAGGCTCGGGTACATTATGCTGACCATGAGATTGCTGTTGGTGAAGGACAGAACAGCGATCTCGAAGATGCCAAACAAGAAGACCGCTACAATGACAAGCGCGGTGAGCTCAAGCAGAAAAGCGAAACGAAACTTGATCTGCCGGATGCGAAGAATAAGAAGGAACGAAATAAGAGCAAGGACAGTGATTAGCAACAACTCTGTTGTTTGGTCGGCGCGGACGATGTAGTTCTGGTCGAGAATGTTCTGGATGGCCGTAGCGTGAATCTCCACCCCGTTCATGCTTGTTATTCTGCCGGGGGAGAGTGGATCGTAGAGAGGCGTGCTGTGGTAGTCGCGCTCCTCGGGCATGGTCGAGCCGATAAGTACAATCTTGTCTTTGAAGAGACTCATCGTCCCTTCATCGAACATGTCAATATCTTCCTCGTACTCGATCTCATCCTTTGTCTTAAAGCCAGAATCATCAATGACCTGTGCGAAACTGACGTAGCGAAATGTCTTGTCCGGTCCGTAGAAGTTAAGGAGGAACGAGTGCGCGTCAAACCTCGGGATGGATCGGCTACCCAAGACAAACGTTCTCTCGCGAATATCTGCGGTCACATTCGGGCCCAGATTGAAATACCGATTCAGCGTTGCGAAGGCGAAGGTGGGGGTGTCATAGTCACCAATGAACATAAGTGGAAGATAGCGTCGTGCAACTTGATCGCGATCCTTCCCAGCTATACTCACAATGCCAACGCGCCGGCCAGGTTCATAGAAGACGTTAGTATAGGATCGCTCGGTGGAGCGGAGATAGTACTTACCCGCCCCGAGGTCGGTTTCGCTTTTGACGGCCAGTATGACGTTGCCATGCTTTTCTAGAACCGCATTGAAAACAGAGTCGCCTGTAAACTCAAGTGGAGCCTCGAAGGTGATATCAAACGCAACGACCTTGGCCCCCGCGCGGTTCAAATTCTCCACAAGATGAGCATAGTACCAACGTGGGAACGGAAAACGGTCTGGCATTGCCTTGAGATCATCTTCCGAAATCCCGATGATGATGACATCAGACCGCGCCTGAAACTCGCTCTTGTAGGCCTGAACACTGTCAATGCGTTCATAGCGACTCTGGAATCGGTAGTCGGTGGTGAGGTAGTCGACTTGCGCGATGAACTGTGGATTCCAGATGGAAAGGAGTACGACGATCCCGCCGATTCCCAGTCCCAAGACAATCTTGATGAGAATCGGCAGGACAGTCTTCTTGAATGCAGCCATAGGATGCCCCTCGGGAAAGCAGCCTAGAAGTTGTAGCGGAGGATCAGGCTGGCGATGCTGTCATCCTTGAATCCGGAGTTTTGAATGAAGTCGTACTGCGCCACGAGGCCGAAGTTGCGCGTGAACGTGTAATCAACGGCTGCCTGCGCCAACGTGCGATTAAAGTCTCCCATCGCCGTGCTGAGCAGAGATACAAGGCGCAGTTTGCCATCCATAAGGCTGTACTGTGCATTCAGCGAAATGGCCGTGATCTTAAGTTCGGTCACCGCGGGCGTGGTCGGGAGGTTGCTGAGTTGTGAGCTTTCTGTTAAATCCGTGCTGAACGACACTGTTGTCTGGAGCGGAATTGAGTACACGGTGGTGAGAGAACCGGAGAAGCTGTTGTATTTCTGATCCCTCTTGTTGAAGGTATTGTCCTTCTTGTCGGAAAGGCTCATCCCGAGTGAGAGACTGTGCCGGGCTCCCGCCTGGAAGTCGTAGTTCATCTGGAGCGAGATGCGGTTCGTCTTGTCATCAGCGACAAACAGCTTCTCCAATGAGTCTGTGGGGCTCGCGTCACTCTTCCTCGTGAGCAAACCGTAACCGATAGTGAAAGACGGAAGATTCAGACCCGGAAAGACCGTCAGCGACGTGGTGAGGTTGTCATAATTCGTTGTTGCTGGCTTTGTCTGGCCAGTGTTGTCTTCACGTTGCTCGTAGGAAATTCCTAAGAGCGCTCTGTTCTGGAACATGCGGATGCGGTCTGACAACGCCAAGCCCTTGATATCTGCCTGCAGGAACTCATTGCCAAAGGAAAGATACGCCGCCCCGCGCTTGTAGTATTGTGCACGAATGAAGTTGTTGAAATAGTTAAGCGTCAGGGCTCCCTCGTACGCTAAGCCAGGTAACCCCGTGCCGACAGGATTCAGGGGGAAAAGATACTCGTTGATGGTGATAAATTTGCCACCCACATCGGCCAGCTTCTTGATATCGTCTGCCTGTTGCTGGCGGTCTTTACGCTCGGCCGGGGTCAGCGTTGGGTCATGCTTGCCTGCGATGAGGTCGTAGTCGGCATCGGTGAACGACCCCTTGGAGATATTCTTGTTTGTAAGGCTAAGTGATGCCTGTCCGTCGAGTCTGAACCTCTGGTTGTCAAACGCGACTAGGATGTCAGATCCAACCACCATATTCTCCTGTGGTGAGACCCCATAGCGAATGGACCCCTTATCGTCCTTCGACTTCATGTAGGTGAAGCCGAGTTGGAAGTTTTCACTCGATCCGAAACTGGGTCGAACCGCAATTATACTCCTTGAGTATATTCCAGGCGTGAAAAGGGAGTAGGTTAAACCGGATTTCAACACCGTGTTCTCCGGACGAGCTTCAGCATTTGAGGCGTCTGCATATGTAGTATCTCGCAGAACGGTCCCATCGATGGCTCGTGTGGTCTCGCCGAAAGACATGTCGAGGTTGAAGAACTTCAGAAACAGATTTGCCGTCACGCCGCGGATGCGCTTACCGCTCATCACATAACTCGGGTATTTTGGAAAGGCGTCTCCCACCTGGATTTTGAAAAAGCCAAGGTCACCGTAACCGAGGAGCCTGTTCTGAGGCTGGCGGTAGTCCTTCTCTTCGTTCGTAAGGAAGATGCTTGAGCCGAAGGCGAGCGATCGGAAGCTCCCGTTTGCGCGGAGCTGGCCGCGGAGAAAGGTGTTCTTTGATGCGCCGACGTCCTCGTTACGAGCCTCCACAGTCCCGTCAATACCGACGCGGAAGCGGGTTTCCTCGGCGGCGAGCGCCGTTGCGGTGGAAAGATTGAAATTGGACTCGACCGTGTGATACAGGTTCCCATTTGTGTCGTAAAGCTGGATGCGTAGGAACTGGACGCCGAGATTGAGAGGCCGAGGGAAATTTGCCGGCGAAAAGAGAAGTACATCGTCGGAGAAAATGGCCTGCGAGGTGACATCGACGCCGTTCAGGTATAATTTGGTTCCCCGGCGATTTACAGCATCGGATGCATAGAAGAGCGACACCGCGATCACAAGATCCTCCGCAGATACCGTCTCTCCCTGCTCGGGACTGAGAACTCGCACCTCGAGGCTCTTGGGATCAACAGGCCTAATTGTGGCTTTCAAGGGGGATGTGTCGGCATTCCGCGACGGGTATGTCTCAGTTGTTCCATCAGCCAACTCGACGTGGATGTAGTATTCAATGTACGGGGGAAGAACGAATTGAGCCGACAGCGTCAGAGTTGCAGAGTTGCCGGTGAGCAGCATTTCCTGCTCGCTGAACTCCGTCTCACCAAAGCTACGGTACTTGAAAAGAACCCGCTCAACCCTACCGCTGGGCGTGAATTCCACACTGACCGGGAGAGGCTGATTTTGGCTGACCACAGGAACACTCACGCGGAGAACAACTTGGCTTATTTGGGCATCGGCCGCTACGAACACAAGGATGAGTAAGCCGAGGAGTGCTATGGGGAAGCGTAGAGAACGATTCATGGGCTTTCTCCCTTACTTTGATGTGAGATGGCGAAAAGTCGAAGCGAACAGGATGAACGGATCAACAAAAACGGCAGGTCGGAAAACCCCTGCCGTCAATGTAGGAAAACCAGTCATGAGAAGCAACAACGGGCTCCCCCGGTGTTACCGTTTCTCCACTTATTCTTCGTAAGAAACCTCCAAGAACCTCGGAGTTCCGCTTGGATCCGCAATAGGGATCTTCAGTCGAACAACCCGAGGTGTGATCGGAAGCGTATACGGATTCGCGGCTGGATCATCCTGCGGGAATGTATACGTCGTTCCATCGGAACCCAGCATGGAGAAGTAGTACTCAAAGGTGCGGGTTGCCCCAGCGCGGATGTCCGAGGCCGGTACAGTACCAGACACATTCGGGCCGCTGATGGTCATCGCAAGCTGTTTGTACGACGGGTCGCCCTGGATTCGGTAGAATAACGTTACCTGTGTAATGTCCACCGGTGCGTTGACGAGAGCCACCTGGATGGATGCACCCCGACCAGAGCTCAGCGTTCCCGATGCCGACGCATTGACGGAGAATCCTGTGGCAGGCGCGGCAGGAGCGCCAGTCCCCGGCTGCCCAGTACCATCATCCTGGCCTTGGTTCAAGCCGGAATTCGGGTCGTTGTTGTTCAACTCGCCCTGCGTTGCGCCCCGGCTTGAGCATTGCCCGGAGGTATCCGTTAAACCTGTCTGGCCAGCGCCAACGGTCACCTCGCAGTTTGTCTGCGTGTTTGTAAAAAGGGCCTCTCCAACAATGATGGTCAAGTCAGAAGAGCCTGGGCCAGGATCGAATCCCGTGCCACCCTCTGTGCCGCGAATCGAAGCGACGGAGATTGGTGAACTAAACCTGAACTGCTCAGTCTGCTGCTTCTTAATATCGAACACAGCGCGACCGCGTTCAATGAAAACATCACGGTTGAGAATTCTCCTCCCTTCAACTTCACCCTGCACCGTCAGGAGCGATTTTTCCCGCACGGCCACCTTGGACTCATCCGCGAACTTAATCAACGCAAAGGATTTCTCCATCGTGCGGACCTCGTGGCCGGCCTTCAGCTCGGAGAGCGTAAGGGCCTTGGTCCATGCCGTCGTTGGCGTCTTGCGCTCAACGTCGTTCTTAACCTTGATGATGATTGCCGAGATCGATTTCTTGTCCTGCGGGAAATTCCAGGCGGTGGCAAGCAACAGCGCCCCGACGGCGACAATAACAATAAGTGCAAGCGATCTGTGTTTCATTGTATCAGTCCTCCCTCAAAAGTTATTCTGACACAATCTGAGCGTTGAGGCGGACGTTGCGTCGCGCCAGATCATTGAGGAGAGCAAGCACTTGAGAAATATCGATTGTTCGTGCCGGGCTGTCTCCCTCCTGGATTCGGATCGGATTGGTGGTCGAATATGCAAGCATGTAACCGGAGCTGAGCAGATTGGCGAAGGTTGAGCCGATCGGGTCCGGCGCACCGCTGAGCGCGTTCAGCAAATTGGTGAAATTCGGATCACTTGATATAATGGTGAATGACCAGACCGGGCTGCGTCGCGTCTCAGTTGCACCACCCCCCGAGGAGGTTGTTCCGAGGAACAACCATGAGATTTTCTTCCCAGCCAGCCACGGGCGGAGAGCGAGACCAGGATAGGTAGCCGTGACCTGATGTGTTCCACGAGTACTAACAGGGACGTCAACGATTTTGAGCGGAGAATTGAGGTCACGAGTGGCATCCTCGGGAGATTGAAGCAGGTTTGAATGCTCAAATGCGAGCAGCCTCCCGGGAATTGACGTGTCAAAAATGAAAACCGCCTGCGGCGACTGTGGCAACTGTTCGCCGCTTGTCGGGGCTGTCAGGTTGATCACGGCCTCAGTGGCTGAAGAGCCAGCGATGGTGATTGTATGCCTTGCTGTTGGTCCCAGTTGTGCATGCGTCTGCGCGTCGTACAGGCTAGCCTCAGTGACGTAGATACCGGAGGGAAGGGAGGCAACACCCTGTTGGATTTTGTCTGCGAGAGCATCAATGCAAGCAGAGTTCTCTTCCGATGAGGCGATCCCTATGGATGATGAACCCGAAAAGTCATTCGTTGTCAGAACCCGTCCAGAGCCTCTCACCTCGAAGGCTCTCGTGGTTGCACTGAACGATGCGTTAAGACACCTGTCAACGCCAACGATGCTTTCAATAGATACTCGGGCTTGCAAATAGACCAACCTCGGGGCTGTGAGCGGTGGTGTTACAACTATTTCCAGCGTCTGTCCAGGAGCCGCTTTGAGCTTTCGATCCAGACCGACATATGTTGAAAGGCTAACATTGTCGGTCGGAAGGTTCTGAAAAACCATATTGAAACTGGGCTGTGTTTGCGCAAGCGTTGTCGTCGGACTCCCGATGTACAGCCCCATTGCGAAGATGACAAAAAGAAAAACAAAAGTCGTCCCCGCAGCCCATACGCCTTTCTTTACCATGGGTCCCTCCTAATCGAATAGTGACTTTGCTAAAAAACTACGCTGCACTCGAATGAATAGGGGTGACAATAGTCACACGGACGGGATTAGAACCGAACGAGGTCATTATACAGTACGAAGGCCATAAAAACAAGCAGGAGTACGAAGCCCACTTGCTGCAACGCGATTTTGACTCTGTTAGGAATTTCACGACGGAAAACGCCCTCATAGACCAAAAAGATTGCATGCCCCCCGTCTAACGCGGGAAATGGCAACAAGTTGAGTATGGCAAGATTCATGCTGAGGAGAGCCATGAATCCGAGAAAACTGATGACACCCACCTCCGCGGAGCGAGTTGCCAGCTTGGCGATCGTGATCGGCCCGGCAACAGATTTGGAGAACGAAACATTGCCAACGACGATCTGATAGATACTCTTGACGTTGAGCCAGCTCATTACCCATGCATCTTTAATTCCCTCGGGAAGCGCAGCAAGGATAGAGTACCGTACTTTCTCGACGGGTCCACTATACACAGGTATGAATCCAATACCGATCTTTCCCTCTTCCGTGGGGCTGATACGAGCGTGCATTGTCTCTTCCCCCCGACTCCACGTGAGGCCGACTTCTTTTCCTGCGTAGCGCTTGATGGTTTCTTGCAGCGCGTGGTACGAAAGAGCTACATCGTTGATAGCGAGAATGATATCGCCCGGCAAGAGCCCGGCCCGCTCGGCTGGTTTGCCGCCCTCGATGGTTTGCACATACACCGCAAGGCCATCAGGATAAAGACCAAATCGCTCCTCGAGAATCTCGACTGCCAACGCCTGCGGGACGCTCACGGTGAGGGGCTGTCCATGGCGCAGGACGTCAATCTGAAGTCCACCAGAGAGGGCGTCGGTGTAGACGAACTTATCGACATCTTCCCAGTACGTCACGGGCTTGCGGTTGACGCTCTGAACAACATCGCCGATCTGGAATCCAGCCTTGGCTGCCGGACTCTCGGGGGCAACATAGCCAACCTCCGTTACGGGCTTAACCGTCTTCCCTTGGTAAAATATGATTCCCCAGAAAATGAGCACCGCGAGAAGCACATTCATTGCAACACCCGCGCAGATGACAATAAGCCGCTGCCAGATCGGCTTGGCACGGAACTCCCATGGCTTTGGATCCTCTCCAAGGAAGTCCGTGTCGAGGCTCTCGTCCACCATGCCGGAGATCTTGACATACCCTCCAATAGGAATCCAGGAGATGCAGTAGTCGGTGTCGCCGATCTTTTTGCCGAAGGCCCGTGGTGGAAAACCGATACTGAACCGCTCCACCCGCATGCCGAAAAACTTGGCAGCCAAGAAATGCCCCAGCTCGTGAACCAAGACGAGGATACCAATCGTTATGAGGAAATAAAGTATGGTTGGGAGGAAAGCCATGAGCTTATCGGTCTTGGCAATTTCAGTATAGTGTATTCTGAATACTAGCCTCTGATCAATACAAACATGCTCAGCAAAGAGTTCCGACAAAACTACGGGTATGCCGGTCGGCCTCGACAATATCCTGGAGCCCGGGCGATAGTCGGATGGAGTGTTCCGACAGTGCCCGGTCAATGATCGCCGGTATCCTGTCAAAGCGGATCCTTCCCTTGAGAAATGCTCCTACAGCCATTTCATTTGCAGCATTGAGAACAGTCGGGGCCGTACCACCCAGGGAGAGAGCATCAAAAGCCAGCTGAAGGCAGCGGAATTTTGCCCGATCCGGCTCAAAAAAGGTCATTGATCGAAGCTTCGGAAAGTCGATCCGGGCACCGTCCATCGGGGACCGCCGAGGGTAGGTAAGCGCAAATTGGATGGGAAGCTTCATATCGGGCAAGCCCATCTGAGCCTTCACCGAGCCATCAACGAACTCCACCATGGAATGGATAATCGATTGGGGATGAATCACTACTTCGATGCGTTCAGGCGGAAGGTCGAACAGCCAGTGTGCCTCGATAACCTCAAGCCCCTTGTTCATTAATGTGGCCGAATCGATGGTAATCTTGTTACCCATCTTCCAGTTCGGGTGGTTCAGTGCCGCTTCTACAGTTATGGACGAAAACGCCTCTCTCGGCGTGTTGAGAAACGGTCCCCCCGAGGCAGTAAGGATGAGCCGCGCGATCTGATCCGGGTCTTCGCCCAGTAAACACTGGAGGATAGCACTGTGCTCGCTGTCAACAGGTATGAGCTGAGCCCCGCACTCCTTTATAAGCGATGTCATCAGCTCGCCGGCAACGACCAACGTTTCCTTGTTCGCCAGTGCGATGGTCTTCCCGCGCGTGATCGCCGCGATTGTTGGTTTCAATCCGGCGAACCCCACAAGGGCGCTGATGACGACGTCAACATCATCCCGGGAAACGATCTCTTCCAAGCCCTCATTGCCGCTGAGAATCTCAATGTGACCGGCAACCGCGGCTCTTAGCGCAGAGGCTCGACTTCGATCGAGAACAGCAACGCCCTTTGGCTTGAATTCGATTATTTGTTTCTGCAGCAGCTCGATGTTTGTGTTTGTCGCGAGGTATGCGGGTCGGAACTGACCGGGGAAATTCCTCATCACCTCAAGGCTACTCTGTCCAATGGAGCCCGTCGATCCAAGGATCGCAATATTTCTCGGGGCTGCACACATCGTCTTACTGGCAAGGTAAGCAATTAAGCAGGGCATGTCAAGGAAAGCGGAACGCTCAGGTGCACAGCTACTACAACGCGTCCTACAGAATTAGAAAACTACAGGAACGCGCGGGTGCAGAGCTGTGCTGAATTGGGCAACCGGTTCGATCTTTGATTACGCCGACCATTTTCATATATTTCGTTGGTGTTTGATCAAAAAGAAAGCGGAACGATGTCTCACCCGAGATACCTGACAAGCGCTACTTGCACTCTGCGGCGAGCTACACTGCTTGCGATGGTTTTAGGAGCGCTCGCAAGTGCACAAGACGTTGATCTCACCACAAGACTGCGTCTTGCGCAGAGCTTCGAGCAGGTCGGCGACTGGGAGCGTGCGTCTTCTATCTACGCATCTCTCCACGAAACAGATCCTCACAACTTTGTATTCTTCGACGGCGTCCGCCGCTGCTACATACAGCTCAAGCAGTACGGGAAAGCGATCGCGCTTGTGGAACGTCGGCTCATGCTTCAACCTCGAGATGAAAACCTTCTATCGGTTCTTGGTGGTCTGTACTACCAGATAGGTGAACCGGGAAAAGCCGATTCTCTCTGGAGGGTTGTATTAAGCAGCGATCCTCGCAATCCCAACCTTTACCGGCTCATTGCGTCGCAAATGATTGAGCACCGGCAATATGAACAGGCAGCGGAGATCTATCGTGGTGCTCGGCGAGCTCTTGCTAATGAAGAGGTGTTCATAGAAGAGCTGGCATCGCTCTACAGTGCCCTTCATCAATATGAGTTGGCAACTGCAGAATATGTGAGGATGCTCCGGCTGCGGCCGCAGCAGCGGTCATACATAGAAGCCCGACTTGGTTTCCTGACCGGGCGTGAGGAAGGGCTGCGGGCTGCGCTCAACGTCGTGCGGAAGGAGATTCGCAAGGCTCCGACCAACATACCGTTGCACTCGCTGCTTGCCTGGCTGTTCATGGAGGGAAAAGACCTCCCATCTGCCCTGATCGAGTATCAAACCATTGACAAGTTGAGTAACGCAAACGGATCGGAGTTGCTGCAGTTTGGCCAGAGGGCGATGCAGGAGAAAGCACCCTTTGTCGCAGCCAGGGCTTTTCAAGAGGTTATCGGAAAGCAGCCAGCGCTACCGGTGATTGCTCAAGCACGGTTTGGATATGCCCGGGCTATTGAGGAACTCAGCTTCGAGCGTGATACCGCGATTCAGATCGGTCTTGCGACACAGCGTCCCCTCATCGCGAAGCCTGAAGATCTCCCCGTTTCCGAGGTGCGTCCGGGTTTTGAGGGGGCTGTTCAGCTCTACGAGTCTTTAGTTACGGATTATCCCAACTCCGAAATGGCTATGCAGGCACTGTACCGGATTGGAATCATTCGGTTTCAACGCTTCTTCGACCTCGACGGAGCAGCTGCTGCCTTTGACCGGTTACGGAAGCTGCCATTCAACGCTGCCCTGGTTAACGAAGCAACCGTATCCACTGCCGAGGTGCGCGTTGCTCAAAACGACCTTGCCGAGGCTCGGATGGAGTATCGTAGGCTCCTCGCGGCATCACCCGAATTGTACCGTGACCGGGTGTTGTTTCATCTCGCGGAGCTTGACTTCTTTGAAGCTGACTTTGATTCAGCATTGGCCAAGCTGCGGGCAATCACAGCAAATGTAAACACCGACCTCGCGAATGACGCCCTCCAGCTTCTCTATTTCATCCAGGAAAACGCAACAGCGGCACCAGCGGGTCTCAGAGCGTTCGCGAAAGCCGATCTCTTGATGCGGCAGAAGAAGTACTCTGAAGCGCTTGCGCGCTTTCAGGAGTTGATACAGCAGTACTCAACGGCCCTCCTCCTTGATGATGCCATGATGAAAACCGGCGAGCTCCATCTGCTATTGAATCAAAACAGCGATGCGCTGAAAGTCTTTGGGCAAATTGTTAGTGATATGCCGATGAGTATCCTCAAGGATCGAGCGCAAATGCGGATTGCCGAGATCTATGAAACGAGGCTACGCGACAAGCAGAAAGCCGTGGAAGCATACGAGCAGCTTCTGATAAAATACCCCACGTCTCTGTACCGCGAAGAAGCGCGGAAGCGGACTCGCGTTCTAAGGGGAGACCTGCTCTAACAGGGTGTTGAAAAACCAAAAACATAGTCACACTGGGCGAAGTCGAAGTGTGCTATTTGATACAAAGTGCAGGGTTCTGAGCCATAGGCTCATGCGCCTGCGGCGCAGACGTCGCCCAGACTGACTTTGATTACCAGTTGTCAACAACCTGCTAATGATACCTCTCAATACGGTGGCGACGTTGATCGGCCTAGTCGGAACGCTGGTGGCGAGCGTTTTCCCGCAGTCGAAGCTTCTCATCCCGATGGATCTGCAACAGACGGATCACTTGAAATCCTACGGGGTCGCGTTTTGGGCTCTTCAGCACAACGCCGAGGTGGATTGGCTGCTGAACTACCGAGGCGGCTCGTTCATGACGGACTATAGCGATGTTGTCGCAAGGGAATGCAGGGTTCGTGGAGTATCCTTTGAAACATTGGGCGTTAACGCGGCATCCGCTATCTATGCACAAGTGCAAAGTGACGATAACAATATGGATGTTGTCCGACTGGAAAAGGCGCCGAAGATCGCAGTGTATGTGCCGCCGAACTTCAAGCCGTGGGATGATGCTGTGACCCTTGCGTTGGAATACGCAGAGATCCCGTACACGAAAGTGTGGGACGAAGAAGTTCTATCGGGAAAGCTGGCGGAGTACGACTGGTTACATCTGCACCACGAGGATTTCACCGGGCAATACGGGAAGTTCTACGCAAACTACCGGCATGCGCAGTGGTACATAGAACAACAACTCCTCTATGAAAAGGAGGCAAGGCGGCTGGGCTTCAAAAAGGTCTCCAACGCGAAGAAGAACGTTGCCCGCACCATCAGAGATTATATCGCCGGAGGAGGATTCATGTTCGCCATGTGTTCGGCGACAGACAGCTACGATATTGCGCTGGCTGCTGAAAACGTTGATATCTGTGATGTGATGTACGACGGCGATCCACCCGATCGGGACGCCGAGAAGAAGCTGGACTATGGTTTGACACTTGCGTTTGAGAACTTCACCCTTGATATGAATCCCTTACGATATGAGTACTCTGACATTGATATTCCTCAGAGCGACCCGCCGCCGATTCGCGACCCCAGCACAGACTACTTCACACTCTTCGAATTCTCGGCAAAGTACGACCCCGTTCCCACCATGCTTACGCAAGACCACGTCGCGATCGTCAAAGGATTCATGGGGCAAACTACGGCGTTCCGCAAGTCGCTCATCAAGCGCACAGTAGTCATCCTTGCCCAGCGGGAAGGGACGGAGGAGGTCAGGTATATTCATGGGAACCACGGTCGGGGTACATTCACCTGGTACAGTGGTCATGATCCCGAGGACTACCAGCACGCGGTGGGCGATCCCCCAACCGATCTCACATTACACAAGAACTCACCAGGTTACCGCCTGATCCTCAACAACGTCTTGTTTCCTGCGGCGAAGAAGAAACAGCAGAAGACGTGACAGCCTAACCTTCCGAAGGTCCTGCGCGGAGACTAACGAACCTTCGGAAGGTCAACGAGAGGTCAGGTGAAAACCAGTCTTCCCACCTCACACTCGAGGCACCGATCCTCGCTGCAGTAGAATTTGTAGAGTTGAATCACCCCCTGTTGGGCGCTGACGGAATCGAGCGCCATCCTCCCTTTGAGCAACTGTCGGTTCATCAGTCGTGTTATCGAATTCTCAACTGCCGGCGGAAGGGAATCGTAAATCGTCAGAGCCTGTTCTCGCACCTCCTTGTCCCTGAAAATTCTGGCATAGAGCAGACATAACGGAATGATGGTATTGACCATCATGTCGTTGATTCGCTCGGCGCCGAGAGCGCGCACGGATTTGGTGGTTGGTTGATCAAAACGATAATGGTTGGACCAAAACTCGAGCGGTTCTAACGAGAGGAGAGCGTACAAGTCAGTGAGCTTTTCGGGAAGCTCCCTTGGGGATTTCACATGTTCGATAATCCTTCGGAAGAGATCTTCAGCGAGGATCCGTTCGACAAGAACACTTGCTGCGGCTAAGCGGAGCGTAGGAAAATTGAAGGGTCGCGTGGGAAAGAACTGCCAATCGGCTGAGTGCAGTATGGCTGAACGGTACGTTTTCTTGAGCTCTCTCCATTCTTTGGCAAGACGTCGGACGAAAACCTTTGATGGTTTCTCCCTCAGCGAACGGATCTTTGGCAGAAGACCCGCCGCACCAAAGAGAAAGGCCTGGGTCCTCAACGAGTCGTTATGAACCTGCCGGCGGCGCAACTCTTGCAGCGTTACAGCGCGAGCCAGCCGCACAAAGCTCTCCTGGTTCTTGCTGTAGCCAAGGCACTCCATGAGTCCCTCGTACAGCACCTGTTCCCAGATTTCTCTTCGGCTAAGATCCTTCTGCGTGAGCTCACGATGAGGTGGCGGAATGTCGTCGGCGTTGCCCTGAATTCGCACGGTACCGTACGGCCGGCCGCGCTCGCGTACGGATAGTACAGCAACCAGCGCCAGTTCACGGAGCCGCTCGTCGAATCGACGCAGCTTGAGTTCAAGACGCTCAACCGCAAGCTTCCGGATCCAGCTCTTCAACAGGTCAGGACCAACATCCCGATTGAGGCGGAAACATTTGATGGACTCCGTCAAGCGGGCCCGCTCATCAAGGACGGCTTTTTGCCACAGGCTTCGGATCGACTCAGCCAGAAAGGGCTCCAGGATCAAAACAGGAACCTGTCTGCCGCTGAACACGGTTGTGGGGACAAGGTCGTTCGTGCGTTCGAGAACGACGTGAAGGATGACCTTGTTGTAGCGGGGATCATCCTGATGCTGATGTTGGAGCCACTCGATCGCTGTCCGATGAATCTCGATGTCACCGCAGTACGTGGTCGTACCGATCATGATCGTGGCGTTCCGGAAATCGGGTCCGCTGTCGCTGTTCGGCGTGCCGACATCAATGACTCGCACGGCGCGGCCGTCGGTCGTTTTCAGCGAGAAACGACGGAGATACTGCTTGCTCCAGATGTGCCGAAGAAAGCGCTCATGAATGTTGAATCGGCGTTGGACCATTGAACGCGATCCTTATATGGCAAAGATTTGGAGGATGAACGTGCGCTTGGGACAAGCAGCGCGCGGGGCAATCAGGCGAAGTACTCCTCTTGATACGCGAAGATCTGGTTGCGCAGCCTGGTTGCTTCTTTTCGTGCAGCTGAAGCGAAGTCTTTACCGCCGGATGCGTAGATAACACTTCGGCTGGCGTTAATAATGGCAAGCTCACCCTTCTTGTTACATCCGTAGCGGACTGCGGATTCGAGATCGCCTCCCTGCTTGCCAATGCCCGGGATCAAGATAGGCATATCGGGCGCAAGCTTCCGGATCGGCTGGAGTTCCTCAGGATGAGTTGCACCGACCACCAGGCCAATGTTCTTCTTCGCATTCCA
>Ga0194110_10003250_pt1 | contig 20139 bp, 18 predicted proteins | sample TA2Kig1200mmetaG_FD_146192 | JGI IMG/M metagenome (GOLD analysis project Ga0194110, IMG submission 146192) | Freshwater microbial communities from Lake Tanganyika, Tanzania - TA2015032 Kigoma Deep Cast 1200m | ecosystem: Environmental > Aquatic > Freshwater > Lake | place: Tanzania: Lake...
CCGGAGTTGCCAAACTAGGGACATGAGCACCCGGGTGCGCAAGGTATGGCTCGTTCTCGGCGGTCTCGGGCTGGCGCTGTTGGCCGGCGCGGGCGCGGTGCTGTTCGCCTTTCGCGACGCGGCGACCTCGGTTTCTGAGGAGAACATCTCCCTCACGGTGGTGACCGGAGGCGGGGTCCCCGGGGACTACGGCCTCTACGTCTACGAGACCACCGGCTACGAGACCACGGACGCCCTGGCGGGGAGCCGGCACGACTATCCGGCGCGTACCTACCTCACCGTGCAGCCGGGGGGGTGCGGAACTCTGGTGCGCTGGCAGCCGCTGGAGCAACGCTGGGAGGAGTGGGATCTCTGCCCGGACGGGACCCTGGCCGGATGGACCACCTTCCACCGCTGGTTCCGGGTGGACAACACCGACGTCTGGACCTGCCCGGAGCCTGCCCCCATGCAGGGCGAGCCGGGAGACGCCTGGCGGGTGGAATGCACCCGGGTCAGCAGCCAGGAAGCCGGCGAGGGCAGCCGAGTCCTCGCCTACGAAGTCGTCGGCTTTGAGACGCTGGTCGTGGGAGGCGAGGAGGTGGAGACGCTGCACGTGCGCCTCTCCAGCCTCGAGACCGGCGGCACCGAGGGCTACGGGCGCACCGACCTGTGGTTCCTGCCGGGGACCAACCTCCCGGTGGGCTGGGCAGAGGAGCGTTCCGTGGTGACCGCCTCCCGCATCGGGCCGGTGGGCTACACCGAGCAGTTCGAGGTGCGCCTGACCTCGCTGCGGCCGGCCGCCTGAGGCGGTCGACCCCGGCGACCGCGACCAGTGAGTGACAACAGTGGCGCGGCCCCCGTCGTCGGAGAACCGGGGCGGTGGCGCGGCGTCGGGCCGCACGCAACGCCTTCCGGCCTCTACGCTGCCGGCAAGCGGAACAGGGCGACCATGAGCCGGCGGCGCGATTACGTGACCTTCTTTGCCAACCGGCGGCGCCGGGGGGAGTTCATCTTCACCCACGACGGGCGCCGCCGGCTGCGGTGGATCCTCCCCGCCCTGGTGGTGGCGGCGGCCGGAGGCCTGGCCTTCTGGTGGTTCACCCGCCCGTCCCTCGAAGCGGGTGCGCCGGGAGGCCCGGATGTGCCGGCGGCGGGGGTCAGCACCATCCCCACCATCCTGCAGCCGATGAGCACCAGCAACACCGGCGTCGGGGAAGTGGCGGCGGTGTGCCCCCCCAGTGTCGGCGGGAGCGATTGGGGCACCTTTCAAGCCTCCCCGGAGCGAACCGGCTGCCGCGATGCCCGGCTCATCGACGAACCCGCCATCCTCTGGACCGCGAAGGTGGGGGTGCAGGGGTGGCTCAACAACCCGGTGGTGGTGGGCGACACCGTCTACGTGGGCAGCGCCGGCCAGGTCCAGTTCGAGGCCGATGCCGCCGACGGGATCTACGCCCTCGACCTGGCCAGCGGCACCCGCCGCTGGTTCCTGCCCGCCTCGCTGGACGTCAACGGCGTCGCCGCCGATGGGTCGCTGGTGGTGGCAGTCGGCGACGAGGGACTGGTGTGGGGGATCGACGCCGCCACCGGCCTGGCGCTGTGGACCGCCAACCTGGGCGCGGCGGTCTTCAGCAACCCGTTGCTCGTCGACGGGAAGGCGGTGGTGGGCGACGGCTCCGGCACGGTGAGCGCCTTCGACCTGCGCAGCGGACAGCGCCAGTGGCGGGCCACGGTGGCGGGTGCGGTGCGGGGCGGAGCCGCCTTCGACGGGGAGCGCATCTACGTGGCCGGGGAGCAGCGCGAGGTGGTGGCTCTGGGCCTGCAGGGCAACGTGATCTGGCGGACGACGATCGACGGCCGCGCCGGAGAGGGGAACCAGTTGCGCATCTTCGCCGCCCCGACGGTGGCCGGGGAGGCGGTGGTGCTGGCGCTGGTGCGGGGGGACGTGTTCGGCGAACCGGGCCTGGTGGCCCTCGACCGGGTGACGGGTGAGATCCTTTGGCGGGCGGTGGATGCCGCCGGGATCAAGTCGGACTGGGCCAACGTGCGTTCCTCCCCGGCGGTGGTGGGCGACCTGCTGCTGTACGGGGAGCCGTACTCGAACCGACTGGTGGCTCTGGGAGCGGCCGACGGCCGGACCCGTTGGTCCACGGAGGTGGGGGCCTACTGCTATCCGCACTGGCCGTCGCCGGCGGTGGTGTCGGGCCGGGTGATCCTGCCGCGAGACGACGGCGGCCTGTACGCGGTGGATCTGGCCACCCGGGCCGAGGTGTGGGCCATCTACCTGGGGCAGCAGTCGCGCAACGGCGCCTTCCCGGACGACTTCGACGACGAGTTCTGCTTGCGCCAGCCCCGGGTGGGAGCCGCGCTGATCGCCTCCCCGGCGGTGGCCAACAACGGGGTGGTGCTGGTGGGCAGCCTGGAGGGGTACCTCTTCGCCATCGGGGATGCCGGCTGGTGAGGCAGTGGCCGTCACCTAGTCTGGCCCGGTGGCCGGCCTCTACGACTGGATCGAACTCGGCGGCGGCGTCTTCTCGAAACGCTACGAGTCGCTCGACCTGAACGTGGGCGTTGTGATCTGCGGCGACGGAGTGCTGGTGGTCGACACCAGGGCCCACTACGGCCAGGCACGGGAACTGCTCGCCGACCTGAGCCGCCTCACCCCTCACCCGGTGCGCTGGGTGGTGAACACCCACCACCATTGGGACCACACCTTCGGCAACGCCGTGTTCCTGCCCGTTCCCATCTGGGGGCACGAGCGCTGTGCCCTGGCCCTGAGGCTGCGGGGGGAGCGGATGCGACGCGAGGTCAAAGAGTGGGCCCCGGGTCACGCGGCGCAGTTCGACGAGGTGGTGATCACCCCTCCCGACCACACCTTCGACGGCGCGGCCACCCTGGCTCTGGCCGGACGGGTCATCGAACTGCAGTACCTGGGGCGGGGCCACACCGACAACGACATCGTCGCCCTGGTGCCCGACGCCGGGGTGCTGTTCGCCGGCGACCTGATCGAGGAGAGCGCTCCGCCCGCCTTCCACGACTCCTTTCCCCTGGAATGGCCCGATGCCGTGGCCGGCCTGCTCCCGCTGGCCGCCGGGCCGGTGGTGCCGGGGCACGGAGCGGTGGTGGATGCGGGCTTCGTGGCCGCCCAGCAGCGCGATCTGGCCGACGTGGCCCGTCTCGCCCTGGAGCGCCACGCCATGGGCCTGTCCGCCGCCCAGGCGGCCGCCGCCGGCGGGCCCTACCCGGCAGAGGTGCTCGAGACGGCGTTCGGGAGGGCTTGGCCCGGCCTGGAGTTGGGGTGAGCCTCGCCGCCGAGACGCCGGACTGGTTCACCGCCGCCCTGGCGGCCCCGCGGGACGAGGGGGTGGTGGAGGTCGGCGGCTGCCCCATCCATTTCCTTGCCTGGGGCTCGGCCGGCCTGCCGGGTCTGGTGCTGGTGCACGGGGGCGCCGCCCATGCCCACTGGTGGTCTTTCCTCGCTCCCTTGCTGGCCGACTCCTGGGACTGCGTGGCGCTCGATCTCAGCGGCCACGGCGACAGCGGCCGGCGCCGCGCCTACTCGCTGGAGGCCTGGGCGGGGGAAGTCATGGCGGTAGCGGAGCGCGCCGCCTTCCCCGAGCCTCCGGTGCTGGTGGGACACAGCATGGGGGGCCTGATCGCCATTCAGGCGGCCCGGGATCACGGCGATTCCCTCGCCGGGGCCATCCTGGTCGACGCCCCGCTGCGCCGTCCCGATCCCGAATCGCAGGAGGGCTCCCGCACGCGGGCCCTCCGCGTCCTCGGAGCCCACGCCACCAGAGCTGAAGCCGAGGGCCGTTTCCGGCTGATCCCCGGCCAGCCCGGCGTCCACCCGGCGATCTTCCGCCACATCGCCGCCCACTCGGTCCGGGAGGTGGCGGGCGGCTGGACGTGGAAGTTCGACCCTCAGGTATTCGGCCGCCCCCGGCTGCCGGTCGGCGACCTGCTGCCCGAGGCGCGCTGCCGCCTCGCCCTGATCTTCGGGGAGCGCAGCGAGGTGGTCACGGCGGACGTCGCCGCCTACACCGCCGAGATGATGGGGCCCGGCGCCCCGGTGGTGTGCCTGCCGGGGGCCTACCACCACCTGCTGCTCGACTCGCCGCTGGTCTTCGTGGGCGCCTTGCGCGGGCTGCTCGCCGCTTGGGGGCACGGGGAGGATCGGCCGCGCCGTGAGTCGTTCGGCGGCGGCCGATCTCCCGACTACTCGTAGGCGATGGCGTCGAGCACGTCGAGGCGCGAGCCCCGCCAGCCGGGAAGGATCGAGGCCACCACGCCGCCCACGGCCGCCAGCACCAGGTAGATCAGCAAGTTCGGCCAGGGGATCGCCAGGCTGATGCCGCTCCCGATGGCGGCGACCACCGCCACTCCGAGGCCGACGCCCACCAGCACCCCCACGACCGCCCCGAACACGGCGATGAGCACCGCCTCCTGGCGGATCATGCGCCGCACCTGTCGCCGGGTCATGCCCACCGCCCGCAGCAGGCCGATCTCCCGCTTCCGCTCCATGATGGACAGGGCCAGGGTGTTGGCGATGCCGAGCAGAGCGATCACGATGGCCATGGCCAGCATGCCGGTGAGCACGTTCAGCAGCATGTCCAGTTGCGCCGCCACCTTCTCCACGTACTCGTCGGCGTTGTTCAGTTCGGCGTTGGGGTAGTCGGCGACGATGGCCTCCAGCATCGGGCGCACCGCCTCGGCATCGACTCCCTCGGCCAGCAGCAGGATCACCATCTGGTCGCGGTCCCACTGGTAGTGGGCGGCGAAAGCCTCCGGCGAGATCGCCACCTGCGTCTGGAACAGGTTGGCGCCGAAGATCGCCACGATCTCGAGGTCCTCCACGGTGCCGCCGGGGAACTCGATGGGGAAAGTGTCGCCCACGGCCAGGCCCTTCTCGGCGGCGTAGTCCCGGTGCAGCATCGCCGTCCCCGGTTCGCTCAGGCGGCCGAACTCCCCGGCGGACACCCCGAGGCGCACCACCTGGTCGGCGCCCTGGTCCAGGGAGATCAGGTACTCGACACCCGTCTGCGGCCCGTAGCCGGTGCCGACGTCCTCACCTCCGGGCTCACGCCATTCGCCGATGCGGTAGGCCGAGGCCACCGCCACTTCGGGCAGGGCGCGGAGCCGCGTCGCCACCTCCGGGCTCAGCCCCCCGGCGAAGGGGTTGCCGAACGCCGTCGGCTGCACCTGATACTCACCGATGACCTCGTCGCGCACCGTGCCCTCGACACTTTGCTTGGCCGAAGCCACGATGGTGGCCACCACGGTGACCAGGGCCACCCCGATCATCAGGGCGGAGGCCGTGGCCGCGGTGCGACGCGGCTTGCGCCCCGCGTTCTCCCGGGCCAGGCGCCCCACCACCCCGTACAGCCGCGGCAGCGGGCTGCCGACCACCCGGCCGAACCGGCGAGCGAACAGTGGGGCCACGGTGGACACCCCGATGAAGGTGACCCCCGCCCCGATGCCGGTGACCAGCAGGGCGTTGCCCCAGTCGGTGTAGAGGCCCACCAGCAGCAGGGCGATGCCCAATGCCACGATGCCGGCCCCGGCGGCGGCCCGCAGACGGAGCGACTTGAAGTAGGTCGATTCCAGTTCGCGCAGGGCGGCGACCGGCGGGATCTTGGACGCCTTGCGCGCCGGCAGGATCGCCGAGGCCATGGTGACCACCGTCCCCACCACCAGTCCGACCACCACCGTGCGGGGCAGCACCACCAGGCTGCCCTGCGGGAAGTCGATGCCGAGCAGGGCGAGCAGGGCCCGCAAACCCACGGCGAGCACTACTCCCACTCCCACGCCCACGGCCGATGCGGCCAAACCCACCGCCAGCGCTTCGAGGATCACCATCCAGGTGACCTGGCGGCCGGTGGCTCCCACGGCCCGCAGCATCCCCAGTTCCCGGGTCCGCTGGGCCACCACGATGCGGTAGGTGTTCTGGATCAGGAAGGCGCCCACGAAGATGCCGATGCCGGCGAAGGCCAGGAGCAGGGTGTTGAAGAAGCCCACCCCCTCCTCCACCCCGGCCCGTCCCTCCTCGATCTGCGTGTCGGCGAGGATGGCCTCGGTGCCGTCGGGCAAGATCGCCTCCACCGCCGGGAGCAGCGCCTGCGGGTCGACCCCTTCGGCGGCGAACACCGCGATCTGGCTGTAGGTCTCGCCGAAGTTCAGAGCCACCTGGGCGGTCTCCAGGTCGAAGAGGACCAGGGTGGCTCCCAGCAGGTTGTCGGCGGTGCCGTAGCCGGCGGTGCCCACCACCTCGAACTCGCCGACCCGGTTTGGCAGGTTGATGCGGATGGTGTCGCCCAGGGCGAAGCCGTACCGCCGGGCGGTGAAGGCGTCGATGGCCACCTCACGGGGGCCCTCGGGGGCCCGGCCGTCGCGCATCACCAGTTCGGTCAGTTCCGCCTCGGCCTCGCTCCACGAGAAGGCCAGGTTCGGCGGGCCCATGCCGCCGATCGGCTTGCCCTCCTTGTCCAGGGGCTGGGCCGTGCCCTGCACCGAGGGCAAGGCCCGCTCCACACCCGGGATGGCGGCCACCTCGGGGAGCAGGGAGGCCGGCACCCGGCCGGTGTCGAAGCCGAACTTGACGTCGGCCCGCACCACCAGGTCGACCTCGGTGTCCTGCTCGAAGAGGACGTCGAAGGCGCCCTTCAAGGTGTCGGTGAACACGTAGGACCCGGCGATGAAGGCGACCCCCAGGATGATCGCCGTCGCCATGAGGAAGAGACGCCCCTTGTGCCCCATGGCGCCCTTCAGGGCCAGGCGCAGCAACTCAGTCCCCCAGGGCTTTCATGCGGTCGAGGATCGCCTCCGCGGTGGGGTCGCCCATCTCGTCGATGCAGCGCCCGTCGGCCAGGAACACCACCCGGTCGCTGAAGGCCGCCACCCGGGGGTCGTGGGTCACCATCACGATGGTCTGGCCGAACTCGTCCACGGCCCGGCGCAGGAAGCGCATCAACTCGTCGCTGGCCCTGGAGTCGAGGTTCCCCGACGGCTCGTCGGCGAAGACGATCTCGGGCCGCGATACCAGGGCGCGCGCGGCCGCGACCCGCTGCACCTGCCCGCCCGACAGTTCGGCGGGCCGGTGGCGCAGGCGGTCGCGCAACCCCATGGTGTCGACCACGGCGTCGAACCAGGCCCCATCGACGTCGGCCCCCGCAATGTCGATGGGCAAAGTGATGTTCTCGGCGGCATCGAGGGTGGGGATCAGATTGAAGGCCTGGAAGACGAAGCCCACCTTCTCCCGGCGCAGGAGGGTGAGGGCGCGGTCGTTGAGGTCGCCCAGGCGCACCTCGCCGATGTAGGCGCTGCCGGAGGTGAGGGAGTCCAGCCCGGCGATGCAGTGCAGCAAGGTGGACTTGCCCGAACCCGACGGCCCCATGATGGCGGCGAAGCGGCCCTTCTCGAAAGACACCGTCATGTCGTCGAGGGCACGCACCTCGGCGTCGCCCGCGCCGTACACCTTGGTGGCGTTCTCGACCCGGGCGGCGGCGGTCACGCCGTGTTCCCGCGCCGCTCTACTCGGATGGTGCAGTTGGTGACGAGGGCCGCCACCGCACCCACTGCCGCCAGCACCGGCAGCAGCAGCGCTCCCACCACCCCGATGGTCATGGGTATCTCGATGAGGGTGCGCCCCTCCTCGTTGTCGATGATGATGCGGCGGATGTTGCCCTCGCGGATGAGTTCCTTGACCTTGGCGAGCAACTCCTCCCCTTTGACCTTGAACTCCTCTACGCGATCCTTGTCGTCCTGATCGGTCATGTCGATCTCCTCGTCGGTCGGCCCCGCCCTCCAATCTCGGGCCGGGGCGAGAGAGATGCTAGGTAGGGGCGGCGAGAATGGTGGCGGGCCATGGCCTCGGCTGCAAGGTACGCGGCCCGGGTGACCGCAGGACGGCGGCGGGGTGAAGCCGGGGTGAACCGTGCTGCCCCTCAGGGGGCGGTGGCTCCGGGGCTCGGCGAGGAGACGGCCCCGTCCCGACCTGGTCCGGGCTGAAGGAGAGGCCGCCGATCAGTCTCGCCAGTGTCTGGGCCGGTCCCGGAGGGCGGCGAAGCCCCAGCGTTCGCAGAACTCGAGGAAGCGTTGCCGCGGCACCCCGCGCCACTCGAGATCCTCCAGGCGCTCGGCCAGCGGCACGTCGCGACGCAGCGTCGCCAGGAAGCGGTAGACGAGAGCCTCGGCCAGGCTTCCCCGCAGCGCCTCCACCAGACGCTCCGCCCCGCGTACCGGCGGCTTCCACAGGGGTGCCTCGAGCGGGATGTCCTCCAGATGGGGATACGCCGCCAGTACCGCCGCCGTGGTCTTCGCCCCCCAGCCGCGCACCCCGGGCAGGCCGTCGGCGCTGTCGCCCACCAGCGCCAGGTAGTCCGGGATCGACCCGGGGGCCACCCCGAACTTCTTCCACACTCCGGCCTCATCCATGAAGGACCCCTTGCGCCGGTCGTAGCAGACCACGCGCTGCCCGTCGACACACTGGGCCAGGTCCTTGTCGGGGCTCATCAGCACCACCCGGTCCACCTCGTCGGTGAAGCGCGCCGCGGCGGTGGCCAGGGCGTCGTCGGCCTCGTAGGTGGTCATCCTCCAGACCACGACCCCCAGGGCTTCGAGGCCCTCCTCCGCCACCGGGAACTGGGCGAGGAGGTCGGCGGGCACCCCGGCCTCGCTCTTGTACCCGGGGAACAGGTCGTTGCGGAAGGAGCGGATCACGGTGTCGAAGGCGGCGCCCAGGTGAGTGACGCCGCCGCCCTGGAGGAGGCTCAGGGTGCCGGCCAGGAGGCCCTGCACCGCTCCCACCCCCATGCCGTCCGGAGAGGTTCGCGGCGGCGCTCCGTAGTAGTTGCGGAACAACTCGTAGGTGCCGTCGAGGAGGTGCAGGTCCACCAGGCGATCGTAACGCGAGCGCCGGCGGTGAGACCGGCAGACGGCCTATCGCGGCCGGAGCGGCGGTTGCGGTACGGGGGGGCGCAGGCATACCCTCCGGGAATGGAGGTCAGCCCCCGCCGGATGCCGGCCTGGGCGCGACCCCTGCTGGTCGTCGCCGGGCTGGTGGCCGTGGGGGTGGGAGTCGTCGGCATCTTCCTGCCCCTGGTGCCCACCGTCGCCCCCCTGCTGCTCGCCGCCTGGTGCTTCGCCCGCTCCTCGGACCGCCTCTACCGCTGGCTGGTGAACCATCCCCGCCTGGGCCCCATCATCGCCCCGTTCCGCTCCGGCGCGGCCATGCCGCGGCGCACCAAGTGGATCGTCCTCGGGGTCATGGTCCTCTCGTTCGGGTTGAGCGGGGTGTTCCTCCTGCACAGCCTGGTCGCCCGCCTGGTGCTGGCCGCTGCCGCGGTGGTCGCCTTCACCGTCGTGCTGCGGCTACCCAGCCGCGCCGGCACCATCCGGCAAGAGAACAGTCGAGCCTGAGCCACGCCGGAACCGGTTTCTCTCCCCCGCCCCCCGGGCGCGGGCTACCCTCTGCACATGACCTACCGCCTGTCGCGCTTTCCCACCGTCGTGGGCGATTGCCGCTTCGAGAGTGCGTTCCTGTCGAATCGCTGGCGCCTGCTCCAGGAGCGCAAGGTGCTGGCCGAACTGCAGCGAGTGCCCACCAGGCACACCTCACTGCTGCGCCTGGCCGACGGCACCTTGGTGGAACTGCGCCCCGCCGGCTGGGGCACGGTGGTGGCGATGCAGGGGGAGGCCGAGGTGGGCCGCGTGGTGCGGCGCTCGTGGTGGGGCCGGCGCTGGCACCTGACCGGGCCCGCCTTCGGCTGCGAACTCGTCAGCGACCCGATACCCCGCCGCTGGTCGCTCCGCTTCGGCACCCAATCGGTGGGCCGCCTCTCCGGCGGTCTCCTCACTTACAACCACCTGGGGATCCACACCGACCTGGCGGTGCCGGTGGTGTCGCTGGCCCTGGCCTGGCACGTCCTGGCCCGCCCCTGGGAGGCGGCGGCCGCCCCCGGCGCCCTGGTGCCGGCGCCTTCGCCGGCGGCCTACCGCCTGGTCGGCCCCGGTGGCTGAGAGCCCCCTGATCTCAGCGGCCCAACTCACCTCGCGGCTCGGCGATCCTCGTCTGCGCTTTGCCGACGTCCGCTGGTACGTGGGGGAGCCCGGGCGCAACCGGGCGGAGTACGAAGCGGGGCACCTGCCGGGTGCCGTCTACCTGGACATCGACTCCGACCTCACCCGGCCGTCGGGCCCGGGCCGCCATCCCCTTCCGCCCGATCGGCATGGTTTCGCCCGCCTGCTGGGAGAGCGGGGCCTGGGCGACGACCACCTGATCGTGGCCTACGACGATGCCGGGGGGATCTACGCCGCCCGTCTGTGGTGGATGCTGCGCTGGATCGGTCATCCCGGGGCCCGCCTGCTCGACGGCGGGCTCCAAGCTTGGGTCGCCGCCGGCCTGCCGCTGAGCACCGCGGAGGCCCGCCCGGAGCCTGCCGTCATGACGGTCCGTCCCGGTCCCACCCGGGAAATCGACCGCGAGGGCCTTCGGGCCCGCCTGGGGAAGGTGGTGCTGCTCGACGCCCGGGCGCCCGACCGTTACACCGGCGAACAGCACCCGGTGGACCCGATCGGCGGGCACCTCCCCACGGCGCGCAGTGCCCCCACCGACGGCAACCTGGGGCCCGACGGGTGCTTCCTCCCCGCCGACGACCTGGCGCGACGCTATCGCGCCCTCGGCGTCGGCGAGGGAGACACGGTGGCCTCCTGCGGCAGTGGCGTCACCGCCTGCCACGCCATCGTCGCCATGGTCCTGGCCGGGCTACCGGAGCCCCTCCTGTACCCGGGATCCTGGAGCGACTGGTGCACCTCCGGGCTGCCCTACGCCACGGGCCCCGACCCCGGCGCCTGGTGAGCCTGGCCGGCCGGAGGGCGCTCCGGCCGGTGTGCGGCGGTCCGGTGCCGACCGTTCTCCCCGACCGGCGTTAGCCTGCGCGGTGATGCCCGACGAAGTGCGCCTTGGGGTGGAACCGCCTGTTCCCACGCCGCGCCGGTCGGGACGCTTGCTGGTGGCGGCCGGCGGCCTCGCGGTGGTGGCGGCGGTGCTCGTCTGGCTGGTGGGGATGTTCGAGCAGGAGGAGCCGACCGTCACCACCATCGCCCCGCCGACTTCCACCACCACCTCGACCTCGGCCGGGCCCACGACGACGCTGGCGGCCGACGATCGCCTCGAGGCGGCCCGGCTGTTCTGGGCCGCCCTGGGGGAGGGTGACGCCCCCGCCGCCGTTGCCGCCTTCCCCGCCACCACTCCGGCGGCGGCCGACCTCATCGGCTTCGCCGCCGCCTTCCGGCCCGGCTTCACGGTGGGGGAGTGCACCCCCTTTGCCGCCAACGCGGCGGCCTGCGCGGTGGCGGTGACCAACGGGGATCTGCTGGCCATCGGGACGGGGACTCCGGAGCAGGTGCTGCTGGTGGCCGACAACGGATGGTTCGACGTGCCGACCCTGCTGGGCTCGACGGCGGCGCGCCTCAGCCTCTATGCCCTGGAGAACCACACCGATGAGGTGCGGGCCGCTTGCCCCCTGACCGACAGCCCGCAGGTCTACCGCCTGCCCATCGTCGGTTCCGCCACCCCCGGGTGCGGCTCCTACCTGGCCGGCCTCGTCCCCGAGTACCTGAGCGCGGTGCTCCACCAGGGCGCCGGGCCGAGGGAGTAGGGCCGTTGCCGGCGCGCCTCACGGTGGCGCCCCGCATCTGTTGTGTGGGCGGCGCGGTGGTGGACCACTATCGCGATCTGGGCCTGGTCTTCCCCGGCGGCAACGCCTGCAACACCGCCGCCTATGCCGCCCGGTCCGGGGCGGCAGTCGCCTTTCTCGGGGTGGTGGGCGACGACCCTGCCGGCGCCCTGCTGCGCCACGGCCTGGAAGCGGAGGGGGTGGACCTCTCCGGCCTGCGTACCGTCCGGGGGAGGACTCCGGTGGTGACGGTGGCGGGCGAGGGCGGCGGCGACTTCCGGTGTGTGGCCTGTCCCCGGGCGACCCTGTCGCCGGCGTGGGGTGGGGTCGACCCCCCGACCGGCTTCGACCTGGTTCACCTCGCCTCCACTTCTCGGGCCGATGCCGCGGTTCGGGCCTGGGCGGGCGGGGTGGCGCTCTCCTACGACTTCGGGGAGGGGCCGGTGGATCCCGGCCTCGCCTCCCTGGTAGCGGTCGCCGCGGTGTCGCGCCCCGGGATGAGCGACGACGCCGCCGCCGCCCTGGCCGAGGAGGCGCAGGCGCTCGGGCCGTCTCTGGTGGTGGTGCTGCGCGGGGCAGCGGGGGCGACGGCCCGCGAGGGCGGAGAGGCGTGCCATCAGCGGGCGGCGGCGGCCGGGGTGGTGGACCCCCTGGGGGCGGGGGACGCCCTGGTGGCGCGGCTGCTGGTGGGCTGGCTTTCGGGGGAGGCGGTCGCGACGGCGCTGGCCGCGGGCTCCCGCGCTGCCGCCCGGGCCTGCGCCCATCTGGGCGGCTTCGGCCACGGGAAGCCGGCCGCCGAGGGCCTGCCGGTAGGCGGTGGGTCAGCGAGCGCCGGTGGGGAAGGGGACGACGTGCGGCCCCCCGGGCAGGACGGCGACGCGGGCTGCGGGGCCCATCTCCCGTAGCAGGCGGGCGAGGGTCTCTCCCGGGTCGGAGACCGGCTCCAGCCAGGCCTCCCGCACCTCGGCGTCGGTGAGTCCCGCAGTATGGAGGAGCACCCGGGCTCGCGCCTGCGCTCTCGCCTGCACCAGCACCTGCCAGAGGTCGGGTGACGGGGCGAGGTGGGGGACGGCGGCGAGGAAGGCCTCCGGTCCCGGGTAGGCGCCCAGCGTTGCCCGGTAGGCGCCGTGGCCGGGGAACCCGTCGGAGCACTCCGCCGCCGCCAGGATGACCCCTCCCGGCTTCACGATGCGGGCGGCGGCACTGATGCCCTTTATGGTCTGGTAGAGGTTCTGGTCCAGGGGGTAGCCGCCGTTGGTGGCGACCACGATGTCGTAGAGGCCGGACACCGGGTGCATCACCGCCTCGCGGACGGCGGCGCCGGCGGCGGCGTGCGCCTCCCACGGGGCGCCGGCGTACACGCCGGTGATCTCCCGGCGGCGGTTCTGGGTCACCTCCACCGTGAGGTGGACCGCGGCCAGGCCGGCGGCGTAGCGGATGCCCTCCTGGACCGGGTTTCCCTCGACCGCCGCCCAGTCGGCGCGCCGGTCGGAGACACGGGGCGGGGAGTGCAGGTCGAGGATGGTCTCGAGTGAGGCCAGGCCCGGGGCCACCATCTTGGGGCCGCCGGAGAAGCCGGCGAAGAAGTGCGGTTCGACCAGGCCGAGGGTGAGGCGCAGGTCCTGATCGAGGAACCGGGCGTTGAGTTCCACCGGCCCTCCGCTGTCGGGCAAGGTACCCACCCGGCGGTGCTGCTCCGGCCGGCGGGCGTCGTGCTGCACTACTTCGACGGCGTTGCGGATGTCCGCCCCGAGCATCTCCTCCAACTCGGCCGGGGTGCAGGGCCGATGGGAACCGGTGGCCACGAACAGGGCCACCCGCAGGCCGGCAAGGGCGTCGAGCACGGGGGGAAGGACGGCGCGCAGCGGGTAGGGGCGGGTCACATCGCAGATGCTGATGCCGGCGGTGCGACGACCGCGGGCGAGTTCGTCCAGGGCGGGAGACCTCAGAGGGGCGCTCAGGGTGCGGCGCACGGCGGCGTCCGGGTCGTCGAGTCCGGGGAGGAGGCGGGACTCGATGACCGTGGCGCCTTGCGGGATCCGGAGGGGCAGGAAGGAGCGGCCGTAGGCCAGCCTGACTTCGGGCACCGGGCGACCCCTTTCTCGGTGGCGGCCGTGGGGGCGTACCGTAGACGAGAGGCGGCCCGATCGGAGCGGCTCCGCGGCGCGAAGCGGGCCCGCCCGCCTGGGGACGCCACCCGACCAGAATGGTGGCAGCCGACGAAGGGCCTTCGTGATCCCTCAGCCCAACTCCGCCGCGCCGCCGCCGCCTCCGCCGCCGCCTCCTCTTCCGCCACCGCGCCGGAGGGGATGGGTGCTGGGGGCGCTGGGCCTGGCGGTGGTCGTGGCGGTGGTGGTCGTGGCGGCGGCCCTTCTGTCCGGTGGCGGGGGCGCCTCCACTGCGGTGACCACCGCCGTCGAGGCCACGACGACCACAGCCGGGACCACTTCGACATCCCAGGCGACCACCACCACCGCCACCACCTCGACGACGGCGGCGACCACCACCACCGCCGCCACCACCACCACGACGGTGCCGGCGACGACGACCACGACGGCGCCGTCCCTCGCCTACAGCCCGGAGGAGATCGCCTACTTCGCCGAGGTGGCCGGCGGGGCCGAGTTCGGTGGGGCGAGCGGAGTGGTGCACAAGTGGACCGAAGACCTGCGCGTCGCCGTCTACGGGTCCCCGACGCGACGCGATCGGGCGGCCCTCGGCGAGGTGATCGCCGACCTGAACGGCATCATCGGCACCATCGAGATCGGCCTGGTGGAGTCGGACCCGAACGTCGAGATCTACTTCGTGCCCGAAGCGGAATTCCCCTCCATCGAGCCCAACTACGTGCCGGGGAACCTGGGGTTCGTCTACATCTGGTGGGACGGCGACGGAGCGATCGTCCGGGGCCGGGTGCTGATCTCCACCACCGGCCTCACCGCCGCCGAACGGGCCCACCTGATCCGGGAGGAGTTCACCCAGGGCCTGGGGCCGCTGAACGATTCGTGGGAGTACCCCGACAGCATCTTCTACCAGGGGTGGACGGAGACCGGTTCTTACCTCGGCATCGACCGGGCGGTCATCGAGATGCTGTACCGGCCGGAACTGGTGCCCGGCATGACCATTGCGGAAGCCCTCGACATACTGCGTGAGGTGGACAGAGGCTGAGGCGCCACCCTACCGACCCGCCACCCGCGGAAACCACCCCGCCACAGCCTCTCGCCCGAGCCCGCAGGCAAGAAGAGACAACCCCCCACCCCCAACGCCGCCGCCGAGAAGGCGGCGGCCCAGCAGGTCCCGCAGACAGTGCCTGCCCTCCTCGTGCGGCGCACCCTCAAACCGTGCGTGCCTGGGCAGACCGCCGATACCTATCGCGACGTCGACGCGCCGCAGGATGGTCGAGCACTTGTCTGATCTCCTTCACGACGCCGTCAAGATCCCTGTACACCCGAGCCGCCGAGATACGGAGAGTCCGGTACCGCCAAGCGCGCAGGATCTCGTCCCGGGACCGGTCTTCGGAGCGACGCGCGAGGTGGCTGGTGCCGTCAACCTCGACGATGAGCCGACCGGCAGGGCAGTAGAAGTCGACGATCCATCCTCGGATCAGGTACTGGCGATGAAACTTGAAGCCATCTACCTGCTTCTTATCCAAACGTCGCCAAAGCCTTTCCTCCGGATCTGTTGGGAACCGAAGCATCAGTTCCCGCAGGCTCAACTTCTCGTTGCGGTCCCGCGGGGCGGGCCCGTAGCTGCTTCCACGACGTGTTCGATACTCAGCCGTGACAAACCCAGCAGCTTCGGCGCAGGCCCTGACCTCGACGGCCAGTGTGTGGCTCTGCCCGCAGTAGCAGCATTTCACCGGCACCAGCCCAGACTAGAGCCTCGGCTGGCAGCATCACGCCCGTGCTGCCACTCCACCCGGAAGAGCTTGCCATAGGACGAGCCCCCACTTGGGACGGCGCGCCTCCTCGGCAGCCGTGAGAGGTTCGGCAGCGGGCCGGGCCCGCCACTGTGGGCCGGGTGGGGGTCGAACCATCTCCCACCGACCCTCCCCACCCGGGAACCCTCAACCCCCACCCGCGCCGCAGCCCGCAGGCAACAAGAGAAAACCCACCCCACCCCCAACGCCGCCGCCGAGAAGGCGGCGGCCCAGCAGGTCCCGCAGACGGTGGGCCGGGTGGGGGTCGAACCCACGACCTTCGGGTTAAAAGCCCGCTGCTCTGCCGATTGAGCTACCGGCCCCGACAGGAAGGTAGCAGCGTCTTAGGGGCCTAGCGGATAGGCGGTGGGCTTCGCCCGCTGTCTGGTCTGTTCCGCCCGAAGAAGCTGCGCCTTCGGGCGGGGGTCCGGCGGATGGGTCTCGCTCCGCTCGCCCAATCCGCGCGGCCCCTTAGGAAGGAACGGCGGCCGCCCGGCGGCGGCGGCGCTCCACCCACGGGTGGTAGCCCCACCGCCACTTGGCCACGTAGGCGGCGTAACGCAGGCTGGCGTACATGCGGCGCTGGGTGGTCTCCTGGTTGTGGCGACGGAACCAGGCCACGTCCGTGTCGAGGGTGATGCCGTACTCGGCCTGCTGCTTGGGGTAGACCTCGCGCCGCACGTGCTCGTACACCGCCAGGTCCTCGCGGTTGACCGCAACCAGCATCTCCCGGGTCGGCGGATCGCTCAGCAGGCGCTGCTTGATGTCGTCGTGGGGGGCCACCCACTTCTTCGCATAGCGCAGGTCCCTGATGCCGGCACGGCGGCCCAGCATCACCAGCGACTCGTCGAAGCGCTCGGTGAGGCCGACGAAGGCGAAGCGGCCCAGCAGGGCAATCGCCTCCTCGGCGGTGCCGCCGGGTCCCGCCAGGATCCGGGTCTGACGGTCGCGCACCGCGTCGTGGGTGATCCACTCTTCGAAGGGCAGATCTACCCCGCCGCGCTGCACGTCGTACTGGTAGTGGGAGGCGGTGCGGGTCAGCGGCTCGCGGAGGAAGGCCACCCAGTGGACGTCGGGCACCTCGGTCTCCAGGTCGGAGTACACCCGCACGTCGTGCCCCAGGATGCTGCGCAGACGCGGGTACCAGCGCCGCAGGCGCCGCAGGTCGGCGGCGGAGAAGTAGGGAGCCGCGGCATCTTCGGCCAGGACGTCGCAGTGGGTTCCGCCGTTGGCGTGCTTCAGGACACCCGCCAGCGTGGTTCCCGCCGTCTTGTGAATGTGGACCACTGCGAGCATCATTCCTCCCACATCCCCCATCGGCAGAGGTGATGGGGGCGTTGAGGGGAACGGCGAGATGGCGATGACGCGCGGGAAGGGGTTGGTGGCGGCGGCCGCCTGCGCGGTGAGTCTGATTGCCTGCGGCGAGCCGGCGGTCACACCCTCCGCCGCTACCGACGGGATGCAGTCGCTGACCTTCCGCCTCTCCATCGCCGACGACAACCGGGTGCTGCGCGTGCGCATCGGCGACGAGGTGGTGCCCCGGCTGCCTCTAGCCGGCCACGGGGATCCGGGATGGGTGGTGAGGGTGCCTCCCAACCCGGCAGTGCTCGCCGGCGGCGATGACCTGCGCTTCTTCCCTTCCGAGCCGGATCGGGGCCGGGCGCCCTACCAGGAGTTCTCCTTCATCGCGGTGGGGGAGGGGCGCACCACTTTCACCCTCACCCACGGCTATCAGGAGTTCCGCTTGACCGTCCAGGTGGCCGGACCGCGCTGAGCGGGGACTTGACCGGCGGCTGCGATACCCTGGCGAGGGTGAGGTTGCGACTTATGCAGGTCGGCTTCGTGCTCTCGGTGGTGGCCACCTCCTTGCTGGCCGCCACCGTCCCGGCGGCCGGGGCCCGGGGGACCCCGAGTTGTCTGGGGGTCCCGGCCACCATCGTGGGCACCAACCGGGCCGACGTCCTGGTCGGGACCGACGGGCCCGATGTGATCTGGGCCGGTGAGGGCGACGACGTCATCTACGCCCGGGGCGGGGACGACTTGGTGTGCGCCGGGGCGGGCGCCGACGTGGTGTACGGGGGCGCCGGCGACGACCGCCTCATCGGGGGCCGGGGCAACGACACCCTGTTGGGCGGGGCCGGCGACGACCACCTCATCGACGGCCCGGGGAACAACCGCCTGCAAGGAGGGCCGGGGCGGGATCGTCTCGCCGGCGGTGCGGGGGAGGACTACCTGGCCGGCGGGGCCGGCGACGACATCCTGCGGGGCGGTGCCGGCAACGACATCCTCGATGGCGGCACCGGCCGCGACGACCTGGCCGGCGGGCCGGGCGCCGACCGCCTGCTGGAGGTCCTGATCCACGACACCGTGTCGGACGCCGGCACCCGGGACGCGCTGGGCGACACCCGGCGCTACCAGAGCCTCACCCTGGAGCCGCGGGACGGCACCCGTGTGATCTTCCCCAATTCGGTCAGCGGCTACGACCAGCGCCACACCCGGCCGGTCACCGTGTATCTCGCCCGCGGGGGCCTGGTGCTGGTGGAGCGCCTCCCTCCCGAGGAGTACTTGCTGGGACTGGGCGAGATGCCCTACTCCTGGCCGGCGGCGGCGCTGCGGGCCCAGGCCGTGGCCGCCCGCACCTACCTCGCCTTCCAGGTGGCCAACCCGGCCGGGGTCATGGCCCAGTTCGGCTTCGACATCTGCGGGAGCGCCCTGTGCCAGGTGTACCTGGGGGCGGGCCGGGTGGAAGTCGCCGAGGGCGGCGAGCGCTGGGCGGCGGCGGTGGCCGGCACCCGGGACCGGATCCTGCTCTCCGGGGGCAAGCCGGCCCTCGCGGTCTATCACTCGACCGCCGGAGCCACCACCCGCGCCAACCAGGACGTGTGGGGCGGGACGGCCGTCCGTTACCTGCAGGCGGTCGAGGTGCCGCCGCAGGACTCGCCGTTCGCCTCGTGGTCCTACGACCTGCGCCTCGACCAGTTCCTCGCCATCCTGGCCCGGGCGGGGGTCACCTTCCCCGAGAAGGTGACGGCGGTGACCACCGTGGTCACCGCCCCGGGGGGCGGTCCCTACCGGGTGCGCTTCCACACCGCGGCGGGACCGGTGGAGGTCTCCGCCGGGCGCATCCAGGCGGCGATGAACGAACACGGCCCCGCCCTGTACGGTTGGCTGCTGCCCGCCTACCGGCCCGACGGGCCCCGCTACCCGCAGACGGTGCTGTCGCCCACTTTCACCGTGCGCACCCAGGCCGACGGCGCCACCGTGCGGGTCAAGGGGCAGGGCTGGGGTCACCAGGTGGGCATGCCGCAGTACGGGGCCCGGGCCATGGCCCTGGCCGGGGCGGGGGCCGGCGCCATCCTCAGCCACTTCTACTCGGGCCTGCAGCCTCGCCCCGACCCCGGGTTCCTGCCCGAGGTGATCGAGGTGGGCCTGGGGTGGGACCGCGCCCAGGCGACGCTGCGGGCGGAGCGCTACGTGCTGCGTTCCTCCCAGGGGGTGGTGGCCCGGGGGGGTCAAGCGGAGTTCCTGCTGGCCGCCGGTGACGACGGGCGCGTCGTCCTGGGCGGCCCATGAAGCCTCGGCCGTATACCGCAACCTGCTCCGAGGCTTGCCCCGTTCCGGGCCACGACGGGTACGCTGATGGAAGACGGAGAGGAGGATTCATGACCCGCACCGTCCCCCGCCTGCTCGGCGTTGTGGCCGTCGTAGCTCTGCTTGCCGCCGCCTGCGGCGGCGACGGAAGCGGACCCTTCGGCTCCACCTCCACGACGCGCGCCGACGGCGTCACTACCACCGCCGCCGGCGGCACCGAGACCACGGCCACCACCGCAGCCGGCGGAACCGAAAACACCGCCACCACCGGTGCAACGACCGACACCGTGGGAGGCGGCGGCGACGTGGCCGCCCTAATCGAGCTGTACGGCCGGACGCCGTTGCGCACCACCTACCTCACCGGCGAGGGCGCCGACCAGGAGCAGATCACTTTCTCGCAGGACCCGACCCAGAGCCCGCCGGTCTCGGCCATGCTGGCCGAGGACGGCAAAGCCATCTTCTTCGAGGATCGCATGGTGGTGTGCGGCGGCGAAGGGGGCGGCGTCTCCTGTTTCGAGATGCCGGTTGAGGGAGGCCTGGGTTTCATGGGCGCCATGTTCTCTCCCTACGCCTTCTTCGCTTTGGCCACCGAGGACGCGGCGAGCATCCCGGGGCTGGAGGTGGAGACCGGCCGCGTCACCATCGCCGGCCGTTCCGGCATCTGCTACACGTTCCGGCCCCAGGCGATGCTGGGCTCCAATGCCGAGTACGTGCGGCAATGCCTGGACGACCAGCTCGGCTTCACCCTGCTGCTGGAAGTCAAGGAGGCCGGTGCCGCCGCCGTGGAGCGTCTCATGGAGTTGGTCGCCTTCGGACCTCCCCAACCCGGTGACTTCGAGCCCTCGGGCCCGGTGATACCGCTTCCCACCGGGTGACCCACCGACCGCGCCGCTGCCTGGCCCTGGGCGAAGCCCTCATCGACGAGTTCCCCGACCGCCGCGTGGTGGCAGGCGCCCCACTGCACCTGGCCGCCCACCTGGCTTC
>Ga0194110_10003252_pt1 | contig 20137 bp, 19 predicted proteins | sample TA2Kig1200mmetaG_FD_146192 | JGI IMG/M metagenome (GOLD analysis project Ga0194110, IMG submission 146192) | Freshwater microbial communities from Lake Tanganyika, Tanzania - TA2015032 Kigoma Deep Cast 1200m | ecosystem: Environmental > Aquatic > Freshwater > Lake | place: Tanzania: Lake...
CTTACCTCGGTACAAACTGGGAGTAATCGCTCTTTGAATATGGAAGAAATCTCACTCCTATTGGAGATTAACAAGCAGTTTCCTAAGGAACGTTCGTGGGATGAATATAAAGTTTTTATAAGGGATGGTTATGTTCGCCAGTTAACTGATTTTGTAGTCCCAGCCAATGACAAATCTCGATTACTTACTCCAGATTGGGCGGTTGAGAGAGCTAACAATATTGGGCGTGAAACGATAAGTGAACTTAAGAATTTAGGGGTTTCTATAATTGGAAATCTAGATTCTCTTGGTAGTGCGAGTGTTCCGATTGGGCAACCTGTTTATCCAGAGACAATAGATATCAAAACAGTAGCTTCGGCAATGCTTGCCTTTGACGAGAAGCGAGTCAATAAATTCCCAGCATCTTGGGTTCTGAAGAGTCTTAAAATGAGGATCATCAAACAAATTAAGTTACGTTCAAAACGTTTGGGTTAGTTCTTTCTCCACAACTCTGCTAACCAAGCCTCGATTTCATCAGGATGTCTTGGCATCGCATCACTTAGATTCTTAAAGCCATCCTTGGTAACAAGAACATCGTCTTCAATTCGAACACCAATTCCGCGGTACTCCGCTGGAAATAAAGTGTCATCGGGGTGGATGTAGAGCCCGGGTTCGACGGTGACAATCATTCCCTCTTCAAGAATTCCCTCGGTATAGGCTTCTTTGCGCGCTTGAGCGCAGTCATGAACATCCATTCCAAGCATGTGCCCGGTTCCATGCACAGTCCAACGGCGGTGTAAGCCAACATCTGGCTTTAAAGATTCTTCTGCCGATATCGGAAGAATTCCCATCTCTTCTAAACCATTTGCAATCACACCCATTGCTGCGTGATGGAAGTCCCTGAACTTTGCTCCTGGTTTAACGGCTTGCATACCAGCTTTCTGTGCTTCATAAACCAAGGTATAGATTTTCCGTTGAGCCGGTGTGAACTTCCCATTTATGGGAAGAGTTCTAGTTATATCGGCGGTATAAAGAGACTCGACTTCAACGCCAGCATCAATCAAAATCAAATCACCATTCTTCAACTCACCATCATTCTTTATCCAGTGGAGTATGCATGCGTGAGAACCAGAAGCAACGATGCTGTCATAGCCAAGATCATTTCCTTCATACCTTGCTCGAGTAAAGAAAGCTCCTTCAATTAATCTCTCTCCGCGCTTCTTCCCAACAGCACTTGGAATTGCCTTAATCATGTCTTCAAAACCACGATGGGTCGCATCGACCGCTCTCTGCATTTCATCAATTTCAAATTTGTCTTTAATTAGACGTGCTTCGGAAAGCCAGGTGACAAACTCTTTATTAGCCTCACTTTCTGGCAGGAATTCATCAATGAAGGAATCTTGTTCACGTACAACCAGTGAATCTTTAGTAACTGAGAGAAAATCCTCTAGATCATCTATATGTCTTACCTCTATATCGTAAGCAAATTCAGTCTCTTCTAAAGTCATCCTTCGGCCAATCCAAAACTCACCATGTTTAGGATTTCTATAAAACTCATCGCTGTTTTCACGCACTGATCTCGGGTGAATGAATAAAAGTGAATCATGTCCATTGGGGGTAGGTTCCATAACCAAGACAGAATCAGGAACCGCATCGGTTCCATTAATTCCCGTCAACCATGAGTAAGCAGAATAAGGTCTAAATCTGTAATCAGAATCGTTGCTCCGCACTTTGAAATTACCCGCTGGAATTATCAATCTCTTTCCAGGAAATGCCTTCGAAAGGCTCTCACGTCTTTTAACTGCAAAAGGAGTAGCTGGACTCTTCTTTAGTCCTTCTAAAGGTGAAGGCGCCCAACCTTGTTCCATGAACTTCTTGAGTGGTTCAGGCGTGGGAATATCGTGCGTGCGTAAGTTGGACTTCTTACTCTTCTTTTCGCACTTATTAAATGTCACACCCGGAGAATACCCCGGGCAAGACCATTTGCTAAGTAAAGGTAAACTCCGCTTTTAATTGGAGACGTCGCATAGCCCGGTCTAGTGCGCCTCACTGCTAATGAGGTTTTCCTGAAAGGGAATCGGAGGTTCAAATCCTCTCGTCTCCGCCGGTAAGAAATCGATAAGAATGAATGGGAATGGCTCCGATAGGTGAGGTCATGCTTCGAGAGATTGAAGAGATTCCCCAAGTCCTGGAGAGAATCACCAATAGCTTTGATGCGGATGCAAGAGCGAAGACGCTACTAACGGAAAACGATTTTGATTCAGTATTCATTCTAGCTTGAGGGACTTCTGATAACGCTGCTCACTTTCTGAAGTACTTGATTGAAACCAAGCTAGGCCTTGCTTGCGGGTTAGCTTCGCCATCGGCGGCAACTCACTACCCTGCGAAATTGCTTTATGCAAAGACGCTGGTCATTGCAATTAGTCAAAGTGGTCAATCAATTGACTTGGTTTTATTTGCAAAGGCTGCAAAAGCTGGCGAAGGATTTTTACCTTCGATGACCAATGACATTGATTCATCTTTAGCAAAGTTGGCAGAGCATCACATTCCAATCTTGGCTGGTCCGGAATTAGCAGTTCCTGCTACTAAGTCATATGTGGGGCAATTTATGATTTCCTACTTATTGGTTCAATCCTGGATTGAAGCGGAGCCAAGTTCGAAAGTTATTATCGCCAGAGCGAAAGATATATTAGCGGAACAGGATCTATGTATTGAATTTGAAGAAGAGTTAAATAGGGAATTCTCTGGGCGTCGACGGGATGTAGAATTCCGCGTAATTGGAGACGTCGCATAGCCCGGTCTAGTGCGCCTCACTTGATGAGGTTTCAGTTGGAGCTGATTCAGTCGCTTCGCTAACTACTTCTTCTGCGACCTTCTCACTCATTACTTCTCTTCGTCGACGATTTCAGCATCTTCAACGCCATCTTCCTTAGGTGGCTGAGATGATGCCTGTGCGGCGTTGGCAGCGTAGAGAGCGGGGCTATCTTGGCGGGGTAGTCTCAGGAAAATGTGGGTGGAATACTTCTCTTGCGCTCTTGACTCAGCTTCAAAGATTGTAGACACTAGGTAACGTAACTGTAATCGATTACAGTTTAATGGAGGAAATGAGTGTCGAATAAGGCAACGATTGGCCTTGTTGCACAGAGAGCCGGCCTCTCTGTTGCCTCTGTTTCTCGCGTAATGAATGGAGCATTGGTTCGGCCAGAGACAGTCAAAAGAGTCAGAGCGGCAATTGAGGAATTGGCATATCAACCAAATTCAGCTGCCCGTGCACTAAAGGTGCGAGTATCCGAACAAATTTGTCTCTCTTTTGCTGATGTTGGAAATCCCGTCTATCTGTCACTCACTCGAGGAATTAGTCGAGTCTTTCGAGATTCCAAATATCGACTGATCCTGTCCACATCAGTTAGTAATGAATCGGAAATTGAACGCCATCTTTTGGGACTTGGAAGTGGTTACGCAGATGGGTTGATCATCTCGCCAATTGTTTCCAACGAGAAAATTATTAAACTTCTCCAAGGCCTAAAGGTTCCCACTGTGTTGATAGGAACACTCCCTCCTGGTGTAGAGATTGATAATGTCAGCATTGATTCTGCTCAAGGCATTGAACTTGCAGTAGTGCACCTAAGAGAATCGGGTCGCAAGAGAGTAGCTTTTATAAATGGGCCCATGAGTACAAATCCAGGTAAACGTCGATACCAAGGATTCCTTAAAGCAATGAAAAAAAACAAATTTGAGCTCCTCGATGACTCAATTATCTTTTTATCTGACTTCACAAGTCAGGCAGCGATAGACGGCATAAAAAGTGCGGAAAGAATAAAGAAATTTGACGCAATTATTTGTGCAAATGATTTAATAGCAGCGGGCGTTATGCGTTTACTATTGAATGATAATATAGAGGTTGGTCCTGAAGTTGCTGTTGTAGGAATGGATAACACTGAGTTAGGGCAGATTATGTATCCATCTCTGACAAGTATTGATCTTCGATCTGAGCAACGCGGTGAAATGGCAGCTACATTGCTACTAGAAAGAATGAGTAATTCAAGCCTTCCTCCAAAGAAGGTAGTTACAAAACCTAGCATTGTTATCCGGGATTCGAGTCGGAAATGAAATTAAAAGTGCGAGGCAAGAGTCGAGTGAAACTCTATAATCGAGGTGCCTGGCTCTTTACAATCCCAGCATTTATTCCCTTGTTTCTTCTTAGCATTGTTCCACTTGCTAGAGCAGTTTGGACGGGCTTTACAGATTTACAAGCGGGGCTCGGGTTTGAACCTAAATTCATTGGATTTGAGAATTTTCGCCGACTAGCTGGGGATATATTCTTTTGGGATTCATTTCAAATAGGAGCGCTTTGGGCATCAGCAGTTACAACACTCTCTCTAATACTTGGATTTGGATTGGCACTTTTACTTAATCAGAATCTAAGGTTTTTAGGATTAATGAGAGTTCTCTCTTTGATTCCATGGGCTATGCCACCAGTAATTGTGGCAATCATGTGGCAAATACTTCTAAATCCAGGTATTGGACCAGTTGATTCAATATTACGGTTCTTCAAGTTCCCATTCGCAGAGAAAAACCTACTTGGCGATTTCGAAACAGCCTTCCCAACAGTCGTTGTAATTGGTGCCTGGATCGGAATGCCAATAATCACAGTATCAATTCTTGCCGCGCTTCAAGGAATTCCACAGGAAGTTATCGAATCTGCGAAGATAGATGGTGCAAATGCTTGGAATCGGTTTCGTTACGTGACTCTTCCAGCGGTACGATCCATCACAACTGCTTTAGTTGCATTAAATATTATTTGGAATTTCAATTCATTTGGACTGGTGTTTGTCTTGACCGCCGGAGGACCTGGAGGCAAGACTTACTTGCCGGCGCTATTTGTCTACAATGAATCTTTTAAGTATGGCAATTTTGGTTATGCAGCTGCAATGGGAATTGTCATGACTGTTACCGTGATGTTAATGCTTGTAGTTTATTTAAAGGCTAGATCTCGACAGGATGAAAAATAATGGCTATTGAGAAGAAGCTCAGCTTTGGTATCGCTATTCAGTATTTGATTGTGCTGTTATATCTCTTCTTTCTAGGGTTTCCCTTTCTTTGGATGTTCATAACCTCTTTTAAGACACCTATCGAGCTACTTGAGCTGGATCAGTCACTAATTCCTGAAAGTTTTTATATTCAAAATTACATTGATATTCTAGAGAAACGAGGATTAGTAAGATCTGCTGCAAACAGTGCAATAGTTGCAATTGGATCTACAGTCCTAACCATGTTGGTTGCGATACCTGCAGGTTATGCCATGGCACGATTAAAGGCATTTTATGCGAAGGCTACTACGGGCTGGATCCTCTTTAGCCAAGTATTTCCACTTTCATTAGTGATTATTCCGCTTTTTCTTGCGATTAGAACACTGGGGCTTCTGGATTCATTGCAAGGATTAATCCTTGTTTATGTTGTGGCTAACCTACCTTTTGCATTATGGATGTTGCGCGGTTATGTGGCAAATATTCCTGTTGACCTTGAGGAAGCGGGAGCAATAGATGGCGCCTCGATGTTTCAAATTTTGAAGACAATCGTTATTCCCCTACTTGCTCCAGGAATAGTAGCTACTTCACTGTTCACTCTATTGAATTCTTGGAATGAGTTCTTCTTTGCATTAGTTTTGATCCAAACCCCAGAAAATGAAACTTTGCCACTCACGCTTGCACGTTTCGTCGGCTCAGAGGGTCAAGTACTTCTTGGCCCCCTAGCGGCGGGTGCTTTCCTTGCAACGATTCCATCACTTGTCGTCTTTGGAATCATACAACGCAGAATTTCCAGTGGTCTATTAGCCGGAGCAGTGAAAGGTTGATGGACTGATGGAAATAAAAACAACTACTAAGGAAGGAAAAATAATGAACCCTCGTTCGACTACGAAGTATCGTAAGCGAGCATCGATTCTTTCTGTCTTTGCACTTGTGGTGTCGCTCCTCGGAGCCACGCTTTCTGTGCCAGCAAAAGCTGCAGGAGTCGAGTTGACCTATTGGTCATTCCACTATCTCAAGGCCACAACTGAGGCCACAGAGAAGATTGTGGCCAACTGGAATAAGGAGAACCCAAATGTTAAGGTCAAGATTGTCTATGTCGATGTAAATAATTACCTAGATAAGCTGACTACATCATTTGCTGGGGGAACCGCACCTGACATCTTTACCAGTGAAGCGGCATCTATTGTTGCTTATTCAAAGGGTGGCTACCTTGCGGATTTAACTCGCGAAATGTCAAAGTTGAAGCCAACAATGCCTGCAGGGCTATGGAAAATAAGTAGTTATGGTGGCCGACTATATGGCGTGCCCATGATGACTCAGACTTATACCCCATTTGCAAACGTTGATAAATTCAAAAAAGCAGGGGTTGAGATTCCTAAGAGCACAATGACTTGGGATGAACTACGTACCCTTGCCAAAAAGCTCACTACACCCTCTGAATATGGCTTAGCCTGGGCCCTTCGTCAGCCTGCTGCTCTATTTATGATTATGAGCACAAACTTCGGTGGAACTTACTTCCGTGGCCTTTCATCTTCAGGCGGCGCAAGTTTGAGTATCACCAATAAAGAACTTGAGGTGCCTACACGTATTCACCAGATGATTTATGAGGATAAGTCCATTGATCCTGCATCAATCGTGCTAGGTGGTGGCGCAAATATCGCTCCATTCATTGCTGGAAAGACGGCAATCCTGATGGGCGCAAGCTATATTGCATCTGACCTTGATGTCGCGGCAAAAGAGAAGGGTTTTAACTGGACAGCGTTACCACTTCCAACTGGAAGCGTTTCTAATCAACAGGGCGCTAATCCACAGACACTTTCAGTTTCTTCTCAAAGCAAATACAAGAAAGAATCAGCAGCTTTCATTCGCTATATGATGCAAGAAGACAATCTCACTTCTATGGCATTGGCCGAAGCACTTATTCCCTCTACGACTGGCTCAGCCAAAAAAGCTCTAGAAATCAAGAAGAGCAGCCCCGGTTGGACCCAGATATTAAACGATGCCGGGGCACTTACTGTTGCTCCTTTCGTTCTGGTTCCTGCTTACCAGAAGTGGAAGGATGTCGTTGCTCAGCCAACTTGGCAGCAATGGGTCCAAGGAAAGATAACCCGAACCGAGATGATTAAGAGGCTTAACGATGGCTGGAAGGCCATCCGCTAGCTGATGTCATCAGAGAGGAATCTTTTCTGAGTTAACGAGGGGTTACTCAAGGGTTGTTCTTTCGGTGACGGAAGGGCAACCCTTGATGTAGCGGTGTCTTGAATCTTTACCCAAACAAACGATAAGGAGTGGAAATGACAGCGCTAGAGCAAGGTGCCGTTGGAGCACTAACAGGTGCGGCAATTGGTGATGCGCTCGGCGGTGCAACAGAGGGATATTCGTCGGAACAAATCCAGAGTCGGTACGGGGGATTTGTAGAAGGGATTGTTTCTCCTTTTAACCCCGACTGGCAAAATGCACGCCCCGTATCCCCTTTTCACAAAGGGGATGGCCATATAACTGATGATTCATTGATGACAGAATCCTTGGTGAGTGTCTATTCGCAAGTGGTGGACCATCTTGATGCATTTACTTTTGCTCGATACATCATTCCTGAACTGATCGAGAAGAAACGCTGGATTCCTGAATTACACCAAGAAACTCTTTTGATCCATCGAGTTTTTCACGCCGAGAAATGGTTAGTCCATAAGTTACATCACTCTCATGCTGATCCCCGTGAAGCGGGAGTAGGAAATATGGTGAATTGCGGAGCTTCAATGTATATGGCTCCCGTGGGTATTGTTAATGCCGGTGACCCATTAGCAGCTTACAAAGAGGCTATTGAAATTTCTGGTGCACATCAATCCAGCTTTGGACGCGAAGCTGCTGGAGTGTTCGCTGCTGCAGTTGCTGCCGCTATGAATCCACGAAGTACCATTGATGAAATTCTAGAGATCAGCGTTGAAGTTGCGCATGATGGAACAAAGAGTGCCATTCAAGCAGTTCTAAAGGCTGCGAGTGAAATAGATGATTGGAGGGCAAGTCTTAAGAAACTACGCTCATCAATCGCCCCATATGATTCAATGGCGGAGTCTTACCGAGAGCCGGGGCCTGATGCAAGAAAACCTTCCAGACTAAAATCGATTGAAGAGCTACCAGTAGCGCTTGCCCTATTGAAAATTACCAAAGGTAATATTAAAGAAGGAATTCTAGCTGCAACAAATTATGGTCGCGATTCAGACTCCATTGCCACAATGATAGGTGCTATTTCGGGTGCAAAAAACGGAAGAAATTCCATACCAAGTGAATGGCTCGAAACAGTGGAGCGCGAAAGCAGGCGAGATTTCCTTGCTCTTGGAAAGAGAATGTCTGACGTAGCTCGCGAGATTCAGACTAAGGATTTGGAACGAGAGAAAATAATTTCATATGCACGCGAGGGTATATTTTCAAATCAACCAAGTTATTCTTCCAAATGACGTCCATTCTTGAGCGCGCACAAGGTGCGATGGCTGGGTTAGCCGTAGGAGATGCTCTAGGCAGGCCTGTAGAAGGAATGTCTGCAGAACAGATCAGGAATACATATGGTTCGGTATCGGATTTTGTAAACATAACCCCAGGGGGAAGTGACGATACAGAATATGCACTATTGACCGGAAGCGCTCTCCTTAAATTTGGTACAGGAATCTCATCAGATGATTTTGCCAATTTTTGGTTAGAAAAAGTTTGTTCGCAAATAGGTTCTTTTGCGGGCGCTGGATTCTCAGAGATGAACGCCATTGCAAATCTTCGTAAAGGACTTCGCCCTCCTCAAAGCGGGCAACACAATCACTCATGGAGTGATGGATTAGCAATGAGAGTCGCGCCGATAGGGGTCATTGCTCAGGGCAATTTCGATCTAACAAAATCAATAACAACAGCAGATGGCATGGTCAGTCACGCAGGCGAGGGAATTCACTCGGGCGTTGTAATAGCAGTGGCAGTCTCCTCGGCTATGACAGGTAAAAGCGCAGACGAAGTATTTAAAGACTCAATCTCCTTGATACCGAAAGATTCCTGGACTTACCGCGCCATGCAAGAGGTACAGGAGATTGTAAATTCTCAAAGAAAGAAGCCTGTACATGAAATTGCAGATCATCTTTTAGCCAGAGTGGCGGTTACCGATTACTTTTATGCAGATCTCGCTCCTGAAGCAGTTTCTCTAGCAATGGCCTCAATACTTTACGGCGAAGGCGATTTTGCAAAGACACTTCTTTTTGCTGTAAATCTAGGTCGGGATGCGGACACAATTGCAGCAATGGCTGGCGCAGTTGTCGGGACGATGGCTGGATATTCTGAAATTCCAAGTAACTGGAAGGGCGCTGTCACAACCGTTGGGGGAACCTGTCTCGAGTTCGCAAAAGGCCTAAACCCCTATGACATGGCTGGAGAACTCTTGAAAGTGTCGCCATGACATTGATGTTGGAAGAACGTTTAGCTGGGCTAGTTTATGGCCTTGCCCTGGGCGAGGGAACAGCCCTACCTTCTGCAATACATCGATTATCGATTTTGGCACCAAAGAGAGTTTTGCGAATGAGAACGTTAGGTGAATATGCTGATAATCAAAAACAGACTACTCGCCCTTTTCCTTACACGCATGCTCAAGCAAGTCACTTGCTTAACCCAAGCCCATCTGATGCTACAGAGTGGTTCGCTTTTGTTGCTGACTATATGCTGTCAAACCAAGAGTCATTAGCTGCGTGGCAAGCGTTAGCAAAGCAATCATCAGATATCCGGGCTAGAACTGGGACAAAGATTGCCTTGCGGAATCTTCTAGAGGGCAAGAATCCACCTGCATCTGGCCATGATAATCCTCATTATTTTGACGACATTGCGATGATCAGGGCACTTGCGATTGCGGCAGTACATGGTCGCGATAGAGATGTTCTAAATAATAAAGTTTTGGCAGATTCCTCTATCACCCATGGTGAAGACGGAGTCTTTTGTGCGCTGGCAGTTGCTTATTTGATGGCCTCGCTGTTAGAGGGCGAGAGCATCCCCCAAGCTATTGCGGGTGCGCTTCAACAAATTCCTGATAGCTCTTGGTCCAATTATCTTATTAGCTCGATGATTCAAAAATCCGCTGGAGTGAAAGAGACTTTAGTTAGATATTCAATTTTAGAGAGTAGCGAAATTGAAAATATATATGCATATCCAATTTCAGCACCAGAAACACTGGGCCTTCTGCTTTCTCATCTTCAAAATTGTTCTGACCCAAATGAGCTGATGTTCTCGGGCTTGCTTCATAAACGAAAACTTGATTCCTTACCCGCTCTGATGGGAGCGGTTGCTGGGGCACGCTTTGGAATATCTTGGATTCCTGCAGAATTTAGGAGCGATTCGCTCCAGCTAGATGGAGTTAGTATTCCTAAGCTAAAAGCAATGACGCTTGGTAGCCTGGTTTCTCGGTTATCTAAGGACAGCTAATGGCAGCCCTTTCGGGATTGCGTGTCTTAGATTGTGCCACTCTCTTTGCTGGCCCAACTGCTTCTCTCATGCTTGGAGATTTTGGTGCCGATGTAATCAAAATTGAGCATCCCGAAAAAGGTGATCCGGTCCGCCAGCACGGATATAAAAAGAAGGACCTATCCCTTTGGTGGCTATATCTATCTAGAAATAAGAAGAGTCTTGCTCTAGATCTAAGCAAACCTCGTGGTTCAGAGATAGCAAAGAAACTAGTAACTCAATCAGATGTTCTTATTGAAAACTTTCGCCCTGGAACATTGGAGAAGTGGGGTTTAGGTCCAGAGGCTTTATTTGAGATTAATCCCCGCCTTGTAATTGCACGCGTTACAGGCTTTGGACAATCAGGTCCTTATAAATCCAGACCAGGATTTGGCACTTTAGCTGAGGCCATGAGCGGGTTTGCTGATCTGACAGGTTTACCGGAAGGACCTCCAACTTTGCCCGCATTTGGTCTTGCAGATGCAATTGCAGGCATAGCAACTGCGCAAGCCATAATGACCGCACTTTTCGCCTTGAACAACTCAAAATCAGAGAGTTTTGGCAAAGGACAAGTCATTGATACTTCACTTATAGAACCGATTATGGCAACCCTAGGTCCCCAGGCATTAATCTTTGATCAAATGGGCTTAAAGCAGCAACGTATGGGAAATCGCACTGCAAACAACGCACCACGCAATACTTATCAAACGAGGGATAAGAAATGGGTTGCAATTTCTACTTCAGCTCCTTCAATCGCGGCTCGAGTCATGACTCTAGTTGGGCACCCTGAGGTGATTGAAAAACCATGGTTCAATGAAGGCAGAACCCGGGTTGAACATGCCGATGAGCTTGATTTATATGTTTCAGAGTGGATTGCTCAACGTGATTGCCGTGAGGTCATAAGCGCCTTCAATGAAGCTGAAGCAGCCGTAGCTCCAATTTATGATATTGAAGACATAATTTCTGATGCTCAGATTCAGGCGAGAGATACAATTACGCAAGTTGAAGACAATCACCTTGGAATAGTTCGAATGCAGAATGTTATGTATAAATTATCAAAAACACCGGGGGAGATACGTTTCACAGGGCGCCCAAAAGGTGCAGACACTCGGACAATTCTCATGGAATTGCTTGCCTATCAAGAATCTGAAATCCTTAACTTACATAAGGAGAACGTGATTTTCGATGCTAGCGCGTAGCTATCTATATGTCCCTGGTGACAATTCTAAACTCCTCATCAAGGCTGAGGACTCCAGTGCAGATGCTCTAATCCTTGATCTGGAAGATAGTGTCAAGCCAGATAGAAAGACGGTGGCTGAAGATTTAGTTAGAAGATTTCTAATGCAGACAAAAAAAGACCAGGTCCAGATACGTATTGAACCCACCCGACTAGGGGCTTTAGGTGATCTTGTAAATCATGAAAGAGTCTCCAAGATTGTTTTACCAAAAGTGGCGTCAGTAAAGGAGATAGAGGAATTCAATAAGATAAATGAATCTAATAAACCACTTCGCATTTTGATTGAGAGTCCACAAGCACTTGAGAGGATTAGTGCAATTGCTCAAGCCAAGAATGTTCGGTCTCTTGGAATCGGAGAGTTAGATTTTTTCTCGGGCATTTCACTATCTAAGGAGGTCCATAGTGATTTGAAGTCGGCAATACGGAGCAAGTTGGTTTTGACCTCAGCCGCCTATGACTTAAATCCACCGGTAGCACCGGTTTCTACAAACTATAAAGATTCCAGCACTTTTAGCAACGAGTCCCAGGAATTCTTAACTTGGGGTTACTGGGGAAGGGCATGTATTCATCCTGCACAGGTTGAGATAGCAAATGAAGTCTTCTGTATTTCCCCAGAGTTACTTAGTGAAGCCAGGGAAGTTCTTGAATTACTAAATAATTCAAAACAGGGAGCAACTACAGACAAAGAAGGGAAAATGATTGACCTAGCTCACATTAGGTGGGCAAGGCGAATCTTGGAGCTTTAGATCCGAGGAGTATTTTTAAGTAGAGGCAAAGGGCATATAAAATGGGTGTCTAGTCCTTGTTTAACACAAACTCGATTGAGTTATCCACCGGTGCATCTAGTCTATTTCTAAGCGCAAAGGCAATACAAAGAACGGGAAGCATTGTCATCAAAGCACATCCAGCAATAGTTTGCCTTATTCCAAATACTTCACTACCCCATCCAATAATCGGAGTGGCCAATGGAGCACCTGCAATAAAGACAAATTGATAGATTCCTAGCACTTGGCCTCGAATACGTTGGTCTGTGGTTAACTGCGTGGAGGAGTTGGCGGCAATCACGGTAGTCAGTGCTGCTGCACCAACAAAAGGAAGTATTGTTGCGAAAGATTCAAAGGTTTGTAAAAATGAGGAAGCTAAAAGAAGAAAAGAGAATACGACTGAGGAAAAAATTACGAATTTCGTTGATTGAAAACGTTCGAATTGGGAAGAAATAAGTGCTGCCAAGAAAGTTCCGATTGCTAAACAAGTTCCAAGAAATCCAAAATAAGCTGATCCGAGCCCAAACTCTTTTGTGGTCATTAATATGTTGAAGATCTCAAAATGGAGACCAAATGCCCCCATAAAGAAGCAGACCGACATAATGACATACAAGTCAGGCCTGGACTTCACATAGCGCAAAGCTTTGCCTAGTGTTTGTTCAACTTCATGCATATCTTTTATGAAAAGTTCAGACTCTCTTATCTTTAACATTGCAATCAGGACAAAGAGAAATGAGATTCCGTTAATGGCAATGGCGGGTCCTGTTCCAAGAGTTGCAATCAGAGTTCCAGAAATAGCTGGCCCTAGCACTCGTCCAAGATTGAAGCTCGTGGAATTAAGACTTATTGCATTAGCAAGATCACTTGATCCAACTAGTTCACCTACAAAACTTTGCCTAACTGGTTTATCAATTCCATCAATTAAACCTTGTAAGAAAGCTAGAAACATAACATGCCAAATTCGAACAATTTCGGTAATAATCAACATTCCAAGTAGTACATTCACTAAAAACGCAAAACTGTTAGTAATCACTAATACATTACGTTTATTAAATCTATCGGCGATATAGCCACCGATCAAGATAACCAATAAAAATGGGATGAATTGGAGGGCAGCGAGAATGCCAAGATATGTTCCACTATTGGTTAATTGGATTACTATCCAGGCTTGCGCAACTCGCCCCACCCAAAAGCCAAGGTTCGAGATTAAATTTGCAGCAAAGGAAATACGATAGTTTCGATGAGAGAAAGCTCGCCAATTATTTCTAATCTTATTCAACGACCCAAGCCTTTAGGGAGTCATTCATATCTGAAGCCTACTTAGGAGCTAATAAATCTGAAAGGCAATCTAATTTCATCCAGATCAGCAGGAGGTGGAAAGTCTTGACTTCTCTAGTAGTTTCCTATGTTGGAAAGACTCACTTTTCAGGGGTGAGATACTTAGGGTAAATGAAAGCAAAAACCAAGAACGGTTTTCTGCCAAATATATACCAACGCTGCGGCCTGGAGTTTGAATGGCGGAAGAAGTGGGCAGCAGAGATAGCCGAATCTGCTGGACGCCGTATGACTGAACTTGGGAAGAAAGGGCGGGTAGAGCTTGTAGAACCTGACTTCATCTTTGCCTGCGATAAGTGGCTTTGTCAGATTTGTTTCCGCCCGATTCCGAAATTTGTTTCCTCGCCCTATGACCCTCAAAGAGCGACTATTGACCATAGGTTGCCACTTGCCGCTGGAGGAAGTCACACTTATGCAAATCTTCAATCGCCCCATCTTGGATGTAATTCATCTAAAGGTGCACGACCACAGCCACCTACATAAAAGTAGTTGCAAGATATAAGAAGAAATGACAGACCTAATCTGGAGTTGCCCTAAGTGCGGTGGAAGTGATGACCGAATGGAGGCGGTACCTGGCACTCGTCAGTTCTGGCTATTTGGTAAGTGCAAGACTAAGTTGATAGCTATCTGCATTGATTGCTGGACGGAGATGGGTTTCGTAGGAACTCTCTAGTTTTTGCCCATGTTTTGCCCATCAACAAGGTGAAATTGGGGGAATTCGTTCGTTCTACGAAGGCGTTAGAATATGTAAACAAAGGGAGATGGCACCTGGGTGGTATGTAGGCGCCTCACTGCTAATGAGGTTTTCCCGAGAGGGAATCGGAGGTTCAAATCCTATCGTCTCCGCTTCAAAGAGTTAGTAAGGAGCTTACGTCATCACTAGATCACCTGTGCTTAACAAGGGTGGCTCTATATGAGCATCGATGGCTTGTCTATCTGTGCGATAGACCGTTGTAAGAATTTCCACGTTCCGGTACTTGATGGGGAATGGTGGATACATAGATGCCAACTTTGGAGTTGACCAGATAATTTCAAAATTAGTAACCAAGTATCAAATCTTCTCTGCGATTACTTTTCCAGGGTTAAGGATCCAATTTGGATCGAGGGTTTGCTTTATCTCCTTCATGAGCTCGACTGCGCTCTCACCGGTTTCCTCGACCAGTAACTCAATCTTTCCCATGCCAATCCCATGTTCGCCGGTACAAGTTCCCCCCATTTCGATGATTCTCGAGGCCATTTCATGTGTGACTTCCCTTATCTCATCATGTTCGGCGTGATTTGAGGGATCATTAATTATCATGCAGTGAAAGTTGCCATCTGCCACATGGCCAAAAATGCTAAACGGAAAGTTATGTTTACTTAATATCGAATTACAGGTTTGAACTGCATCCGCTAACTTAGAAAGTGGAACAGCTAAATCGGTGCTCACTACTCTTTTTCCTGGGTATAGATGAATATTTGACCAGTAAGCATCATGGCGCGCTTGCCAGAGTTTTCGTCTCTCGCTTTCATCCGAAGTCCACTCAAAGTCTGAACCTCCGAACTCTTCAACAATCTCCCTTGCTGAATGGGCATCAGATTCAACATTTGCTGGGCTGCCATGAAATTCAAATAGCAAAGTTGGCTGTTCCGGAAGGGTAAGGCCACTGTGCTTATTGGCATTTCTAATGCTTGCCGGATCTAGAAACTCACAGCGGGCAACATTTGTTCCCATCTGAACAACTCGGGTTGCAGCTGCAACTCCATCGGCTAGAGTCTTAAATCGAACTATTGCCGCAGACATCTTTTCTGGGATACCAAATATTCTCAAAGTTACTTCTGTAATTACAGCGAGTGTTCCTTCGGAGCCAACTATTAGTCGAGTGAGGTCATAACCGGCAGAGAGCTTACGTGTTGCTCTTCCTGTTCTAATAACCGTTCCGTCAGCCAAAACAGCAGTGAGCGCTAATACATTCTCGCGCATCGAACCGTACTTCACGGTGGTTGTTCCAGATGCGCCAGTTGATGCCATTCCGCCAAGAGTTGCATCAGCCCCTGGATCTACTGAGAAAAAGAGACCTTGTCTAGCGAGAAGATTATTTAGAGCAACTCGGGTGACACCTGCTTCAACTCTTACCGTTAAATCCTCAGCCGAAATATTTAGAACTTTATTCATCTCAGTCATATCAAGGCTGACACCACCACGAAGAGGTAGTACGTGGCCTTCAAGTGAAGTTCCAGCTCCAAATGGCACAACTGGAATCAACTCAGAATTACAGAACGCCAAAATTCGCGAGACTTCATCAGTTGATTTTGGGTAGATGACTGCAGAAGGCAGAACCGGTGGAAAGGCGGATTCATCTCGTCCATGTTGGTCTAATACGGATTCAGTTGTTGAAAGTCGGCTACCGACAATAGATCGCAGAGCATTTAGTTGAACAGCGCTGAGATCTACTCGTTTCGGAGATGACATTGTGGAAGTATAAAGCGTCTATTTCAATAAGGTTAGGGGCGATTTACATATGAAAGCACTCATATTTGGCGGTACTCGCTTTATGGGCAAGTATGTGAGTCGAGAGTTTCTTGAATCTGGTTATGAAGTAACAATTGCGAATCGAGGAACAAATCAACCTGAACCTGGGGTAAAAACTCTCAAAATAGACCGTTCAGTCGCGGGCGCTGTAGATGTATTGAAAGGTTCAAAATTTGATGTAGTAGTTGATTTCTCTGCCTACCCATCAGCTTGGGTAAAGGAAGCCGGGGAAGTACTCAAAGGCAATATCGGAAGGTATCTCTTTATCTCCAGCGGTGCTGTCTATAAGAAGAGCAATTACTTTCCACTTCAGGAGCACTACGAGAGAGCGCCTAACGAACTCTTCTTTACATATTCGGACGAAAAAATAAAGGGTGAGGATTTCCTCCTAGATTTCTCAAGCAAGGGATATTTCGAAACGGTCTCATGTCGCCTTCCTTATGTAATGGGAATCGATAACTATGAAGATCGCGAAGGATTTGTATTAAGCCGAATAATTAATGACCGCCCGGTTCTAGTCCCAAATGGTGGCGAGTCTGTGAAGTCATTTATCTATGCCGGCGATGTGGCAAAGGCGCTAATGGCATTAACACGCGCAGGTTCGCATGTTGATGGGGAGGCTTTTAATATTGCAATTCCTGAAGGAATAACTGGAATGGGTTTCGTCAGGATTTGCTCGGAAATAGTTGGCAAGGAAGCAAAAGTGCATTTCGTTGATCCAAGCCATCCAAAGTTGCAGCAAGAGGGCTTTAACCTGAGAGACATGCTCTTCCCATTCCCAGATTCAACGGGGTACCTTGATTATCGAAAGCTACAGAATTACACAGGTTTCGTTCCAAGATACAGCCTCAAAGATGCGATCACCGAGTTTTACGAAGACATGATTGCTCGCGGCGATACGACGCCGAGGCGGTATGACCTTGAAGATAGGGCGCTTGCTCTATTAGATCTGAAGGTCTAAAACTTGAGCAAGATATCTAGCCTTGAAGTATTTGAAGCAAAAATACCTTTACCTGAGCCAGTTTTAGTAGGTTCGACAGTATTCAAGGTTAGAACTTACACGGTAGTTAAGGTGATTTGTTCTGATGGGCTAGAAGGAATCGGATATTGCTACAGCCGTGGCCTACCCATTAAAGAAATTGTTTTGAACATGATTGCTCCAGTAGTGGTTGGCAAAGAGATAGAGAAATCAGAAGAAATTCGCGCCGAAGTACTAGCTACTTATTGGCATTCGGCCGAGCATGGGACATTTACAGCGGCTGTAAGTGCAGTCGACATTGCAATTTGGGATGCAATTGGAAAGGCTCGAGATAAATCAGTCGCTCAGATATTGGGGCAAAAGCATGATCAACTTTCTGTCTCCTACGTTATTGGCTACAAATATGGAAGCGATGAATCAGGGCTAATTGCCGACGTCGACAGAGCAATTTTGAAAGGCGTTAAGAACTTTAAGTTGGTTGTAGGTGCCGGAACTCCGGAGCGAGATGCGAAACGGATGAAAATAATACGTGATCGAATCGGAGACACCGGGCGAATTGGAGCAGATGCATTTAGGTCATTTAAGGATGTAGATGATGCAACAACAAGGGTGAAAGAGCTCCACAAATATGACTTAGCATTCTTAGAGGATCCTTTCATGGAATCCCAAGGCGAGGAAGTAGTTGAACTGCGTAGTCGAACCGGAGTGCAAGTAGCAGTTGGGGAATCACAGTTTGGACATAGAGGGATTGTAAATCTAGTTCGCCATAAGTACGTCGATTTAGTGAGAGTGGATGCACTTGTGGTGGGCGGAGTTAAGGAGTTTCTACTATCTGCCGCGATTGCTTGGGAGAGCGGTATGCGCGTTTCTACACATATTCATAGCGAGATTCACGTTCAACTAGCTGCTGCAATAAATAACCTTGATCTTGGTGGGCTTGAGTACATGGATCCAGTTCTGAACATTGATCTCGTTCATCTTCTTATAAACAACCCACTCAAGTTAGAGAACGGAATATTCCATATCCCGAATAAGCCGGGATTTGGCATAGATTGGAATTGGGAAGCAGTTAAAAAGTTCTCAGCTAACTAAGAGAAACTAACTCAAATTCACTCATGCTTTTTCAATTGATGTTGAATCAAGATGTCAACAAGTTCTTCAAAGCTAGTTTTTGCTTTCCAATTTAACTTCTCCTCGATTTTCTGGGTATCTCCCCAAGTTCTCTCAACATCTGATGGACGAGATAGAGAAGGATCGAACTCAATCAACTCTTTAATCTCTGAAGTGATTCCTAGATTACTAAATACCAATGTGATTAAATCCCGTAAGGAGTGCATCTTTCCCGTTGCAATCACAAAATCATCAGGGGAATCTGCTTGCAGAATCCTCCACATTGCCTCGACGTAATCTCTTGAATAACCCCAATCGCGAAAAATATCGAGATTGCCGAGAGTCAACTTGTTTGTCTCGCCTTTGGATATAGCAACCGCAGCAGTAATTATTTTTTGAAAAACGAAACTACTGGGTCGAAGTTCACTTTCATGATTGAAGAGGATTCCACAAGAAACCCAAGTTCCGAAGTTTTGACGGAATGACTGACTTATCTTGTGAGCGGCGAGCTTTGAAACAGAATATGGGGATACCGGGTTAAAGGGCGATGATTCATTGAGTTGGCTGCTGCTCGAACCAAACATCTCAGCACTCGATGCTTGAAAAATACGAGTATTTTCTAGTTTTGGATTTTGCATAACTGTTGTCAACAAATTTACAACTCCAACAACATTAGACTCAACGGTCTCTGAAGGCTCCTTAAAGGATCTCGACACAGATGATTCACCAGCCAAGTTATAGATTTCATCTGGGTTGAAATCATCCAGTACGTTCTTGAGAAGGGTAGCGTTGGATATATCAACTGATTTAAAAGCGGGACGCCTTAGAGAGAGGGGATTCTCTTGGAAAGGATTTTTGGATCTGGAGACACCTAGAACTTCGTAGTTTTTCGTTAATAAGAAGTCAGATAAATATTGACCATCCTGACCTGTGGCTCCCAAAATCAAAGCTCTAGGCATTCCGAAAGTGTACTATTCAAGACAATGCCTAAATCAGATAGAGTCCTAATTTTCACCCCGACATATAACGAAAAGACAAATGTTGGTATTTGGCTAGACAAAGTATTGAATCTGAATGAAGAAGCAGATTTTCTAGTGGTCGATGACTCATCAACTGATGGAACCCTGGAAACCCTAAAGGTAAGAGCAGATAGTGATTCTCGGTTAATTGTTCATACAAGAGCAAGTAAGAGTGGCGTGGGTTCGGCTCATGCTTGGGCGATTGAATACGCATTTAGTTCTGGCTATAGCCATTTGATTGCTATGGATGCTGACCTCTCTCACGATCCAGAAGACATACCAAAACTCTTGAGCGCTGGTGGTAAGGCAAATTATGTTGTGGCAACTCGCAATAAGAGAAGAGGTGGGGAAAACGAGTTACCTGGTTTGAGAAAGCTATGGTCATTAGGCGCAAACACTCTCTGCAGGATTGTTATTCCAACAGGCTTGACTGAGTATACAACGTCATTCCGTTGCTATGACCGAAAGGCTATGGGAGCACTGCTTAGTAATCCGCCAAAAAACGAAGGATATTCGTTCTTCATAGAAGTGACCGAACTAATGTACAGATCAAAGTTGAAGCTAGATGAGGTTCCAATTACTTTCTATAATCGTAAATTTGAAGAGTCAAAGATCCCAAAAATGCAGATCTTTAGAAGCGCCGGTACTATCCTGCGCTTAATCCTTGGAAGATTTTCGTTTCTAATGGGATTTGGAGGTAAATAACGTGCAA
>Ga0194110_10003262_pt1 | contig 20105 bp, 17 predicted proteins | sample TA2Kig1200mmetaG_FD_146192 | JGI IMG/M metagenome (GOLD analysis project Ga0194110, IMG submission 146192) | Freshwater microbial communities from Lake Tanganyika, Tanzania - TA2015032 Kigoma Deep Cast 1200m | ecosystem: Environmental > Aquatic > Freshwater > Lake | place: Tanzania: Lake...
TACTATCGAGAAGTTAGCAATAAACAGCGTAATGGCCGGCTGCTTACCACAATACTTTCCTGTAGTCATAGCAGCAGTAGAGGCAATGCTCGATCCTAAGCATAACCTCAATGGCACTCAAACCACACAAAGTGGTACTGAGCAGTTGATCATAGTTAATGGCCCTATCGTAAAGCAGATTGGCATAAATTATGGAGATAGCGTCTTTGGCCGCGGGTTCAGGGCAAACGGGACCATTGGACGTGCCGTTAGACTAATCCTTTGGAATCTGGGGCGAAACTTTCCTGGAGATCCAGATAGGTCTACCTTTTCTCACCCAGGCTCCTGGAGCTTTTGCATTGCAGAAGACGAAGATTCTAGTCCCTGGGAGCCACTCCACGTAGAAAAAGGATTGTCTCCTGGTTCAAGTGGAGTGACTGTTTTTTGCTGCGAAGCTCCTCACCCTACCCTGGCCCATGGAACCGTAAAACAAATACTGATTTCCATCTGTGGAGCCATAGCGGGTCCTGGCTCCTCCAACTATGTCTTTCTTGGTGGCGGAACTGAGATCTTGGTGGTCATTAGTGCCCTTAACGCTGAACAATTCCGTCGTGAGGGATGGTCAAAGAGGGATGTCAAGCAATACATCTGGGAGCATTCTCGAGCACCCTATGGTAAAATTGAAAGCACTGGAATGCTGACCCCAACAGAGCTTGCTGGGAGTAGTTTTGTGGATCTATTGTGGCCCAAATGGATTGACAGATCTTCCCCTGAATCTCTTATTCCGATTACACCCAGCCCTGAGGATATTCATGTTTTAGTATGCGGTGGTCGGGGAAGTTGGTGTGCCGTTTGTCATGGATGGGGTTATGGTGGACTTGCTGTGACCAGAGAAATCAAGATTCCCTAATTCTTTATAGGAGGTAAGATAAATGAGAGTATTAAGTCCGGTTGGGGTAACCAAGTATGTGGAAGCTAAGGATGAGTTGGCAGTTCGTCCTGAGCGACTTACTGGTAAAGTGGTCGGAATTCTGGATGATGGTGCTGGTAAAGAGTACCAGGACAGGATTAAAGAGCTGCTAATGGAGCATGAACCAGCACGAATTATACATAGGATAAAACCTTTGTTATCTTCACCTGCGCCCCCACAGATATTAGATGGGGTTGTTCGGGAGTGTGATGTGGTGATAGTGGGGACTGGCATCTGAGGAGCCTGCACGTCGGGCTGTATGCACGACACGATCCGGCTGGAGAGAAGAGGGAAACCGGCCATATGTTTGGTCCACGATCGGTTTGAGGTAGCGGCGAGGATGCAGGCAAAGATCATGGGGTTACCTTCTGTCAAAATAGTGGTCATCCCTGAGGGTGCGCCTGGTGAGTCACCGGAACAAATGCGGAGTAAAATTGATAAACTTTGGCTTGAGATAATCGGAGGATTAACCAAATAATTAAAGGGTTAACCAAGGTGGGCTCATGATTTGATACAGCTATAATACTATCACACCCAAGGAGGTTCAAAAATGAAGAAGCAATCCTTTACCCATTGTATCTTGTTAATTTTTTGCATAACTTTTTTAACTGTAACTGCAATAGAGGCTGCCGAAAAGGTAACATGGAAGTATAATACTTTGCATACGGGAAGCTATTATCACAACGAGTTAATGCGAGAATTAGCCAAAGAGGTTTCTGAGCGTAGTGGCGGTCGTTTGGAAATCACCATACACCCTGCCGGAGAGTTAGGATACAAAGGCACTGAAATTGTGCGTTTGCTCCGTGACAATATATTGTCTATCTCTGAGGTTCTTGGCGCCTTTAATGCGAGGGACTTGCCAGTGCTGAGTGCAGCCGAGTTGCCGTTTTTTCCTCCACTTATGAGGAGGCCCGAAAGGTTGCCAATGCTGTTCGCCCCATCATCAATAGAGAGTTGGAGCAGAAGTTTAAGAGTAAAATTTTGATAAATTTTACATTCGACCCTCAACAGATATATTGCAACAAGCGGATAGCTAAGCTGGAAGATTTCAAGGGGGTAAAGATAAGAGTCTGGGGTGCCGAACCGGCAGAGTTACTTAAAGCCTGGGGGGCAGCGCCGGTCTTCATGTCATCCGCTGAAGTCTACACCGCTTTGCAACACAAAACAGTTGACGGCGCAATTACAGGCTGTTTTACATGTTATACATTTAATTGGCCCGATGTGGTTAAGTATTGTAACATGTGGAATTGGGCCATCACCCCTTCTTTGTTTGTTGTGATGAACATCGAGGCCTTTAACAGATTACCCAAAGACGTTCAAAAAATTGTGTTAGATGCTGCCCAGAAAATTGAAGAAAAAGGCTGGAAAGTAGCACCAGGAGTCTCTGATGAGTTAAAGGGTAAGCTTCAAGCGAAGGGAATGGAAATGGTTTCTGTACCTGCTTCTGAAAGGGAAAAGGGAGCAAAATTTGCGCCTGCTGTTTGGGGAACTTGGGAAAAACACGGAGGTCCAGTCTGCTCAGAGGCGCTGAAGGCGGCACTAAAGGCCATTGGTCGATAGGACATCCACAAATTTGAACCTATTTCTCCTGGCCCTGTATTGTTGAATTATTTTGTTACAGTAAATGAATTTGTGTAAGGATTACCTCCTTGACAGAGATCAGGTTTTAAAGAGGTTTTTCAGTGAAAAGACTTAGTTTGTCTGGCTTTAGTAGTTCAATAGCATTAGCAAGCGGTAGATTAACGGCGCTGATTTTGTTCTTTCTGATGATACTCGTTGTTGTTGGGGTATTCATGAGGTATTTCTTGAACCGACCGCTCCCTATTGTCGATGAGTTTTCTGAATATATGTTAGCAGCAATAACATTCTTAGGATTAACCTATACTCTCAATACTGGGGGGCATATTAAGCTCGGGTTGGTTGGCAGTCATCTCCCACAACGGGTTTTCCGGTGGCTGGATATAGCGACCTCCATTATCAGTCTTCTTTATGTCTTTTGGTTTGCCTGGCTTGCCTATGGGTTGGTTTTAGATAGTTATACATTGGGAAGTACCTCTCCTTCAACTGTTCGCACACCATTATACATTCCTCAAATGGTATTACCAGTAGGTTTGATATTGATGGGTATTGGGATAATAGTCGAACTTTTGCAGAAGGCTAAGTCCTCCCAAGGGCTGAGCAATGAGCCACGATAAAATTCGGGATTGGCATTATCGCCAAGATTTGGTCTGAGCACAGGGTATTAGATGAATATTTTCCTAATACTACTACTAATTATCATTCTCATGGCTATATTACTTTCCAGTGAGTTACCCATTGCTATAGCATTAGGCTTAGCGGGAATGGTGAGTCTCTATTTCCTGCTCGGCAAAGGTCTGATAGGTGCAAGTCAGTTTTTAGCCTGGAATATGAGTAGCAGCTTTGTCCTCATTGCAGTCCCTCTCTTTACGCTTATGGGTGAGTTTATCGCCCGAAGTGTTCTGAGTGGGATGCTTTATGAAGCGATAGCGGCTTGGCTGGGCCGTATTCCCGGGGGTTTATTACACACAAACATTGCTGTTGGCACAATTTTCGGGGCGATGTGCGGCTCTGCTACTGCTGCCTGTGCTACTATAGGCAGCGTAGCCTTCCCAGAATTAGAGCGAAGAGGCTATGATACAAAGTTGTCTCTCGGCTCTATCGGTGCTGGAGCCAGCCAGTCTTATCTTATTCCTCCCAGTTCGCCAATAATTGTCTATGGGGCAATGACAGGGGAGTCGATAGGCAAATTGTTTATAGCAGGGGTTATACCAGGTTTACTAATGGCTACCATATTTTTTTCTTATATCGCATTGGTAACAGGATTCCAGATGAGATTTGTGCCTCGCAGTGAGAAGGTAAGTTTAAGAATTAAATTGGCACTTTTGGGGAGGATATCTCCGGTAGCACTGTTGATAATTGCTGTGTTAGGGGGGATATACCTCGGAGTAGCAACCCCCACTGAAGCGGCAGCGGTTGGTGCTTTCGGTGCTATGGTGATGGCCATTGCCTACCGGAGCTTAAATTTCCAAGTATTACAACAGTGCCTGCTTAATACTGTGAAGATTACTTCCATGATCATGTTTATTGTGGTCGGGGCAAACTTCTTGTCCTATACCTTTAATCAGTTAGGGGTGGCACCACAGATATTAAAGTGGGTTGGTGAAGTAGGCATTAGCCCATTAGTAGTGTTAACAGCTACTTATGTGCTCTACCTTATTCTTGGTTGTCTTATTGACGGTGTATCGCTAATAGTTATGACCTTGTCAATAACTTTCCCGGTAATTACGGGGCTGGGCTTCGACCCCATTTGGTTTGGTGTTATGATAACAATGTTAATTGGGATAGGGGGATTGACCCCTCCTGTAGGTTTAAGCATTTATGTCTTGCAGGGGGTGACGGGAAAGAGTACGTTTGAAGTAGGCATGGCATGCGCCCCTTTTTTTATTCTCATAATTATCGGAATGGTTTTGTTTACGATTTTTCCGGGTCTGGTTCTTTGGTTACCCAGCCACATGATGTAATATTGAAAGAGAAGAATAGTAACTAATTAAACTCTTATCCAAATTAGCTTTTCAAAAAGCCAATGAATTCAAGGGGTCCTTTTAAACTTCTTACCTAAATTGAGCGATTTTTCTTGATGATCATCAAAAGAAGTATTGAAATAAATGCATCACAAATTACCGTATCCCTTCACCCAAAAGGTGAAATAGAGGTTTGTCATTCCTGTGAAACTTGCCCTCGAAGTCTTTAATCGGGGAACAGGAATCCAGTTCTTAATGGTTCCCTGCTTTCGCAGGGACAAGCCTGGATTCCCGCCTTCGCGGGAATGACAACGATGGATGCTCGAATTATAGAATCGCTCAATTTGGGTCTCAGTTATTTTGGGCAGGAGTGATAATTTTACCCCGTTAGAAAGTCCCATTGCTTGCAGCGGGGATGAATATAGAATTCCTTTTATAGCGAACATTGAGTTTAAAGCCCCGTGTGATTCCTCCCGTTGGAAGGTCGAAGACCTTCTAACGGGGTTTACCCAATAATTAATTTTTAGGCGTGACCTTCAGGTAATTCTCCTTTATACGTTCGATCCGTTCTTTATCCCAATCTGGATCCCATCCCAAACCCAGATCACAGTCGATAAGGATGATCTCAATGTTTGTAAAAAGTGGTTTACCCTCAAGTATAAGCAAGACATTACACAACCTATCACGTGAAGAGTCTATTTTTGTTTTATCTCGGTACTCACAACAGGTACCATTTGAGGCACAAGGAGTTAAGCGGCCTTTGGTCTTTGCATGAATGGGCGCAACTATTTGCTTAAGCCTCGCATAAGCTTCACTAAAATTAGGCACAACCTTGTTTCTGCCAATTATTAGAATAACCGATCGAGGGCCAAAAACTGTACCGCAAATCCTATTCCCGGCTCGGTCAATATTTACCAACAAACCATCTATAGTAATTGCGTTCACGCTCGCTAAGAATACTTCAGCCTTTAGAGATTCTTTCAGAATTTCATAGAATGCAGGATCTGTTTTGGAAACAGAAAACCCTTCTTCAAAAGGGTTTACCACCCTCACCCTTAATTCTTTGAGAATTGCCATAATATCAATCTGTTTTAGTGTTGCTGAATCTCCTATTCCTATACTCTGAAAACCAGATAGGTATCTTTTTAGTAACGATTTCGCCTCTTCAATCGAATTCGCTATAGAAACCCCAAATCCCCTCTTTTTAAGATTCGATGCTACCCTACTTAATATGTGTTCTTCATTATTTAGCTCAGTAATCATTCTTTGCTGTCTCATAGTGCACTCCCAAGTCATGCATACAAAATAATAAAAATAAATCTGACAATTTTATCCGCAATCTTTATGCCGGCTAATTCGCTCCTAAAAAGAAATTCCTAAATTTAAATCGTGCGTATTAATTCCCGAATCCCTTCTAAATGGATCTGAAATATGGTTGAAACGATACTCCCCTCTGAGCCATAACTCTTTTCCAAGGTGATATGAGATCCCTGAACCTACCTGAAGAATACCGGCAATCTGAGAGTCGCCAATACCCCTTACCTGCTTACTGCTGTTATTATCATAAGCCAATCCTCCTCCACCTAAGAGGAAAAGAAAACCTTTATTCCACTGTATGGGTTTGTATAAGATATTCGCGTTCAAACCCAATAGATATAAATTATTAGAATTTTTAATCGCATAATATGAAAAATTCCCTTCAAATTCCAGAACCCAATTTTTGTGAAGACCCAAGTCGGCCCGTGGTAAAAAATCATATTTTGTCAGATCATTTCTGCTTCTCTGATCCGTTCCCGATGAAAAAGAGAAGCCCCACTTCATCCTTCCCTCCTCATCCCCATAGGAATAAGATGGCATAGAGTCAATCATTAGTAACATTAGTAAAGAAATAAGAATAATAAGCAGGTTCCACTTGCGCAAAACTCCTTTCAAACTCTTTTCCACATCGGCCTCCTCTCGGCCATAATCCGTAATCAAAGACGAAAGTATCAGTATTCATTAGACCCTGAAACAAGTTCAGGGTGACATTGAATGCGCCTCTATTGTCATGCTGAACTTGGTTCAGCATCTCAAGATTACGGATTATGGTCTTGGTAATGAATATTGTCTTCTATTGTTTGATATATTATATTTCTTTTCAATAAAATTTTTATCTTACCTTGAAGATCATCGAGCAAGGTATAGGCCACCGGAACAACGAAATTTGAACTTTGGATTTTGAAATTTATGTCTTATGGATACATCCTTCCCATAGCTCTTTCTAATCTGGCCTTTGCAATATTGAAATCACTCAGCGCACTATAATAATTGACTCTTGCCTGAGCCAATAAAGTTACTGCATCGAGCACATCCGTTGCCGTTGCCACTTGATATTTATATCGTTCCTCGTTCATTCTTAAATTCTCTTCAGCTTGTTCAATAGCTTTCTTCGCCACATCTATATTCTTCTCTGCCACCAGCATATTGAGGTAATCTTCCTTCACTTCTAAGATGATACCTTCTTTTAACTGAATTTTGGCATCTTCGGCCTGGGTCACCTTCACTCTACTCTCTCCTACTTTATTGGCTGTCTTTCCCCATTCCCACAGCGTAAATGTGGCTAAGGCCTGTATACTCCATCTTTCTGTGCGAAGGTCACCCGTAAGGCCTGGTTCTTCAGAAAGTTTATTATAGCTACCTGTCAGGTTGATCGTTGGGAAAAACCCACTTTTAGCAATCTTCACATTCTCCTTGGCTTGTTCGATCTTCAATTCAGCATTTTTTATCTCAGGCCTCTGTCGCAGTGCCTCCCCAAGAGATTCTTCAAAACCCATAGAAAATGGTTTGTATTCCAGAATATCGACTACCCCAAAAGGAGCTTCAATTTCCCTTCTGAGCAATATGTTGAACGAAGATTTTGCCACGGCCAGATCATTCTCTGCTTTAACCAGCCCTTGCCTTGCATTAGCCAGTTTCACCTCTCCCTGAAGAACATCATTTTTAGGAACAATCCCAACTTCAAAGAATGCTTTAGTCACTTCCAATTGAGCCTCAAATTGTTTAACGGCTTGTTTCGCCACATCCAAAAACTTTTCAGCCCTTAAAATACTGAAATAACCCTCTCTTACCTGAAGGACCACATCTCTTTTGAAAGTCTCCACATCTGTTTTTGATAGATCGATTCCCATCTTCTCCAAGCGATAATTTGCAATGATCGAGCCTCCAGAAAACAGGGGTTGACTCACAGAAGTACTAAAATTGAAAACGTCTTTATCGGCAATGGCGCTTGACGCACCAGAGCTTCCTGTAGCACTCGAGGCCTTGCTATACCGATTAAAACTGTACTGCCCTGTCCATTTAGGAAGAAAATCGGTAAGGGCTGCCCTTCGTCTAAATTCAGAACCTTTAATCCCTTCCATGGCAGAATGAATTTTCAAATTCTTCTCCAAGGCGATTTTAATACTCTCCTCAAGGGTCAAAGTTTCCTTAGATTCTTGTGCCCATACAGAAACTCCAAAGAGAATCGCCAGCAGAACGAATCCAATGGTCCATTTCATTCTCATTAGCCTATCTCCTCCTTTCCATTTTTTGAGCTCCACCTAAAAGATCTTTAATATGATATCCATTTTCGAAATAACCGGATAGTGTTCTGAACTGATCAGCCATTCGAAGATAATAGAATTGACAATACCCACTAAGGCATGGGCCAAATATTCTCTTTCTTTCCGGCCAATTTTTTCCATATCGACTCTTCAAAATAATTTTTTGATATGCCATGGATGTGGTGTTTAAATCAATAATTTCCATTACCTATTTGAATTTTTATTCTTTTTAAGATAAAGGCAAGGAGATTGTCAAATGGAGCCCCACGGGCAAGCCCGTGGCCCCCAAAAACCATACCCACCTAAGCCAAGGCTTCGGTCGGTCATCCGCCGGTGAGCAAAATCCGCCGAAGCCTTGTAGATCCATCGATGACAGAATTCGCATCCACAATTACGCATTCCTCCACGGCCAAGGCCGTGATCTCCTGCGTAGGCGGATGACCTGACAACTTTGGAGGCATGATTTGAAGGTCGCTCTCAGGTATTTGGTAAAATCCATGAGCATGATGATATTTCTTACCAAGATGGCCCGCTGGCACGATCACCTCCACCCAGCACCTTGTAAAGTGTTACCAGATTGGCAAGCTGAGTCAGGCGAATAGCAATGAGCCCTTGCTGGGCTGCATATAGGGAGCGTTGCGCATCAAGGACGCTCAGGTAGCTGTCAATTCCCTTTATATACCGGCTATTAGCCAGGCGATAAGTTTCTGCAACGGCACTCACCAGCGATTGTTGTGCCGATAACCGTTCCTTCACTGTCCCCCATACGGCAAGGGTATCGGCCACCTCTCTGAAGGCCACCTGGATCGCTTTCTCGTATTGGGCCAAGGTAATCTCCCTTTCCACCTTAACGGTTTCCAATGCCGACCATGTACGGGTGTCAAAAATTGGCATAATGATCTTCGGGGCGAAACTCCATACACCCGATCCTGATTTGAAGAGTCCGGATAGCTCACTGCTTGCGGTTCCCAAAGTGGTCGTTAGAGAAATGCGGGGGAAGAAGGCCGCCCGAGCGGCACCGATATTCGCATTGACTGCCTTTAGTTGATGTTCTGCCGCAAGAATATCGGGTCGGCTCAGGAGTACATCAGAGGTCATACTGGGAGAAACCTCTTTGGGAGGGCTGACTCCGCCAAGGTCCGTTGGCAAGAGCTCGCTTGGCACTGTGGATCCAGCCAGAAGGTTCAAGGCGTTTTCGTCTTGAGCCACCAGTTGCGTATATCGGGCGATGTCTCCCCTTGCTGTATCCACTTGGGTTTGCGCTCGACGGAGATCCAATTCAGAGACGAGCCCAACGTCATAGCGTCGCTTGATTAATTTGTACGTATCTTCCTGTGTTTCGAGGGTGGATTTGGCAAGCTTGAGGGTTTCCCTGTCTGCTGCGAGAGTTAGATAAGTGTTGGCTACTGCGGATAAAAGTAAGATCTGCGCGCTACGGCGGGCCTGTTTTGTGGCAAGATACTCCTCAAGTGCACGATCCTTCAGACTGCGTAGGCGTCCGAAGAAGTCAATTTCCCAGGAAAGGATACCAAGGTCGAAACTGTACCGTTCTCTCGTCATTGTACTTCCGGTCTCTGAAAGATCAGACGGAACACGCTCTTTGCTTCCACTGCCAACCACATCGAGCGCCGGCAATAACTCAGCGCGCTGGATGCCATAAAATGCCCGCACCCTTTCCACGTTCAAGGCAGCGAGCTTAAGATCGCGGTTGTTGTTCAAGGCCATGCCGATGATCTTTTTAAGTCGCTCGTCAGTGAAGAATTCTTCCCACTTAAGCTCATCGGCTGCTGGGACGCCAGGTGCAGCCTCGATCTCTCTGTAGGCCGGTCCGCTCGGCCAGGAGGATGGAACCGGGGCTTCAGGCCTTCTATACTTAGGGGCCAGTGTACAGCCGCTAAGGCAAACACATACTCCCAGGATCAGTAACGTTTTTCTTTTCATATTAACGTCCCCCCTGCGAATCCGTCGGATCAGGATATTGCTCAGGGATTTGCTGTTTTTCCCTTCCCCTAAATACCCGGGATACGAGGACAAAGAATAGCGGTATGTAAAAGAGATCGATGAATGTGGCTGAAAGCATCCCACCATTTACAGCAGTCCCAATGGCATTCATTGCGCCAGCACCTGCACCGGTTGTGATGGCGAGCGGTAGGACACCAAAGAAAAAGGCAAGCGATGTCATGATGACCGGTCTAAGTCGTATTCTCGCCGCTCCGAGGGTCGCATCGATCAATCCTGCTCCTTGGGCCAAACGTTCCCTTGCAAACTGAATGATAAGGATGGCGTTTTTTGTCGTAAGCCCGAGAGTGGTGAGGAATCCGATCTGGAAGTAGACATCATTGGGAAGACCCCGCAACCATATAGCCAGCGCCGCACCGAATAAACCCAGTGGTAACATAAGCAAATTGGCAATAGGGATGGTCCAGCTCTCATAGAGGGCAGCCACACAAAGGAAGATCACGAGAATGGAAAATGCGTAGAGTATGGGCGCCTGGGAATGGGCCATTCGCTCCTGATAGGAAACTCCTGTCCATTCGTAGCCGATCCCCTGGGGTAATTTCGAGATAATCTCTTCCATGGCCTGCATCGCCTCGCCAGAACTTCTCCCTGGTGCAGGCTCGCCCCAGATATTTATAGAAGGAAAGCCGTTGTAACGCTCCAGCCTTGGAGAACCAAACGACCAGTGGCCGGAAGCAAAAGAGGAAAAAGAGACCATCTTCCCTTCCTTATTGCGGACATAAAGCTTTTCCAGATCTTTAGGTAGCATGCGGTAGGGGGCGTCCGCCTGAATGAAAACACGTTTGACCCGACCGCCCTGAATGAAGTCATTAATGTAGGCGCTGCCGAAGGCCGCCGAAATTGTGTTATGAATAGAAGTAATAGGAATCCCCAGGGCGCCTGCCTTTTCCCAATCCACATCGATGCGGTATTCAGGCACATCTTCCATGCCGTTTGGCCGCACCGCGGTCAGCCTTGGGTCCTGGATCGTCACGCCAAGAAGCTGATTGCGGGCTGCCATCAAGGTTCCATGGCCGAGTGCGCTACGGTCAAGCAACTGGAAATCGAATCCTCTGGCGTTGCCCAATTCAATCACAGACGGCGGGGGGAAGGTAAATATCATGGCTTTTCTGATCCTTGAAAGTGCCACCATAGCCCGTTCTGAAATAGGTTTCACCCTGAGATCCGGCCGGTTGCGGAGTTTCCAGTCCTTGAGCTTGATAAATACTATACCGTTACTCTGCCCCCTTCCCGAAAAACCGATGCCGGCTACCGTCATACATGATTCCACTGCCTCTTTCTCATTCTCCAGGAAATAATTCTGGATTTCGTTCAATACCTCCTGAGTCTGCTCAAGAGTGGAGCCCGTTGGCATGATCACCTGAGCGAGCAGAATCCCCTGGTCCTCGTCAGGGAGATAAGCCGTGGGCATACGAAAAAAGAGGAATCCCACAGCCGCCACAATCAAAAGGTAAACAAACAAATAGCGCAGTTTCCTTGAAAAGGAGCGGTCGACCATCCTTACATACAGCTCTCTGGTCCGGAAAAAGTTACGGTTAAACCATCTGAAAAAAGGCCTTAGAAAAAAGACTGCATTTTCTGACGTATCATGGCCTGCTAACACGGGCTTAAGGAACGAGGCGCATAGAACAGGAGTCAAAATCAGGGCTACCAAAACCGATAAGAGCATGGCAGAGATAATGGTCACGGAAAACTGGCGGTATATGACCCCGGTGGAGCCTCCGAAGAACGCCATGGGCCCGAACACCGCCGATAGTACCAGCCCTATCCCGATCAGGGCAGAGGTAATCTGGTCCATGGACTTTCTTGTAGCCTCCCTGGGTGAAAGCCCTTCCTCACTCATGATTCGCTCCACATTCTCCACCACCACAATGGCATCGTCTACAAGAAGGCCAATAGCAAGCACCATGGCGAACATGGTCAGCATGTTGATGGAAAAACCGAAAAGCCCCAGCACCGCAAAAGTTCCCAGGATCACCACCGGCACTGCGATTGTCGGGATCAAGGTGGCGCGGATATTTCCAAGAAACAGATATATAACTAAAAAGACCAACAGGATCGCTTCCAGGAGGGTCTTGACCACTTCCTCTATGGCTACCCGCACAAAGGGGGTAGTGTCGTAGGGATAGACGACCTTCATCCCTGGAGGAAAGTAACGGCTCATCTCCTCCAGCTTTTTCTTGACGGCATCTGCTGTATCCAGGGCGTTTGCACCGGTGCTCATCCGGATGGCCAACCCTGCGGAGGGTTTGCCGTTGTAAAAACCCTCAATATCGTAGAATTCGGTCCCAAGTTCCGCCCATCCCACATCCCTTACCCGCACAATTGAGCCGTCAGGATTTATGCGAAGGGGAACGGCGGCAAACTCATTAGGAGTCTTGAGCATGCTCTGGACGATGATGGAGGTATTAAGCCGTTGACCTTTTAACGCAGGCGTCCCCCCGAACTGGCCGGCAGAGACCTCGACGTTGTAGGCCCGAAGAGCTCCTATGACATCCTCCACCGTCAGGTGGTAATCCGTCAGCCTGTCTGGGTTTAGCCAGATTCGCATGGCATACTGGGAGCCGAAATTCTCCACCTCGCCTACACCGGGCACCCTTGCCAGCACCTTCTCGAGGTTGGACTGGGCATAGTCCCTAAGATCATTTCCATCCATGCTGCCGTCTTCTGAGATCAGTCCAATGATCATTAGATAGTTTCGAGTGGCCTTTCCTACCGTTATACCATGCCTTTGAACCACTTCTGGCAGACTTGCCATTGCGAGTTGAAGTTTGTTCTGGACCTTAGCCCAAGCGAGGTCAGGATCGGTTCCAGGGGCAAAGGTCAGTTCAATGCGGGAGGTTCCGGCCGAATCGCTGGTGGCAGAAAGATAAAGCATCTTATCAAGGCCGGTCATCTTCTGCTCGATGATCTGTGTTATGCTATTCTCTACAGTCTCAGCCGAGGCCCCGGGATAAAAGGCCGTAATATAGATCGATGGAGGAGCGATTGGTGGATACTGTGATATGGGTAGATTGTAAATTGCAAGCAAGCCCGCCACCATCATGATAATGGCGATCACCCATGCGAATACAGGACGATCAAGGAAGAATCTCGATAGCATCAGGCACCTCCGTCAATTCAATTTTGCAGCCGGCTGAACCGTCTTAACGGCCTCTGTACCAACTTTCCGGCTTTCATCAAAAGTGACAACCTTCACGGAAGCCCCTGGCCGCACCCGTTGCAATCCTTCTACGATAACACGATCACCGGGTGCAAGACCTGATACGACGAGCCATTTGTCGTCTATGGCACGATCAATCCTCAACATCCGCTGTTCCACCTTGTTAGAGCTGTCTACTACCATAGCAATGGGGACTCCCTTTGGGTTGCGGGTAACTGCCTGCTGGGGGACAAGGATTGCCTGATCAACTATTCCTTCCTGAACAAGGGCGCGGACATACATTCCCGGCAGGAGAATATGTTTCGGATTCGGAAAGACCATCCTAAGGATAAACGACCCTGTACTGGGATCAACAGTAACATCGGAAAACTTCAGAGTGCCTTCAAGTGGATAGGGAGTTCCGTCTTCGAGAAGCAGCTTTACACGTGTCTGGTTGGGACCGTCCCCTTTGATCCAACCACTCGATATGTTCTGTTTCAGTCGTAGAAGATTGGCGCTCGACTGGGGTGCGTCCACATAAATGGGATCAAGCTGTTGAATGACAGCAAGAGTGGTGGGTTGGTGTGCTGTCACAAGCGCACCTACGGTCACATTTGATTTGCCTATACGACCCGTAATCGGCGCAGTGATGCGGGTATATCCAAGGTTGATACGGGCCGTTTCAAGCACCGCTTCCGCCTGCTTGATGGCTGCTTCTGCCGTGGCCACTGCTTCCCGGTCGCTCTTCACCTGCGCCTCTACGGCCTGTAACGTGGCTTCAGCCACTTCGGCCTCGGTCACAGCCTGATCACGCTCCCTTTCGGAGACAGCCCTATCATTAAAAAGCTCCTCGAAGCGACTGCGGTTTGTCCGGGCGAGCTCCAAGGTCGCCCGCTGCCTCGTCACGCCAGCTATACTCGCTTCCAGTGCCGCCCGCGCCCGGTCTGCAGCCTTCCGCATTACGTTTAGGTTCGCCACTGCATTGTCGTACGCCGCTTGAAAATGGGCGGGATCGATCTGATAGAGCACTTGGCCGGCCCTGACATCAGAGCCTTCAACGAATGGGCGTTTTTGTATGATACCGCTTACCTGCGGACGGATTTCAGCGACAAAGTAGGAAGATGTTCGACCAGGTAATTCGGTAATAAGCTCCACCTGCTGCGGCTGGATCGTCACCGTGGCCACTTCCGGGACAGGGGGTGGCGGTGGCGCTTGTTGACGTTCGCAACCGCTTAGTATAACGCCTCCGAACAGAACTACCATAACGACAATCAGCCTTGCCCTTTCATCTATTTGCATAGAACACCTCTATGAGTTTAATTTGATTATCTACATTCCCCTTTTTTCGGTCTACAAAGTTCTTATAATCCGTTAGTGACCCTTTAATTGTTGGCAAATGCATTTGATACAGTACCCATCATTCCTGCGCAGGCAGGAATCCAGTAGAAACAAGGAGTCCTGGATTCCTGCTTTCGCAGGAATGACAAGTTTGGAATCATAAAATAAATTTGAATGAACATTCATTCCTATATTAATAGAAAAAAATTACGGATATTTATCCTTCACCTTTTTATCCCATCCCAACATGCCTCTACGATTTGCACAATCAAGGTCTCGTCAAGTATTATGAAACCAAGCGTATGGTCCCGCGTCAGAGCAACTAATGGACCGAAAGCAAGAGCAAAAAGCATAATGAGGGGTAAATCCTTTATAACCTGCTGTGCGATTCCATCCTCGAAAAGGTCTTTGAATATATCGCGGTTGTCCGTTTTACTCAGAATCTTGTCCCTCCTTAAGGACACACCGTAAGGGGAGTTGTGGTACTGCTCCATATAGCGAAAATAGAGGGGGTGTGCGATAAAGTACCTTAGAAGCGCTGTCCCGAGGTGGATGAATCTCTCTCTGATCGGTTTTGAAATGGGGTAGCCTTCCTGGAGTGCCACCATGACCTTTTTTTCCAGTTCTTGGTACAATTCGTTGATAAGTGCTTCTTTACTCTCGAAATAATGGTAGATCGTCCCTGCTCCCACTTCCGCTTTTTCGGCTACCATAGCCATTGAAGCCCCGTGAAAACCATGTTCCACAATGAGATCCAATGTAGCTTGAATTATCTCACTACGCTTATCCAGCTTTTTCATAATACTTGGAAGAGAATGAATGTTCATTCCAAATGATACCTAAAAATTAATACCCTGTCAAGCCCTTTAATCTATCCATAATCCGTAATCAAAGACGGAACTCTCAGTATTCATTAGACCCTGAAATCGAAGATCCTGAACTTGATTCAGGACATGGTTCAGGGTGACATTGAATGCGCCTCTATTGTTATGCTGAACCTTGTGCTGAACTTGATTCAGTATTGGTTCAGCATCTCAAGATTACGGATTATGGTCTGAGTTATTTCCCGGGAGTCACTTTCTCTAATCACCTCAGGTTCTGATTTTTCGGGGAAAGGCAATTTCTCCCAAATACTTCAATGCCCAATCGCCATTAAAACCTTATCCTTCTTCTCTGGAATCCAGATCCTCCCTTTCTCTATGATATGGATGACTTTCCATCCCCTCTGGCTCAATCCTTCTGCTACATACCTCCGATGACATTTCCATGGAAATCTTTCCGAACAGAAGAAGGCCGTTTTCTTCTCTCTTCCGATCTCCTCTAATCTTTCGAGACCTTTCTTAAAGGAATCGGTTTCCATATAGGCCCTGTAACCTCCTTTTCGGAACCCTCCAAGTTCTTTTCCTAAATAGTGATAATGGATCCCTACCGATTCAAAGGTTTTCTCGATAGGTTCTTTAATAAAATGTGGAAATCGGCTGGTGGGAAAGCTCCGGATATCGACTCCGGCCTCAATTTCGTGTTCCCTGAAAAGTTCTATAAATTCATCAAGGGTTCGAGTACTCGTCCCTATGGTATAGAATAAATTCCCTTTCTCGGGTTTTAAATTTATCATCTATGCCGAAAGTTGAAAATTCTTCCCCAATAATCCTTTTAGACGATGCGCATCCTCATACATACTCATATTATTGAACATCATAAAAGCTTGAGAGTAATCTCTTCCCATCTTCAGTAATTGTCTCAGCTCTTGCTCTGAGTATGTATAACGATAACCTGTTTTCCCATGGAGCCGGACATAGAGGAGATCTCCTTTGGCCAAAGGCCCGCTGAAGGGGTCCAGGCATGGAAAGATGATTAAATCCTTACATATTTTTTCCACAGCGTTTCGCTCCCACTCCCCTCTCGGTTCCCAGATGAAAGTGAAGGATCTTCTATCTATCTTTGTAAAGAACTGTTTCAGATTTTTAATATGTTCTTTTGAGGGATCAAAACTCGCCGGAGATTGAAAAAGAATTTTCTTCGCTCCCAAGGCTTCGGCAAATTCAGTTGTCCTCGACCAAGCTTCAAACACCTCCTCCGTCCCTTTAAAAAAACCATAAACTTCTTTTTTCTCTCTTGGAATAACGGTCCGTAATCTTCGATAGGTGGGACTGTATGGCTCGTGGGTGATGAGTTGCCAGGCCTTCATCGTAAATTCAAAACCATAGGGAGCCTCTTCTTTCCATCGTCTCCCAGTTGCAATTTTCGGAAGTTGATAAAAAGTCTGCTGAATCTCTACCACTGGAAAATTTTTATAATAGATTTCCCTTTTTACCGGAAAACCACAACAGCCCACCTTTATCATCTAGAAATTTCCTCGTCAGTGTCTATCAATTCAATTGGTTTAAATAACCTGATCTGCAAAAAATTCCAAACACCAAGAACCAATCACCAAATAAATTACAATTTCCAATATCCAAACTTTTTAAATTACCCATTAGTTTCCATTATTGATATTTGGGTCATTGGATTCCTACATGTTTAATTCTGAGAATTTTCTTCTAACATTTTGCCCCCTCACCCCCCTCCCTCTCCCCAGTGGGGAGAGGGGAAGGGTGAGGGGAAATTTCAAATATTTTTGGCTAGAAATTATTTGGAGTTTGGAATTTGATTATTGGAATTTCATCTAAAATAATTTAAGTTGTCCTTTCGATTCTTCCTCTTCCTTTTTCTCAGGAAAAAGAGTGATCTTCCCATAAACGCCATCATGACCGGGAACTATGGAAACCTTGCCCTGCCTCATTCGTATGATTCCCTCCAGAATCTTTTTCGGAACAAATGAAGCCAACTCATCAGGAGTAGCATCGAGAAGGATATGAAATTCTGAACCCCCTCTTTCCACCAATCGATCATACTCTGTATCCGCTGACTTCGTTCCGACCCGAACACCCATTGCCTCTGCAATGACCTCCTCCAGTGGAATGAGGTGAATGGAGGGTATGGCATTCTTTGGGATAAAGCCCTCAGGTCGGTCAGAAAGCTCTTCAACCCGATGCATGACCCCTACCGTCAGTCTCTTATGGCATTTTGGGCAGAGATAATGATTCCCCTTTGTTTGTGAAGGAGAGAAGATAACCCCGCATTGTCGATGACCATCATAATGATACTTTCCTTCTTCTGGAAAGAATTCGATTGTAAAGAGGAGTTTCCTCATATCTTTCTTTCGGATGGTTTCAATCACACCTTTATAACTCAATTCGCAATCAAAAGCATTGGCCTCCCTTCCCAGTCGATTGGGTGAATGGGCATCCGAATTGGAAATGAGGGTAATCTTATCGAGGGCAGAGAGCCTCCAATTCATCTCCGGATCAGAGGAAAGACCAGTCTCAATGGCACGGATATGAGGGGACATCTCTCCGAAACATTCTTCAATTGAATCGAATCCTGAATTGGCTCCAAAGATTGAAAACCAAGGAGTCCAAGCGTGAGCAGGAACGATCAGACAGTCCTCTGAGATGTCGAGGATCATCTTCAAAAGGTCCTTTGCAGTAAAACTGAAAATGGGTCTTCCATCCGATGAGAGTTTTCCGAGGTTTCCTAATTTCGAACGAATGGCCTCCACCACCTCGAAGTTTGGAGCAAAAATGAGATTGTGAATACGCCTTACCTTCCCGTTCTGGGTATAGATATTGCTCACCTCTGTCGTTAATATATAATGGACCCCTTCATATATTTTCTTCAATTGGAAGAGACCATTGCTTGAAGGTGTTAATTTCGATCGGATCTCGGCAAAATAGGTAGGATGGGTGAAGTCTCCCGTGCCCAGAAGGGCAATCCCCTTCTTCTTCGCCCATTGAGCAAGGGTCTCAACCTCCATATCTCGGCTGGTGGCACGACTGTACTTGGAATGAATATGAAAATCAGCAATAAAACGCATAGAAACCACAAATTTCAAATGACAAAGTTCAAATTTCAAAGGCCCCCCTCACCTTTATCCTCTCCCCGGTGGGGAGAGGGCGGGGGTGAGGGGGTTTCGAATTTTGGTCATTGGAATTTATTTGGTGCTTGTGCTTGGGATTTGGTGCTTAACATTAAACCATGTCCTTTGGAAGGCCTGCAAAATTTCTTAACCGTCGAATGGCTTCCATCTTCTCTCGATCCCCTACCCGGGCTCTCTCAATCGTCATTTTCAATACCTCGATCGTCTTATCATAGACTTTTCGATCCACAGGGTAAGGATGGCCATCCTTTCCTCCATGGGTAAAACTGAATCGACTCGGATCCTTAAAACTGGGTTTCACACCATAGATCAATTCTGAAATTAGGCTCAATGCTCGTAGACTTTTGGGTCCGACCCCTTGTATTCCAAGAAGTTGCTCAAAATTCTTGGGTGATCGTTCATGTATTTGTTGAAATATCTTCTCTAATCTTTCCAGATGAATTTCCTCCATCGGAATGGGGTGCTCCTTTGGAAGATAAAGTTCCATCAACTTCTTTCCTTCTGTGATTAAAAACTCTGGTTTCTCGTGCGAGAGCCCTGCGATGGCCTCTCTGGTCTGCTCACTTTCCAGAGCTACCAAATTTAGACCTTCATTTCTTTGATCACAACATACTGCCCAATGGGGTTCACAGACAAAATCCTTCACCCCCTGGCTCAACCAGTGATATCTTCTCGCATATCGAGACGGTTCATTCATCCCCTGCTGAACGACTGCCCAGGATCCACTCTCCGTAAAAAAGAAACAATGGTGATAAATTTGATACCCATCCTGAACTGCGGAACTATCTACTTTTGCAGACATTCGGCTTGCATAAATAAGAGGGGTTCCGTTGATAGACATTTTATTACAAATCTCTTCAATCTCCAGAGGAGTCTTTCTGGAGGTTTTCCCTTTCCCTCCTGTAATAAAGAACCCTATCTCTTTTTCCAGCCCTTTCATCCCCTCTTTCAAGGCACCACATACCGTGGTCGTTACCCCGCTCGAATGCCAGTCAAATCCCAATACACAGCCAAAGGCCTGAAACCAGAAAGGATCGGAGAGGCGGAGGAGCATTTCTTCTGAGCCATAGGTGTCAATAATAAATAGAGTAATCTCCTTTGCCAGGCTTTTCATTCTTTGAAAAAGCCAATAAGGAGCCTTCCCATAATGAAGCGGTAGTTGAGCAATGCCTGTTTTCATATTTATCCAATCTCCTCCTCTGGAAACATTGCCCTAACAAAACTTTCTGCCTCTGCTAAATCTTTTTTAATATCATCGCAGGTAATTTCTAAAGCTCCAAGAGGAGGATATCTATCAGCAAAATAATAACCCGTTATTCGCTCACAAAATTTATAAAAAATCTTTAAGTTCGGGTCATACTTGATTGCCTCATCTAAACTAACGGCATTAAATTACTTTACCCCCCACCCTCTCCCTCCCCCTCAAGAGGGCTAATCTTTACCCACAAGTGAGGGGGACACATAGGGGATGAGATTGTTAACAGGCTATTATTTAGACTCAATGGTTCGATTCAGATATGTTTTAGACATGATAACAGCAAAATATGACTTTCTC
>Ga0194110_10003268_pt1 | contig 20080 bp, 16 predicted proteins | sample TA2Kig1200mmetaG_FD_146192 | JGI IMG/M metagenome (GOLD analysis project Ga0194110, IMG submission 146192) | Freshwater microbial communities from Lake Tanganyika, Tanzania - TA2015032 Kigoma Deep Cast 1200m | ecosystem: Environmental > Aquatic > Freshwater > Lake | place: Tanzania: Lake...
ATCCGCAGATGATGGATTTGATGAATCGGGTCCTGGACCTCCCCCGGGAGCTCAAGTTGGCGGAGGCCAAACCCTTGGGCCCCTTGGCTATGCTGTCCGCCATGGGCAGCAAAGAAGCCCGGCAGGGCCTGGGGGTGGCGTTGGAGTTTACCAAGGCCCTGGGCAAGCTCAAGACCACCCATGGATAGGACTCCCAGGGACCAAGGCCAAGCTGGAAGATGCCCGGAGAGGTTTCCCCACAAAATGAAAACCGGGGGTAGCCACTTGCCCCCGGTTTTCTCTTGCAGGGTGTTTATGGAGGAGAACAGTTAATCTTTATTAATTATCAGAATAGAATGGAGGAAGGTGCAAGTCTATAAACGGGTTGATCATTTTCATATGGTCATTTTGACCACTTTAAAATTGGTCTGGCTAACAGTGGGGCCCAAAAATCTTTTCTTCATATTTTGAAACAAATTACATAAATTGCGGCTGCACCAGGGGTTCTTCCCTTGGTTTAAATGGCTTAAGTCGGTCCTTAACCGGCCCTCCCCGGGGCGAACGCAAAGGCAGGATATCCAGGTCCCGGCTGGTAACCCAGCCCACCGCGCCACTGGAAGGCTGGCGAACTTTATACCAACCCTCGGAGTTTTCCCCAATCTTTTTCACCTGTTCGTTAAATGGCAAAGTCCTGATGATCTCGCCCCGAGGGGAGGGATTGGCCCGCAGGTTCAGTCTTCTTATTGCCACATAGTAATACGGTTTCTTCGGGGACGGCGCCCAGGCGTCTTCCATCCGCTCGGCCAGGGAGTTGCCGGGGAGCCAGCCCAAGCTGCGGCTTTTGAGCACCAGAACCCGCCACCAACCCTCATCGTCTTGTTCGACTCGTTGCACCTGATCACCCTGGGCCAGCAGCTGCAAGTGAGGGCAATCGTGGCGGGGGCACTCCAGGAGCGGTATGCCGTCCTCATTTACGTAAAAAAAGGAGGGAGTAACGGGATCAGGGCTGAGCAACTCCTTCTGGAGCCATCCCGACTGGCCGCTCCTGAGGAGTTCAACCCGCCACCAGTTGGATTCCCCATCCAACAGTTTCACTTCATCCCCTTTGTAAAGCTGGCCCGAGATGTTCCCCCCGGGCCTGGGGTTATCCCATAAATAAGTGAATTCCGCGGTAACGTAGAAAGGACCCTCCGGAGGTTTACCCCGGGGTTTGGCGCACGACCAGGCCAGGCCCAACAGAAGGGCTATCGCAAGTAATCTTGTCATGGTCCACGGCCGCATAAATCCAAAATTCCTACTCGATCTTTTCCAGCGTCTGGACCCGCCATTGGTTTGACTCTTTGACGAATCTTATCAAATAATTCTCTAAAAGGTGTTTACTCTTGGAGGTGCTGATATTTTGAGCCTCTACCTCCCATGCTACCCGGGCGGTGGCGACATTGTCAGCCAAGAGCTTAATTTCATCTATCTTGAACTCCATCTTGGGATAATCATAGGCTTTCCAGGATTTGGAGATGTTTTGGGCTCTCTGGGTCAGGTGCGGGGCATTGGAGGAGTAATGGCTCAGAAGTTGAGACAAATCTTTTTTCTGGTTGGCGTCCCTGATCCCGGCAATCACTTGCTCCAATTGGCTTTTTAATTCTGATTTGGGGGCCATCAAAGGAGCCGCTACTGCAACCCGGGGGGGGGCAGGCGCCCCTGGCTGGGCGGGGGCGTGCCTGGCCTCCCCGCCTATCTTGGAGGTTTCCGGCAAAGGCGCCTCTTTGAAGGAAAGCCATATCAAAGAACCAATCAAAACCAATCCTACCCCCGCCAGCAAGCCGAGGCTCCCCCAATGCTTCCACCAAGGCCGCCGCTGAGAATAAGGGGATTTCTGAAGTGCGGGCATGGTTTTTTAGCTCAATTCCGTTATTGGCAATTTTATGATACCAAAATCCGCGTTGCAGAAAAAGGGGCCTTTAAAACAGGGCGGGGCTTCACCGATTGCGCCCGATAAAGCTCAAAACCATGAATTTTCATGGGGCTATCTTGTTTTTTAATTTTTTATATAATTTCTTCTGACCAGGGAAAGAACAATTCACCCCGGGACTCTTACCTTCAATAGGGGGGAAACTGCCGATTGTCAACCACGTCAAGTTATGCTACATTTAAAAAAAAGTAAATGGTGATCCCTGAGGCAGAAGGCGCCTTGAACAGCTGGGGTTCCCAATGCCTGCTGGCAATCCACCGTGGCCTCTCTTTCCACCATCACGTCAAGTCAGCGCCTTTCTAATCAACTTCGAACAATGGCGGACCTGGACTCTAAATTATTTGGCCTCGGTTTTCCGGGCAAACCTTTCCTGACGCCATACAATAAAGGTATCTTTAAGTAAAGGCAAGAAGAGATTTAGTAAATCTTTCTAGTTCATCACAATCTTTAGCTTGTAAGCAAGTGGGGATTGCAACCTTAAAGAATAACTGGCGGGTAAGTTAAATGTCGCCTCCCAATGAATCGTGGAAATTTCCCTGGTATCTTATATTTATATTCTTTGGTCTGTCCATTGGGATTTTAACCACCGGATATTTATACTATAGGAATCAAGAAGCTTACATAAAGATAGAGAAACAGCAGGAATTGTCTGCAATCATCGCCCTGAAAATAGACCAAATAATTTCCTGGCGCCAGGAACGCATCGATTTTGCCAGCACCATTATGGATGATCCCTTTTTCGCTTTGCGGGTAAAAGAATTTATGAATAAGAGAGCCAAAACGGCTCTCAAGGAGCAGATCCTGGAGCGCTTGTCTGCCCTGACGTCATACCAGTATCAAAGTCTCGCATTGATCGATCCCGAGGGCAATGTGAAGTTGGCCGTTCCGGCTTCGAAACAGGAACTTCCCCCCTATGTTAAATCCCTGGCTTTCCAGGCCGTGCAGACCAAAAAAGTGGTATTTTCGGATCTGTATCGGAATGAGGATGCCAAAGTCATGCTCAGCGTCCTCACCCCGCTGCTGGTCATGCAGCGGGAGGAGAAGGTCATTGTGGGCATTATTTTGATGGAGATTGAACCTTATCAGTTTCTCTACCCTCTGATCAAATCCTGGCCGACGCCCAGCACGACCGGGGAGACCGAACTGATCCGCCGGGAAGACGATGAAGTCGTATTTCTCAATGAACTCCGCCACCGGCAGAATATTCCCCTGAACTTGCGGTTTCCCTTAAAATCATCCAATCTGCTGGCCGCCACCGTGGCCCAGGGGAAACAAGGCATCATCGAAGGTCTTGATTATCGAGGGTTTCCGGTTCTGGCCGCCGCCGGACGGATTCCTGATTCTTCCTGGTTCCTCATAGCCAAGGTGGACGCCGCCGAGATCTACGCCCCCATCCAAAAGCGCATCCGGGAGGTGGCAGTCCTGCTCATTACCTTGATTGCCAGCGCCGGCATTTGCGTCGCCTTTTTTTGGAGGAATCAACAAACCAAATTTTACCGCCGCCAATATGAAGTGGAGCGGGAGCGCAGCGCCTTGGCCCAACGTTATGAGTATTTGACCAGGTTTGCCAATGACATCATCCTGGTGGCGGACCAAGACCTGAAAATTGTGGAAGCCAATGACCGCGCCGTGGCCTCTTATGGTTATGACCGAAACGAGCTTCTCCGGATGGATTTAAAAGATTTGTATCCCCCCGGCTCGCAACAGGTGCTTGAAACCCTGTTCAGCCACGTTCAGGAAAAAGGGGGGCTGATTTTTGAAGCCATGCAACAGCGTAAGGATGGCGCGCCCTTTCCGGTGGAAGTCAGTTTGCGCCTGTTACAACTGGATGGCGAAGAAATGTTCCAAGAAATCATCCGGGATATCACGGAACGCAAGCGGACCGAGGAAGTGCTCAAAGAATCGGAAAAGAACCTGCGCCATCTGGCTTCCCGGCTCCTCAGCGCTCAGGAAGATGAGCGGAAACGCATCTCCCGGGAGCTTCACGATGAATTGGGACATTCCCTGCTGGCTCTCAAGCTCCAGTTGGAATCGGTGGCGGAGCAAATGCTTCCCCAGCAAATCTCTTTAAAAAATGAAGTGAACCGGATTCTCCAGTCCATCAGCGCCACCATTGAAGAAGTGCGCCGTCTTTACCTGGATTTGAGTCCTGGCGATCTGGAGGACCTGGGGCTGACCACCTCCATCCGCTCCCTCATCGAGGATTTTGCTTATCTGCAAAAACAAATAAACTGGACCATCAAAATGGATGACCTCGACGGCTTGTTCCCGCTGTCCATTCAGACGGCTATTTACCGGATCATCCAAGAAGCTTTGACCAATATCGGCAAGCATGCCAAACCTAAAAACGTTTTTCTCGAAATTAAACGAGCACCCCGGGAGGTCTCCTTTACCATCGAGGATGACGGCATAGGCTTTGAACGGAACAAAGTTTTTTCCGAGAAAAAAACCTTGGGGCTCCTGGCCATGGAAGAGCGGGTCAAAATCTTGGGGGGCTTCTTTAAGCTCCGGAGCCAGGAAAACCGCGGGACAAGAATCTCTTTTGCCATTCCAGTTCCGGGAGGAGAATAACAATGGGCCCTTACACTGTAGTGCTGGCCGATGACCATCCCATGTTCCGTGACGGAGTCCGGAAAATAATCGAGCGCATCGAGAATGTTCAAGTCGGCGGTGAGGCCGGCGACGGTCTCGAATTGCTGGAAATCCTGAAAAAGTCCTGCCCCCACCTGGTCATTCTTGACATCTCCATGCCGAATCTTCGTGGCCTGGAGGCCATCAAAGAAATTAAGAGAACTTATCCCCAGGTGAAGGTCTTGGTTCTAACCATGCACAAGAAAAGGGAATTTATCCGCCAGGCTTTGACCTTCGGCGCTGATGGCTTTCTGGTCAAAGAAGACGCCGGCGGCGAGCTTATCCGGGCGATAAATACTATCCGGAAAGGAGGGAAATATCTTTCCCCCCTGCTTGCCAGCGTCTTGACGACCATGGCCCTGGAAGAAGAAAAAGCCGATATTTTAACCATACGGGAGAGAGAAGTCCTGAAGCTCTTGGCGGAAGGGAAGAAAACCCTGGAAATCGCTGAAGCCTTGTATATCAGTCCCAATACCGTGCGCCGGCACCGTTCCAACATCATGGAAAAGTTGAACATCAAGAGCATGGCCGATCTGCTCAAATATGCCATTTCCAGAGATTATATTGTTGAACATTCTTAGAAATCGTCTTTGTGTGGTCGAAATAACCATATGGAAATGGTCACCCGGTTTATAGACATCCCCCCCTGCCTGTCCCATATTTAAACAGTTTATTATCGGTCACTATGATAAAAACCATAAGGAGAACTTCGTGAGGCAGGGAAAGAAGTCTAAAAGGCAAGGTCCTGAAAAACGGACTGACCATCACCTTGAAGTGACCTTTGCCGGTTGCAAAGCAGTGGCATCCAAAAAGAGAGGGGTGTCAATTATAAAGATTACCGACCACGGGTGCAGCCAACACGATTTGCGTCAGATATTGCTCAACGGGTCCGAGGGTGAACTGATAAGGGATATTCTCGGCAATCTCCCCCGCTATGGGGACTTCCACACTTTTATCTGCCAATATGGTCATACTCACAATCTCAGCTTCCTGATTCAGAGCGATACCATGCTGCGCCACTAAGCCCCGGCCGGGCCGGCCCCAATTGGGTTTGGGTCCCACGATCCGGCTGTCCTCTGTCCCTACCATCTTTTTTCCCACCCCGCGAAAAAATCTTAAGTGATCTTGTTGCATACCCATTATCTCAGACTTATTAAAAACTTAATTTCTCCAAATCTTGACTATTTAACTATTAATCCGATATATAATATATTAATAGCCTAAAAGGAGGTGCGTGCGTCATGAAGAAACTGGTCATCCTGGGTCACGGCACCGGCGGCACCATCATCGCTACCAAAATGCGCCAGGTGTTGCCCGAAAAACAATGGGAGATCACGGTAATCGACAAAGACTGGCAGCACCATTACCAGCCCGGCTGGCTCTTCATCCCCTTTGGAATCTACACCCGAAAGGACTGCATCAAGCCCAAGACCAAATTCGTGCCTCCTGGGGTCAACCTGGTGCTGGACGAAATCCTCGGCGTCGACCCTGAGAAAAAGCAGGTCCAAACCAGGACCGGGACCTTTCCTTATGACTGGCTGGTGATCGCCACCGGCTGCCGCATCGTTCCCGAAGAGGTGGAAGGCATGATGGGCCCGGGCTGGGGCAAAGACATCCACAACTTCTACACCCTGGAGGGCGCCGAAGCCCTTTATGAAAAGATGAAGTACTTCGAAAAGGGCCGGGTAGTGATCAACATCGCGGAGCTGCCTTTCAAGTGCCCCGTGGCTCCCCTGGAATTCGCCTTCATGGCGGACTGGTACTTCACCATCAACGGGGTGCGGGACAACATCGAAATCGAGCTGGCCACCCCGCTCCCCGGGGCCTTCACCAAGCCCGTGGCCTCCCAGGTTCTGGGCGATTTGTGCCGGGAAAAGAACGTCAAGGTCACTCCCAATTTCCAGATCGCCGAGTGCAACGCGGAGAAAAAGTACATTAAATCCTTCGGAGGCGAGGAAGTGCCCTACGACCTCCTGGTGGCCATTCCCCCCAATTTCGGGGCCCAGTGCCTCATCGACAGCGGCATGGGCGACCCCATGGGCTACATGGAAACGGACAACCACACCCTGAAGGCCAAAAAATTCGACAACATTTACGTCATCGGGGACGCCGCCAATGTGCCCACCTCCAAGGCCGGGGCCGTGGCCCACTACGAGGCCGACGTGGTGGCGGCCAATCTCCAGCGGGAAATTGACGGGCAGCCTCCCAGGCCGGATTATGACGGCCACGCCACCTGAATGGTGGTGACGGGTTACGAGAAGGGGTCCCTTCTCGACTTCAATTACAAAGTTGAGCCGCTGCCGGGCAAATTCCCCTTTCCGGGCATCGGGCCCTTGGATTTGCTGGGGGTCAGCTATGCCAACTACGTGGGCAAAATAATGTTCCGGTGGGTTTACTTCAATTTGATGCTCAAGGGGAGCCACCTGCCCCTGGAAAACCAATTTGTCCTGGCCGGGAAGGTCCGGGGGATTTTGTCTCCGGACATCGAGATTCCCCTTAGGAGGAAACGGCCATGAGCAACGACGCGCAAATCCTGGAACGGTTAACCAGAATCGAGGAGAAACTGGAGCGTGTTTCCGGCATCGAGAAACAGCTGGAGACCTTTGCCAATTCGTGGGACAGCCTGAGGGACCTGGGCCGGGACCTGTCGCTGCTCATGGACCCCTCCGTCAAGCTCCTCACCGAGGAGTTGGCAGAGGTGGAAACGGGCTTCCAGTTGGAGGACGCCCTCTTTTTGTTCAAGCGGCTCCTCTTGAGCTTCCGTTACCTGGCCTGGTCCCTGGAGCAATTGGAGAACCTGGTGGACTGGTGGCAGGACATGGAGCCCATCCTGAAAGTCACTGTCCCCCATTTTATTGACAAGCTGGAGGACATGGAATTAAAAGGGGTCTTTCAGGGTTACCGGGCCATGCTCCACGGTTATGCCAAGATTTCCCAGCACTACAGCCCGGAGGATTTCGACGCCATTGCCGATGGCTTTGTCCGCATGCACGGCCTGGTCATGAAGTTTTCCGACCCCAAGTTCACCGATTTCCTGGCCAGGCTCGCGGAAGTGCCCGGCCGGGTCGATTTTGCCGCCGCCAAGCCCGTGGGTCCCTTGGGTTTGCCGTTTAGGCTGATGTCGAAAGAATACAAACAGGGCCTGGGGGTGTTTATGGAACTCACCCGGGCCTTGGGCCAGATCAGCGCCGAGGCCCCCGCGAAAGCCGGTTAGTAACCGAAGAAAAGATAAAAATTTTCCACCCAAACACCAAGGCGCAAAATACGCGAAGGAAAACTCATGGGCGTCCTGGACTTCCGGGACGCCCATAATATCTTCTGTGCGGCCCTTGGTGTCTAGGTTGTCTTAGGGGTGAAATTATTTCTCTACTGCGCCGTTATACCAAGTTGAGACCTCTGCGAAAAGCCTGATTGAATGGCGATTCCCCTACAATTCCCTCCCCCTGGAGGGGGGAGGGTTAGGGAGGGGGTGGCAAAATCTTTTGAATTTAAGCATCTTAATCATCTATCCCCCCTCCCCCCAACCCCCTCCCACCGAGGGGAGGGGGGGTTAAGGCCAAGTTTTTCCGCTCTTTAAGCTATTTCGCAGAGCTCTCAACTTGGTATTAGGCGTGTCCCTGATAATGGAAAAAGTTTAGTTTTTAAGCCGGTTGTGGTAATGTGTAAATTGGGATGGAATATATTCCGTTTACCTATGAATACCATGCATTCCCTCGGCCATCTGCTCTGACTTATCCTTATTTCCCATCTTATCTGCTCGCGTCCTCTGCCAATTAGGGAGAAGGCCATGAGAAAAAAGGCAAACCAGGAAAAACCCAACCAGAACCAGAAGGACAAGCCCGCCCGTAAAAAGGATGATGAGACCAAATTTCCCGTGGTGGGCATCGGCGCCTCCGCCGGCGGCCTGGAGGCCCTGGAAACCTTTTTTTCCAACATGCCCCCTGACGGCGGCATGGGCTTCGTGGTCATCCAGCACTTGAGCTCCAAGCACAAAAGCATCCTGGGAGAAATCCTCAAGCGGGACACCCGGATGCCGGTGGTGGAAATCCGGGACGGCATGAAAATCCAACCGGATAATGTTTATTTTAACCCCCCGGACCGGGATGTGGCTTTGCTCAACGGAGTGTTGCACCTGGTGGAGCCCACGGAATCCCGGGTGACCCGCCTGCCCATCGACTCGTTCTTCCGCTCCCTGGCCGCAGACCAGGGAGAGCGGGCCATCTGCATCGTGCTCTCCGGCACCGGCAGCGACGGCACCCTGGGGGTGGCGGCGGTGAAGGGCGCCGGCGGCATGACCATGGCCCAGGCGGAAGAACAGGCCAAGCACCCCTTCATGCCCCGCAGCGCCATCGACACCGGCATGGTGGACCATATCCTGCCGGTGGAGAAGATGCCCGAAGAACTCCTGCGCTACATGCGCCACCCTTATCTCAAGGCCCCGCCCAAGCCGGTTTCGGAAGAAAAGAAGTTTCTGACCGTTTTGCAGAAAATCCTCCTCTTGGTGCGCAGCGCCACCAAGCACGATTTCACCCATTACAAGCCCACCACCATCCGCCGCCGCATCGAACGGCGCCTGGCCGTCCACAAGATCGAGGACATCGCCAACTATTACCGCTACCTCACGGAAAACCCCGGGGAAGTGCAGATGCTGTTCAAGGACCTGGTCATCTGCGTCACTTGCTTTTTCCGGGACCCCGCGGCCTTCAAGGCCCTGGAAACCAAGGTCATTCCCGACATCCTGGCCCACAAGCCCAAGGACGGACCGGTGCGGGTCTGGGTCCCCGGCGCCGCCACCGGGGAAGAGGCCCTGTCCATTGCCATGCTCCTGGTGGAAGGCATGGAAAAGCTGGGTAAATATCGCCAGGTGCAGATTTTTGCCACCGACATTGACGCGGATGTGGTGGAACGGGCTCGCCAGGGGGATTATCCCGAGAGCATCGCCGCGGATGTCGCGCCGGACCGCTTAAAGAGGTTTTTCACCCGCAAAGACTCGGCTTACCGAATCAAGCAAGAGATGCGGGAAATGGTGATCTATGCCGAGCAAAACGTCATTTCCGACCCACCCTTTTCCCGCCTGGACCTCATCAGTTGCCGCAACTTACTGATTTACCTGGACATGGACCTGCAAAAGCAGATCATCCCCATGTTTCATTACTGCCTCAATCCCGGGGGTATCTGTTCCTGGGCGCTTCGGAAACCATCGGCGGCTTTTCCGACATGTTCCAGCCCCTGGACCTGAAGTGGAAGATTTACCAGCGCAAGGGCCTGGTGGCCCACCGGCCGGTGGAGTATCCCCCTCTCACCGCCCACCGGGCTTATGAAGCCATAATGCCGGTGGAAAAACCCGGGGAGCCGGTGGTCACTATCCGGGAGTACATGGAAAAAGTCATTTTGACCGATTATTCCCCGTCGGCCATTTTGCTGGACAACAAGTATGACATTCAATATTTCCAGGGCGACACCGGCAGGTATCTGGCCCCGCCCCGGGGCGAGCCCAGCTTCAACCTGCTGAAAATGGCCCGCGAGGATTTGCGCCCCCGCCTGCTGTCTCTGCTCCACCAGGCTTCCAGGGAAAAACGCAAGGTGGAGCTTCAGGGCCTCACCTTCAAGCGCGACGGGGCGTCCGTGGTGGATGTCATCGTCCGGCCCCTGGCCGGCCATGGCCTCCCCCCCAACCTTTTTTTGATGATTTTTGAAGACAAGACTCCGGCCCAACTCCTGAAAAAGAGAAAAGGCCGGCAGTTGAACCCGGAGGAAGCCACCCGCTTCTCCGAAATGGAGAACGAACTCCAGGCCACCAAGCAATATCTCCAGACCACCAGCGAAGAACTGGAAGCCTCCAACGAGGAGTTGAAGTCCACCAACGAGGAACTCCAGTCCACCAATGAAGAGCTGGAGACGGCCAAGGAGGAGCTCCAGTCCACCAATGAGGAGCTGTTGACGGTGAACTCGGAGCTACAGGGCAAGGTGGAGGAATTGAGCCGGGTCAACGACGACATCAACAACCTCCTGGGCGCCACCGAGGTAGGCACCATTTTCCTGGACACAGAGCTGCGGGTCCAGCGCTTCACCCCCCCGGCCACCAGATTGTTTAATCTCATCCCCACGGACGTAGGCCGCTCCTTGCGGCACATCACCGCCAAAATCGCCTATCCCCGGCTTTACGAAGAAGCCGCCGAAGCGCTCCATTCCCTCCAGCAGAAGGAAATGGACGTGCAGGGCGAAGACGGCGGCTGGTTCACCTTCCGGGTCCTGCCCTACCGCACCGTGGAGAACGTTATCAACGGGGTGGTGATAACTTTTGTGGATATTTCCGAGAAGCGGGTGGCCTCCATATCCAAGGTCTTTGCCGAGGGTCTGTTGGATACCGTGCGAGAGCCGCTGCTTATCCTGGATGAAACTCTGAAACTGGTGGCGGCCAACAACTTCTTTTACCGCGACTTCCTGGTTGTCAAAGAAGAGACCCTGGACCGGCCCCTTTATGACCTGGGCGGGGGAGAATGGAATATCCCGGCCTTGCGCCGGCTTCTGGAGGACATCATCCCCCAGGACACCGCGTTTAAAGACTTTGAAGTGGATCATGAATTTCCCCGCATCGGTCGCAAGACCATGGTGCTCAACGCCCGGAAGATCCGCCCCACGGCTGAAAGTCCCGAGCTGATTCTCCTGGCCATTGAGGACGTGATCGAAGGGAAGAAGTTTGAGAAAGAACTGCTCGAAACCATCAGCGACTTAAAAAAGCAGGTGGCGGAGTTGACGGCCCTGAAGAGCCAGTTATCAGTGGCCAGTGGCCAGTGAAAATAGGGAAAAAGGGGGAAAAGGGGGAAAAGGTTAAAAGATTAAAGGAGAAAAGAGCAAAGGCTTTCGTTTTTTTCTGGTTCCCAAGCTTTGCTTGGGAACGAGAAGTGTGGCTGATAGTTACCTCTGCTCACTGCTCGCTATCAACTGAGAACTGGGAACCGGGAACTGAAACATGGCAAAGAACAAAGACCCCCAAGCCCAAAAACTTCGACGGCAGGCCGAAGCAATTGTGAAAAGCTGCGCGCTGCCGGAAGAAAGCCTGCCCCCCGAGGAAGCCGCCCGGCTCATCCATGAACTGCGGGTCCACCAGATCGAACTGGAGATGCAGAACGACGAACTGCGCCAGGCCCAGACCCGGCTGGAGGAATCCCGCCTTAAATACAGCGACCTCTACGACTTCGCCCCGGTGGGCTACCTCACCCTGGACCGGCAGGGCCAAATCCTGGAGGCCAACCTCACTGCGGCCAAACTCTTCGGCATGGACCGGAGCCGCTTCCTGGGCCTGCACTTTGCCCTTCTCCTGGTGGACCGGGACCGGCGGGCCTTCCGGCGCCATCTGGCCCAGGTCCTCCAGACGCGCACTCGGGGTCAGGTTGAGGTCAGGCTCCTCCCCCACGGCTTTCCCATCATGCTGCTGGAAAGCGCTTATATGGACGACGCGGAAGGCCGCGTCCAGTGCCGCACCTCCTTAACCGACATTACCCAACTGAAACAGACCCAGGAAGCGTTAAAGGCCAACCAGGAGCACCTGGAAGACCTGGTGGCGGCCCGGACCCAGGAACTGCAGGACACCAACATCCGGCTGCTGGCGGAGATGGAGGAACGCCAGCGGGTGCAGGAATTCGTCAAAAGGCTCAACCAGCAGATCTCCGGCATCCTGGAAAGCCTCAGCGACGGCTTCTTCACCTTGAATAACGACATGGTGGTGACTTATTTCAACAATGCCGCGGAGCAGCTTCTGGGCCGCAAACGGGAAGAGATTATCGGCCGCCATCTGTTTGACGCCTTTCCCGAAGCCCGGGGTTCGATCTTTGAAGAAAATTATACCCGGGCGGTTAAGGACAAGCAGCCCCAGGTCTTTGAAATCTACTTCGACCAGCCGCCTTACGTAAACTGGTATGAGATCCGGGTTTATCCCCACCCGGAAGGCATCTCCGTCTTCTTCCAGGTGACCCCAATGCGCAAGCAGGCGGAGCAGGCCCTGCGGGAGAGCCGGGAGGACCTGAACCGGGCCCAGGCCGTAGCCCATACCGGGAGCTGGCGGATGGACGTGCGCCGCAACCAATTGACCTGGTCGGATGAAAACCACCGGATATTCGGGATTCCCCCGGGAACCCTGCTGACCTATGAGGCGTTTCTCGCCACCGTCCACCCGGAGGACCGGGACTACGTGGACCGGAAATGGAATGCGGCCCTCCGGGGCGAGCCTTACGATATTGAACACCGCATTGTCGTGGGCGACACGGTGAAGTGGGTGCGGGAGCGGGCCGAACTGGAGTTCGATGCCCAGGGCCAGTTGCTCGGCGGGTTCGGGACGACTCAGGACATCACCGCCCGCAAGCAGGCCGAGGAGGCCCTGCGCTTGGAAAGAAATAGGTTGACCACCCTCCTGGAGACCATGCAGGACGGGGTCTATATTGTCAACCAAAACTATGACATAGAGTATGCCAACCCGGCGTTGATTCAGGAATTCGGGCCGGCAGCCGGACGCAAGTGTTATGAATATTTTCATAACCGGACGGAGCCTTGCCCTTGGTGCAAAAATTCTGAGGTATTTGCGGGTCAAACCGTCCGCTGGGAATGGTATTCTCCCACTAACCAAAAAACTTATGACCTCATCGATACTCCCATCAAAAACGCCGATGGTTCCTTTTCCAAGCTGGAAATCTTTAGGGACATCACCGAACGCAAGCGGGCCGAAGAAGTCCTGAAAAAAGCCCACGACGAACTGGAGGGCCTGGTGGAGAACCGCACCGCCGAACTACAATGGACCCTAAGGGATCTCCAGCAGGAAATGGAAGACCGGCTGCAGGCCGAAGAGGAAGTCCGCCGGCTCAACAAGGAACTGGAACAGCGGGTCATGGAGCGCACCGCCCAGTTGGAGGCGGTGAACCGGGAACTGGAAAGTTTCGCTTACTCCATCTCCCATGACTTGCGGGCGCCCCTCCGGGCCATTCACGGCTTCGCCGGGATCTTGCTGCAAGAAAGTCTCCCCCAACTCGACCCCGAGAGCCAGAAGATGATGAAAGTCATGCAGGAGAGCGCTCTCCGGATGGACGAATTGATCGACGCCCTGCTCGCCTTCTCCCGCATGGGCCGGACCGAGATGCGGATTCTCCCCCTGGACATGGGCCGCCTGGCGGATTCGGTGTTTCACGAACTCCAGGAAAACCTGCCAGCCAGAACCGTCAAGTTTTACGTGCAGACCCTGGCCCCCGTGGACGGCGACCCCATCCTGGTACGCCAGGTGTGGATCAATCTGCTGTCCAACGCCCTCAAATTCACCCAACCCCGGGAGGCCGCGGTTATTGAAGTGGGCTCCCGCCGCCGGGGCGAGGAAGTGGTCTATTACGTGCAAGACAATGGCGTGGGCTTTGACATGCGCTATGTGGACAAATTATTCGGGGTCTTCCAGCGGCTGCACGGTTTCAACGAGTTCCCCGGCTCCGGGGTGGGCCTGGCCCTGGTGCAGCGCATCATCAGCCGCCACGGCGGCCGGGTCTGGGCCGAAGGGAAAATTGACCAGGGCGCCACCTTTTATTTTTCCCTGCCCGCAAGAAAAGAAAACCCCGGTGAATCAAAAAATTAATAAATTTAACCACCAAGACACAAACAATTACCAAGAAAATCAAGTGGGAGGAGGTCAGGGACTCACGGCCCCCTCCCTCAAACTCCCTCCCCCAACCCTGTAAGCTCTTTAGAGAGCCAACGGCTCAGGTGAGGCTGCCTTGAAAAGCTTTCGGAGTGGGGGCACACCGTAACTGATACCAGATTGCAGTCAAAGGGTGGCACAGGCTGGAAAGCCGTTGCCACCCAATTTACGGACCTTTTCAGGTCAGAAAACAGAAAACCAGCCTTTACACGGATGGGTGCTGCTAGTATATTGCAGGATGGAGCAAATCGTCAGGTTGGGGACTATGGACTGGACTTCGCAAATCAAGGATTACACCTTCCTGGTCACCGGGTCGGCAGGGTTCATCGGATTTCACCTGTCCCGGGCCTTGTTGGGTTACGGCGCCCGGGTCGTCGGGGTGGACAATTTCAATGACTACTACAGCCCGGTTTTAAAAAGGGACCGGGACCGGGAACTGAAGAAACATTACCGTTTTATCTCGGTGGAATTGGACCTGGCGGACCTGCCGGCCCTGGAGGCCCTGTTTAGCGCCCACAGGTTTCAGAAGATTTGCCACCTGGCGGCCCAGCCGGGGGTGCGTTATTCCCTCGTCAATCCTTTCGCTTATCAACGGGCCAACCTGGAGGGTTTTCTCAACCTTCTGGAACTGGCCAAACGTAACCCGGCCGAGCGGTTTGTTTATGCTTCCTCCTCCAGCGTTTACGGGGGGCTGACCGATCTGCCCTTTTCCGAAACCCAGCGGGTGGACACCCCCATCAGCCTCTATGCCGCCACCAAGCGGGCCGACGAGCTCATGGCCCACGTTTATACCCACCTGTTCGGACTGCCCTCTGTGGGCCTGCGTTATTTCACGGTTTACGGACCCTGGTACCGCCCCGATATGGCCTTGTGGCTGTTCACCGAGGCCATGCTGGCCGGACGCCCCATCAAGGTCTTTAATTATGGGCGGATGGAGCGGGATTTCACTTATATCGACGACGTGGTCCAGGGCACCGTGGCGGCTCTCATGGCGCCGGGTCTGGAGCCTTATGAGGTCATCAATTTGGGCAACCACCGGCCCGAGAAGCTGCCTAAAGTGATAGCGCTCCTGGAGCAGGAGCTGGGGGTTAAGGCCCGGCAGGAGCTGCTGCCCATCCAACCGGGGGACGTTCCAGCTACTTTTGCAGAAATCGGCCGGGCCCGGGCCAAGCTGGGGTTTCAGCCCACCATCTCCATTGAAGAGGGGATTAGCCGCTTTATCCGGTGGTTTAAGGAATACCACCAGCTTTCCCCTTCGAATTAAAAGTTAGGGTTTTTCCTAGGACAGAATTTAGGGTTTTCGGAGGGAAAAAATAGGAATTGCCTAATTGAATTGTTTTGTACGAGTGATAGAAGGTAGTTACAAGTAATCGGGTTCTAAGATTAGATATTCCTTTCATTTGAAATTCCATGGATGGAATGAAGATGATCGGAGCTGGCCGCCTAATCTTGCCCAAGGACCCGGTTCCTTAGAGGGGGTCCTTCCCGGATGGAAGATCCCCTCGTTCCTATTAACCCCCGGCGGGATGGCGATCTGCACTGCCTTCCCGGTCATGGCATAACCTCCGTCTGTTCGGATCTGGGTGATCCTGGTCGATACACCCATATGCCATGACCTTCTGATTATCTCCTCTCTTTTTGCAGAACCTTCTGTACACTACCCCCTGTTAGAGCCTTCAGGGCTTCCAGGTATTTTTTCCGGGTGGCCGCGATGACTTCGGGGGGCAGCGGCGGGGGCGGGGGCTGCTTGTTCCAGCCTAGAGATTCCAGGTAGTCCCGCAGGTACTGCTTGTCAAAGCTCTTCTGGGGGCCGCCGGGGTGGTAGTCCTCCTTAGGCCAGAACCGGGAGGAATCGGGGGTTAAAACCTCGTCAATGAGCAGCAAAGTCCCGTCTTCGGTAAGCCCGAACTCAAACTTGGTGTCCGCGATGATGATGCCCCGGGGTTCGGCCCATTCCCAGGCCCGGCGGTAAAGGGCCAGGCTGATGTCCCGGACCTGGGCCGCCAGGTCTTCACCGATTTTTCCGGCCAGCTCCTCATAAGAAATATTTTCATCATGGACGCCCAACTCCGCCTTGGTGGAGGGGGTGAAGACCGGTTGGGGCAGCCGGTCCGACTCCACCAGCCCCGGCGGGAGGCGCAGCCCCGCGATGTGGCCGTTCTGTTTATACTCGGCCCAGCCGGAGCCGGAGAGATACCCCCGGACGATGCACTCCGCCGGTAAAGGCCGGCATTTCCGGCACAACATGGTGCGCCCGGACAGTGTGTCCCGGTAAGGGCGGCAGGCCGGGGGAAAATCCTCCACATTAAGAGAGATGACATGGTTGGGGACGATATCTTTCAGGTGCTCAAACCAGAAGGCGGAAAGCCGGGTGAGGACGCGGCCCTTGTCGGGAATGGGCTCGTTCATAACCACGTCGAAGGCGGAGATGCGGTCCGAGGCCACCAGCAAAAGACGGTCCCCTAAATCGTAAATGTCCCGCACCTTGCCCTGGCGTCGTACGCCCAGTCCGGGAAAATCGGTGGTCATTACCGCAGTCATTTATTGCCTTTCTTGGAGGATTTGGCGGCGGGTTTGGATTTGGCGGTGGATTTGGCCGCGGGCTTGTCTTCCAGCTTGCGAATCTTGGGGGTCGCGCCCTCGATATTCTTGATGCGCCTTGCCAGGTCTTCCGCCTGTTCCCGGCTGCCGGCGATGGGCCCCACCACCACCTGGTAGACATTCTTGGCCCCGCTTTTAGTTTTCACGATGCGGGCCTTGATGTTCTCCGCCTTCAAGCGCCGCCAGGCGCCTCGGGCCTGGTCTTCTTTCCCGTAAGTGGCCACCAGCAGCAGATAGCGCTCCTTTTTGGCGGGCGCTTTCATTTCGCCGGGGGGGGTAAGGGGAGGAGTCGGCCCGGCCTCTGGGGGCTGGGTGACCTGGGGCTGATCCGGGCTTTCCACCATGGGCGGGCCCCCTGCCAACTCCGGGAGTTTAAAAGGCGCGGGGGCTACTGCGGGGGGCTGGGAGGGCCGGCGGGATTTCCAGTAGTCTCTCAGTTTATAACCGCCCCAAAGAATCATTACCAGCAGTCCCAGGACGCCCAAGCCCTTGAAAATTTTCTCGGGGGTGGGGCGGTGTTTAGCCCAACTTTCGGCCAGAGCCTGCCCGGCCTTTTGACTCCAGGGCTTGACCGCGGCCCAGGCTTTTTCGCTCATTTCGCCGGCTCGCCGCAACGCCGGCTTCATATCCACTGAGCGCCGTTCGGCCCGCCGCCGGGGGGCCGGTTCCGGGAGCCACTGTTCCCGCAACTGCCTGAATTGCTCTACAAAGGCGCCGGCATCGGCAAAGCGGTCCTCGGGCTCCACCGCCAGGCAGCGCAGCAGCAGGTTTTGCAGCGGAATGGGAATCTCTTCCAGGTCCGCCGGCAACGCTTCCAGGCGGTAAGGGAATGGCTCGTCAAAGGTCAAAGGGTAGGGGAGGCTTCCGGCCACCAGGCGGAACCCCAAGACTCCCAGGGAAAAGACGTTGGCCCCCGGGGTGGGCTGTTCGCCCTGGACCGTCTCCGGCGCCTCGTAAGCCCGGAGTTCCAGCGCCAAGGCCTGGTCCACATTCCCCGGCGGGAAGGCGAAATTGGCCACCCGGAGGTCCTGGCCCTCCATGAGGATATTACGAGGATTGAGGGATTGGTGGGCCACCCCCTGGCTATGCGCGAAGGCCATGGCCCGGGCCACCAGCTCCAAAAGATGCAGGGCCTGGGGCAGGAGGAAGTGGCGCTGCCGGGTTAACTGGGACGCCAGGCTCTCGCCGGCGAAAGGCTCCTCCACTAAATAAAGGAACCTCTCGGCCCGGTCCACGTGCAGTACGCCAAGAATCTGGGGGTGACGGAGCTTCAGTCCCAGGGTGGTTTCCAATTCAAAGAACTCTTCGGCCCCGGCCCGGTCCGGGGCCTCTGGGGGCAGCAGTTTGAGGGCCACCTCAGCCCTCAAGACCTTGTCCTGGGCCAGCCACACTTCCCCCCAGGGCTCGTCCCGGAGTTGGCGGAGAAGCTCGTAGCGCTGCCCCACCACTTGATAAGGTTCAGGCGGGTCCGGTTTATGGTTTGGCATGAGATGTCCACCCTAATACCAGGCACCTTAACATAAAACCTAGCGGTAAAAAAGGGTTTTGGGATGAGGATCAGTGATCAGTGATCAGTAATCAGTTTTCCAGTGGTCAGAGGCTACTGATTACTGGTTAATGATCACTAACCCCTGACAACTTTAGTTTGAAAGGCGGCGAGGATTCTGGTAATTTTTAAGAAAAATAACGCGCTCCCGTGTCCGCTCCATGTCCTTGGCCAACACTATAACTCTGGCTCGCCTGCCGCTGCTCCTGGTGCTGGTGGCCATCTTATTCATCCCCAGCTTTGCATTGCGCCTCCTGGGCCTGGGGCTGCTTATGGTTCTTTACCTGATGGACTGGTTCGACGGCTACGTGGCGCGGCTGCGCAATGAAGTCACGGAACTGGGGGCAGTGCTGGACATCGCCTTGGACCGGGCGGTGGAGAACATCTTGTGGATCTCCTTCATGTACCTGGGCCTGGTGCCCCTGTGGGTGGCCATCGTCTTTCTCATCCGGTCCTTTGTGGTGGACGCCATCCGGGGGGCGGTCCTGACCCGGGGTAAGTCCGGGTTTGGCATGATGCACTCCCCGGTGGGCCGTTTTTTAGTAGCCTCCCGGTTCATGCGGGCCTTTTACGGACTTGCTAAAGCCGTGGTCTTCTGTCAGCTTTATCTTACCCATGCCCTGGCCCTTCACGACCCCGGGGTGCTGATAAGGTTGCAACCTCTCAATCAGGGTCTTATATTGCTAGCAGTGGCGCTGTGCGTTATCCGGGGAGTGCCGGTGATCCTGGATGGCCGCCTTTATTTTGCTCCAGACAAGTCTCAAAATTGAGTAATACCGAGTCACAACCAAACGGCAACATTGCCGGGACGTGATTTATCACGCCCGCCTTTAGGGCGCAATAAATTGCGCCTCTACGACAATACCCGTTTTGGAGGGCTGGAAGTATTTTCTGGTTGCCATCCTCTCATAACCTCATCCATATGGGTAAAGGGAAAAAATAACCAGCCCGGCCTTTTTTTAAAGTTTAGGTGTGCTAAGGTCACCACACCCCCTGATAAATTCCGAAAACCGATTTTTTGCCACAGGGAAGATTATGGGCCGAGTGGTTGCCATCTTCGACGTGGACCAAACCCTGGTGCGGGGTTATACGGAACGCCTTTTTTTCTGCCACCTGCTGCGCCGGGGGGGGCTAGCCGTGCCCCAAGCCTGGAATTTTCTGAAACGCCTGAGCCGAAATCCCCGGAACCGCTTCCGGGACAAGTCTTACCTGGGCGGGCTGAGCGTGGAAGACACCCTGCGCCTGGCCTGTGAGTGCTACGAGAATTGCATCGCCCCCCGGTTAAGCGTTCCAGGCCTGGCCTGTGTCCGGGAGCATCAGGCCCGGGGACATGAAATCGTTCTCCTCACCGGCTCCCTGGACTTTCTCCTGCTTCCCTTAAAAGAGACTCTTGGGGCCCCGTGGCTCATCGCCACCGAGATCGGGCGGATGGACGGCCACTTCACCGGGGAAATTACCGGCTTACAACCCCGGGGGGAGAACAAGCGGCGCCTGCTGCTGGAACTGGCCGGGGTCCACGGGATGGATCTTAGACTATCTTATGCTTACGGCGACCACATTCAGGACCTGCACCTCTTTCGGGCCATCGGCAACCCTGTGGCAGTGAACCCCTCCTGGCGCTTGAAACGGCTGGCCCGCAAATACCGCTGGCCCATCCGCTATTTTTAGGGAATAGGTGTCA
>Ga0194110_10003280_pt1 | contig 20042 bp, 14 predicted proteins | sample TA2Kig1200mmetaG_FD_146192 | JGI IMG/M metagenome (GOLD analysis project Ga0194110, IMG submission 146192) | Freshwater microbial communities from Lake Tanganyika, Tanzania - TA2015032 Kigoma Deep Cast 1200m | ecosystem: Environmental > Aquatic > Freshwater > Lake | place: Tanzania: Lake...
CCTCCCCCCAGACCCCCCTCCCAACCCCCTTTATGGGGGTGATACGTTCAACCTGGTTCCCAAGTTAAACTTGGGAACCAGGTTGACCAGGTTGAACAACTTCCCCATTCAGGAGATCATGATGAAAAGCCTGTTAATTCTGCTCCTCGCGGCGCTCTTGGCCTTGGGGCCGGGGGCGACGGTGGCTTCGGCCGCCAACGTCTCCGACAAGGTCCGTGAGTCCACCGAAAAGGCGGCCAAAGACTATATGAAGCACGGCCTTATCCAGGCCGCGGAGGGACGCCACGAGTCCGCCGTCAAGTCCTTCCAGAAGGCCATCGGCCTCATGCCCAACCTGGCCGAAGCCTACAGCCTGATGGGCAGCTCCTATGCGGAAATGGGGCGGTTCAGGGAAGCCGAGGAGGCCCTGCGCAAGGCCGTGGCCCTCAAGCCCGATTACGGCGAGGGCTGGTACTACCTGGGGCTCTTCCTGAAGGAGCAGCGCCGGGAGGCGGAGGCCCAGGAGGCCTTCCGCAAGGCCAAGCAGTTCGGGCGGTGAGCCGGGCCATTCATTCCCCTTCGGCGCAGCCCGATCCCATCATAGTGTTGGGAGAGGGGGCAGGGCTTCGTAACCGCCGGTCCCCTCCCGCAATAAAATTATCAAGACAGTTGCTCATGAGCCTTTGGCTCACTCGCAAAGCATGAAAAGTTTTCCCCCCACCCCAGCCCTCTCCCCCGCCGGGGGAGAGGGTGATAAGGAACTTTTCATGGCAGCAGGACCCGGGGGCCATCCCTATCGGTGGCGGCTTAGGGCTTTTCCCCTCAGTCGGGCGGGGGAGGCGGTCCGCCGAGCTTTTCCAGCATCTCTTGCGCCTCCCGCAGGAGTTGTGCCTGGACCTGCAGATTCCTCTCCAACTCTTCCTGACGAAAATTCATTTTCTTTACCAGGTCCTGAATCATGGCCTGGAGTCTTTCCAGGCGTTGTTCCGCCAGACCGAGGCGCAGTCGGGTGTCGGCATTTTTCATGAGTGACCAGAGCCATCGCAAAGGGAAACCCCATCTGGTGTCAAAGACAAATCTTTTCAACCTGACGTTGCTGAGCCGGAAACCGGGGAGGCCCCCAGGTCCCGGTTGGTGCTGCTCCTGCTTTTCCGCTTCTTGAACCAACTCGGCCCCCTCTGCCCCGCCAGGTTTCGGGGCCGCTCCCTCCGGCCGAACGACCGATCTCCACATCCGGTAGTCGAACTCATCCTTTTCCTGAAGATATCGGGCCAGCCCCGCCAACGCGGCCGGCTGAACGTCGCCGGAGACCCCCAAGTCAATCATCTGCCGCGCCTGCGCCACCGTGTCCCGGGTAAGGTGCAGAAATTTCCTTCCGTTTCTCTGGTCCGGCTCCAAGTAAGTTCCCGTGCTCCAGTCATTCCAGGAATAAACGAACAGCAACCTTTCATCTCCGTGGTATTGCCTGGAGGTGTCCAGCAAAGCGTGCAGCAGCCATTTCTGAAAGGAATCGCCCGCAGGATCGGTCTCCAGGTGAATAACGGCGTTATTGTCGGACAACGCCGTGTCATCCCCGGGCAGCATGACGGTTTTGAACAGCTTGTATTCGGGAAACGGCCGTTCCCGGTGAAACCGGGAAAATCTTTTGTAATCCACCAGGACGCCGTCAAATTTCCGGTGGAACGGAAACGGCGGCGCAGGCATGACCTCAAAAGAATCCACCGGCGCGTTGCCGGGAAGTTCATAGGCCGCGTCAAAATCAATCTCCCGGGGATGCCTCCCCGAGAGAGCGACGCGGGCGTCGCCCCGCACCAGGTAGATCCCCTTGAGTCCCTCCATTTGCGCGCCGTGGCGCCACTGCTCCACTGCTCTTTGGAGGTCCGGGAGGCTCTCCGGTTGCTCCACCAGGAGGAGGGGCTTGCCGTTGACTTTCAGATAACGGTCATCCCGGAACAGGGGCAGAAGGGTGCGGAAAAACGTTGCCTGGTCTTCGTCGTCGGCTTGCCGGTCGCCGACGCTGGGCCCACTCCCCCGGAAGCGGCCTCCGGTCCGGTTGGGGTCGGCCCATACCAGGCAGAACGGCAAAGGAAACTTTTCCCGGAGAAAAGTCTCGAGAGGCTGGACCAAACGGGGCCGGCCCCGGCGGTAATAATAATAAAAACAGAAACCGGAAATGCCGTGCTGCTGCGCCAGCTCCACCTGCTTTTCCAAAACTGCGGCAAGCGGGCCTTCGTAACATCCCAGCTCTCCGGGCAGGCGAGGTTGGGCATGTCCGTCAAAGAGCGGCCCGGCCTCGAGCACCGCCCTCCAGGGGTCCACCCCGGGTTCCTGCCCTCCGGCTTCCGGCAGGGGGTGAAATTGCGGCAGATAGAAAGCCAGCACCCGGAGATGGGGGGCCTCGGTTTTCCCTGGGGACGATGCAGGACCGGCGGGTTCCCGTCCGGGCCTGACGCCGAAAGCGGCTGAGGCGGTTTTTGCCGTTCCCCACAACCTCCTCCCCCCGCCCTCAACCTCAGGGGAAGCCGGCGTGATCATCTCCCGGATCGTCTGCACCACCTGTTCCCGGGGAAGCTCGCGCACCGGCCCATAGCGATTTCTCAGCAAGCGGACGCGTCGGCCCGGTTTCCCATAGCCCCCGCAGAAAGGATTGTAGGTTTTGAAGTGTCCCAAGGGGCCCAGGAGAACCACCCCTTTGGTGTCGACGGCATTGGCCAGGTGGGCCGGTCCGCTGTCCACCCCCACGAACAGGGCGGCCCGCCGGATGACCTCGGCGCACTCCAGGAGGCCCGTCCGATTCACCAGGTTGACATAGCGGTCATGCATGAGGCCGGGATCGGCCGTGTCTCCGGAGCCCACCTCCACCACCGGCAGGCCGAGGTCGGTGAGGACGCGCTCAATGACATAATCCCATTTGTAGTCCGGCCAATCTTTCTCGGGATTATTGGATTGCCGGTGAATGACCACATACCCGTCCCCCAGTCCCCAGGCGTCCACCGCCTGGGCATGGCGCGGCTGGAGATAGACCCGGGGCGGCTCGCACAGCCTGGGGAGGCCCGCCCCCACCGAGAAGGCCTCCAGCAGAGAGCCGTGATCGAACCACCCGTGCACATCGACATCGGGGTTGCCGATGGTCTTGAATAAAGGGATTTTGCAGGTGGGACAGATGCGATAATTGACGTGGAGATCAACCAGGAGATCATACTTGAGATGTCTGGTGCACTTCATCCAATCCGTCAGACAATCAACCACCAGTGTTTCATCAATGAAAGGATTGGTATCAATCAGTTCCCGATAAGGCGGTGAAACGGCCCAAACAATGGTGGAGTCCTGGTATTTATCTTTTAAATAGCGCGGCACCGGCTCACAGGCCACGATGTCACCCAGATGCTCTATCAGGCCTATCAATATTTTCATCGCTAAAACTTGTCCTTATGCATAGCGTCATGAATTATTGCGAATACCATTGCCTAATAAATGGAGCCGCAGACTTCGGCCTGCGCTAAAGGGTCGCGCCTGCCGAGGGACTTTCATCTTCGGGGGCGCCCTGACATCGGACCTGCACATTTAGCCTGCGGCTCACCCGCAGGACCTGAAAAAGTCCACCTCCCCCTGGCCCCCCATTGGCGCTATACATAGCGTCATAAATAATTGGACGTGCTGACCGTCTTTTCCAACTGGTGCCGCCCAGTTTGACACCATGAGATGAAATCGGCCACGGCGGGATGCGCTGCGCTTTCCCGCCCTACGGTTTCGACGGTTTTGAATTATGTCCATCTAATTATGACGCTATGTATAACTCTTCGCGCTCCTCTCAATGAATACGTTACCGAATTTATGAAACGATGTACTTAGCCTACCTTCCTGCCACCGCGGGGAGTTCCCGGAGGGCCCGCTGCAGTTCCTCTTCGGGGAACTCCACGTCCTTTAGATCGCCTTCCAGAAAGGCGTCGTAGGCGCCCAGGTCCAGATAGCCGTGGCCCGAGAAATTGAAGACAATGCACTCCTCCCGGCCCGTCTCCCGGCAGCGCACCGCTTCGTCCACCGCCGCCTTGATGGCGTGGGCCGTCTCCGGCGCGGGGATGAGGCCCTCGGTCTGGACAAAGAGCCGGGCCGCCTCGAAGACCGGGGTCTGGGGGTAGGCCCGGGCCTCGATGACCCGGTCGTGCACCAGGAGACAGAGCAGGGGCGAATCGCCGTGGTAGCGCAGGCCGCCCGCGTGGATGCCCGGCGGCACGAAGTTGTGGCCCAGGGTGTACATCAGCATCAGGGGGGTGAGGCCGCTGGTGTCGCCGAAGTCATAGGCGTAGGCGCCCCGGGTGAGGGTGGGGCAGGCTGTGGGCTCCACCCCGATGATGCGCAGGTCCCGCCCCTGGAGCTTGTCGGGCACGAAGGGGAAGGCGAAGCCGGCAAAGTTGCTGCCGCCCCCCACGCAGCCGATGAGCACGTCCGGGGCGTCTCCGGCCAGGGCCAGTTGCCTTTTCACTTCCAGGCCGATGACGGTCTGGTGCAGGGCCACATGGTTGAGGACGCTTCCCAGGGAGTAGTTGGTGTCCGGGTGGGTGGCCGCGTCCTCCACGGCTTCGGAGATGGCCATGCCCAGGCTCCCCGAGGTGTCGGGCGTCCGGGCCAGGATGCCCCGGCCGGCGTTGGTGCGGTCCGTGGGCGACGGGAAGACCTGGGCGCCCCAGAGGTGCATGAGGGAGCGGCGGTAGGGCTTCTGGTAATAGCTCACCTTGACCATGTAAACGGTGCATTCCAGGCCCACCAGGTTGCAGGCGAAGGCCAGGGCGCTGCCCCACTGGCCGGCCCCGGTCTCGGTGGCCAGGCGGCGCATCCCCGCCGCCTTGTTGTAATAGGCCTGGGGCACCGCGGTGTTGGGCTTGTGGCTGCCCGCGGGGCTCACCGACTCGTTTTTATAATAGATGCGGGCCGGGGTCTTCAGGGCCTGCTCCAGACACCGGGCCCGGTGCAGGGGCGTGGGGCGCCAGAGGCGGTAGTGCCGCAGGACCTCGTCGGGGATGGGGATTTGGGGCTCCCGGCTCACCTCCTGCATGATTATTTCCAGGGGGAAAATGGGGGCCAGGTCCTGGGGCCCCACCGGCTGGCCCGTGGCCGGGTGCAGGTACGGCGGCAGAGGCCGGGGCAGATCGGGCTGGATGTTGTACCAGGCCTGGGGCAGTTCGCTTTCAGCAAGATTGATGCGGTAATCATCCATTTAGTGACGGCTCCTTGAGGCAGAATTGCCAGTCAGTTATATGTGGTGACAGGGAAATCTGTCAAGAGAGTGCGGGGGAAAAGGCAGGGGTGGAGGGTCGGGGGATAATAATCCCGCAGAGCTGCCAGGATTAACCAGACCCCAACATTAAGTAGATAAGCTGCATTTCTGCGGCGTCAGCAAATCTGAGGCAAGCTTCGCCAGAGCATTGGTCCCTGCGCTCAATTTCCCAGCAATAGCAGGGGTAGCCATGGACTGACTTTACCCCCCGCTGCCTTACCGGAGAAGCTCCCCTGAAAACCAGGGGATTTTTGGCTGAGGGGATTCCATAAGTCAAGGGTAAATATTACCGGATCTCCTATTCCCATTTCCCATACTTGTGTGCCGGTTAAATCCTGCACAAATGCTCCAATTGATCGGGCTTTTAATGCAAGTTCATCAAATTCAATCTCGCCGTTTCTATCTATATCGATTGTATATTTGTTTATTCTTTGTAGAGCAAGCCACCAGGCCAAATATTGTGAAAAGACCCCTCCGCCCCAATTAGCATACGAATTTAATCCTGGCCATGAAGAAGATATGAAGCCCACATGTTTGAGGTTTTGCAAGGCGTCATTCCATAATTCTCCTGACGAACATGCATCGATAATAACCCATATGTTAACTCCCAGATTATCCAACGTTCTCAGATAGTCTGCCAATTGATCTTTATATAACCAAATATCATTACCATTTTGATCCTTGCCAATAAGCAAACCATGCTTTTGAGTCTGTGGATCTATTCCTCCATGCCCGTTGAAAAAGAAGACAAAATTATCTCCAGGCTTTATTCCTATCACTGAATTAATTTTATTCTGAATATCCAAAGTAGTGATTCCGCCAGAGGAGTAGTTACCTACTTTTAAATCAAACCATGTATTTTCTAATAGTTGCCAATTAGTCATGACATTTTGGGCGGCGACCCCGCCCTGTACCGGCATTTGTCCTGCCCCGAAAGAAGGATAGTTAATACCGATGAATAAACCGTAGAATTTCGGGGGCGAAAACTTAATGGTAATTTGCCTTACGATGGCAGAGGCAAAGGCGTCCGCAGCATTTATGCCATAGGCAGAAACATTAAAGAATTGGAAGGTATTATCTCCCGTGGTCCTCAACACTTGCTTGAACTTTATTACCTTGGTGTTGCTCTTTTCTGCATGACCGGGAATAGAAGGAGGTTGCGAGGCAACTTCAATCCTGTCTTCTTCCCTAGGGTTGCCGCCATAAGGACTTACCTCAAAGACAGCCCCAGCCCTCCCCAACTCAGAGGCTGGTACATCGGCGCGCAGGTAGTAATCCACGGAAATGGTGAATTCGGCCTCCTGGGAGACCCTGCCGTCCTGGCCGGGTTGGATCGACATCTGGAGGCCAAGAGTCGCGTGCGTCCCCCCGCCCTGGCCAGTGGCGGCAACCACGTGCGACAAGGCTTGTTTGCCGTCTGAAGAGGCATTGAAGACGTAGGGCTGAGTTAACGGTGTAAAGATGGTATTCCCCACCTCCCCCTTATTGCCCGATTCCAACGTCAGGTCCTTGCCGATTACTACGGTGACGGGTTCGGCCAGGCCCGGTGAGGTTTGCCACAGGAGGAACAAAAACAGCAAGATAATGGAAAAGAGATCAACTTTTCTTATGACTTTCATGGCCTAGGTCCTCAGGCGGCATTACCGGGTCCGGGGGCAGCCTCCTTGCCTCGCCCTCCAGGGAAAATCTCTTCCCTGGGCATCACGTGGTGAGCTTTATCTTTGGCTCAGGAGAGTTGCCACCAGAATAGCACAACGTGGTTGTCAAGTAAATGATTATGTCAGCTCGTAAATGCAACGCCCCCTCCTCTTCATCAAGAATCCCCCGGAATACAATCCCAGGACCGGAGGCGGTTCCCCCTGGGGAGGAAAAGGCAGGGACGGGTTGTCGGCCCGCCCCTCCTCACTGTCTTCAGGTTCCGCAGCCCCGTTTAGGGCAGGGGGTGATGACTTAGGCGCAGGTCAATATAAGAGCAACAGCAGGAACACGGCGGTGATGCCGCGCCGCAGCGGCAGGGGCGGCGCTTTCCCGCCCTGAGTTGAGACTGTTGCAAAAGGTCTTGGCAGATGGGGCCGGGGGGGCGCGGCCCACGGCCCTCCGGTCCTCCCCCCGGAAGTCTCTTTTGCGGCTCGGTGAGGGAGCCGCAGGTTCAGAAGCGACTCTCCGGGAATCTGCCCGCGAGTGGGGTTATTTTTCCACCTTCAGTCCCAATTCCAGAAGTTGTTCGGGGTCCACCCGGGCGGGGGCCCGGGTGAGGGGGCACCCGGCCTTCTGGGTTTTGGGGAAGGCGATGACCTCGCGAATGGATCTGACGCCGGCGAGGATGGCCACCAGCCGGTCAAACCCGAAGGCCACGCCGCCGTGGGGCGGGGCGCCGTATTCCAGGGCCTCCAGCAGAAAGCCGAATTTTTCCTCGGCCTCGGCCGTGGATATGCCCAGGGTCTGGAAGACCGCTTCCTGGAGGTCCCGGCGGTGGTTGCGGATGCTGCCGCCGCCGATCTCCTGGCCGTTGAGGACCAGGTCGTAGGCCCGGGCCCGCACCCGCCTCGGGTCGGCGGCCAGAAGAGGCAGGTCCTCCTCCCGGGGGGCGGTGAAGGGATGGTGCATGGCCGCGTAACGGCCCTCGGCCGGGTCGTATTCCAGGAGGGGGAAATCGGTGACCCAGACCAGGGAGTAGGCGTCCGGAGAAATGAGGCCCTCCCGCTCCCCCAGGTGGAGGCGCACCTGGCCCAGGGCGGTGTTGGCCACCGGCGGCGCGTCGGCCACGAAGAGCAGCAGATCGCCGGGGCGGGCGGCCAGGCGGGCGTTGACGGCCTCCTTGACGCCCTCGGGGAAATATTTGGCCAGGGGCGACTGCCAGCCCTCGGGCTGCACCTTGACCCAGGCCAGCCCCCGGGCGCCGTAGACCCCGGCCAGGTCGATCAGGCCGTCCAGCTCCTTCCTGGGCAGTTTGGTGAGGCCGGGGCCGCACAGGGCCTTGACGATGCCGCCCTGGTCCACCACCTCCCGGAAGGAGCGGAAGTCGGCCTCCCGGGCCAGGTCGGTGACCTCCCGCAGCTCCAGCCCGAAGCGCAGGTCGGGACGATCCAGGCCGAAGCGGTCCAGGCTCTCCTGAAAGGTGAGGCGGGGATAGGGGCGGGGCAGCTCCACGCCCAGGATGTGGGCGAACAGGGTGGAGACCAGCCCTTCCACCACCGCAAAAATATCCTCTTCGGTGATGAAGGCCATCTCCAGATCGATCTGGGTGAATTCGGGCTGCCGGTCGGCCCGCAGGTCCTCGTCCCGGAAGCAGCGGCAGAGCTGGTAATAGCGGTCGATGCCGCTCATCATGAGGAGCTGCTTGAAGAGCTGGGGGGACTGGGGCAGCGCATAGAACAGCCCCTTGCTCACCCGGCTGGGGACCAGGTAGTCCCGCGCGCCCTCGGGAGTGCTGCGGGTGAGGATGGGGGTCTCCACTTCGATGAAACCCTGTTCGTTGAGAAAGGTGCGGGTCACCTGGGCGGCCCGGTGGCGCAGCAACAGATGCCGCATGACGCTGGGGCGGCGCAGGTCCAGGTAGCGGTAGCGGAGCCGCAGGGCCTCGGAGATGTCCACCCGGAAGTCCTCCAGCTCGAAGGGCGGGGTTTTGGACCGGTTCAGCAGGCGCAGTTCGGTGGCCAGGACCTCGATCTCGCCGGTGTCGAGCAGCGGGTTGACCATGTCCGGGGGCCGCAGGTTGACCACGCCGCGCACCGCCACGGCATACTCATCCCGCAGCAGGCCGGCTTTTTTGTGGAGTTCCGGGTTGACCTCGGGGTTGAAGACCGCCTGGGTGAGGCCGTCCCGGTCCCTGAGGTCGATGAAGATGAGGCCGCCATGGTCCCGGGCGCGCTGGACCCAGCCCATAAGCGCCACTTCCCGGCCGGCGTCCTGAGACCGGAGGACGCCGCAGGAGTGGGTGCGTCTGATGCCGTGGAGGGTGTCAAACACGGTGCTCGTCCTTTTCTCTGGCAATAAGAGCTGCGAGGGCGGCTGCCAGGCCGTCCAGGGGGAGGGTTTGCTGTTCGCCGCCGTCCATGCGGCGCACGAGGACCCGGCCCTGGGCCAGCTCCCGGTCACCCAGGATGACGGTGAAGGAAGCCCCCAGCCGATTGGCCAGGGAGAGCTGGGCCTTGAGCGACCGGTCCTGGAAGTCGAACTCCGCGGCCAGCCCCTGCCGGCGCAGCTCCCGGAGCAGGGAGAAGGCCGTCTCCCGGGCGGGGGGGCCCAGGGCGGCGAGGAAAATCCGGGGCGGGGCCGGGGAGTCCTGCTCCGGAAGTATTTCCATCAGGCGGTCCTGGCCGATGGCGAAGCCGATGCCGGGCAGATCCGGGCCGCCCAGCTCCTTGACCAGGCCGTTGTAGCGGCCGCCGCCGGCCACCGCGTCCTGGGCGCCCAGACCCCCGGCGGTCACCTCAAAGGCGGTGCGGGTGTAGTAGTCCAGGCCGCGCACCAGGCGGGGCTGCTCGGTATAGGGGACGCCGAAGCGGCTGAGCAGCTCCAGCACCCGGTCATAGTGGCGGCGGCAGTCGTCGTCCAGACAGTCCCGGAGCAGGGGGGCCTCCATGAGGAGCGCCTGACAGTTCTGGGACTTGCAATCCAGCACCCGCAAGGGGTTGGCGGCGCGGCGGCGCAGGCAGTCGTCGCACCAGCCTTCCCGGCGCGCCAGAAAGATGGTCAGCCTGGCCTTGAAATCCACCTGGCAGACCGGACAGCCCAGGGAATTGATGAGGAGCTCAAGGTCCCGAAGACCAAGATGCTTCAGGATATCCAACAGTAAGAGGATCACCTCTACGTCCAGTTCGGGGACGTCCACGCCCAGGGCCTCGCCGTTGATCTGATGAAACTGGCGGTAGCGGCCCTTTTGCGGGCGCTCATAGCGGAACATGGGGCCGATGGTGAAGAATTTCTTGACGCCCGCGCCCAGGTGGAGGCCGTTTTCCAGGTAAGCCCGCACCACCTGGGCGGTGGCTTCGGGGCGCAGCGTCAGGGAATCCCCGTGGCGGTCCGTGAAGGTGTACATCTCCTTGGCGACGATGTCGGTGTCGGCGCCGATGGAGCGGGCGAAGAGCTCGGTGCGCTCCAGCAGGGGCAGGCGGATTTCCTGATAGCCGTACCGGGCGAAGATTTCCCGGCTCACGGCCTCCACCTGCTGCCAGCGGCGGGACTCGGGCGGCAGCAGGTCTTTCATGCCCCGGACGGCGCGGATGGTGTCGGTCATGAGGCGGTCTGCCTTGCAAAAATTCCTGAATAGCCTCGCCTACGGCCCTGTAGGGTGCGCACCGCGCACCATGGCCCGGGCCTGACGGCCGGCAGGGACGCCCGCCCCTACAAAAGGTTTTTCATAATCGGGGGTGGCCCCGTTGGGGCCAGGAGCATTTCATCACAGTCGCGCCTGAGCCTGCGGTTCTCTCCGAAAGGATGAAAAGCCCTGGTGGCGCAGGCTGGAGCCTCCGCCGCTTGAGGCGCCCGGCAGGACGGCCAAGGCGGCGCTGCGGCAGGTCCGGAGTTCAAACATAAAAATTTAACTGAATTGGAGAGATAAAGTCAAGCGACCGGTGCTGTTCGCTGAGGGATTTCGCTGGAATCAGGTTTTCAAACCCTTCCCCTCGGGAAAAGGGGCTTCATGGTCGCCCCTTGCCCGTCTCCATCCCGAAGGGGTCAGGAGCGGCGCAGGGGGGAGCAGCGGGGGGTGGGTCGCCCTGTTCCCAAGCGCCTCACCCCTTGGTTTTCAGTTGCCGGGCCAGGCCCATGAGGCGGTAGACCGAGGCGCCGGCCAGGGCCGCCACGTCTTCGGTGGGCAGGTGCCCGGCGATATTTTCGTCAAAGAGAATGCTGGCCTCCGGGGGAAATTCCTGATCCCCCTGCCACAGCACGTGGGTGACGGCCACCAAAGGAAAGGCCTGGAACCGGGCCGAGGCGTCGCCCAGGTCCTCCACGGCGCCGCCCGCCATTTGCGCCACCTTCAGGTAAAAGGCCAGGTCGTCGCCGAAGGTGGACAGCAGGGGGGTCTTGGCCCGGGACACGAAGGCCGACCAGTAAAAGTTGCCTCCCGGCACCTGCCGGAAATCGATGGTGCGGCCCGTGGGCGGCTCGCCGGAGGTGTTCAGCAGGTAGTGGAGGATGAGGATCTGCTCGGTCAACGGCAGTTCGGGGCCGCCCCCCGGCGCCGTCACCGTCACCTCGGGCCAGTCCACGCGCCGCAGTTGGCCGAAGTACGGCACGATGACGCCTTCCTGACCCCCATCGTAATGATACGTGCAGGCGCTCTTGCCGGCCAGGCGCTTGGGGTTGATTTTCTGCAATTCGGCCACGGCCAGCGCCCGGGCCGCCTTGTAATCGTCGATGCGGGCCATGAGATCTCCTTGGGGGGATAGTTACCTGCAAATTTTCCCGTGAAAATCCTTTTTCTGTTAAGCGGGCTCAAAAACCGCCCCTATGGCAGGGTTTTCATCTTTGGGGGTGGCCCCCTTTGGGCCATGAGCATTTCATGTTTTACACGTGGGCATGGCCCGGGGGCCGCTGCTTCCTTCCCCACCATCTTTTTTTCCGGCTTCGAGCAGGGGCCGCCGGTTCATGGGTGACCAGCCTAAAAATTATACCCCAAGAAATTTTTCTTGACAGGGGGAAGGGAATCATTTACATGCTCAATGACAAGGTCGAGGAACTTTTCACATGCAGCGTTGGCACAGCCCCTTCTTTAGCTATTATTACTATTACTTTAGGGGCTTGAGCTGCGCCTCGCCTTTTAAAAGAACCTAAACACACCCCAGTAAATCTTTTAAAAGCCGTGGCGCAGCAGGGCGGTCACGGCTTTTTTTGTGCCCCGGCCGCCCGGAGCCGACCCGGCGAGGAGGAGCAGTGGTAGGCAAACTCATCCGCATGGAACGCATCATGAACCGGGAGACGGGGCGCACCGTTATCGTCCCCATGGACCACGGCGTCACCGTGGGTCCCATCGAAGGCCTCATCGACATGAAGACCACCGTCAATCAGGTGGCCATGGGCGGGGCCAACGCCATCGTCATCCACAAAGGCCTGGTGGAGGGCGGCCACCGCCGCCGGGGCAAGGACGTGGGGCTGATCATCCATCTGTCCGGCTCCACCAGCCTGTCGCCCTTTCCCAACGCCAAGACGCTGGTGTGCACCGTGGAGGAGGCCGTCAAGCTGGGGGCCGACGCGGTTAGCATCCACGTCAACATCGGCAACGGCAGCGAAGGCGAGATGCTGGCCGATCTGGGCTGGGTCAGCCGGGAGGCCCGGGATTGGGGCATGCCCGTGCTGGCCATGATGTACCCCCGGGGCGAGAAGATCCAGGACGAATACGACGCCAAGGTCATCAAGCATGTGGCCCGGCTGGGCGCGGAGCTGGCGGCCGACATCATCAAGGTCTCCTACACCGGCTCGGTGGAGTCCTTCCGGGAGGTGGTGACGGGCTGTCCGGTGCCGGTGGTCATCGCCGGCGGCCCCAAGATGAGCTCCGACCGGGACATCCTGGAGATGGTGAAAGGCTCCATTGAGGCGGGCGGGGCCGGCGTCTCCATCGGCCGCAACATCTTCCAGCACCGGGACCCCAGCCGCATGGTGGGCGCCATCAGCCTGCTGGTCCACGAAAACTGCGGCGTGGAGGAGGCGCTGTCCTTCCTCCAGGCGGTGTGAGGAGGCGGGGATGAAGCGCCTCTGGGTCAAGGTGGACCCCTGGGACCACAAGCTTATCACCACCGCCCTGGAGAGCGGCGCCGACGCGGTCTGGGTGCCGGAAGGCCGAGCGGCCGAGGTCAAGGCCCTGGGGCTGATCACGGTGATCGCCCCGGACGGCGACCTGGCCCCGGGCCGGGACGTCCGGGAAATCACCCTCACCGGCGGCGACCAGGAGGACGAAGTGGTGCGCCTGACTCAACAGACCCCGGTGGTGGTGCGCACCAGCGATTGGACGGTGATCCCTCTCGAGAACCTGGTGGCCCGCACCGGCAACCTCTTCGTGGAGACCGCCGACCCCGAGGAGGCCCGCACGTATCTCGGCATCCTGGAGCGGGGGGTGGACGGCCTGGTGGTCACCAGCCGGGAGCCCGGCGTCATCAAGGCCATCGCCCGCCTGGTGAAGGAGGCCTCGCCGCCGGTGGAGCTGGCCGTGGCCACGGTGAAAAAACTCCGGCCCCTGGCCATGGGCGACCGGGTCTGCGTGGACACCTGCTCCAACCTGGCCCCCGGCGAAGGCATGCTGGTGGGCAACTCCTCGGCGGGCCTCTTCCTGGTGCACGCCGAAACCCTGGAAAATCCTTACGTGGCGCCCCGGCCCTTCCGGGTCAACGCCGGCCCGGTGCACGCCTACATCCGGGTGACCGACGGCAAGACCCGCTACCTGGGGGAGCTGGCCGCGGGCGACGAAGTGCTGGTGGTGGACCATCGGGGCCGCACCCGGGCCGCGGTGGTGGGGCGGGTGAAAGTGGAGAGCCGGCCCCTCATGCTGGTCACCGCCGAGGTGGGCGGCAAGGAGATGGCCACCATCCTCCAGAACGCCGAAACCATCCGGCTGACCCGGCCGGGAGGCGAGGCGGTGTCCATCGTCGCCCTCAAACCCGGGGACGAGGTGCTGGCCGCGGTGGAGGAGGCGGGCCGCCACTTCGGCCACAAAATCCAGGAAACCATCCTGGAGAAATGACCATGACCGACAAAGAACTACTGCGGGCGGAAATCGACGCCCTGGACCAGGAGCTGCTGAGCCTCCTCAACCGGCGCCAGGCCCTGGCCCAGGCCATCGGCCGCATCAAGAACAAAGAAGGCAGCCGCACCCTGGACTTCCGGCGGGAGGAGGAGGTGCTGGCCCACCTCATGGCCCACAACCCGGGCCCCCTGAGCCATGCGGCGCTGCGCAACATCTTCCGGGAGATCATCTCCGCCGCCCGGGAAATCCAGGCCCCCCTGGGCATCGCCTTTCTGGGGCCCGAGGCCACCTTTTCCCATCTGGCCGCCCTGAAAAAATTCGGCCACGCCACCCGCTTCGGGCCCATGACCACCATTCAGGAGGTCTTCACCGCGGTGGAAAAGGGCAACTACCAGTACGGCGTGGTGCCCATCGAAAATTCCACCGAAGGCGTGGTGAACGAAACTCTGGACCTCTTTGCCGAAACGGCTTTGCTGATCTGCGGCGAGATCTTCCTGGAGATCACCCAGGACCTCATCTCCCGGTCCGGGCAGCTTTCCGACATTGAGGTGATTTACACTCATCCCCAGGCCCTGGGGCAGTGCCGCCGCTGGCTGGCCACCCATCTGCCGGAGGTGCCCACCCTGGAGGTGGCCTCCACCGGGGTGGCGGCCCAGAAGGCCGCCCGCAATCCCAACGCCGGGGCCATCGCCAGCGCCTTCGCGGCGCCCCTCTACGACCTCCGGGTGGTGCAGCGCCGCATCGAGGACTTCCCGGGCAACGTCACCCACTTTTTCGTCATCGGCCCCGACCCTCCCGGTCCCACGGGGGCGGACAAGACCTCCGTCATCTTTTCCGTGGAGGACGTGCCCGGCGCCCTGTACCACGCCTTGCGGCCCCTGGCGGAGCGGGGCCTCAACATGACCCGCATCGTCTCCCGGCCCGTGAAGACCGAGGCCTGGCGCTACCGCTTCTTCGTGGACCTGGACGGCCACCGCCAGGAGCCCCAGGTGGGCGAGGCCCTGGGCGAAATCCAGGCCATGTGCCCCTGGTTCAAACTCCTGGGGTCCTTCCCCCGGGCGCCGGGGGTGGAGCAGCTGAGTTGAGCGCCCGCCGCCTTTTGTCCGCTGCTGCCGAGGCGGGGGGGCCCCTGCCGGCGCCGCCCTCGGGAAAGCCCTTCCCCCTGCGCCTCTGCGTGCCGGTGGTGGAGCCCACCGTCAACCGGGCCCGGCGTCTCTACCTCCGGGCCGCCCGCAGGCATCTGTGGACCGAAATGCGCCTGGATTTTCTGGAAAACCCCGACCTGGCGCGCCTGTTCCGCACCCTGCCGGGTCCCGTCATCGCCACCAACCGGCCCGCCGCTGAAGGAGGGCGCTGGACCGGCCCCGAGGGGGCGCGCCGTCGCCTTTTGGAGGAGGCCCTGGACCGGGGCGCCCACTTCCTGGACCTGGAACTGGCCGCCGACCCGGCCTGGCGCCGGGAGATGCGGGCGCGCCGGGGCAAGACGCACTTCATCCTCTCCTGGCACAATTCCGACGGCACCCCCGAGGCCGAGCGCCTGGAGGATCTGCTGGCCGAAATGCTGACCGAAGAGGCCGACGTGCTGAAAATCGTCACCTGGGCCAACCTGCCCGAAGACAACCTGCGGGTGCTGGGCCTCATCCCCCGGGCCCGGGCCGCGGGCCGGGAGATCATCGCCTTCTGCATGGGGCCCGCGGGGGCCTGGTCCAGGCTGGCCGCGCCCTTCCTGGGGAGCTACCTCAGCTTCGCCCCCTTCAACCGGAAGCGACTCTCCGCCCCCGGCCAGCTTACCGTGGACGAACTGCGCCGCTGCTGGCGGACGTTGAAGTAGGGAAAGGGGACGGCAATGATTATCTAAGGGGAGAGCCGGGGGAGCGGGCGAAGGTGTCAGGTGTCAGGTGTCAGGTGTCAGGTGCCGGTTTCGGGGTGAAAGCCGGGACCAGACTCATAGGGCGGCCCGTGGCCGCCGCCGACGGCGTGCACGGCACGCCCTATGAGAAATTTCGCGCTTTCGAAATCAAAATCCTGGCGCCTGGAACCTGGAACCTGACACCTGGAACCTGCATCCGGGTAATGGTGCGAACCATGAACTAGTCACAACCATTCAGTAACAGGACCTTTTATGCCCACCATCCGCGGCACCACCAGGGTAGCACCACCAGGGTATTCGGCATTCTCGGGCGGCCAGTGGCCCATTCCCTCAGCCCCGCCATGCACAACGCCGCCTTCCGGGCGCTGGGGGTGGACGCGGTCTACGTCGCCTTTCCCGTGACGGACCTGGAGCAGGCGGTGGCTGGGCTCCGGGCCCTGAATCTGGGCGGCGTGAGCGTCACCATCCCCTTCAAGGAAGACATCCTGGACTTCATCGACGAGATGTCCAGTGATGCCGCGCTCATGGGTGCGATCAACACCGTGGTGAACCGGGACGGGCGTCTCTGGGGCGACAACACCGACTGGCTGGGCGCGGTGGCCGCCCTGGAGGAGCAGACCGCCATCGCCAAAGAGCACTTCCTCATCCTGGGGGCGGGCGGGGCCGCCCGGGCCATTGCCTACGGCGTCACCGAGCGGGGCGGGACCTTCACGGTCACCGACCTTGACCCGGCCCGGGCCCGGGGCGTGGCCCGGGATGCCGGCGGAGAAGCCGTTCCCCTGAAAGATCTGCCCCATTGCCGGGCCGGGGTGCTCATCAACGCCACCCCTGTGGGCATGGCCCCGGACGCCGACGCCATACCCCTGGATCCGAACCTCCTGGGCCGCTTCCACACGGTGATGGACATCGTTTACCGGCCGCTCCAGACCCGCCTGCTCCGGGAAGCCCGGGCCCGGGGCTGCAAGACCATCGACGGCCTGCGCATGCTCATACACCAGGCCGAAATCCAGTTTCAGTTGTTCACCGGTCTGACGGTCCCCCGAGACCTCATGGCCCAGGCCGCTTACGGGGAGTTGGCGGCGGAGTCTTTATAAGGGAAGGACGATTTTCCTGCTCTGAAAATGTTTATCGTAGTTCCGCAGGGTGCGCTCCGCGCACCATGGCCCGGGCCCGACGGCGGGCAGAGCCCGCCCTACGGCTGAGGGGGAGAGCTTTTCCTGCTTTGCGGGTGAGCCTTAGGGTCATGAGTAACTGCTCTGAAAATGTTCATCGTAGGGCGCGTCTTACGCGCCAAAGACGGTGCGTGAGACGCACCCTACATTTTCATGGTTTTGGGTGTTCCCCCGGTACCTGATTGGCTCGTTCCCAAGCTCCGGCTTGGGAACGCACTTGCACCCGAAGCTCCTGCTTCGGCCCATTCGGTCCGACCTGGTTCCCCGGTTACATCTTGAAAGACAGTGGAACCATAGGAGGGAAGGACGTTAGGATAAGCGTTCTCCCATAAAAAGGGGGCCTCAGCCCCACAATGACATCCAGGTTAAGGCCGATCTAAAGCTAAGGTGTCGATATGCAGCAAGAAATCAAACCAACCGGGCCGGTGCAGGCCATCCTCACCTTGCCGGGTTCCAAGAGTTTCACCCACCGGGCCCTGATCGCTGCGGCCCTGGCGGACGGGGACAGCCTCCTGACCCACGCCCTGCGGGCCGAGGACACGGAGCTCACCGCCCAGGCCCTCATGCAGCTGGGGGCAGGGCTTGCATGGCAGGACGCCCTGGTCGTGGTGCAAGGGGTCCGGGGACGGTGGCGCACCCCTGAGGAGCCCATCTTTCTGGGCAACTCGGGCACCTCCATGCGCTTCCTCACCGCGGTGGCGGCTCTGGCCGACGGCCCCGTCACCCTCACCGGCGCCCCCCGCCTCTGCCAGCGGCCCATGGGGGAACTGCTCGCGGCCCTGCGGGACCTGGGGGCCCGGGCGGAGTCGACGTCGCACCACGACTGTCCTCCGGTGGTGGTGGGGGGCGGCTTGCGGGGCGGCCGCACCCGCCTTTCCGGCGCCACCAGCAGTCAGTACCTCTCCGCTCTCCTGCTGGTGGGACCTCTGGCCCCCCAGGGCGTGGCGGTGGAGGTCACCGGCGAGCTGGTGAGCCGACCCTATGTGGATATCACCCTGGAGGTCATGGGGTCTTTCGGCATTTCTCATTATCGGGAGGGCTACCGCTTCTTTGAGGTTCCCGGCGGCCAGAGCTACCAGGCCCGGGAATACGTCATCGAGGCCGACGCCTCCAGCGCCTCCTATTTCTGGGCCGCCGCGGCCTTGACCGGCGGCCGGGTGACGGTCGCCAATCTCACCACGGAATCGGCCCAGGGGGACATCGACTTCCTGGCGGTGCTGGCCCGCCTGGGCTGCCAGATCAGTTCCACGGACGAGGGACTCACCGTCATGGGCGGCCCCCTGAGCGGCATTGAGGTGGACATGGCCAACATGCCGGACATGGCGCCCACCCTGGGCGTGCTGGCCGCTTTCGCCCAAGGGGAGACCCGCATCACCGGCGTGGCCCATCTGAAGCACAAGGAGTCGGACCGCCTGGCCGCGGTGGCCCGGGAGCTGGGGAAGATGGGGATTGCGGCGGCGGAGACGTCGGACGGCCTGCTCATTCAGGGCGGGCAGCCCCGGGGCGCGGCCATCGACACCTACCAGGACCACCGCATCGCCATGAGCTTCGCCGTGGCCGGCCTCAAGGCTTCGGGCACCGTCATCAACGACCCGGAGTGCGTGGCCAAGTCCTTTCCCGATTTCTGGGAATATTTTGGCCGTTTGCTTTGAAAGCTTATGGCCCCCAGAGGGCCGCCCCGAGGATGGAAAACCTGCCCTGGGGGCGGGTGTCAAACCCGCCCCCGCCGCACCCGGATTTTCCCGGCAACAGAGCCGGTGCGCCCTGTGTTCCTACATGCGGGCGACCAGTTCCCGGCCGAAGGCGGAGCAGGGGATTTCCTTGCAGCCGGGCAGGAGTCGGGCCAGGTCGTAGGTGGCCATACCCGCGGCCAGGGTCTTAGGCAGGGCCTGGTGGATGAGCCGGGCCGCCTCGCGCCAGCCCAGGTATTCCAGCAGCATGGCGCCGGAGAGGATGAGGGAGCCGGGGTTGACCCGGTCCAGGCCGGCGTACTTGGGCGCGCTGCCGTGGGTGGCTTCGAACACCGCGCAGCCGTCCCCCACGTTGGCGCCGGGGGCCATGCCCAGCCCCCCCACCTGGGCCGCCAGGGCGTCGGAAAGGTAGTCGCCGTTCAGGTTGGGGGTGGCGATCACCTGGTATTCGTCGGGCCGCAGCAGCACCTGCTGGAAGAGGTTGTCGGCCAGCCGGTCCTTCAGCATCACCTTGCCCGCGGGCGTCTTCCCCTGGTAGCGGCTGTACACCTCGGCTTCGGCCACCACCTGCTGGTCGAACTCCTCCAGGGCCACCTCGTAGCCCCAGTTCTGGAAGGCCCCCTCGGTGTACTTCATGATGTTCCCTTTGTGCATCAGGGTGACGCTGGCGATGCCCCGCTCAATGGCGTACTTCAGGGACATGCGGATAAGGCGCTTGCTGCAGCGCTCCGTCATGGGCTTGAGGCCGATGGCGGCGCCGGGCGCGAGCCCGCAGCCCAACTCGCCGTTCAGGAAATCGATGAGCCGCCGGGCTTCCGCGCTGTGGGCCGGCCACTCCAGCCCGGCGTACACGTCCTCGGTGTTTTCCCGGAAGACCGTCATGTCGATCTTTTCCGGGTTCTTCAGCGGGCTGGGCACCCCGGCGTAGTAGCGCACCGGGCGGATGCAGGCGTAGAGATCCAGCACCTGGCGCAGGGTGACGTTGAGGGAACGGAAGCCCCCGCCTACGGGGGTGGTGAGGGGGCCTTTGAGGGCCACGCGGTATTCTCGGAGTGCGTCCAGGGTGCTCACCGGCAGATAGCTTCCGGTTTCGTGAAAGGCCTTTTCGCCCGCCAGGATTTCCCGCCAGGCGATGCGTTTGGAGCCGCCGTAAGCCTTGTCCACGGCCGCATCCAGAACCGGCCGGGTGGCCCGCCAGATGTCCGGGCCGGTGCCGTCCCCCTCGATGAAGAGCACGATGGGGCAGGACGGCACGATGAGCCCGCCGGCCGGCCCCGCCTTGACCTTTTCCTCTCTCAAATCTTGCTGCTGCGCCATGGAGTCACCCCGTGCATGGATTCTGTCTCGAAAGTTTGCTGTGGGGGAGGGGGCC
>Ga0194110_10003281_pt1 | contig 20042 bp, 20 predicted proteins | sample TA2Kig1200mmetaG_FD_146192 | JGI IMG/M metagenome (GOLD analysis project Ga0194110, IMG submission 146192) | Freshwater microbial communities from Lake Tanganyika, Tanzania - TA2015032 Kigoma Deep Cast 1200m | ecosystem: Environmental > Aquatic > Freshwater > Lake | place: Tanzania: Lake...
TTTCCTGTTATTTTATTCCTCATTTCATCTCCTACCATTCAATATTCTATCTGAAAATATATATTTAATATTTATTTAAAATATTTACAGTTAAAAATTTGCAAATTGAATATTATTTAACTAGTTTTTTTTAAATTTCAAGCATAATTTTTAATAATTAATTTTAAAATGTAAAAAATACTAATATAATAAATCGTATAAATAATATTGTGTTATTATATCATAGAAAATTTACAAGATTGTGGTAAAAAAAATATTTTGTTATTAATAACAGGAAAGGAAGAATAATAATGAGTGATTTGACAGAAATTACAGGAATTTTTGCAAGAGAAATTCTGGATTCAAGGGGAAATCCAACTATAGAAGTTGAAACGGTACTGGATTGCGGAGTAATTGGAAGGGCTGCAGTACCTTCCGGAGCTTCTACCGGAGCATTTGAAGCAGTTGAGCTGAGAGATGGAGATAAGAAAAGGTATATGGGCAGGGGTGTTCAGAAAGCAGTAGAAAATGTAAACTCCTTTATCGCTCCGGAGTTGGAAGGTATGGATGCCACCTATCAGCGGGAAATAGATGGGGCTATGCTTGATCTGGATGGTACAGAAAATAAGTCTAAACTAGGGGCCAATGCAATACTGGGTGTTTCTCTGTCTGTGGCAAAAGCTACCGCTATAGCACTTGACCTGCCTCTTTACAAATACCTGGGGGGAGTAAATGCACATATTCTTCCTTCGCCAATGATGAATATTCTAAACGGCGGCAAGCATGCGGACAATAGTGTTGACCTGCAGGAATTTATGATCATGCCGCTGGGTGCATCTACTTTCAGTGATGCTTTAAGGATGGGGGTAGAAACATTTCATAGTCTAAAAGCTGTACTAAGTAAAGACGGGCTTAATACTTCAGTAGGCGATGAAGGCGGCTTTGCCCCTGACCTTAAAACTAATGAAGATGCAATAAAGTATATAATCAAAGCTATTGAAAAAGCCGGATTTAAGCCGGGGAAAGATATCTATATAGCACTTGATCCTGCAGCTACCGAGTTTTATAAGGATAGAAAATATAATCTTAAAGGTGAAGGTAAAGTCTTGACCTCAACAGAGATGGTTAATTATTATAAAAATCTTGTGGATAAGTACCCCATAATTTCAATAGAAGATGGAATGGCTGAAGAAGACTGGGATGGATGGAAGGAGCTAACCGATAAGATTGGCAGTAAAGTTCAGGTGGTAGGAGATGATCTTTTTGTCACCAATACTGCAAGGCTTAAAAAAGGAATTGAGCTTGGAGTAACAAATTCTATTTTGATTAAAGTGAATCAGATAGGAACCTTATCCGAAACCCTTGATACAATTGAGATGGCTAAAACAGCAGGGTATACAGCTGTTGTATCCCACCGGTCAGGAGAGACTGAGGATACTACCATTTCTGATATAGTAGTTGGAGTGAATGCCGGCCAGATTAAAACAGGAGCTCCATCAAGGACAGACAGGGTTTGCAAATACAATCAACTGCTGCGGATTGAAGAAGACCTTGGAAGTGAAGCAAAATATTTAGGAATGGCTGCTTTCTATAATCTAAAATAAACAAAGAAAAACTTACGCTTTAAATTCATCTTCTGAATTTATCTTCTAGAAAGATTTTTAAGGCAAGTTACATATATAGAATTCTGGAGGATAGAGTTCATAGTATTACCTGAATTAAAAGTATTACAATATATAAAATAATACTTGTAAATCAGTATTACTTGTATTATAGTATGGAATATTAATAAAATAAGCGGAGTCGATATAATGCCAAGGATTACCACAAAAGGGCAGATAACCATACCAAAAGAAATAAGAGATAAATTTAATATAAAGCCTCATGATATTGGTGAATTTATGGTAAAAGAAGGAAAAATTATTTTTACTGTAAAGAAGGGAACTATACTGGATGCCCATATTGAAAAAGTAGATAAAAAAATTGATTTTAAAAAGCTCAGAGAGCGAATGGAAAAAGATATTGCTGAAGAGATTGTAAGGAAGATGAAATGATTTTCTTAGATACTAATATTTTTTTAAGGTATTTTTTAAAAGAAAATGGATTCGTATTTGGGAAGTTAGAAAAATTATTTTCTGAAATAATTTTAGGCAATATAATTGGTGTAGCAAATGCAATGATTATTGCTGAAGTTGTTTGGGTATTAAGTAGATCTTATAAATGGAGTAAAGAAAAAATCTGCGATAATATAGAATTCATTTTAATCACACCTAATATAAGGTTTAAAGATAAAGCAATTTTAGTAAATGCTGTCAATGTTTATAGAGGAGAAAATATCGGTTTTATTGATGCATATAATTATTCATACATGCAGTATTATGGTGTTAATAAAATTTACTCCTTTGATAGAGATTTTGACAGACTAAAGGATATAAAAAGACTGAAACCTTAAAAAATAGTTATCACTAAGAATAGCCTGGTGTTATTCTTTCTTTAGTTTCTAGTCAGGTTCAAGCACCAGGTCCAGGCATCACTGTTGTAAAGAGATTATTTAAAGTCAATATCACATTTTCTATCTTTCCAACACGCTCCTACTCCGAATTTGGTCTGAAGAACAGAATTAATACAAATTAATATTATATACACCATTGAAAGAGGGTGAAGGAGTGTATCAAGGATTCTGTTTTTAAGCCTAATGGCTAATATAATTCTCATAGTTAAAACAATGAAAATTTGTATAATAGCCAGTTTTAATATCATCCCGGTCCAATCAAAAATAAAAACTCCCAGGGGAAGCAGAATAAACGGAAATAAAAATAACGCTGAAACCAATAAAATAACTATTGATATATTAAAGAGATTAAAATCAAAAGCAGCAAACATAAACTTAGAAAATCCTCTTATCAATTTACTAAAACTTCTATACATTCTACAATATATATTTTTACTTCCATCAAATATCATAAAGTTATATCCATATCTTTTTACCTGTTTTGAGATATGTATATCTTCTAAAATTTTAGTTTTTATGGATTCGTGTCCTCCGATTTTTTCATAAACCTCTCTTCTAAATAACATAAATTGACCATTTGCAGTACTAAATAAGGGGTTTTTTGATTTTTTTATAAGAAATAAAGGTAACAGAATAAGAATCCCAAAATGAACCCAGGTAACCACCATTCTCTCATGAAAAGAAACCATTATCTGTTTTGGAATTGCAGAGAGAGCACCCAAATTATTGCCAGTAAGGCATCCAATTGTGCTGGAGATTGAATTTTTAAAATGCAATGTATCTGCATCTGTAAAAACAAAATATTTTCCCTTTGCATATTTTGATAACTGGTAGCAGGCATAACTTTTTCCAATCCATCCACTTTCTAGCGGCTTGCCGGTAATAAGCTTTACTCTGTTGTCTTTTTTTGCAAAATCTTCAACAATTATCGAAGTGTCATCATTAGAATTATCATCTAATACCAATATTTCTATATTAGGATAATCCTGTTTTGAAAGAGATAGAAGACACCTTTTAATATTTTCAGCTTCATTTCTGGCAGGAACCAGTATTGATACCAGAGGAGGAGATTCTATTAAAGATTCTGGAAGTAAATAATTAGCTGTATTTTTAAATAAAATATTGTTAACAATAAAATTAAATAAGAATATTGCCAGAACTGATGTAACAAAATACTGATATAATAAAAATAGATGCATAGTAATAAAATAAAATTATAAGGAATTTAAAATACAATCCTAATGTATAAATAAAAAAATTACAAGTGATAAAAAGAATTTTTTTTACAATTTAACTTTAAATCTACCTGGAAAATCACTTTGACATTGTATTTCTAATTATATATATTTAAACTCAATGTTAATTAGCGCTGATTTGAAAAATAATTAATAAATCACTTTTCTTTGTGGAAGAAGAAAGGATTAGACAGGCTGTGTATAATCCTTAATACATTAAGAAGCTGAAATGTGTTAGGGATTTTTTATTATTTATTATTAAAAAGAAAAGGAAAAAATGGATAGATTGCAGGAAACAATAGCAAAAATAAAAAAGCCGGATTTGGGTTTAATGAAACAGGTACAGGCAAGGCTTGACAGTCTCACCAAACCCCGGGGCAGCCTGGGAAAGCTTGAAGAGCTGGCAAAACAAATTGTAAGTATTACCGCTAATCTAAGCCCCAGGATAGAAAGGAAAGCCATAATTGTAATGACAGCTGACCATGGTGTTGTTGAAGAAGGTATAAGTGCTTACCCAAGAGAGGTCACTCCTCAAATGGTTTATAATTTTCTTAATGGCGGTGCGGCAATTAATGTTCTGGCAAGACATATTGGAGCGGAGGTGTTGGTAGTTGATGTTGGAGTTGCTGCTGACTTTCAGGAGCATCAGTCGCTGATGTTAGAAAAGATTGACTATGGTACGAAAAATATGGTAAAGGGCCCTGCAATGACGGTTGAGCAGGCTGTAAAATCATTGGAAGTAGGTATTGAGGCTGCTGAGGAGATGATAAAAAAGGGTTACGATATTATAGCAACCGGGGATATGGGAATTGGAAATACTACTGCCAGCAGTGCCATAGCAGCAGTAATTTGCAGAACCGATGTAGAATATGTTACAGGCTACGGGACAGGTATTGATGACAGGTGCCTTGGAAATAAAATTAATGTTATAAAAAAGGCTATTTCGGTAAATAAACCCGACGCAGTGGATGGTATTGATGTACTATCAAAAGTTGGAGGATTTGAGATAGGGGGAATTGCCGGAATCATTTTAGGATGTGCTTCCGGAAGGACTCCGGTGGTAATTGACGGCTTTATATCCGGAGCCGGGGCACTAATTGCAGCTGCTATTTCACCTGATTCAACGAATTATATGATCGCATCACATTGTTCGGCGGAAAAGGGCCATAAGATTGTTCTTGATAAGCTTGGCCTTAAACCGTTGTTTTATTTTGATATGCGTCTGGGTGAAGGAACCGGGGCAGCAATAGGAATAAATATTGCTGAAGCCTCGGTAAAAATATTAAGTGAAATGGCTACATTTGACCAGGCAGGGGTATCGGAAAAAAAGGAGTAGTTTTATGGAAGTTGTAACTGGTGCAACAGGTTGTATAGGAAATGTTCTTGTCAGGGAATTACTCCGGAAAGACAAAGAGGTTAGAGTTTTAATACGCTCAACTTCTGATATTTCTTCACTTGAAGGTCTGGAGATAGAAAAGGCTGTTGGGGATATCCATAATACAGATTCCCTTATAAAAGCTTTCAGGGGAGCAGATACTGTATATCATCTGGCTGCCATGATTTCAATTATGCCGGGCGATCGGGCATTGATACGTAATGTTAATCTTGAGGGAACCAGAAATGTTATAGATGCTTGCTTAAAATGTGGTGTAAAGCGATTAGTGTATACCAGTAGTATACATGCATTAAAAGAGCCGCCTATGGGAACAGTTATTGATGAAAGTATGCCATTTGAGCCAAACAATAATAGGGGAGAATACGATAGATCAAAGGCTCTTGCCAGTTTAGAGGTGGTAAAAGCTGCTCAAAATGGCCTGGATTCGGTAATAGTTTGCCCTACCGGGGTTTTAGGTCCTTATGATTTCAGGATATCAGCAATGACTCAGACATTTATTGACTTTGCCAGAAGTAAGATGAAAATGACTATAAATGGAGCTTATGATTTTGTAGATGTCCGGGATGTAGCTGTGGGACATATTTTAGCAGCTGAAAAGGGAAAGACCGGTGAGAAATATATATTATCCGGGCAAAGAGTTACTATGGATGAAATGATGTCAATGCTGAATGAAATTAGTGGAATACAGCCGCCAAAGTATAAAGTTCCTATCTGGCTGGCAAAAACTGCTGGCATTTTTACCCCTGTCTATTATAAATTAGCAAATAAAACTCCACGATTTACTAGTTATTCTATAAATACCCTGCGGAGCAATTCGTATATAAGTAGTGAGAAAGCAAGCCGGGAATTGGGATATAAGACCAGGCCTGTTAAAGAATCAATTGAAGATACTTTTAAGTGGTTTAAGGAAAATAAAATATTGTAATAGGTTTTTAAGATAATAAAAATTGATTTAATTTACTTTGTCATGTTAATAAATCTTGATATAATAGATTTCTGCATATTAAGATGTTAGAACAGAAAAATAAAGAAGATTCCTTGATTTACACATTATAATGTGTTATATTTTGTGTACAAGGAGGACGTCATGGCAACAAATCTTGCAATAGATGATAAATTAATTTTACAGGCATTAAAAATTGGCCATCATAAGACAAAAAAAGAAGCAGTCACAACTGCCCTGAGGGAGTATATTACCCACAAGAAACAGGAAGAGATCACCAGTCTGTTCGGCAAGGTCGAGTTCGATGAGAAATATGATTATAAAAAAGCCAGAAAAAGATGAAAGTACTGGTAGATACCTGTGTTTGGTCACACGCACTCAGACATAAAAATCCAGATAAAAATATTATTAAAAAACTTTCAGATCTTATCAATGACGGTAGAGCTGTACTTATAGGCCCGATCAAACAAGAATTGCTTTCAGGTGTGCACCCCTCTGCTCAGTTTGAAAAATTAAAAGACATCCTCTCTTCTTTTGAAGAAATCCAACTGAAAAACATACATTTTGAAAAGGCCGCTGAATTCTGCAATGTTTGCCGCTCAAAAGGCGTACAGGGGTCAACCATAGATTTTCTCATCTGCTCTGTCGCACATTCAGAAAATATGATAATCTTTACAATAGATAAAGATTTTGAAAATTACGCAAAATATTTGCCAATAAAATTAATTGAATAAAAGTTCTAACAAACTGCTGAGCTCAGGCGTTAGGTCCTTATGATTTCAGGATATCAGCAATGACTCAGACAATATGTTGAGTGTATTAATATGGGGAGCTCCCCATATAGGACATATCAGGGGATTCACTTCATATATCTTATTTATAAGCCTTGCCCAGGATTTATTGCAGCCCTTTGTATGCTGTTTTTTAAATTCTTATGGTTAAATTTCAAGATCAAACTCTTTTGTACTTGTTCCATCTTTTGATTTGTATTAAACTATCAGGAAGGGAAAGGAGAAATCATGGCAGAGGAAAAAATAAAACCCAGGGTAATGTCTATGTCAAATACGAAAAAGGAGATGATTGATACTTATAATGCGCTACTAAAACAATTACAAGAGAAGAGTGAAGCTGAACTGAAACCAGAAAAAAAGATTGAAGAAAAAAAGAAAAGAGAGGTTGTGGAAGTGGCAGAGACCCTATCTTCAGAGGTGGTCATTAATGAGATCGGCAATCTGAAGCTGGAAATAGGAAAAAGACTAACCAGTATTTCCGATGGACTGGAGGAAGAGGTCAGTAAATTCAATCAAATTCAGAAAGCTATTGAAATAAAGGATGAGGAGCTTAAAGAATTATATGAAATAGAAAGATCAGCAGAAACACTTGCAGCATTAATAGAAGCGCAGAATAAGAAGCGCCAGGAATTTGAATTGGAAATGACTGCCCGAAAGGAAGAATTTGACCGGGAAATCATCACAACCCGTGAGGAGTGGGTAAAAGAGAAAAAAGGGTATGAAGCAGATATCAAAGAAAGGGATGCAGCAGAGGCAAAAAGACGGGAAAGGGAAAAGGAAGAATATGGCTATGCCTTTAAGCGGGAACAATGGTTGGCAAAAGATAAGTTTGAAGATGAGAAGGCAAAAACAGAAAAAGAGATTCAGTTGAAAAAAGAGTATATGGAAAAAGAGCTAACCGGGAGAGAAAAAGCAGTCGCAGAAAGGGAAGAAGAATTAGCAGAACTACAAAAGAAGGTTATCGCTTTTCCCGATGAAATCAAAGAAGCTGTCAGCAAGGCAGTTAAAGAGACAACAGAAAGAATTACGCTTGAAGCAAAAAATAAAGAGGAATTGATAAGAAAAGAATTTGACGGTGAAAGAAACGTGCTCAAAACTCGAATCGAGTCTCTTGAAAAAACTGTAAAAGAGCAGAGCGGACATATTTCCAACCTTTCAGGGCAATTGGAGAAATCCTATCAAAAGGTTCAGGATATCGCTATCAAATCCGTTGAGGGATCATCAAACCTAAAATCATTTGCAAATCTGCAGCAACTGGCTTCAGAACAAACAAGGAGGCAGTCCCAGGAGAAATAATTAAGCGTTTAGTGAGATCAGTATATGCCCAGGACAAAAGAGGAAAAGAAAAAGGCCAAGAGGAAGATTAAACAGAAAGAACGCCGAGAGAGACCGGTCAGGGCTTTTCTTCGGGAAAAGACTGAGTTTCTTTTTTATAAAGCCCTCTGGTTTAAGGATAAGGGCCAGTTGGGCAAGGCGCTCTTTTACCTGGAAAAAGTTCTGCGTTTGGATCCGAAGAATGAAGAGTGCCTTCAGGAAATGGGCCATCTTGGATATTTGATGAAAAGGTCCGACATAGAACTCAATGCGCTTTTGGGCCTTTACAGTCATGGTCTTATAAAACCTGGACAATTGCCGTTTTTATGCCAACTGCTGGAGGAGGATGGTAAATACAAACAGGCACTATGTATTATTCAAGAAACTTTAAAGAGCTTTTCAAAGATAAAGGCACGAGGAAAGAAGGCACTGAGAGAATCCCTTATTAAAAGCCGAAAACATTGCCAAGCCCAGTTGGAAACAACACAAAAGCTGGCGGCCATAAACTCGCCTATTGAAACGCGCAAGGATGAAAATAGGCAAAGAGAACCCAAAAAAATCATTGCTTATCCCGAAAACACAGATGTCTCCGGAGATCATGCAGATGAAAGCCCCCTCCCAGAAATCCCTATATACATTCAGGTGGACCCAGTGGCCTTCAAAGAATCCCTGGTAGATGGGCGCCTTACCTCTCTGGAGAACTACCAACTTACATTAGAAGGACATCGAATCCGTTTTAAAGAGACCTTTGAAAGTCTTATCTGTTTTAATAGTCTGAAAAACGTCCGATCATTCTGGTTCCAGGAAGAGACTGCCAGAAAAATCTTGAAGACCTTTCATGGCCGGGCCTTGCTGGCGGATGAGGTAGGACTTGGCAAGACTATAGAGGCCCTTATGGTACTTAAGGAATATATTCAGAGGGGTATGGTAAAAAGCGCCCTTATACTAACACCAACACCACTTGTAAGCCAATGGAAGGAAGAACTGGAGGTCAAATTCGGACTTAACTTTCCATCCACAGATGATCCCGGTTATCACACCCGGGAACAGTCCTTCTGGAAAGAAGACTTTATCCTTGCATCCATCAATCTTGCTAAGTCAAAGAAGAATTTTCCCATAGTCACCCAAAGGGAATATGACATCGTCATAGTTGATGAGGCCCACCACCTAAAGAATCGAAACACGTTAAACTGGAAACTTATCAATGCCTTGCAAAAAAGGTTTTTACTTCTCCTTACGGCGACACCTGTGGAAAACAATCTGATGGAGCTTTACAATATCATTACCCTTCTCAAACCGGGTCAGTTAAAGACAGCCTCCGCCTTTCGCGAAAAATTCATGACCCGCGGCGATCCCACTGATCCCCGAAACCGCAGCCACCTAAAAGATCTTCTTGGACAGGTTATGGTACGAAATACCAGGGCCTTTGCAAAGGTTGATATCCCTCCACGGTTTGCTCAGACCATAAAGGTGGACCCAGACTCTTTGGAAATCGAGCTGTATCAAAAAATCACTACCCTGATAAAAGATATAAATGAGACCAATGGCTCAGGTCATAAATTACTGCTAAAGAATCTCCTGGCTGAGGCGGGTTCTTCACCTCGCGCAGTGAGATTAACCCTTTCCCGAATTCTTGCAAGGCGAGAGATGCTCCCCGAACACAAAAAGAGGCTCCATGACATAAACAATCTTTGCCGCTCTATACATACTATCAGCAAAGACAGGCTGCTTTTTAAGCTTATTAGATCCTATCCAGGCAAAATGATCCTCTTTGTCAAGTACCACGGCACCCTGGATCATGTGTCTGAATTTCTGGCAAGCAAAGGGATCAGCCATTCACTATTTCATGGTAAGATGGATAACCGCAGCAAGGATGAACAAATTCAGAGCTTCAAGGAGGACAAGGACATTCTGCTCACCACAGAAATTGGCGGTGAAGGCCGCAACCTCCAATTCTGCCATCAGATGCTCAATTATGATCTCCCCTGGAACCCAATGAAGATCGAACAGCGAATCGGCCGTATACACCGTATCGGGCAGGAAAAAGAGGTGATGATTTACAACCTGTGCGCTGCAGGAAGTGTGGAGGATTATATTCTTGAGATATTGGATAAGAAAATCAACATGTTTGAGATGGTGATTGGGGAGATTGACATGATATTGGGACGGATCAAGGAGGAGAAGGACTTTTCTGAAACGGTTTATGACATCTGGGTGAATTCAAGATCTGAAGAAGAAAGAAAAACAGCATTTGGACAACTGGGAAGCAGGTTAATGAGGGCCAAAACCAGCTATCAAAAGTCCAAAGAGCTTGATAAAAAACTTTTTGGTGAAAATTATGAACTCTGAATCCAATCGAGAACTGGAAGAATTTGCCTGTAGATTCCTTGAGAATCAGGGGGCGGTACTGGAAAGGAATGAGCGAGGATTTGAAGCTCTCCTGCCTGAAAATTTGTCAGAGGTTTTCGGGACCTCTGAGCATATTAATATAAATACCGGATCAGACCCTGAATCAGAAGGGGTTTATTCTATCAATTACGGCTCCTCCCTGCTCGAAAAAATGGTAGATGCAGTCTGTGGAGATGTACCTTTGTTGGCCTGCCAGCTTCAGTTTGACTATCTAAAAAGAGAGGGTTTTGACAGTCTGATCCAGGAACAGTTCTTTTTTTCCAAATCGGTGGGCAAAACGGAGAGCCGAGCAAAAATTAACACCGCATACATCTTCCTGACCTGCCGGTTTACAGCTCAAAGCGATGAGCAGAAGCATGGCCTTTTAAGCCTTGTTTTTAATCTGGAAACAGGGGCATATATCCCCCACATGGCAGAGTTGTTCTCTGCTGCTGGAAAAAATTTTATTCCTCTTCAGAAGCCCGTCTGGAAGGATGGACAATTGGAAATGGTTATGAAATGTATTAAAGAGCAATCAAAAGGGATCTTGATGGACGAATTAAATTCTTTCCATGAAACCATGACAAGGCGCTTCAGGAGGGATGTGGCAAATCTTGAAGAATATTACCATGCCCTGGAAAAAGAAATGGAAAAAAACCTTGAAAGGCATAGTCTTTCAGAGGAGTTGGTAAAAGAAAGGCGTGAAAAAATAGGCCTTCTGCCTGATGAACTCGAAAGAAAAAGGGACGACCTGTTTAAAAAATACAGCATTAAGGTAAATGTAGAGCCCTGTGCGGTCATGCTGATCAATACGCCAGCCGTTATAGTCCTTTATAACATCTTTATTAGAAGGACTCGGAAAAATGTTTCCTTGATCTATAACCCTGTTACCAAAGCATTGGATCCTCTTGTTTGCCAGGGTTGCGGAAAGAGTATTACCAACATCTACTTTTGTAATCATCTCCATTTGCTCTGCTCCATGTGCAGCGAAAAATGTCCGCTTTGTTAGAGTTCTTGTTTTATTGGTTTTTTGTGGTATTAATAGCAGTTTAAGTGATGTGCCTAATCTAACTATTATACTTTCAACGACAAATACACCGTCTCCCACAAATTAACGTGTGCTGCAGTAATAGGAGTTATCCTTGCGAAACCGAACCTATGTAAAACAGCAAATCCATTATAGAATCAGGAAATTACCCCGGCAGATACCTTATTTATACCTTGGGGAACTAAAAGCAAATTCTCATGCATCACTGGCAGATACCTTGTTGGTACCTGGAGGATCCAAAAGCAAATTATTATGCAAAAAAGGGTCAAGCTTAAAGATTGCTTTCTCTTTTTTCTTTTTCGGGATTTTGGTTTTGAGGATGATCTCCCAAAAATTAAGTACCTTTGGAAACCACCTACCCCGCCGTGGATTGGACACTACTTCCTTAAGGTCCTCCTCTGTATAAACCGAATAGAGCCATTTAATTCTTCCGGCATCTCCATAATTTAGAACCTGGGTAATAATGATTTCTTTATCTTTTGCAAGGTCCATATTGTCAATATTGTATGACCACAAACAGGGGATAATATTTTTTGGTATTTTCTTTTTCATTTCTTTCTTCTCCAGGTTTTATCTATTTTTTCAACCTCAGCAATAAAGAACTTTTTTGCATCTTTCCAGTTAAAAGGTTCAAGAAGCTCAATATTTCTATCATTGCTTTCAATTTCGGCATCTTTAAAGTAAGTCAATGATTGAAGTGCCAGATATTCGTTGAAACCGGGGTATTTTTCCCTGGCAAAACCGAAAATCTTTCCCAGCCCTATTTTCTTGATTAAAAAATAAAGGTCTACAAAATCACGTTTTGTTCCTCTCTGGATAATCGCAATCATTTTCATCGCGGCAATATCTTCAAGGGAAGCAAGATTACAATATCGGCTTTTCAAAAGATTTCGAACCAATGGGTAAGGATAAGTAAAAAGACTGATACTAATGTCATTTAGTTCCAGAAGCAAAGTGTTTTTTTCTGTAATTGTGGATAGTAAAATTTTTCTGTTCTTCTGCCTCTGAAATTGTTCATAAATTTCTGCAGGGTGAAATTCTTTTTCAGTGTAAAAATCAAAATCCACAGAAGTTCTATGTTTAATCTGAAGAGACAGGGCAGTACCGCCTGCCAGATAAAAATTTTGCTCCTTTAAAAATACAAGCCTGTGCAGGATTTCTTTCTGGTCCACGGTCAAAACTTCCCAAAATATTTCCATTTTTTAATTATAAACCAATAGGCTTTTTAACTCAAATACCGTGATGCAGTATTCTCATAATGTTGTACCGTGGATAACAGCTACCATTTTTTGCCAAGCCAATTTTTATATCTGATAACCTGGATTATGGTAACTATGAGGTTTTGATAGCTATGTGATCCAAAAGCAAGTACGAGCAAGTTCTTATAAATTTAAAAATAATACTAACTTGAAGTAGCTAAACTTTAATTTTTTAGATAAATCCGTTGAAGTTTATAGAGCTGCAGATGTAGTGGCTCATGCTTTATATGAGATGACATTCTTTGGGTATTGCTCTAAAGTCGTAAGTAAACGAGTGGAAGAGGAAAAACATATTTTAGATGAACGTTACAAGGAAATACAAAGCGGTACTGCTCAGCTTATTCCTTTTGAAGAAGTTATGGCCGAAACCAACTATGTTGATAAACGTACACCCGAAGAAAAAGATCTTCCACTATCAAAAGATATGTATTCATCGCATAATTTATGTTATAATAATTTATATTAAAAGTATAAGAGGTAAAATATGTCGCCGACAAAAACAATAATATCTAAAGCGTTACATCTTAAGCCGGCGGAAAAATCCATTGTCATTGAAGCATTGCTTAAGAGCCTTGACATCCCCGACCCAAAAATTGAAAAAATATGGACCGCTGAAGCTGAGAAACGGCTTAAAGCATATAAGGAAGGGAAAATTAAAACGGTCTCTTTCGAGGATATATTCCATTATCAATTAGAAAATAATAAGTGTTCTTTTAAAAATAAATAGATTATATAGTTTGTGTTGTCACATCAGGGAATCCAGTTTAATTCTGGAGCGGTCCCGCCACTGTGATAGGGTGTGTGCTCTCTAATTAAGCCACTGGCAAAGTGTTGCCGGGAAGGCGGAGAGTAAAGTCCCTTAAGCCAGGAAACCTTAAAAGTTTTTTAATTATCTCTCTTCGGCAGAAAGAGGGTGGTTTTTCGTTTATTAAAAGGAAAAATTCCCGCCCGAAGAAAGGCGGGTTTTTTTATTTATAAACCATAAAAGATTAGAGGAGGAAAGAATGTCAAAAAAGATTATGCTGGCAGTGGTAGTGATTCTAATTCTATCTCTTATAGCTACCCTGGGTATCTTTTCAGGATGCAAGGGGCAAGCTGCAGAAGAATCATTGGGCAGTCCAGTAGAGGTGGTGGATGGTGAAGAAAATATAGTTAAGCTTGCTGCACATGCAAGAAAGATTATTGTCCTTGCGCAAAGTGCACTGGAGATAATTGATGGTCTGGGCGCTATGGAACTGGTGGTAGAGGTTGATAATTGGAGTGTAATGATGGCTGAACCGCTGGCGGAAGGATTTGAGGGTGCTGGGGATGTATATGGGCTGAATATAGAAAGAATAGCTGAGCTGAATCCTGATATTTTAATAACTATTACCGGTGGCCCTGAAGATGACTATCAAAAAGTAAGAGAACTCGGAATTGAAATTTACAGAGTCATCGATGTTAAAGGTATTGAAGGTGTTTATGATGAAATAGCTAACATCAGTAAAATAATTGGGCTTGAAGATAAGGGGAAGGAACTTGTGAGCGAACTTAAAAAAGGGGTTGATAAAATATATAATCAGGTCAAAGATTTGAGTGATGAACAGAAACCAAGAGTTTTTTATGAAGTATGGAATGATCCTTTAATGAGTGCAGGGGCAGATACCTTTATTGATGACTTAATCGAAAAGTCAGGCGGAATAAATATAGTAGCAGAGGATAATCTAACCGGATGGCCTGAATATAGCGTGGAGACATTAATAGAGAAAAATCCGGATATAATAATTGCTCCTATGAGTCTTGTAGCAGATCCTTCAGTAATAATGGAAGATGAGAGGTTTTCAAGCATTGATGCAGTGACTGGTGGCAAGGTTTATGTTGTCCCGGATAATCCAATTTCCCGTCCAAACCAGAACCTGATTAAAGCGCTGCAAATGTTTGCAAAAGCAATCCATCCTGAAATTTTTGGGAAATTTGAAGTAATAGAGTAAAAAATTAATTCTTAAATAATTTTTATAAAAAAAAGTAATCTTGTTATTATTGTTTATAATAATAGCAAGATTACTATTCAAGTATACTATTGGAAAAAGAGGAGTTTTTTGGCAAGAATTTATTTTCTCATTGGCGGAGCGAGAAGTGGAAAAAGCAGTTACGGAGAGGAACTGGCAAAGTCTCTTTCTGGCAGAGTAGCATATATTGCTACATCAAAGATCACCGATGAAGAAATGGAAGAAAGAATTACACGTCATAGAAAAAGAAGGCCAAAAAACTGGAAAACCTATGAAATTGCTGACAAAAATATAGACGAACAGGGTATAAAAAAAATTATAAAAAGTATCTCCAAAGAAAATATCAACACTGTAATTATTGATTGCATAACTAACTTGCTGTTTAAAATTATTTATGATTATAAATTAGATTCTATTAAAATTATAAGAAATGAGGTTGAAAGAGCAGCCAAGAAGGAAGTCATATCATTTTTTAAATCTCTACTGGAAGAATTAAGAGAAAGCAAGTTAAATGTAATAATTATTTCAAATGAAATTGGCCTTGGAGTTGTTCCTGCATTTCCCCTTGGAAGAATTTTCAGGGACTTAATGGGTATTGTAAACAAAAATATAGCAGAAGTTTCAGATGAAGTTTATTTATTTATAGCAGGACTGAAACAAAGGTTAAAATAATGAGCAAGTTTATCAATGCTTTGGGATTTTTAACTATTATAAAAATTCCAAAAAAATATACATTAAAAAAAGAACAGTTAGCTGATTCTACAGTTTATTTTCCAATAGCTGGATTAATCATTGGCATAATATTATCTTTGTTCTATTTTGTTGCAAGTTTTATATTTCCGCTATTTTTATCTGTAATTTTACTTATTGGACTGGAAGTTTTTTTATCTGGCGGAGCTCATCTTGATGGCCTGAGCGATATGTTTGATGGCACTTTTTCCGGCAGGAGTGATAAGAATAAGATTTTAGAGATTATGAAAAAAAGTGATACAGGGGTATATGGAATTTTATCCATAGTTTTTTTATTGCTTCTAAAGATTTCTATAGTCTATTATTTAGCCAGTATTAATTCAGGGCATGTTTTAATTTTTTATTTGACAATCATCTTTATGCCAGCATTCGGGAGATGGAGCATGGTTTTTTTGATTAGCAGGTATAAAAATGCTCGAGGTAGCAATAGTCTGGCTAAAATATTTACAGATAATAAAAATAAAAGAAAAAATTTTTATATCTCAAGTATATATTTATTTTTGTTATTTTTAGTTTTATATACATTTTTTGGATATCTTACTGGAAGCAGGGTAGGTGTTTTTAGTTTTTTAAATAATTTAGAAAGTGTTTATTTAATACTATTTATCTTAGCTAAAGCTCTACTGGTTACTGCTGCCTTATTTTTGCTTTTATTGTCTGTAAGCTGGTTTTTTACAAGAAGAATCGGTGGCATAACTGGAGATATTATAGGTGGAGTAAGTGAGACTACCGAACTACTGTTTTTATTTGCCTGTTATTTAGTATTTACTTTTTTTATATAAATTTTTATGGGAACCGGAAGAAAAACTATAAAGCATACAATAATACTGCTAATAATATTAATAGCGCTTATTATAGTTGCTGCTTCAATAGGAGCTGCGAAAGTAAACTTAAAGGATACCAGCTTGATTATAGCCAGTTTTATTCCAGGGGTTAATCATTTTATCAATACTGCCCGGCTGGATCCCCGGGATATTGTGATTATTTCACAGATAAGGCTGCCGAGGATATTCTTGTCCATATTTGTTGGTATAGCGCTTGCCAGCGCAGGGGTTATTTTTCAGGGGCTCTTTAGAAATCCTATGGCAGATCCCTTTGTGATCGGAGTCTCCGCAGGAGCAGCTTTTGGAGCAACTATTGGTCTGGTGTTTATTACCGGCGTCGGTCTACTGGGTATTTCCACTACCACTATTTTTGCCCTGCTCGGGGCGCTGGTCACTACATTTTTGGTCTACAGTATTTCCAGCGCCAGAGGGAAGGTTTCAGTAACTACACTGCTTCTCTCTGGCATTGCCCTTAGCGCTATGCTGAGTGCTATGACCTCGTTTATCATGATATTCAGGGGTCATGATCTGGCAAAAATAATTTTTTGGATTATGGGTGGTTTGACCGCTGCGTCATGGTATAAGTTTAATATTATAGCTCCTATGGTAGTGGTGCTTATTATAATTTCCGGATTTTATATGAGGGATTTAAATATCATATCCCTGGGAGATGAAAGAGCAGCTCAGTTAGGGGTTCAAACAGACAGAGTTAAAAAAATACTGTTGATAATGGCTTCACTTATAGCTGCCTTAGCTGTTTCTATTAGTGGAATTATAGGATTTGTAGGCCTTATCACACCGCATATTTTAAGGTTGATTGTAGGGCCCGACCATAAAATTTTATATCCAACTTCTGCTGTAGCAGGGGGAATAGTTCTGCTTATGTCTGATACTTTAGCCAGAACTATTCTTATGCCCAGGGAAATTCCGGTAGGGATTATAACTTCGATTGTCGGGGTTCCGTTTTTCCTGTATCTTTTGGTAAAGTCAAAAAAACAGGTTTTTTAAACTGGTTAATTTAGGCGAGATGAGTAGAAAGAGAAAAGTGCTTTCGGTTAAAAATTTAGATTTTTCTTATAATCAGAATAAGGTTCTGGATAATATAAGTTTTAGTGTGGAAGAGGGGAGTTTTATCTCAATCCTCGGTCCAAATGGATCAGGTAAAAGCACTCTGGTAAATCTTATAAGCAAGGTTCTAAGAGGATATGAAGGTAAAATTGAAGTCGGTGGAAGGGATATAAAGGAGTTAAATCCAAAAGATATTGCAAAAATGGTGGCTGTAGTGCCCCAGTATACCAATCCTGGCTTTAGCTTTACTGTAGCTGAAATGGTTATGATGGGAAGGCACCCATACATTTCAAGATTTGGAATGGAAGGAAAAGAGGATTTTGATGCAGTTAGCGGAGCCATGGAAAAGACTAAAATATTACCATTTGCAAATAGAAAGTTTACGGAACTGTCAGGCGGTGAGAAGCAGCGGGTAATTATGACTCAAGCTCTAGCCCAGGATAGCTCTATACTGCTTCTGGATGAGCCCACTTCTCATCTTGATATAAATTTCCAGATTGAATTTATGAATTTGTTTCTAAGTTTAAATAAAAAAGAAAATAAAACCATAATTGGAATTTTTCATGATGTGAATCTTGCCATACAAAACAGCAAAAAAATAATGCTTCTAAAAGAAGGCAGGATTTTTAATTTCGGCAGTGGAGAAGATATAATAAACAGGGAAAGTATAAAAAGTGTATTTGGAAGTGATGTATTTATAGGCAGAAATCCTGTAACTAAAAAACTTTACGTTAGTCCGGTTTTTAATCCGGGTGATGATCAGGGTATTTCCAGTCAGAAAGCAAACAAATATTTAAGAGTTCATATAATTGGTGGTGGCGGAGCTGCATCACCGGTAATGAATTTACTCCACAGCAGCGGTTATACGGTATCCTGCGGAGTCATAAATACTCTGGATACAGATATTGATACTGCCCAGATGCTGGGAATCCCTTATGTAGCTGAGGCACCTTTTTCACCTATTAGTTTTATTTCACAGAATAAGAACATTGAATTTATTAAATCAAGCGATGTGGTAATCCTCCCTGCAGTGGAGTTCGGCTCCGGCAATTTCTCAAATCTGGTATCTGTAAAAGAAGCAATCAGTTCAGGGGAAAAAGTGATAGTAATAGATGAAAAAAACATAAGGGAAAGAGATCATACCGGTGGAAAAGCAGAAAAGCTTTACAGGAGAATAATAGAAGACGGTGCAATTGTAGTTAAGTCGATAAATCAGGTACTCAGATGTTTGTAATTACAATATGATAAAGGGTAAATCAAAATCCATAATGATACAGGGCACTGGCTCACATGTTGGCAAGAGTGTCGTAACTGCTGCAATATGCAGAATTTTGAAACAGGATGGATACAGCGTATGTCCATTTAAATCACAAAACATGGCCCTGAATTCATATGTCACTGCCGCAGGTGGGGAGATGGGCAGAGCCCAGGTAGTCCAGGCTGAAGCATGTGGACTGGAACCTGAAGTTTATATGAATCCAATACTTATTAAACCCATAGCTGACTCAAGGGCGCAGATAATATTTATGGGAGAAGTGGTAAAAAATATGAGCGCTGTTGAATATAACAAAAAGAAGGTTTTTTATTTAAATAAAATTAAAGAAATCATCAGTGGTCTAAAAAAAAGATTTGATTTTGTAGTGATAGAAGGAGCCGGCAGCCCGGCAGAAATAAACTTGCTGAAAAATGATATTGTAAATATGAGAACAGCAGAGATTGCCGCATCCCCTGTAATATTGGTGGGAGATGTTGATAGGGGTGGCGTATTTGCAAGTTTTTACGGCACTGTAAAGCTTCTTCCAAAAAGTTATAGAAAATACATAAAAGGTTTACTGGTAAATAAGTTTAGAGGAGATATAAGCCTTCTTGAACCCGGTAATGATTACATATCCCGAAAATTAAAAATTCCGGTGATAGGTACTATTCCATATTTTAGGGATATTTATATTGAAGAAGAGGATTCTGTAAATCTGGAGCGGGAAAGAAATAAAAAATTGATTTTAAGTAGTACCGGGGAAAATAATAAAAGCGGAAAAATAATAATTGGTGTAGTCTATCTTCCCCATATTTCTAATTTTACTGATTTTAATGCTTTTGAACTAGAAAAAGATGTAAGCCTGATTTATATCAGAGATGATAAGGAGTTAAAAGATTTAAGGCCTCATATGATTATTATTCCCGGGAGCAAAAGCACTATAAGCGATCTTCTGTATTTAAGAAGATCTGGATTAGAGGAAGAAATTAAAAAGCAATACAAAAGGGGCACGGTGGTATTTGGCATATGCGGAGGTTTCCAGATTTTAGGGAAAAAGATTACAGATAAATTTAAAAGTGAATCGCCGGATGCCGGGAACATTAATGGCATTGGCCTTATGGATATAAATACAGAATTTTTACAAAATAAAAGTACCTATCAGGTAGAATTTGAAGTCAACGGAGATGTTTTCAATTGTAATTCGTATTTAAAAGAGATGAGTGGGAGATTTATAAACAGCAAGATGGAAGCTATGAAGGGATATGAGATCCATATGGGTATATCCAAACCGG
>Ga0194110_10003286_pt1 | contig 20031 bp, 16 predicted proteins | sample TA2Kig1200mmetaG_FD_146192 | JGI IMG/M metagenome (GOLD analysis project Ga0194110, IMG submission 146192) | Freshwater microbial communities from Lake Tanganyika, Tanzania - TA2015032 Kigoma Deep Cast 1200m | ecosystem: Environmental > Aquatic > Freshwater > Lake | place: Tanzania: Lake...
AGGCGACGATCTCCTTTTCCTTTTTTGACATCAGCCTGTTCTTCTTCTCCAATCCTGCGATGACACGGTCGATCGCCTCTTCAATATCCGCCATTTCCACCGAGTCTTTATTTTTTCGGGCGGCGAGCAGGGCCGCCTCGTTGACGATATTGGCGAGATCTGCACCCACGAAGCCAGGAGTCCTGGAGGCGATTACCTTCAGGTCGGTGTCCGGTGAGAGTTTGACCTGTCGTGTGTGGATCTTCAGTATCTCCTCGCGACCGAGAATATCGGGTCGATCGACCACGACATGCCGGTCAAACCTTCCTGGTCTGAGGAGAGCGGGGTCGAGGATCTCAGGCCGGTTGGTGGCGGCCATGATGATGACCCCTGTGTTGGATTCGAAACCATCCATCTCTGCAAGGAGCTGATTGAGGGTCTGCTCCTGTTCATCGTGTCTGCCCACGGGGTTCACCCCCCGCGCCTTTCCCAGCGCATCCAGTTCATCAATGAAGATGATACAGGGCGCATTGGTTTGGGCCTGGGCAAAGAGATCCCTGACTCTGGCCGCTCCCACTCCGACAAACATCTCCACGAAATTGGAGCCGCTGATGGAGAAGAAGGGAACATTGGCCTCTCCAGCCACTGCTTTGGCCAGGAGGGTCTTCCCCGTTCCGGGCACCCCAACGAGAAGCACTCCCTTGGGAATCTTACCCCCGAGGCGTTGAAACTTTCCGGGAGTCTTTAAAAATTCAACGACCTCTTTTAACTCCTCCTTCGCCTCATCGATGCCGGCCACATCGACAAAGGTGACCTTCTTATCCTTCTCTGCGAAGATTTTCGCCCGGCTCTTTCCGAAAGACATCACGCTCGTCTCCGGGCCGATCCGCGAGAAGAGAAATCTCCAGATGAGGATGAAGAAGATGAGGGGAATGATCCAGGAGAGGATGTTGGTCACCCACTTGCTGTCGATCTTTCCGGTATACTTCACCTTATTGGATTCCAGCTCTTTCACCAGATCGGGATCCTCGACCCGGACGGTCTGAAATTTCCGGGGCCCCTTTTCCGTCGTCCACTCGCCGGAGATCGTTTCGAGTGTGATCGTTAATTCTTTGATCCTCCCCGTTCTGAGCGAATCCTTAAATTCGCTATAAGAGATTACATCCTCTGTGCCCTTCGTGACGAAATAGTTCTGAACGAGAAGGATGATGAGAAAGGCGATGACAAAATACCAGATCGTAAAGTTGGTCTTTTTGAATAGAGATTTTTTCCCTCCCCGGTCCGGAGGCTCTTTTAGTTTAAGAAGTTCTCTGATATTGGGAGGAGATTTCTGGGCTTTTTTCATTTAGAGTTCACCGAATACCCTTCGGAAGATATCGTCCACATGCCGGAGATGGCCCCGGACATCGAGCGTATGATCCAGTTCCTCCGGAGAGAGAAGGTGTTTGATCGTTTCATCCTGGGTGAGAAGCGTTTTAAAATCGGCCCCCTTCTCCCAGACCTGCATGGCATTGCGCTGGACGACCCCATAGGCCTCTTCTCTGGAAAGGCCTTTTTTGGTAAGAAGGAGAAGGATCGCCTCCGAATGGATGAGCCCCCCCATTTTTTCAAGATTGGTTTTCATATTCTCCGGATAGACGATGAGATTCTCGATGAGGGAGGTGAAGCGGGTGAGCATATAATCCATCAAAATCGTGGCGTCGGGACCGATCACCCGTTCGACCGAGGAATGGCTGATATCCCGCTCGTGCCAGAGGGGAATGTTTTCCAGGGCCGCAAGGCTATACGACCGGATCAACCGCGCCAGTCCGGAGAGATTCTCCGCTGAGATGGGGTTGCGTTTGTGCGGCATGGCAGAAGATCCCTTCTGCCCTTTTGAAAAGAATTCTTCGGCCTCGAGGACTTCCGTCCGTTGGAGGTGCCTCAGCTCCACGGAAAATTTTTCAATCGAGGAGGCGATGATAGCCAGGGTGGTGAAGAATTCCGCATGGTGGTCCCTCTGGACGATCTGCGTGGAGATTGAAGCCGGCTTCAACCCCAATCGTTTGCAAACAGTCTCCTCGACCGAAGGCGGGACATGGGCAAAGGTTCCGACAGCCCCTGAAATCTTACCGACGCTGATCGCCTCCCTGGCTCTCTCCATCCGGAGGAGGTTTCGCTTCATCTCGTCGTACCAGAGCGCCATCTTGAGGCCGAAGGTGATGGGTTCGGCATGGATACCATGGGAACGGCCGATCATCAGGGTGTCCTTATATTTGAAGGCTTTCTCTTTTAAGACGCCAAGAAGCCGCTGGATGTCCTGGAGGATAAGGTCAGAGGCTTCTTTAAGCAACAGGGCGAGAGAGGTGTCGAGAATATCAGAAGAGGTGAGACCGTAGTGGAGATATCGGGAGAGAGGGCCAATCGATTCTCCCACACTGGTGAGAAAGGCGATGACATCGTGCTTCGTCACCTTTTCGAGATCGTTCACCCGATTGACATTAAACGTGGCCTTCTCCTTGATCTCCTTAACGGCCCCGGTAGGGATCTCTCCCAGTTCGGAGAGAGCTTCACAGACGACAAGTTCTATCTCAAGCCAGGTCTCGAACTTTCTCTGTTCGGTCCAAATCCTTGCCATCTCCGCCCGGGTATATCTCGGTATCATTCCCAACTCCTTCCGTTAATAATATAATCCCATTTTACTGGTTGGAGCAATAAAGTCAACCCTTCGATAAACTCAGGGTAAATTCCTTGTTGAGCGTAGAAAGTCGAAACAGCAGCCTCACCTTTGACAGGCAATCTGAGCCTGTCGAAGGGTTGACTTTACCAGGACTCAAATGCATACTAATTCTGTGATTATCATCAAATCTCCCCGCGAGATTGAACAGCTAAAGAAATCAAACACGATTGTGGCGGAAGTCTTCCGGGAACTGAAGAAAATGGTTGTGCCGGGGATGACGACCCAGGAACTTGATCGGATGGCAGAGAAAATCATTTTTTCAAAGAGTGCGATTCCGGCTTTCAAGGGTTACCGGAACTACCCTGCCACCCTCTGCGTCTCGATCAATGAGGAGGTGGTTCATGGCATCCCCGGGCCAAGGAAATTAAGGGAAGGAGATATCGTCAGCATTGATGTGGGCGTCAATCTCAATGGTTATTTCGGAGATGCGGCGATCACCCTTCCGGTCGGCGAGGTGGACAAAGCGGCAAAGAGACTTCTGGGGGTAACCGAGAAGGCGCTCCAAATCGGGATTGAAACGGCAAGGGCGGGCAATCGCCTCCATGACATCTCCCACGCCATCCAGAAATGGGTGGAGGCAAAAGGGTTTTCAGTGGTAAGGGAATTCGTGGGGCACGGCATCGGCAAAAACCTTCACGAAGAACCGCAGGTCCCGAATTTCGGATCTCCCGGCCAGGGCCCAAGGCTGGAGAAGGGAATGGTCTTTGCCCTGGAACCGATGGTCAATGAGGGATCCTATGAGGTAAAAATTCTCTCCGATGGCTGGACCGTAGTCACTGCCGATGGGAAGCGTTCCGCCCATTTTGAACATACGATTGCAATCACGGACGGAAAAGCCGAGATTTTGAGCATTTTTTAACGAAATGGTGTGTAGTGTCTCTAATACTTCTTTACATACCCCGTTCGCCCTGAGCTTGTCGAAGGGATAACGGCGGAGCACGACATAGGCCCTTAGAAGCGGAAAATAAGGAGGCAGAGGAAGCGATGTATCGTGTAGCCAAGGACATGGTCGATCTGGTTGGATACACTCCTTTAGTGAAGATCAACCATATCGTTCCCAACAAAAAGGTGAAGGTCTATGCAAAGCTGGAACGGTATAACCCGGCGGGTTCTGTTAAAGACCGGATTGCTAAGTATATGATCGAATATGGAGAGAGGGAAGGTCTCCTTACAAAAGATAAGATCGTCATCGAACCTACCAGCGGGAATACGGGTATTGCCCTGGCAATGGTCTGCGCTGTGAAGAGATATCGATTGGAACTGGTGATGCCGGAGACCATGAGCATCGAAAGACGAAAGATCATCACTGCTTTTGGAGCGAAGATCATCTTAAGTCCGGGCCCGAAGGGGATGGATGGGGCAATCGATCTGGCCGAAGAGATGGCCAAGGATCAAAAATATTATATGCCCCATCAGTTCGAGAATAAGTATAATGTTCTGGCCCATTATGAGACAACGGGCGAAGAGATCTGGAAGGCGACCAAAGGGAAAATCAAGGTGTTTGTCGCAGGGCTGGGGACAACCGGAACCCTGATGGGTGTTTCCAAGAGACTGAAGGAGTATAATCCGGAGATCAAGATCGTGGGGGTGGAGCCGTATCCCAATTCGAGCATCCAGGGTTTGAAGAACCTCAGCTCACAGTATGTCCCCGAGATCTATGATCCAGGCCGGCTGGACGAGAAGGTCAATGTGAAGGATGAGGATGCCTTCGAGATGGCAAGGGTCCTCACCATCCGCGAGGGAATCTTCTGCGGGATCAGTTCCGGTGCGGCGATGTGGGGGGCGTTGCAGAAGGCAATAGAGATGGATCGTGGCTTGATCGTTACCGTCTTTCCGGATGGCGGAGAGAAGTATGTGAGCACACCTCTCTACGAACCCAGCAAATGCTTCGAATGTTTACAGAAACATCGAATCCCCACCTGCATGACCGAGGAATATATCACGACCCTGGAATGTTTGGTGAAAAACGGGAGCTAATTGGACAAAAAATGCATAGCGCATGGCGCAAACGCCATAGCGTTTAATAAACCCATTTACAATTTATATTTAAATTTCCTCAGCAAATCCTTTCTCCAGGCCACTCCGTCTTCCTTTTCCATTCCCTTTGGAGAGGAGCCGTCAATCACACCCAGGACGCCTTTGCCCTGTTCGCTCTGGGCCAGGATGACCTCTACGGGATTGGCTGTGGCGCAGAAGATAGTGCAGACCTCCTGGCACATCTTCACTGCGTTGAGGATGTTAATGGGGAAGGCGTCTTTCAGAAGAATGATGAAACTATGGCCGGCGCCAATTCTGAAAGCATTATTCATGGCGGCCTCTTTGAGAGTTTCGTCATTTCCCTCACCCCGGACAAGGCAGTGCCCAGATGCCTCACAGAACCCTATCCCGAATTTAATGCCGGGAACAGCTCCGATGAGGATCTCAAAGAGATCCTCCACCGTTTTGACAAAGTGAGTCTGCCCGAAGATGACATTACAGCCTTCTGGAATCTCTATACGCTCCGTCTTGAGTTCCATCTCTTTCCTCCTTGGTGTTATCGTCCGTTTATTGAGAATATATATAAGGTGTCATTCTGAACTTGGTTCAGAATCTCGGAAAATGAGACCCTGAAACGAGTTCAGGGTGACAATTAAAACTCGAAATCTTTAAACACCTCATCCATTAAAGATGGGATGAATCATTTGATTGCAACAAAGCGCCCCCCTGTCATTTTAACAAGGTCCGAAGGGGTGAGCTTAAAAACTGCATTGGGCGTGCCGGCCGCGGCCCAAATTTCATCGTATTTTAGAAGATCCTCATCGATAAAGATTTCGATCTTCTCAAGGTGACCCACCGGGGGAACACCACCGATGACAAACCCGGTCCTCTGGCGCACAAAATTGGCATCGGCTTTACCAATGGGCTCGGAGATCAATGCTTCGATCTTATTTTCATTGACCCGATTTGGACCACTGGCAATGACCAAAATGGGCTTGTCCGACTCTTTAGATCGAAAGACAATCGATTTGGCAATCTGTTCCTCCCGGCATCCCACGGCCTGGGCCGCATCCGCAGAGGTGCGGGTGGTGGATTGCAGCTCCATCACCTCGTTGATAAAGCCAAGCGCTTTTAAAGCATCCTGTACCCTCTGTACACTTGGACTTAATGGGTTAGACATATTGACACCACCACCGGAAAAGGTTCAGGGCTTGGGTCGCTTCCAGAAAGGGCCGGTCTTTCCAAGCTCCGCAAGCGTTGAGACCATTTCCCGCACATACTCTCGACTATGTGAGACCCAATCAGGGTCCAGGCGTCTGCGGAAGTAGCTACCCGAAAAGAGTTTTGCCAAATCCGGAAGCGAAAGGATACCCTCGACAGTGGCTGGATCGAACCGGGCCCAATTCCGAATGTGCTCTTCCGACCGGAAGAGGTTCATCGTGCTTCAGGCATAGGGAGCGTTTTCAAACCATTTCCAAAAGGGCACAGCCACATACCCCATCAGACCTTCAGGCTCGGCTCGAAGGAGTTTCCCGTCCCGGATTTCCACACGAATCGGAAGCCCACAATCGAGACAGGGAGCATCGATCTGGACTAGTTTCTCTGGGAAAAGCCAGCAGACCGCTAGTGATTCGAACGCTCACTGGCCAAACCATTTCTGCTGCCCCTCGATGGTGATCCGATATTGAGTTGGAAGATTGTTGAATGGGGCAAAAGAGGTGATGTAGTCCGTATTTGGAAATAGCCATCCGGGAATCCCTGCTGCCATAAGGTCGTGAAGAGCTTTTCGGCCTTCTTCCACAGGAATTTCCAACCCGGAAGCGATCTCCGTATAATGCGGCGCCTGCCCAGATTCCACCATTCTTTTCATAATAAAATGAAATGTCCGATCTAAATCAGTTGGATTGGTCATCATGCTCGCCTCCTGTAAAAAAGCGTTATCAATTCTTCCTCAATTTATTACTATTTAATTTTAAACATATCGTTCTTTTTATGAATTGTCAATTTATCCTCTTGCTGACTAACAGGGCAAGTGACCTTCAGTGAATCATCGAACAACCTCTTAATTTTCGTTGACTTTTTAATGAAGTTTGAGGATGATGTAACTTATCAAACTTTGAAGTTGGAAAAGAAAGGAGGAAAGCGGGATGGCGGATATAGAAGTAAAGATCAGACCCATGGAGCCGGAGGATATCAATGGTATCCTGGATGTGGATCGGAAAATCAGTGGCATGGATCGAGCCGTTACTTACCAGGACCTGGTCCGGAAGGGATTGGGAGGCGAGGTCGATGTAAGCTTTGTGGCTGAGGTCGACAATCAATTGGTCGGGTTTATCCTGGCCTACCTCACCTATGTCCGTGAGGAGCTTTCCGAGGCATGTGTCATCCAGATCTTCGGGGTTGACCCGGCATACCAGAAACGGGGGACCGCCTCCAAGCTCATTCAGGCGCTCATGGAGAAGTGTCGCGCCAAAAAGATAAAACTGATTCGCGTGATGCTCGCTGAGCGGGATGGCGATTTACAGGGCTTCTTCAAACGCCTCGGATTCGAGCATGGCCGATATATAGAGTACTCAAAGAGTTTATAGAAGATTTTTCCCTGAGAAGGTAGAAAAGATTCTAAATTCAATCATCGCCTTTCAGAAAAGTCTTAATCTCAACCTTCTCGCCGTCCGTCACGACCGTGATGGCTCCGTGCTTATCCGTTCTGAAGATTTTTGAACCCAATCTTTTATACTTCTCTATGACCTCCGGGTGGGGAAGCCGGCCCATGGTTCGTTCTCCCACGCTTATGATCGCAAGGTCAGGTTTCACCTTTTCAAGAAAGAGGAAACTGCTTGATGAGGAGCTTCCGTGATGGGGGACTTTCAGAAGATGGGCCCCGAGCGGATATCCTTTTCTCACCATCCGTTCCTCCGCTTCCCTTTCCATATCTCCTGTCAGAAGTAGAATGATATCCTTAAACCTCAGCCTCATCACCAAGGACTGGTTATTGAGCCAGGCGGGGTTTTGGTGACGAACAGGGCCAGCGCTTCCAGCCGGTGGATTGAGGAAGGAGATCTCAACCCCATTGATCATTTCTGGATCGGAATTCTCGTCGAATGACATGCGGTCTATTTTTTTTCGATTAAGCGTCTTTTCCAAATCGAGATAGAATTCCGAATCTCCGCGATGCCCGTTGTCCCAGAACCGGCCGATTTTAAACCGGGAGGCGATGAAGTTTAACCCTTTCAGATGATCCGGGTCAGGATGAGTCAGGACAAGAGTGTCAATTCTTCGAATCTTCTTCTTCCAGAGAAAAGGGGCGATCACGTTTTTCCCAATATCGAAACGTTCGTCATGAAGGCCTCCTCCATCTATCAACATCCTCTCCCCCTTTGGGAATTCGACCAGAATGGAATCTCCATGGCCCACATCGATGAAAGTGATGTGAAGGTCTTTACGGAAGTCGTCCTTGAAGTTCCAGTAGGCCATATCAGCGGCGAGAAGGACACAGATTCCGACGAAAAGATATTTGACCCATTCGGCGGCGTCGAGCCCCGTTTTTGAAGGCAGGGTAAAGAAGCGCCGCTCAGGGTCAACCCTGAGCCCCTCGGCCTGAGCTCGGGTCGAAGACAAACCTCGGCCTTCAGGCCGGAAAGTCGAAGGGTTGATCTTTTTCCCTTTCCGGAGGTGCACTCCCAAGAAGAGAAGAAGATAGAAGAGAATCATTTCAAGGGCTGTGGGAGTGGGGAGATAGATGGACGCGAAAGGGATGGAAGCGAAGAAGGCCACGACTTTGAAAAGGATGGTTGCAAGAAATTGGTCGACCGTGATTAGAAGGCTGGCAAAGGGATGGGAGAAGAAGGAGAAGATGGAGGCGATCAGGCTGATGGGAACGATGAGAAAACCCACCCATGGGATGATCAAGAGGTTGCCAAGGAATCCGATCAGAGAGACCCGGTTGAAATGGAGCGCAACAAAGGGTGCGGTTCCCAGGATGGCAACAACAGTGACAATAAAAGAAAGCATCATGTATTTCCCTATTTTCTGTCTCCATGAGATTTCCGGGGGGATGTAAAGCTCTTCACGTTTCAGATCCCGGTAGATGCGCGGCACCAGATAAAGAATCGAAAGAACGGCCAAAAAGGAGAGCTGGAAGGAGACATCGAAAAGGGAAGGGGGTGAAAAGAGGAGGATGAGAAAGGCCGCCAGGGCGAGGGTATGGAGGAGGTGTCTCTCCCGGTCGAAGACGATGGAGAAAAAGAAAGTGATGACCATGATCGTTGCCCGTATCACGGAGATCCCCCCGCCGGCGATGAAGGTATAAAGAAGGAGGCAGGGAATGGTCAGGCCGGCCGCCCATTTTTTGATGGAGAGAGAAAGAAGAAGATATTCGGAGCGCTTCATGACCCAGAGGAACAAAGAGAAAGAGAGGAGGGCCACAATCCCGAGATGATCTCCTGAGATGGCCAGAAGGTGGGCGATCCCTGTGGTAATAAAAGACTCTCTCACTTCTTCGGGGATGTTTCCCTGTTCTCCGAGAACCAGGGCCTGAAAAATGGAAGAAGAGGGCAGGGTCGCTTCTTTTTCTAAAAAAACACGGATGTGATCCCTCCATGATTCGATTTTCAGGAGGATGGGGTTTTTAAACCCTTCGCCCACTTTGACCCACATCTTATCATCGGACAAGAATCCGATGATATGAATCCTTTCAAGGGCGAGGTGGCGTTCGTAGGAGAAAACGCCCGGATTATGAAATCCGTGGGGCTGGCGAAGCCTGCAGAGAAGCCGGAGCCGGTCTCCTAAACGGAGAGAGGGTGTTTTCTCTTTCATAAAAAGGAGGAGATGGCCTTCCACGGAGACGTGGCGGTTTCCGGAGATGATCTTGTGAGATTTGATCAAAAGTTGGGTTCCGGCCCGGGTTCGTTGCGGGGAGCGATCGATCGTTCCCTCCAGCAGGATTCGTTCAGAACCGATGAAACGGGAAATATGAGAGGGAGGATGTTTCGGGTGGAAATAGCTTTGCATTGAAAAGAGTCCGAGAAAGAGGAAGAAAGAGAGGGCGATCCAGGAAGCCCATCGGATTCTTTTCAGAAGGATCAGGAGGATCCACAAGCCAAGGAGGATGAAGAGGAAAAGCGGTCCCTGAGAAGACAGGGGAAGGTTGAATTGGCCGCCAAAGATCCCGAGCGCATAAGCGATCAGGATGGGGATAAGAGGCAGGCGAAGTATTCCATTCATCTCCGCCCCAATGGGATCAATGGTTTAAAAAGGGTTGTGTCATTACCAGGACGATCCACCATAATGAAATCAAAGAGCTTTGTCAAGCAGAAAATGGAAGAGTTGACTGAAAAATGGAAGCACCTTAAAGCAGTGCATCCCGGAGAGGTAAATATCGTTCTATACTGTGTGCTTGACAGCACCCATTACCGGCCAGTCAGGCGTTACGGCCTTGCTTTTGAGCTTTGCCTGCCCGTCGGAGCTACAGCATGGGCAGGAGCATTCATCTTTTTCGCTATGCGCTCAGCGCCATGCGCTCTACTTCATGCTGTTCTTAGTTTTCAATTCCGCACTCCGCATTAAGATGGGCCGACTTTTTTAGGGATGACAGCATCTTTTTGGAATATCAATAAGTCAAGCCTGACCCCATAGCTCTGGCATTAACTTCGCGGGTTGATCAAACAGGTAAAAAAATTTGACTTTATTGTAAAAAATCCTATAATTTAACGTTAAAAATAAAGGATGAAAGGAGGGGAAAGATGGATGCCAGACGTCAGGATTAAAGAGAACGAGTCCTTCGAAAATGCACTCCGGCGATTTAAAAAACAGGTTGAAAAAACAGGGGTCTTATCAGAAGTTCGGAAAAGAGAACATTATGAAAAACCCAGCATCAAACGGAAGAAAAAAGCGCTGACCGCCAAGAAGCGGGCAATGAAAAGGATGCGGAAATTCACCGATAGAGGATAAAGATGAGCTTGGAAGAGAAATTACTCGAAGAGATGAAGCAGGCGATGAAGACGAATGATAAGATCCGGCTCTCTACCATCCGGATGATTCGTTCATCTTCAAAGAATAAAGAGATCGAACTGAGAAGAAAGCTGGAGGACGAGGATATCATCAAGGTCATCCAGGGGATGGTGAGAAAGGGTGAGGAATCCATTGAACAGTTTCGGGCTGGAGGACGGAACGATCTGGTAGAGAAGGAGAAGATGGAGATAGAGATTCTGAAATCCTTTTTGCCTCAACCAATCAGCCAGGAAGAAATCATCAAGATCATCGATGAGACGATTCAGGAGACACAGGCCTCGTCCCTAAAGGATTTGGGAAAAGTGATGAAGGCCGTCATGCCCAGATTAGGGGGGAAAGCAGACGGCAAAGTGATCAATCAGCTGGTCAAAGAAAGGCTTTCCCCTTAACTTCCTCCCCGTCAATAAAGCGGTTTCCCTTTTTTTATGGATCATCGTTCCCTTAAGATTTTAGAGTATCACTCCCTTTTAGACATTTTAAAAGATTTCTCAATCTCACCTCTTGGTAAGAAGCGGTGCCTGGCCCTGAAGCCCACCCCGGATCGCTTCCTCATTGAATCAAGATTAACCGAAGTCATCGAACTGAAAGAAATTCTTGAAACCGTTGGGGACATCCCCCTCAGGGGACTGAAGGACATTGGGGACCTTCTGAAGAGATTGGAGGTAGAAGGATCGGTCCTCGAGGTCCAGGAGATCCTAAATATTCACCAATTGATGGCATTAGGGAAGGGGCTCAGGAAGTTCTTCCTTAAACCGGAGGTGAAGGCCCCCTCTATTCAGGAGAAGATTTCGAAGCTTTCCTCTCTCAAGGCCCTGGAAAAAGAGATCCTCCATGCCATCCATACCAAGGGCGAGATCCTCGATCGAGCCAGCCCGGGCCTTTCGGATATTCGCCATCGATTGGGAGCGGTCAGAGAGAAGGCAAAGGAATCGCTTGAGCGCCTCCTCCGCCGGGAAGACCTCCAGACGATCTTTCAGGAAGATTTTATCACTTTAAGAAACGGAAGGTATGTTCTCCTCATCAAATCCGATTTCAAACACCGGCTCGAGGGAATCATCCATGACCAGTCCCATAGCCGGATGAGCCTCTTCTTCGAACCCCTGCAGGCCGTCCCCTTCAACAATGAGATCAATATCCTCACATCAGAGGAGAAGGAGGAAGAATACCGGATTCTCGCAGACCTCTCTGAGAAGATAAGAGGAGAAGTCCAGTCTCTTCGAAACGACTTTGAAATCTTCGGGGAACTGGATCTCCTTTATGCCATGGCCAGAATGGCCCTCCTTTTAAAAGGGATCAGGCCCGAATTGAATGGGGATGGAAGGATCATGATGAGGGAGGCGAGAAGTCCTCTCCTCAGCCTCCAGAAAGAGGCTCAGGTTGTTCCGGTGGACCTCCGGATGGGAGAGTCCATCCGGACCCTTATCATCAGCGGAGCCAATGCAGGCGGGAAGACGGTTGCCCTTAAGACCCTGGGACTCTTGACGCTGATGGTCCAATCCGGTCTTCCCATCCCTGCTGCAGAGGGAAGTGAAGCGGCCGTCTTCGATGAGGTCTTTGCCGTGATCGGCGACGAGCAGAGCATAGAGGAAAACCTGAGCACTTTTTCTGCTCACTTGCTCCATGTGAATGAGATACTGGAAAAAGCAGGGCCTCGTTCTCTTATCCTTCTTGATGAATTGGGAGTGGGAACCAATAGCTCAGAGGGATCTGCCCTGGCCATGGGGTTTCTTGACCTGTTCAGGGAGAAAGGATCTTCGGTCGTGGTCACCACCCACTTCGATGGCCTCAAGGCTTATGGATACCTTCATACGGATGTGGAGAATGTGTCGGTCAAGTTTGATGAAAAAACTCTGGAACCCCTCTTTGTCCTATCCTATGGGGCATCGGGAGTGAGCAATGCCTTCCTGGTGGCTGAGAAATTAGGCGTCTCGGAAAAGGTCCTGGTGAGCGCTCGCCAGCATCGTAATGGGAGTGGGGAGGAAATGGCTCAAGCATTGGAGGGACTGGAGAGGCTGAAGGCGGATGCGGAGAGACAGAAGCTTCAGTGGATCAGGATGAGGGAAGAGGCGGATCAGGATCATCAGAGGCTGGAAGAGACACTTGAGCGGATCAAGAGAAGAAGGGAGGAGATCTTCTCGCGTGCCGAGGAGAAAGCGAGGAAGGCGGCCCAGAAGGTAGAAGAGGAATTGAAGGTATGGCTGAAACTGCAAAAGGAGAAGGTGCCTTCTCAGGTCCGCCGAAAAGAGATTCAGGAAATCAGAGAGACGATTTTCCCCCACATCCGGAGGAGGAGACCTCATACGATGGCGGGTGGATTAAAGGTGGGGGATCATGTTAGAATCGAAAGTCTTAAAAAAAACGGAATTCTCCTGAGGGTGGAGGAATTGCTCAACCGTGCTGAGGTGATGACGGAGAAGGCAAGAGTGATAGTTCCCCTCAACGACATCATCAGGCCGACCGATGGAGAAGGGGAGGAGAGCACAGGGAGGGAAGTTTTAGCTGGGCCAGCGACCCGGTTAGGTGAGAGGCCTGTTGAGGAAATTCCGGCAGAGTTGAATGTGATCGGCCTGACCGTGGATGAAGCCCTTCCGGCGGTGGATAAGTTTATCGATCAGGCTCTCTTGCACGGTCTGGAAAAGATTCAGATCATCCATGGCATCGGATCGGGAAGGTTGCGGGCGGCGATCGGTAAGTATTTAAAAACACACCGGGGGGTGAGACAGGTTGCTCCGGCTGAGGTTCGGAGAGGCGGCGCCGGCGTGACGGTGGTTGAGTTGGGGTAAGCTTAATTTTTTCCAGCACCCCCGCCCGGTTTCGACATGGGTTTTTCTAAACTGCTGAGGTAAGAGTCTTTGGCAAATGACTTTCTCTCAGAGGAGAAGATTTCAGAGATCAGGGACCGCGCCAGCATCCTGGAGGTCGTCTCAGACTATGTCAGTTTGAAGAAGACCGGAAGGAACTATAAAGGATTATGTCCATTCCATTCGGAAAAAACGCCCTCTTTTATGGTGAACGAGGAGAAGCAGATCTTTCACTGCTTCGGGTGTGGAGAGGGAGGAGATGTCTTCGCTTTTTTGATGAAGACAGGCCATTTCTCATTTCCGGAAGCTGCCAAAGAGCTGGCGAAGCGATACGGGATCAACCTTCCCCGACGGGAACCCTCGCCCCTTCAGAAGAAGGAGATGGCCAAGAAGGAAGTCCTTTTCCGGATTAATCAGATGGCATCGGAATATTTCAACGACCTCTTGACCCGGAAGGGAGAAGGCGAACCGGGAAGGAAATACCTCTCTCAGAGGAGCGTCAGCGAGCAGATGGTCAAGGAACACCGGTTGGGTTATTCCCCCGATCGGTGGGATGGACTGGTCCAGCACCTGACCGAGAAGAAGGTTCCCCTGGATCTGGCATGGGAACTGGGGTTAATCCTTCCAAAGAAGAAAGAAGGCTGGTATGACGCTTTTCGAAAGAGGATCATCTTTCCGATCTTCGATCTCCATCAGCGAGTCGTTGGGTTCGGAGGCAGATTGATCGGAGAGGGGCAGCCCAAATATATCAACTCTTCGGAATCGAGCCTCTATCACAAAGGGGAGGTTCTCTATGGCCTCCAGGCGGCGAAGCGTCATGCCTCGGAGAAGGATGGGGTGATCATCGTCGAAGGTTATTTCGATCTCCTGACCCTCCACCAGTATGGATGGAAGCACAGCGTCGCCACGCTTGGAACCGCCCTGACGACCCAGCATATCAGGACCCTGAGGCGATATACGAAAAATGTGATCACCGTCTTCGACCCTGACCCGGCAGGAATTCAAGCCACTCTTCGGACCCTGCCCCTCTTGTTAGAAGAGGAGGTGACAGGCAAAGCCGTCCTCCTTCCAAAAGGAGAAGACCCGGACACCTTTCTAAAAAAGGGGAATCTGAAGGGTTTTGAAGAAAGGTTGGCCAAAGCCATTCCGCTCATCGACTTTTTTTTCGAATGGTTGATGAAGACCCATGATCCGAAATCGGTCGACGGCAAAGTGAGCATTGCGAAGGAAGGAATAGCCATGATCCAGAGAATTCCGGAAAAGATCCGGAAGGATTTCTATGTGAGGGCTCTGGCTGAAAGACTGGATCTTAAGGAATCGGTCTTATACGAGATGATCAAATCCACTCCTGCGGAACGGACCAGACCCGGAGAAGGTCTTAAAAAGAGACCGCCCGAAGAGAGTTTACCAAAATCCGAGGAGATCGTGGTTCGCCTCATGGTCCACCACCCCGAACTGATTCCGACCATTTCAGGGGAGGGGATTCTGGATGAGTTTGAGAGCCCTTTCCTGAAGAGATTGGGCCGGGAACTGGAAGGGATTTTTCAGAAGAAGGGGAAATTGAACCTCACGGAGGCGCTGGGAGGAGTTGATGAGGGTCTAAAGGAAAGGCTCTGCGAATACGCTTTTCAGGAGAACGGCGTAGAAGGAGATCAACGGGAACGGATTTTAAAAGACTGTATTGAGAAGATTCGGAGGAGAAGATCGAAGAAGGATGAGAGCGATTTGCTCAGGAAGATTAAGGAAGCTGAGAGGCAGAAAAAAGGGGGGGGGCTCGAAGCCCTCTTGATGGAGCGGCAGGAAATGGCGAAGAGGGAGAAGGGGCTTTTGAAGGGCGGTTTCCGAAAGGACTGAGGAGAAACGGATGGGAAGAGAGACAAAGGCGAAAGAGATGGACGAGATGATTTCCCTGGGGGAAGAGAAGGAGTTCGTCAATTTCAATGAGGCGAACGAGATTCCTCCGAATGAGATCGTCTCTTCCGATCAGATCGACGATGTCCTCATGATGTTTGATGAGATGGACCTTGATGCGGAAGAGGATCTCCAGGGCCTGAAGGTTGAGGCCGAGAAGATACTGGACAAAGAAGAGGATGAGGAGGAGTTGGCGTTAGAAGGTTTCGGCAGGGCAACGGATCCTGTCCGGATGTATCTCCGTGAGATGGGATCGGTCTCTCTTCTGACCCGTGAGGGTGAAGTCGAGATTGCGAAGAGGATCGAGAACGGAAAGAGGGAAGTATTGAGCATCGTATTGACCTGTCCCATGGCCGTCAAAGAGATCCTCAATCTAGGCAACGCCATCAAAACCGGAAAGATCGATATCCGGGAAGTGACCCACGAGATGGACGAAGAGGAAACAAGCGTTGAAGAGGAGCAGATTCAGGAGAAAAGAATTCTGGATTTGATCGAACGGATCCGGCGCAATGAAGAGGGGATCCGACGGACTTTGAAAAAAAGGGGTGTTTCAAGGAAGAAGATTCAGGCTCAGGCAAAGAAAAAACAGGGGGAGATCATCGAATTTCTCAAACAGATCCATTTGAAAGATGCCCAGATCCACCGGATTGTTCAGAAGATGAAACAGTTGCTCCTCCGGATGGAGAAGGCGGAGAACGAGATCAAAAAAGTCAAAGATAATACAGGGGTCTCTGTACAGGAAGCACGAGTCCTTTTAAGGAAGATCAAGGGGGGGAAGTCCAAGGCGCAGATCTTCCTCCGGGATCAAGGTTTCAACAAGGCCGATCTCCAGGAGATCGACCGATTGGCAAAACAGAGCCAGAAGAAGATCAGCCGGGTGGAAACGGAGAGTGGGTTAACCGCTCAGAAGTTGAAGTCCGCTGTGAAGGCCGTTGTGGCCGGAGAGGCGAAAGCCATGGAGGCCAAGTGCGAACTGGTGAAGGCGAATCTGAGGCTGGTCGTTTCCATCGCCAAGAAATATACGAATCGCGGCCTTCAGTTTCTCGACTTGATCCAGGAGGGGAATATCGGTTTGATGAAGGCGGTGGATAAGTTCGAATACCAGCGGGGTTATAAGTTCAGCACCTATGCGACCTGGTGGATTCGCCAGGCCATCACCCGGTCCATTGCGGATCAGGCGCGAACGATCCGTATCCCTGTTCATATGATTGAGACGATCAATAAACTGCTCCGGACCTCAAGGGTTCTCGTTCAAGAGATCGGGCGAGAGCCCACACCGGAAGAGATTGCCGATAAGATGGAGATGCCCCTGGATAAGGTGAGGAAGGTGCTAAAGATTGCCAAGGAGCCCATCTCCCTGGAGACTCCCGTCGGAGAGGAGGAGGACAGCCATCTGGGAGATTTCATCGAAGACAAGGCCATTGTCTCTCCCATGGATGCGGTGATCAATACCAGTCTGGCGGAGCAAACCCGGAAGATCCTTTCGACTCTTACGGCCAGAGAGGAGAAGGTCCTGAGGATGAGATTCGGCATCGGAGAGAAGTACGACCGAACTCTCGAAGAGGTGGGGCAGGATTTCGAGGTCACGCGGGAAAGAATCCGACAGATTGAGGCCAAAGCGTTGCGGAAACTCCGACATCCCAGCCGGGCGAAGAAATTGAAGATTTTCCTTGAGGCCTGATATCCAATGTGCCTGCCTGCCGCAGGCAGGGATTTCGGAATTAGGAATGTGGAGTTAAAAATTAAAAATCGGCATTCCGAAATTGGGATGGGGTTGACACCCCGAGAGGATAGAATATAATGATCATAGGGCCCATAGCTCAGTTGGTAGAGCCACCGGCTCATAACCGGAAGGTCCCTGGTTCGAACCCAGGTGGGCCCATTGGGAAGAAGGAGGGTGATCTCCATCAGCTTCCCGGAGATAATAACATCCGGCATGCAGGACAGAGAAAGAGTGCACCCCCCGGTGCACTCTTTCTGTTTGCCCCGATAGAAAACCCCTTGCATGTTGAAACTTTTTAACGGGGGAAACATAAAATAATTGACAAGAGGGAGGGCCGCCATTGAGGGAACATCTGGAACTTCTTTGGGAACTTCAAAAGATCGACCTCGATCTGAAGAATATCGAGGAAGAGCGAGACCGTTATCCCAAAGAGATGAAGAAGTTGGATGAAAAACAGAACCTTGAGAAAGAGAGGATTCATAAGGAGAGGGAAAAACTTGAATCACTGGAGAAGGAGCGGAGACAGAAAGAGAAACATCTCATTGGAGAGCAGGACAAAATAAAGCGGTCAGAAGGAAAAATGTCGGAAGTGAAGACCAATAAGGAGTATCAGGCCCTTCTAACCGAGATCGAAACCTTCAAGGAAGCGGTGGGCCGGGTGGAAGAAGAGATCTTGCTCATCATGGACGAGGTCGAGGAGCTCAAGAAGCAGCTCTCCAAACGGGAGAAAGAGATCGCCATCACCCTGGAGAAGATCGAAGCGGAGAAGAGAGAGATCCAAGAGAAGATGGGCCAAGGCGAGGTTCTCTGGAAGGAGAAATTAGAACGGAAGGAGACCCTGACGAAACAGGTCGAATCTAAACTCTTCAAACTTTATAATATGCTGAGGGAGAAGCGACAGGGAATCGGGATGGTGAGCGCCAGGAACGAGACCTGTCAGGGCTGTTTTGTGAATGTCCCTCCTCAGATGTTCATCGAAGTTCAGAAGAACAACTCCCTCATCCGGTGTCCCAATTGCAATCGAATCCTCTACTGGGATGGAAACGGAGAAAAGAAGTGAACCCTGTTAGAAATTCGAGTCGTTCGACCCAGAGGCTCTCGACGGACGGGGCATTAAACCCGGCTCTCCGGGGCGGAACCCGGAAATATTCTAAAATCTAATCCCGCCATAAGCGGGACCGAAGAGCAGCGGGGCATTATTTCTATCGGGGTGAAGGAGGAGAAGAGGATGGGTTCTGGCGGGAAAAGTACCGAACTTTTCATCTTTATCGATGGTGCCTCAAGGGGAAATCCGGGAAGAGCAGGCGCCGGGGTTTATATCACCGATCGGGAGGGAAAGAGGATCGCAGAGAAGGGGCGATTTCTCGGGCATAAGACCAATAACGAAGCAGAATATGGAGCCCTTCTCTTAGGAATCCGGGAAGCCAGGAGACTTGGGGGAGAATCGGTCCGGATCTATACGGACTCGGAATTGGTTGAAAGGCAGGTCAAGGGCGTCTATCGTGTGAAGGAGCCTCACCTGAGAGTTCTCCACAGGAAGGTGATGGAGGATATCAAGGAATTTGACTCCTTTGAAATCGAATCCATCCCGAGGGAAGAGAATCGAGAGGCTGACCTTCTCGCCAATCTGGCCATTGAGAAAAGAATCACCAGAGAGAAAGGAGGGATTTGAAGGGGGAGAGATGGCCGCTCCTCGTCACCGCCCGTCGGGGGAGATGATCGGGGGGAGGAAAGTCCGAGCTCCGCAGGGCAGGGTGGTCCGTAACGCGGACGGCCCCATTTCCAAAGAAATGGGGTAAGGAAAGTGCCACAGAAAAAATACCGTCCCGTGAAATATTATTTCACAGGATAAGGGTGAAAAGGCGAGGTAAGAGCTCACCAGCGCATTGAGTGATCAGAGCGGCTTGGTAAACCCCACCCGGAGCAAGACCCAATAGGTCCCGTTTCTCCCCATATGAGGCTGTGTCGCAATTACTATTTTGTCACCCTGAATTTATTTCAGGGTCTCGCAATTGGTTGAATTAATTAGATCCTGAAACAAGTTCAGGATGACATTTTTATCAATTCCCTTATTGCGACACAGTCTCTATACGGGGAGATAAGAAAAGCCCATTCAAATTTATCCCGATGCCGGCGCATCGGGATAAAGGCGGGACGGGTAAGGTCGCTTGAGGTTCTGAGCAATCAGGATCCCAGATAAATGGCCATCATTTCGATCCCGCCGACAGGCGGGATCGAAATACAGAACTCGGCTTACGGTCCCCTTCAATTCCCCCTCTTTTTTATAGGTAAGAACAATAAAATTCTAACGGTAAGGGTGACGAAACCCGTATCGTTCATAGAAGGCTACGTTGATCGTCTTTTAATTCTTTTTACGTAACCGTTACCGAATGACGAAACGGACTTCGTAGCCGTAACCTTAACCCGCACCTCAGATATTATGAAAAAGGAACTTTCCCCGGACCAGAGAAGACGACGAAACGAGTTGATCATCATCGGCGTCATCACCGTCGTGATCGTTATCCTCACCACCCTTGAGATGAAGATTCCGCAGGTGGCCGAGCAGATTCCGATCGCCAACAATATCATCGTCTTCAGTCTCATCAACATCAACATCATCCTGATCCTCCTTCTGATCTTTCTGGTGATCCGAAACCTGGTCAAACTGGTCTTTGAACGAAGGCGGGAAGTCCTCGGAGCCAAACTGAGGACCAAACTGGTGGTGGCCTTTATCACCCTCACCCTTGTCCCCACCTTTCTCCTCTTCTTCGCGGCAGTCGGATTCATCACCAACAGTGTTGAGCACTGGTTCAAGGCTCAGGTCGAACAGTCTCTGCAGGGGTCTCTGGAGGTGGCGCAGACCTATTACCGTGATTTCTCAAACAACACCGTCTCTTCAGCCAAGCAGATTG
>Ga0194110_10003296_pt1 | contig 20005 bp, 18 predicted proteins | sample TA2Kig1200mmetaG_FD_146192 | JGI IMG/M metagenome (GOLD analysis project Ga0194110, IMG submission 146192) | Freshwater microbial communities from Lake Tanganyika, Tanzania - TA2015032 Kigoma Deep Cast 1200m | ecosystem: Environmental > Aquatic > Freshwater > Lake | place: Tanzania: Lake...
GACGACCCGGTCGGCGCGACGCCGCGTTCGCACGCGGCCCTCATCGACGCGCTCCTGTCCCGCGCGGACATCTGCGGGCTCGAGCTCCGCGACGCGCTCGCCGTCGGACCCGACGGGTGGACGTCGTACCTCGATGACGCGGGCGCCCGACCGCACGCGCAGCCGGCCCCCGTCGGAGGCGATGATTACCCGCTCGACGCCGACCAGTTCGTCCGGGCGGAGCTCCCGGAGCTGGGGCTCATCCGCACGGAGCATCTCGCGCGGCTCGGGCTGGAGCTGGAGAACGGGCTGGCGGACACCTGGAGCGCCTCCGCGGCCACCGCCGCGCTGCACCTGTCCGACCCCTGCGTGCTCTTCGAGGACGTGGTGGACGCGGAGCCCGACCCGGACGACGTCCCGCGCCTGGCCGGGATGATGTGGGCGCTGCAGCGCCCGGCCCTCCGCGACGTCGCCCTCACCCAATGGGCCACCGACCTGCTCACCGGGGACCGCGCCCTGGACGCGCAGCTCGCCTTCCTCGACGGGTATCCGATCGACGAGGATCTGGCCGAGACCCTCCTCGGCGAGGGCGAGGTGCCGGACGTCCGTCGTCTGACCCGCGGCCTCGACGTCTGCCGACACGTGGCGGCCGCCGCGCCGCCCGCGCTGCGACCGGGGCCGCTGGCCGCTGCCGCCTGGCTGTCCTGGGCCCTCGGCCGGTCCACGCACGCAGGGACCTATGCGGCTCAGGCCCGGGCGATCGACGACGAGCACGGGCTCGCCGGCATCGTCCTCGCCCTCGTCGCGGGTCAACGACTGCCCGAGTGGGCGTTCCGGCGCGAACCGCCGGTCGCGGCGGCTACTTCACCAGCGGGAACAGGATGGTCTCGCGGATACCCAGGCCGGTGATGGCCATGAGCAGCCGGTCGATGCCCATCCCCATGCCCCCGGTCGGCGGCATGCCGTGCTCGAGCGCGCGCAGGAACTCCTCGTCGATCGGCATCGCCTCGACGTCGCCGCGGGCGGCGAGCTTCGCCTGCTCGGTGAAGCGCTCGCGCTGGATGACCGGGTCGATGAGCTCCGAGTACCCCGTCGCCAGTTCGAAACCGCGGACGTACAGGTCCCACTTCTCCACGACGCCGGGGATCGACCGGTGCTCGCGGACCAGCGGGCTCGTGTCCACGGGGAAGTCCATGACGAAGGTCGGCCGCGTCAGCCCGCCCTTGACGAAGTGCTCCCACAGCTCCTCGACCCACTTGCCGTGGGTCTCCTGCGGCGGGGCGTCGACGCCGGCCTCGGCACCCAGGGCGCGCAGCTCGTCCAGGGACGTCTGCGGGGTGATGGCGTGACCCGAGGCCTCCGACAGCGAGTCGTACATGGAGATGCGGTCCCAGTCCCCGCCGAGGTCGTACTCGGTTCCGTCCGCCCAGGTGACCGTCGTCGAACCGGCGACCGCGACCGCGGCGTCCTGGATGAGGGCCTGGGTGAGGTCGGCGATCCCGTTGTAGTCGGTGTACGACTGGTACGCCTCGAGCATCGCGAACTCGGGGCTGTGCGTGGAGTCGGCGCCCTCGTTGCGGAAGTTGCGGTTGATCTCGAAGACGCGGTCGATGCCGCCGACCACCGCGCGCTTGAGGTAGAGCTCCGGGGCGATGCGCAGGAAGAGCTCGGCGTCGAACGCGTTCGAGTGGGTGACGAAGGGACGCGCGCTGGCGCCGCCGTGCTGCACCTGAAGCATCGGCGTCTCGACCTCGACGAAGTCCCGCTCCGCGAACGTGCGACGCAGGCTCGCGTTCACCTTGGCGCGGGCCAGGACGGTCTCGCGGGCGCGATCGCGCACGATGAGGTCGAGGAAGCGGCTGCGGACGCGGCTCTCCTCGCTCAGCTCCGTGTAGAGGTTGGGCAGGGGCAGCACGGCCTTGGCCGCGATGGCCCAGTCCGACACCATGATCGACAGCTCGCCGCGGCGGCTGGAGATGACCTCGCCCGAGACGAAGACGTGGTCGCCGAGGTCGACCAGGTCCTTCCACTGCTGCAGCGACTCGTCGCCCACGTTCGCGAGCGACACCATCGCCTGGATGCGACTGCCGTCGCCGGCCTGCAGGGACGCGAAGCAGAGCTTGCCCGTGTTGCGGCTGAACACCACGCGACCGGCGACCCCGGCGGTCGTCCCGGTCTCTGCACCGGCCTCGAGGTCGCCGTAGCGCTCGCGCAGGGCGGGGATGGTGTCGGTCACCGGGACCGTCACCGGATAGGGACCGCCCGCGGCGTCGGCGCGCTCGGCGAGCAGGCGCTCGCGCTTGGCGAGGCGGACCGCCTTCTGCTCGAAGACGTCGTCTTCGGGGGAATCGGCGGCGTCGTTCGCGGGCGCGTCGGTCATCGTGGAGGCTCCTCGGGGTCGGCATCCAGTCTATTCGCCCGGCCCCTCGGCCCCCGCGCCGCGGACGTCGTCGCCCCACCGCCGCCGGACGGCCGGGGCGAAGCGGATCCCGGGTCAGCGGAGGGCGATCTCCGCGTTGTCGATGAACCGGTGACCGCCGACGGTCGCCGCGATCAGGGCGAGGGCGCGGCCGGTGTGGTCCTCGTCCACCGAGAGGAACGTCGCGGGGTCCACGACCGACAGATACTCGAGACGGATGCGCGGCTCGCCCATCAGCGCCGACTGCGCGGCGGCGATGCAGGCGTCCACGCCACGGTCGGCATTGGATGCCGCCGCCTCGAGGGCCTGCGGGAGCTTCGACGCGGCACGACGATCGGCCTCATCGAGGAGGGCGACCCGGCTCGAGACCGGCAGGCCGTCCTCCGTCCGCACGGTCGGGACCGTGGTCACGTCGATGCCGAAGTCGAGATCGCGCACCATGCGCTGCACGAGGAAGGCGCGCTGAAGGTCGCGCTCCCCGTAGACGGCGACGTCCGGGCGAACGAGGTGGAACAGCTTGGCCTCGACGGTGAGCACGCCGTCGAAGTAGAAGGGACGCAGGCGCCCCTCGTACCGCAGCCCGATGTCTCCGGCGGCCACGCGCATGGTCCCCGTGCCCGCGGGCAGGAACTCCGCGGCCGTCGGGGCGAAGACGATGTCGACCCCCAGGTCCCGCAGGATTTCGGCGTCGCCCAGCGGCGAGCGCGGATAGGCCGCCGTCTCCTCCGCGGTCCGGAAGCGCAGCGGATTGACGAAGGTCGAGACGACGACGATGTCGGCCGCGTCGCGCGCCGCACGGATCAGGTCGACGTGGCCGTCGTGCAGGGCGCCGAGTGTCGAGACCAGGGCGACGCGCGGCCCTCGTTCCAGCTGGTCTGCGCCTCGGATCTCGCCGAGTCGGGTGCGCAGATCCCGGGTGGTGCGGATCATTGGTCGATCGTAGCGTCGCGAGCGTCGCGCGGCCGACCGGCGCCCTCCGCGAGCGCCTGGTCCACGCTCGAGCGCACGAGCGCCGACAGGTATCCGCCGGGGTTCTCGACGCCGACGTCCGACAGGAGCGCGCTCGCCTGCCGCACGATGGACCGCGAGAACTCGGTCGCCGTGCCGATGGCCTCGGCGTACGCGATGCGGTCGGCTTCGGCGATCACGACGGGCTCGCAGCCCAGCTCGACGGCGAGGGCCTGCGCGATCGGCAGGACGGGGCCCGGTGCCGTCACCGCCGCGTAGCCTTGCGCGAGCTGCCGCAGATCGATCGAGGTTCCCGTGAAGGTGATCGCGGGATGGATCGCCAGGGGGATAGCACCCGAGCGCAGGGCGGGAGTCAGCACATCCGTGCCGTACGCGGGATCGGTGTGCAGGACCAGCTGTCCCGGCTGCCATGCACCCAGCTCAGCGAGACCGCCGACGAGCCCCGGCAGCTGGTCGTGCGGCACCGCCACGACGACGAGCTCGCTCCGACGCACGACCTCCTCCGCTGTCAGCACCGGCACCCCGGGGAGGACCGCCTCGACCCGGTCGTCGTCCGAGCCCGACGTGATGCCGACGAGCGCATGGCCCGCTCCGGCCAGGGCCGCTCCGACGACGGGGCCCACCTTGCCGGCGCCGATGATGCCGACGCCGAGGCGTCCGTCCCGCCCCGGACTCATCCGGCCCACCGGTGGCTGCGGTCGCCCGCCGCCGCGGCGACGGCACTCGCAGACGCGTCGTCCAGGAGCCGCACGGCGTCATCACGGTCCAGCACGCCCACCGACGCGGGGACCGAGCCAGGGATGACGTGGGCGGTCACCGTCGCGGTGCGCATCGCACGGGCGAGGGGACCCTGACGGACGCCGACGGATTGGAGACGCGCGAGCGGGAAGACGGAGAGCGAGCGCCAGAGCCAGCCGCGACGCAGGAACAGGGCGTCATGGGTGAGGAGGAACCCGTTGCGCCGCCACGAGAACAGGCGCAGGAGACGGGCGCGAGAGGGCGTCGTCGTAAACGGATCCGTCGGACGGGGACCGAGGACACCGTCCTCGAAGAGCGCGGCCCATTCCTCGGGCGGGAGTCCGGGCGCCAGCACGCCGAGCACGCGCTCGACGTCCGCCCGCGTCCCGACCGGCAGCACCGCCGCGAACTGGTCGGTGCTCGTGTCCGTGGCACCACGCCCGGACAGGCGGTTGACGGACACGGCCCACCAGCCGAACGGGCGCCAGAGCAGCGGCTGACGCACCTCCAGGGCGTGGATGCGTCCGGGCGGCACGACCTCGCTCACCGTGGTGAACAGCCCGAAGGTGACCCGGACGCCGTCGGGGGTCGGCGCGATCGAGTACCGCAGGCCGCGCGCCAGCGAGCGCACGTAGTAGGCCGCGAAGCCGAGGAACGCCGGCACGACTGAGAACAGCACCCACAACGTCGACGTGGAGGCCGCGACCACGGTGACGACGACGAAGACGAGGAGGAGCACGGTGGAGCCGCCCAGCAGACGGGATGCCGCCAGCCGACCGACCGGGATGCGCACGACGCTCTCGGGCTCGGCGTCGGACAGGTCCTCACCGACGACGATGCCCTGGACGCCGTCGCCGACGACGCCCGCCGCACGCTGCGCGAGGGATCCCGGGCCGGCGGCGGGCGATGCGCCCCGCGTGGACGCGGCGGCGAGCCGCCGCCCCGACGCCAGCCGGAGGATGTCGCCGCGCACCGTGTCAGCGTCGCGCGTGCCCAGGTACTCGAGCCTGACGTTCGCGTCCAGCCCCGCACCGACGACCTCGAGCTTCGCCATCCCCAGCAGCCGCGCAATCATCGGCCGGGTGAGGTTGACGCCCTGGACGCGGTCGAGCGGGGCACGGCGGTGCGTGCGGAACAGGACACCCGACCGCACCTCCACGTCGTCGGCGCCGATGCGGAAGGTGTGGAAGCGCCACGACAGCCGGAACGCGACCAACAGGACGACGAGAACGGCCAGGACGACACCACCTGCGATGAGCAGGAGGTTGTTCCCGAGGATGAAGTCGACCGGGTCCGGCGGATACTCCCCCGGGGGGACCTCCGAGAACGCCGGGACGAAGAGCTCGAGCAGCCGCTCCCGCGCGTTCGCGATGAACACACCGATGATCACGAGCAGGAACAGCCCGCCGCGGAGCAGGGGTGTGAGCGGGTGGAGGCGATGCCATTCCCCGTCGCTGAGAGGCGACCGGACGCCGGGTCGCTCCGGCCCGTCCGGCTGCGGTGCGCGGTCCTGGCCGTCCGGCTGCGGTGCCACCGGGGTCGGCCCGCCCGGCTGCGGTGCGTGGGCGTACTCGTCCGGCTGCGGTGTCACCGGAGTCGGCACGTCCGCCTGCCGCGGCGGGGCCGCGTCCGGTTGCGGAGTGAGAGCCGGTCCGACCGGCGCGGCCCACCCCGGCTCGGGCGGACGGGAGTCGGTCACAGTCCGGTCCGTCGGGTCTCGGCGACCTCGATCAGGGTGTCGCGCAGCTGCTCGGCCGCCCGCTGGTTGAGACCCGGGATCGTGACGCCGGTCGAGGCGGCAGCGGTCACGAGCTTGAGCTGCGCGATCCCGAATCCGCGGTCGAGAGGGCCGTGCGTGATGTCGACGAGCTGCATGCGCCCGTAGGGCACGGCGACCACCCGCTGCCACAGGATGCCGCGGCGGAAGACGAGATCGTCCCGGCGCAGCTGATATCCGAAGGACCGCGCTTGCCGCGGAGTGATCGCGAGACCGAAGGCGGTGACGAGCAGCACGACCCCCGCCGGGATCCAGTGCCACGAGAAGCCGAAGACGACCTGCACCACGACCGCCGCCGCGAGCACCAGGAGGAGCACGGCGCCCTGCGAGATTACCTGCACGAGCACGTAGGCGCGCGCGAGCTGGTGCCACGTGCCGTCGCCCAGCGGGAGCCGGCCCTCGCCACGCGGCTCCGGGATGCGGGAGAACGTGCGATCGTCGAGCGCATCGACCTCGCCGGACGGTGCGACCGCGACAGGCGCCTCCCTCGACGGCGAAACCACCGACGACGCTTCCAGCGCCTCCCCGGCAGGAGACTCCTCCGCAGAGACAACGCGCACCGCCGCCTCCCCCGGCGTCACGTCACCGGACGGGCGGAAGGGACTCGGGGCGCTCTCCGGAGGACCCGGGGTGTTCGTCATCATCGTCCTTCCGAAGGGTGCACAGCTGCTCGGCGACGAGCCCCGCGACGATGAGCAGTGCTCCGCACACGACCGTCGCGATGATCGATCCCAACGAGCCTAGCGACGGGGTGACGGGACGGGTGAGAACGAAGGCGAGAAGACCAAAGGCGAAGCCCGTGGCCGCGGCGCCCAGGATCGAGGACGCCTTGGCGAGCACGGCGATGCGCAGAGCGCGGAACGGGTCCACCCGCCGCGTCGACCGTCCCCGGCTCCCGCGGAACACCGGAACGGCGAGCGCCACGACGATGCCGCCGAGCAGCACGAACAGGATGGGCAGGCTCACCGCGGGCGAGAACGTCGCCCGCCCCATCGAGGTCAGCATCATGTCGAGCAGGAATCCGGCCGCACCGCCCACGATGGCGGCCGCGACGAGGATGCTCGGTCCCGTGCGCCTCATCGCGTCTCCCCGCGCACCTGGGCCAGCAGAGCCGCGACCCGTCCGCGACCCGGGATCGTGGCATCCGGATCCACCTCCGCCCACGGGGCGAGCACGAACTCGCGCTCGTGCGCCCGCGGATGGGGGACGGTGAGCTTCTCCGTCGCGACCTGCAGATCGCCGTAGGCGATGAGGTCCAGGTCGAGCGTGCGATCCCCCCAGCGCTCGCGGCGCACGCGTCCGTGACGCGCCTCGATGCCGTGCAGGTGGTCGAGGAGGGATGCCGCGCTCAATCTCGTCCGCACGAGGGCGACGGCGTTGAGGTAGCGGGGGGCGTCGACGTCCTCGCCGTGCAGCGTGACGGCGACGGTCTCGAGCGGGGCGGACACCCGCACGTCGGAGGTGAGCGGCAGGCGGCGCAGCTCGCCGACCGCGGCGTCGAGGGTCTCGGCGCGGTCTCCGAGGTTCGCGCCGAGGGCGATGACGGCGGGCACGGGTTCTGCGGCCGGCGGCTCGCCGACGCCGTGCGCGAGACCGAGGCTCACGCGCGCCCCCGACGGATGGTCACGGAGACGTCGCCGAAGGGGACGGCGATCGGCGCCTGCGGCTTGTGCACCGTGATCGCGGTGAGACGGACCCGGTCGTCCGCGAGGACGACGTCCGCGATCCGCTGGGCGAGGGTCTCGAGGAGGTCGACGGGGTCGCCCGTCACGACCGCCGCGATCCGCTCGGCCAGCTCGCCGTAGTGCACCGTGTCCGCCACGTCGTCGGTCTCGGCCGCGCGCTGCAACGACAGGAACAGCGTGGCGTCGACGACGAACTCCTGTCCGTCGCGTCTCTCGTCCGGATAGACGCCGTGGTACCCGCGGGCGCGGATCCCCGTCAGCGTGATCTCGTCGGCGAAATCCATCAGCCCTCCCAGGCGCGGGCGACGGCGAGCGCGTCGCGAGTGGTCGGTACGTCGTGCACGCGGACCGCCCACGCCCCGGCGCGAGCCGCGAGGACGCTCGTGACGGCGGTCGCGAGGTCGCGGCGCTCCAGCGTGAGCTCGTCCCCGACGGCGTCGGCGTCCAGGACATCCGCGAGGAAGCGCTTGCGGCTGGTTCCCACGAGCAGTCGCGGGCCGAGGGCGCCGAGGGCCGGCAGTGCCCGCAGCGTCCGCCAGTTCTGGTCGCCGCGCTTGCCGAACCCGATGCCCGGGTCGAGGACGACCCGCGACGGGGCGATGCCCGCGGCCGCGGCGGCCTGGAGACGGGCCGACAGCTCGGCGGCGACCTCGCGGCCGACATCGCCGTACTCCGCGTGGGCGTACATCTCCGACGAGGGCCCGCGCCAGTGCCCGAGGGCGATGTCGGCGTCGGTCCCGGCGACGGCGACGAGCATGTCGGGGTCGGCGAGACCGCCCGACACGTCGTTGACGAGGCGCGCGCCCGCGCGCACCGCGGCCGTCGCGGTCGAGGCGTTCATCGTGTCGATGCTCACATACGCGCCCTCGGCCGCCAGGGCCTCCACGACCGGAAGCACCCGCTCCTGCTCGACCCGCGGGGCGACGCGCTCGGCGCCGGGGCGCGTGGACTCGCCGCCCACGTCGAGCAGGTCGGCGCCTTGCGCGCGCAGCCGACGCGCGTGGGCGATCGCCGCGTCCGGGTCGAGGTACCGGCCGCCGTCGCTGAAGGAGTCGGGCGTCACGTTGACGATGCCCATGATCAGGGTCACGCGCGCCCGCCGATCAGGGACACGAGCTCGGCGCGAGCGACCGGCTCGGTGTAGACGCCGCGCGCCGCGATCGTCACCGTCGAGGCATCCGGCTGGCGCCCTCCGCGCATCGTGACGCACTCGTGGACCGCGTCGAGGATGACGAGCACCCCACGGGCGTCCAGGGCGGTCGCGATGGCGTCGGCGACCTGCTCGCCGAGGCGCTCCTGCACCTGGGGCCGCGCGGCGAGGATGTCGATCACCCGCGGCAGCGCGCCGAGGCCGACGACCTCCTCACCCGGCAGATACGCCACGTGCGCGTGCCCGCGGAAGGGCAGCAGATGGTGCTCGCACATCGAGCGGAAGGAGATGTCGCGCACCATGACGGCCCCGGAGGGGAGGGTGTCCGGAGCGGGACCCCGGCTCACCGAGATGGTGTGCGCGAGAGGCACGCCCGCGTCCTCGCCGACACCGGAGAAGAACTCCGTCCACGAGTCGGCGACGCGATCGGGGGTCTGACGCAGCCCGGGGCGATCGGGGTCCTCCCCGATCGCCTCGAGCAGCTCGCGGACGAGGGCGGCGACGCGTGTGCGGTCGACGGCCACGGCGCCCTAGGCGGTCGCCGGACGCGTCTGCCCGCTCGGCCGACGCTGACCCTGCGGCGAGGTCTGCGGCTCGGCCTCGACGGAGGCGGCGACACCGGCCGGGGCCTGGCGACGCGGCACGTCCACGGGGGGCAGCGACGACACCGGACGGTCGCCCGACGACAGCCACTGGGGGCGCGGGGGCAGACGCTTGACGTCCGTGAAGATCTCGGCGAGCTCGAGGTGGTCGAGCGTCTCCTTCTCGAGCAGCGCGAGCGCCAGGCGGTCGAGCACCTCGCGGTTGTCGTTGATGACCTGGTACGCCTCGTTGTGCGCCTGCTCGATGAGGCCGCGCACCTGCGCATCCACCCGCTCGGCGATGCGCTCCGAGAAGTCGCGCCCGTGGCCCATGTCCCGGCCCATGAACACCTCGCCCGAGGAGGAGCCGAGCTTCACGGGACCCACGTCGGTGGTCATGCCGTACTCGGTGACCATCTTGCGGGCGATGCTCGTCGCCTTCTCGATGTCGTTCGACGCACCGGTGGTCGGGTCGTGGAACACGATCTCCTCGGCGACGCGACCGCCCATGGCGTACGTGAGCTGGTCCTGCAGCTCGTTGCGGGTGACCGAGTACTTGTCGTCCAGCGGCAGCACCATCGTGTAGCCGAGCGCCTTGCCGCGCGGGAGGATCGTGACCTTCGTGACGGGGTCGGTGTGGTTCATCGCCGCGGCGGCGAGGGCGTGGCCGCCCTCGTGGTACGCGGTGATGAGCTTCTCCTTCTCGCGCATCACACGGGTGCGACGCTGCGGACCGGCGATCACGCGGTCGATGGCCTCGTCGAGCGCGCGGTTGTCGATCAGCTGCGCGTTCGAGCGCGCCGTGAGCAGGGCCGCCTCGTTGAGGACGTTCGCCAGGTCGGCACCGGTGAAGCCGGGCGTCTTGCGGGCCACGACCTCGAGGTCGACGGAGTCCGACAGCGGCTTGCCGCGGCCGTGCACCTCGAGGATGCGCTGGCGACCCTTGAGGTCCGGCGCGTCCACGCCGATCTGGCGGTCGAAACGGCCCGGACGCAGCAGCGCCGGATCGAGGATGTCGGGACGGTTCGTCGCCGCGATGACGATGACGTTGACCTTCGGGTCGAAGCCGTCCATCTCGACGAGCATCTGGTTCAGCGTCTGCTCGCGCTCGTCGTGACCGCCGCCCATGCCGGCGCCGCGGTGGCGGCCGACGGCGTCGATCTCGTCGATGAAGATGATGGCCGGCGAGCTCTCCTTGGCCTGGTTGAACAGGTCGCGGACGCGGCTCGCACCGACACCCACGAACATCTCGACGAAGTCGGATCCCGAGATCGAGTAGAACGGCACCCCGGCCTCGCCGGCGACGGCGCGCGCGAGCAGGGTCTTGCCGGTCCCGGGAGGGCCGTACAGCAGCACACCCTTGGGGATGCGGGCGCCGACCTCCTCGAACTTCTTCGGGTCCTTCAGGAACTCCTTGATCTCGTCGAGCTCCTCGATCGCCTCGTCCGACCCGGCGACGTCCTGGAAGGTGACCGTCGGGGTCTCCTTGGTGACGAGCTTGGCCCGCGACTTGCCGAACTGCATGACCTTGCTGCCGCCGCCCTGCGCGCTGGACAGCAGGAACCAGAACAGCAGGCCCAGCAGCACGAGCGGGAGGATGAGCGAGAGGAACCCGTCGAACCAGCTCGGACGCGGCACGACATCGTTGAAGCCGTCGGACGGCGCTGCGGCGTTGATCGCGCTGACGACCTCGTCGGCGCGGGCCGTGCCGTAGTAGAACTGCACGTCGTTCGCACCCTCGAACGGCTGCGAGAGCACGAGGTCCACGCGCTGATCCGTGTCGTTCGTCGTCGCCGAGGTGACCGTGTCGCCCTGGAGCAGCTGCAGGCCCTCCTGAGTGGAGATCTGACGCGCCCCGCTCAGGTTGGAGATGAGGGAGAACCCGATGACGAGGAGCAGCACGACCAGCAGCACGTAGACGATCGGATTACGCGTGATCTTCTTGAAGTCCATGGTGTGGGCGAGCCCAGCCCTTTCGTGAACCGCCCGGGGAAAGCGGTGGATTCAGGGTAACGCGGTCGGGCTATGCCGGGACTGTGCGTTCGTCATGGGCGTACGCGGCTTCCTCCCGGCCGGGGCCGGGAGGGCGCGGCATTGACGTCCATCCGGGCGGATGGATGCCGCTCCCCCGCTGCCGAGGTCAGGAGTAGACGTGCGGGGCGAGGACGGCGACGTCCCGCAGGTTGCGGTACCGCTCCGCGTAGTCGAGGCCGTAGCCGATCACGAAGTCGTTGGGGATGTCGAAGCCGACGTAGCGGCAGTCGACCTGGACCTTCATCGCGTCGGGCTTGCGGAGGAGGGCGAGGACCTCGACGGAGGCCGCGCCGCGCGACGCGAAGTTCTCGAGCAGCCAGCTGAGGGTCAGGCCGGAATCGATGATGTCCTCGACGATGAGGACGTGCTTGCCGGTGATGTCGGTGTCGAGGTCCTTGCGGATCTGGACGACGCCGCTGGACCGGGTGCTCGCACCGTAGGACGACACGGCCATCCAGTCCATCGAGACGTGCACGGGGAGGTGGCGGGCGAAGTCCGCCATGACCATGACGGCGCCCTTGAGCACGCCGACGAGCACGACCTCGCGGCCGGCGTAGTCGCTCACGACCTGTTCCGCGAGCTCGGCGAGCTTCGTGTGGATCTGCTCCTCGGTGAGGAGGACTTCGCTGATGTCGTCGGAGATGTCGGCGGCGCGCATCCCCCGAGTCTAAGCGTCGTCCCCGTCCTCGCCGACGGACGGCAGCGGCGACCGGGCGACGATCTCGACGCGGGCGTTGACACGACGGGCGAGGCAGCCGGGCAGGTCGATCGGCCCCTGCCCGCGCCAGTCGGTGACGAGACGGGCGACCTCGACGGTCTGGGCGCGGGTCAGTCCCACGCCGAACTCGCTCTCGACGACGTACCGGATGACGCGGTTGCGGATCGCGGCGGGGTTGGCGGCGAGGGCGGCGACGGAGATCGAGATGCCGGCGTCGGCGTGCTCCACGATGTCCTCGATCGTCTCGTCGATCATGTCCTGGAACGCCTCGGCATCCTCCCGCAGCTGCTCCGCGGTCCGGGCCAGGGCCTCGGTCACCCCGGGTCCGAGCTCGTCCTCCAGCACGGGGAGGACGCGGTCGCGCACCCGCACCCGGGCGAAGGCCGGATCGGCGTTGTGCGGGTCGGTCCACGGGTCCACCCCCTCGGCCGCACAGGCCGCGACCGTCGTGCGCCGCCGCACGGACAGGAGGGGGCGCAGCCACCGCACCCCGGCGGCATCCCGTCGCTCGGCGGCCATGCCCGCCAGGCTCGCCGCCCCCGATCCGCGGGCGAGACCGAGCAGGACCGTCTCGGCCTGGTCGTCGAGGGTGTGTCCGAGCAGCACCGTCTCGGCGCCGACGTCGCGCGCCGCGCGGGCGAGCCCCGTGTAGCGCGCCTCCCGGGCGGCGGCCTCCGGCCCGTCTCCGCGGCCGACGTCGACCCTCACCACGCGCGCGGTCAGCCCCAGGGCGCGCGCGGCCTCGGCGGCCCGGGCGGCGACGGCATCCGAGCCCTCCTGCAGACCGTGATCGATCACGACGGCCTCGACGGGGATGCCACGGCGAGACGCCTCGAACGCCGTCGCGGCCGCGAGGGCCAGGGAGTCGGGGCCGCCCGACAGGGCCACGACGAGCGGGCCGTCCGGCTCGGCGATCGCCGCGCGCACCGCCCGTCGGACCTCGGCGACGGCAGGGTCCAGTCCAGGGCGACGCTCCACCGTTCCACGGTAGCGGGGAGGGCGGGACGCCCCGGCTAGGCTGGGCGGCGGTTATCCCTGATTGAAGGAGCAGACGTATGGGCGCCTACGACGCCGTTATCGAGATCCCGCGCGGCAGCCGCGTGAAGTACGAGGTCGACCACGGCACCGGCCGCGTCTACCTCGACCGCATCCTCTACACGGTGTTCGGCTACCCGGCGAACTACGGCTTCTTCGAGAACACCCTCGGCGAGGACGGCGACCCGCTCGACGTGCTCGTCCTCCTTGACCGCGAGATCCACCCCGGCGTGCTCGCCAAGGTGCGCCCCGTCGGCGTCCTGAAGATGAGCGACGAGGCCGGCGGCGACGACAAGGTCGTGGCCGTCCTGGCGAAGGACCCCCGCTGGGACCACATCCAGGACGTGAACGACATCGACGAGTGGACGAAGAAGGAGATCACCCACTTCTTCGAGCACTACAAGGACCTGGAGCCCAACAAGTGGGTCAAGGTCGACGACTGGGCGGATGCCGCCGAGGCCGAGCGTCTCGTCTCCGAAGCCTTCACCCGTTTCGAAGAGCACGACGAGCAGACCAAGACGCAGGGCTCCGGCGAGGCGCCGAACACGCTCTGATCTCTCCTCCCTCGACGAAAGCCCCCGGTCCGCGGACCGGGGGCTTTCGTGTGGAAGGACGTCAGACGGAGACGCCGCGGCTGCGCAGGAACGCCGCGGGGTCGGTGGTGCCGCCGCCGGCGGGGTAGACCTCGAAGTGGAGGTGGCATCCGAACGAGTTGCCGGTCTGGCCGGTCGCCGCGATCTGCTGGCCCGAGCTGACCCGCTGGCCGCTGGAGACGTAGATGCCGCCGCCGACGATGTGCGCGTAGCCGGTGGACGTGCCGTCGTCGTGCTGGATGCGGATGTAGTTGCCGTACCCGCCGTTGTAGCCGGCGTAGGTGACCCGGCCGTTGGCCGCGGCGTAGATGGGCGAGTAGCAACCGGCGCCGAAATCGAGGCCGAGGTGCCACGAGCTGGCGCAGTAGCTGGGGGTGCACTGGCTCGACCGCGGGCCGTAGCCGGAGGTCGTGCCCGCCGACGAGGGGCGCGCCCAGCCGGAGCCGACCACGGCACCGCCGTTGCCGCCGCCGCCGCCGGAGCTGCTGCCCCCGCCGCCACCCCCGCCGGAGCTGCTTCCGCCGCCACCGCCGCCGCCGTTGCTGGGGGCCGGACGGCTGGCCGCCGCCTGAGCGGCCGCACGGGCCGCCGCCTCGCGCTCGGCGCGGGCGCGGGCCTCGGCCTCTTCGCGCGCGCGGCGCTCGCGCTCCTCGCGGGCCTTGCGCTCGGCCTCGACACCGGCCTGGTACTCCGCGACCGTCTTGGCCGTCGTGTCCTGCAGGGCGGCGAGCTGGGCCTCGAGGGTCACCTGGTTCGCCTGCTGCGCGGCCAGAGCGGCCTGCGCGGCGTCCGCGGCCTGCTGGGCCGCGACCATCTTCTCCTCGGCGAGGGCCTTCAGCCGGTCGCGCTCGGCGCGCGCGTCGACGGCCTGGTCGCTCAGCAGCCGCGCGGAGTCGCGCGCGGTCACGGCCTGGGCGTAGACCGACTGGTTGCGCTCGAGGAGCTTGTCCATCGTGCCGAGCCGGGCGAGCAGGTCGTCGGCGGTCGCGGCGGAGTCGGAGAAGAAGAGCTCGAGGGAGGTGTCGTCACCGCCGGAGCGGTACAGCTGGGCGGCGACCTTGCCGGCCTTCTGCGCCGCGTCCGTGGCCTTCGCGGCCTCCGCGTCGGCCTGGCTCTGCAGCTGCTGCGCCCGGTAGTCGGCCTCGAGGTAGGCCTGCTGCGCGGCGTAGTACTCGTCGGAACGCGCGATGACCTCGGCCTGCGTGCGTTCGACGTCGGACTGCAGCCCGGCGATGAGGCCCTGGATGCGCGTGATCTCGCCGGCCTTCGCGGCCTCGTTCGCACGGGCGGCCTCGACGTCCGCCCACGACGGGTAGTCCGCCGCGAACGCCGCGGGGATGAGCGTCGTCGACGTCGTGGCGAGGGCGCCGAAGGCGACGGCACCGATGGCGCCGTAGGTCAGCGCGGTGCGACGGTCGACGGACGGCCACAGGAGCTTCCGCTCCCGCGGGGTGGGGGCGCAGCCGCAATCGTCTGCATCATCGAGGCGCTCGAGCGTCACGGGAATACCTCATCTCACCGGATCGCAACTCGGAACACAGTAGCAACACGAGTCCCACGAACAACAGGGCGAGTTGGCGTATCGACGCTCATCCTGCCCCCTCGACACGCCCGTGATGCAGAGGACGCGCCCTGGATTCGCAATCCCGCAGATCTTGAAGTAGGCTCGGCTGTCGGCAAGTGAGGGAGAAACCGCAAGGTCTCGAGCTCGATCCGGCCCCATCGTTTAGCGGCCTAGGACGCCGCCCTTTCACGGCGGTAGCACGGGTTCGAATCCCGTTGGGGTCACTCACCGGCCGAAAATTAAACATGCATGGCCCTGTAGCGCAGTTGGTTAGCGTGCCGCCCTGTCACGGCGGAGGTCGCGGGTTCAAGTCCCGTCAGGGTCGCTCCATAGCGACGGGCCTTCTTTCGAGGAGGCCTTTCGTCTAGGAAGCGGCAGACATGCCGCTCGGCTCTGTAGCTCAGTTGGTAGAGCGCACGACTGAAAATCGTGAGGTCACGGGATCGACGCCCGTCGGAGCCACACGGATCGTCATTACAGCGGTCCCAGAAACCCTCGCCTAGCTTCTACATGGCGGGGGTTTTGCTTTTCCCCGGCCCCGCGTTCCCACATCGGTGCGGCCGAATTCGGGGCGGATTCCGTGCAGCGGGGCGCACGATGACCGCCCCACTGCACGAACCGCGCCCCGAGGCCCCGGGCCCGGCGCCGGCCCGCGACTCACACCTTCTCGCGCGCTCGCAGGTCCTTCCGGAGGATCTTGCCCGACGCCGACTTCGGCACCGCGTCGATGAACTCCACGCGCCGCACCTTCTTGTGCGGGGCGACCTCCGCGGCGACGAACGCCATGACCTCGTCCTCGTCCAGCTCGGATCCCGGCTGCCGTACGACGAACGCCTTGGGGATCTCCTGCCTGTCCTCGTCCTGGACCCCGATCACGGCGGCATCCATGATTTGGGGGTGCGAGAGCAGCAGGGCCTCGAGCTCGGCCGGGGCGATCTGGTAGCCCTTGTACTTGATCAGCTCCTTCAGCCGGTCGACGATCGTGAAATATCCGTCGACGTGGTGCACGGCGATGTCGCCGGTGTGCAGGAAGCCGTCGTCGTCGAGCGTCTCCGCGGTGGCGTCCGGTCGGTTGAGGTACCCGAGCATGACGTTCGGGCCGCGCACCCAGATCTCGCCCGGCGCGGTCAGGCCGTCATCGCCGTGCTCCTCCAGCTCGGCACCTGTCTCGGGGTCGACGAGCTTCGCCTCGCAGTTGGCGACGAGGACGCCGACCGCGCTGACGGGCATGTCGGGACGCTCCGGCGGGATCGTGTGCGACACCGGGCTGAGCTCGCTCATGCCGTAGCCCTGGAAGATCCGGGCGTTCAGACGTCGCCCCGCGGCCTCGGCCGTCTCGCCGTCCAGCGGGGCGGCCCCCGAGAAGACCGTGTGCACGCTCGAGATGTCGAAGTCGTCGACCACCGGGTGCTTCGCCAGCGCCACCGCGATCGGCGGCGCGATGAAGAGGAAGGTGCACTGGAAGGCCTGGATGCCGCGGAGGAACTCGATCAGGTCGAACCGGGGCATTGTGACGAGGCTCGCGCGCTGCCGCAGGGCGAGGTTGAGCAGGACCGTCATCCCGTAGATGTGGAAGAACGGCAGGACCGCGAGGACGCGGTCGGTGTGGTCGAGCCGGATGCTGACGCGGCACTGGGCCACGTTCGCGACGAGGTTGCGGTGCGACAGCATGACGCCCTTGGGCGTCCCGGTCGTGCCGGAGGAGTAGGGCAGCACGGCGACATGGGTCGCCGGGTCGAACGTCACCTCGGGCGGCGTGCGCCCCTCGCCGAGCAGCGACCGGAGGTCGGGGTGGCCGTCGGCGCCGTCCAGCACGATCACGTGGTCGTCGTCGATCCCGACGGCCTGCGCCGCAACGGCGGCCTGCGGCAGCAGCGGCGACACCGTCACGAGCCACGTCGCCTCGGCGTCGCGCAGCTGCTTCTCGATCTCGTTGGCCGTGTAGAGCGAGTTCACCGTCGTCACCGCCGCGCCGAGCCGCAGGGCGCCGTGGAACACCGTGGCGAACGCGGGGACGTTCGGACACAGCAGCGCGATGACCGTGCCCACCTCCACGCCGCGAGCGGCGAGCGCACCGGCGAAGGCATCCACCTGCGCCTTCAGTCCGCGGTATGTCGTCTCGCTGGAGGTCGCGGGGTCGATCAGGGCGATGCGATCCAGGTCGGCGTCGTCGAGCGAGCCGAACAGGTAGTCGTAGACGCTCTCGTCCGGGATCTCGATGTCGGGGTAGGGGCTCTGGAACACGGTGCTCTCCTTCGAAACCGGTGCACACATCCTGGCACGCGTCCCGGCGGGCGAGGCGGTGTGGGCGGGAGGAGATGTCGGCACGGGAGGACTGATCCAGCGGAATCGATCCTCCGCTCGCGACATCTCCTCCCGGCGCCGCCGCCGCGCTCACACGAGTGTCAGCACCACTCCCCCGGCGGCGCCCACGAGCACGACCGCCCAGGCCGGCGCCCGGAACGCCGTCAGCAGCACGAACCCCAGCAGGGACAGCACGAACGGGCCGGGGCCGGTCACCGCGGTCGTGAACACCGGCGTGTAGAGGGCGGCCCCCAGGATGCCGACCACGGCGGCGTTCGCCCCGCGCATCGCCGCGCGCACGCGGGGCCGGGTGCGCAGCGCGTCCCAGAACGGCAGCACCCCGACCAGCACGAGGAAGCCGGGCAGGAAGATCGCCGCGAGCGCCACCGCGGCGCCGAACATCCCGCCCGGGCCGACGCCGGAGACCGCGCCGAGATACGCGGCGAAGGTGAACAGCGGTCCGGGCACGGCCTGCGCGGCGCCGTAGCCCGCGAGGAACGCCTCGGGCGAGACCCATCCCGTCTGCACGACCTCGGCCTGCAGCAGCGGCAGGACCACATGGCCGCCGCCGAAGACGAGCGCCCCGGACCGGAAGAACGCGTCAGCGAGGGTGAGCGCGCCGGAGCCGGTCACCGCGGCGAGCACCGGGAGGGCGACCAGGCCCGCGACCAGGAGGGCGAGGCATCCGATCCCCACTCCTCGGGGCACGCCGAACCCCGTCCGAGGCGGCGCGTCCACCGGAACCGCCTCGCGCGACAGCACCAGCCCCCCGGCGACTCCCAGCACGATCGCGGCGATCTGCCCCACCGCGGACGGGGCGAGCAGCGCCACGGCCGCCGCGACGACGGCGATCCCCGCGCGGGCCGGATCGGGCGTGAGGGTGCGGGCCATGCCCCACACCGCGTGCGCGACGATCGCGACGGCGACGATCTTGAGCCCGTCGATCACCCCCTGACCCCACGGACCGCCGAGGGCCACCGCGCCTGCGGCGAACGCCACCAGGAGCACCGCCGACGGCAGCGTGAAGGCGAGGAAGGCCGCGAGCGCTCCGACAGGTCCGGCCCGGCGGAGCCCGATCGCGAACCCCACCTGGCTCGAGGCCGGCCCCGGCAGGAACTGGCAGAGGGCGACGAGATCGGCGTACTCCCGGTCGTTCAGCCACTTCCGGCGCGCGACGAGGTCGTCGCGGAAGTACCCGAGATGAGCGATCGGTCCGCCGAACGATGTGAGCCCCAGACGCAGGAAGGCGACGAACACCTCGACCGCCCCCGTCATGCGCACCACCCTTCCGTTGTGTCAGCCCGGGTGAAACAGCAGGTGAATTCGTCAGTCCGCGGGCTCGGCGGCCACGGCATCCACGAGCCGGAGGGTCGCGGCGGTCCGGTCCTGGTCCGCGGAGACGTCGGCGCCCCGGACGGCGTCACGGAACCGCTCGACCTCGCCCACCATCGTGTTCTCAGGCGCCTCCACCTCGATCACCTCGGCGGTCCCGCCGTGCGGGGTGAGCACGAGACGGCGCGGCGCGTCGATCGCGTCGATGCGGAGCGAGGCCTCCTCGCCCTGGATCTCGCTGGGGAGCGCGGTGTCCGTGATCTTCGACCAGGCCACGTCGGCGACGAAACCGTCGTACCGAGCGAGGGCGCTGCCCAGTCCGTCGGCTCCGGAGGCGATCCCGACACGGGCCCCCTGGATGCCGTTGGGCTCCCCGAAGAGCAGGACGAGCGCGTGCAGCGGGTAGACGCCGAGGTCGCGCAGCGCCCCGCCGCCCATCGCCGGGTCGAAGATGTTCGTCTGCTCGCCCGCCAGGACGAGGTCGTACCGCGCCGAGCGCTTCTCGTATCGCACCGAGACGCGCCGGATCCGCCCGAGCCGTGGCAGCAGCGCCTGCACCCGCGCGATCCCCGGGTCGTAGGCGGTGCGCATCGCCTCGATCAGCACGACGTCGCGGGTCCGTGCGCGCGCGACGAGGGCGTCCCAGTCGGCGGCGGTGAGCGTCGCCGGCTTCTCCACGAGCACGGGGATCGAGGCGTCCAGCGCCCGCTCCACCTGGTCGACGTGCACGCTGTTCGGGCTGGCGAGGTAGACGGCGTCCACGTCGTCCGCCGCGAGGAGCTCGTCGAGGCCGACGGCCGTGCCGGGAGCACCGATCGTGTCGGCGAAGGCGCGGGCGCGGTCGGCGTCGCGGGAGGCGACACGCGAGACGGCGACGCCGTCGACCTGCCGGACCGCGTCCGCCAGACGTTCCGAGATGCTGCTGGTTCCGACGATGCCGATGCGGATCATGTCCCCATCCTCCCGCGCCGGGAGGGGTGGATGTGCGACGGATGTCGTCGGCGGGGGCGGGAGATCCGTTCCGGCCGCACGCGGCGGACGCCCGGTCTCACCCCGGGCGGAGGCGGGCCGCCGCGACGGACGGTCCGACGCCGGGCTGTCTACGGTGCGGGCACCCGACCCGGAGG
>Ga0194110_10003300_pt1 | contig 19999 bp, 15 predicted proteins | sample TA2Kig1200mmetaG_FD_146192 | JGI IMG/M metagenome (GOLD analysis project Ga0194110, IMG submission 146192) | Freshwater microbial communities from Lake Tanganyika, Tanzania - TA2015032 Kigoma Deep Cast 1200m | ecosystem: Environmental > Aquatic > Freshwater > Lake | place: Tanzania: Lake...
GTAATGTTTCCTTCTTGATCTTCTCGCCATTGCGAAAACCGTATTCCCTGTCGAGATCATCCTCGATGCTGCGGTCGAAAGTCCCACCGAACGGAGGATTGCCGATGATGTGCGTGAACGGCACGATGCCGTGGATCCCCGGCGCCCCCATCACCGCACTCGTTTCTGCGGTCAGGAAGTGCTGTCGGAAGAAATCGCCCAGTATCAGGTTGTGTCGTGCCGGAAAGCAGCCCCATCGGGCTTTGATGTTCGCCAGGCACCTTCGGTAGAGGTTTTCGTCTATCTCAACGCCGTAGACATTGCGAGTTAACACCCGCTCGAGTCGTTGCTCAATGGAGCCCGTGTACAACCCTATGAATTTCTCGATGATAGGCAGCACAAAAGACCCGTCGCCCATGCTTGGTTCAAGCACCCTGTCGTCTTGAGTGAACGACAGGTCATGTACCAGGCGCCGGGCGATAGGCGCCGGCGTCAGGAACTGACCCAACTGACGCTTCTTCTCGCGTTTTGCCTTTGCTGTACTCATCGCAGATGGAGGGACGCTTGTGTTTCCGGCGTCACGATGTGCTGCCCAACCGCAGCATAGTCACTTGCCCGACGGCGATACTCCTCTAGAGCCCGCTTTCGGTTCTCGGCCAGGCGACGTTCTCCGTCCTCCAGCAGTTTGACGAGCGCGTCAACCTTCTCTGTAACTGCCCGCGGGGCAGGCGCGATCCCAACCAGGAGAGCATTGAAGAACGCTCTTGCTTTGAGCATGACCTGTCCCGGCGCGGAATCGAACGTGACGTAGTCCAGGTAGTCGAGCATGTCTACGAAGTGAACCCGACATCGAATCTCCTCTTGGAGTTCGAGTTTGACGATGAGCAGGTAGTAAGAGTCAATCTGGCGCAGCAGCAGTGCGTCGAGCAGTTTCTTGAGCGACACCATATTGGGTTGCCCATTGCTAGACGAGACGCCGGTCTTGACATTGATCGGGTGATAGATGCCATTATGTTCAAGCCAGATGTCACCCATCGAACGGGGCACCCTATTCCCGTGCCGGTCGCGTTGGTACTTGGTGATGTAGTTGATGGCCAGCAGCGCGGTCGTCTTGTCATCCACAAGGTCCGCGATCCTGTGGCCGATTTCCTTGCCCTGTGCTATGCTCTCGAAGTACGGCTTGGTGACTTCGCTGTCCCAGAACGCTTGAGCATCGCGGCGTATTCTTTCCGCGGTTGGTGGATCAATCATATCACCACCCCGCGTCTTCAGGAAAGATGTTGGCATACTTGACGCTGGTGCGCGGCGCGGCCATCATGGGGGCGACCGCGTCGCGCCACCTGGCGTAGTGCGCCGTCTCTTTGTGCCTGCCGGGGTCTGTTGGCGTGCGATAGACCTCCACCAGCACGAAGCGGGCCGGATCGTCCGATTGTTGGACCACGTCGAAGCGCGCGATCCCCGGCTCCTGGATGCTGTGTGTGGCGTTCTCAATCGTGGCCTGGCGGAACGCCTCGATGTATTCCGGTTTGACGTGGACGTGAACGTGAACGACCAACATGGCATTACCCCTTTCTACGGTTCTCGCATCTTTTCGATCAGGAGACGAGTGCCCAACAGTCCCAGCGTCGCGGCGGCGAAGGCCGTGACGCCGAACATCGGCCGGATGCCCATGACCTCGGCCAGGAGGCCGCTCAGCCAGGGGCCGGCAAACATCCCGATCGCATACACGGCCTGATGCAGACCCATCGCCGTGGCCCGCTCGCGCTCGCTAACGTGCACGATGCTCAGCCCCATCAGCACCGGGTAGGCGGCGCCGATCGAGAGGCCGAGCAAGACCTGCGCGGCAAGGAGCATCTCCAGCGACGGCGCCAGGGCTGCGCCAACCGTCCCGATGAAGATCACCACAAAACTGAAAACGGCCATGCGCTGTGCGCCGAACCGCTTCACCGCCGCCGTGGCGGTCAGGTTGCCCGCGGTGTAGCAGATCAGGCTCACCGTTGTGAACAGGCTGAGGATCACGCTGGTGGCGCCGAGCTCTTTCGCCAGGATCGGCAGGAAGCCGAACGAGACGCCCCAGGCGACGTATTGCGCGACCGCGCTGAGCAGCGATGGCAGCAGCACGTCGCGGCGCGTCACCAGCCGGCCCAGACGATCCAGCGAGGGGGTCTTGGGCGGTAGACGTTGCTCGCGCGCGCTGAGCATGACCAGCGCAGCCAATCCCGCTACGCCGGCCGCCAGGGTGAAGGCCAGTCCGTAGCCGCCTGCTTCGTTCAGGGGGCCGTTGAGCGAGGTCGCCAGAACCCGGCCCAAAGAGCCGACGAGCGTCAGCAAGGCGCTGGCGCGCACAGCTTCGTTGGGCGGAAACAGGCTGCTGAACGCCACCACCAGCGGTACCCAAGTGCCGGCCGCCAACCCGGTGATGGCCCGGCCGATCAGCACGCCCTGGGCTTGCTCCGCGCTGCCCATCACCCAGGCGCCCAGGCCGGCTAACGCCATGCCCACCAGGATGAATGGCTTGCGCCGGCCGATCCAGTCGGAGGCGATGCCGATCGGCAGGCGCACGATGGCCTGCCACAGGCCGTATTGGGCGAGGATCACGCCGACGAGCGCCAGGCTATCCGTCTTCGTCTGAGCGTAGGTTGGTAAGGTGGGGACATAAAGATAGAGCGCCATCCAGTAGAAAAAGACGACTGCGAGAAACAGAGCGATCTTCAGGCGACGTTCGCCGGCCGCGGCGACAACTGCGACAGGTGGGTGAGTTGTGTCTGATTGTTGCACTTTCGCTATCCGATGAGATGGGAATGACTGTACGCTGGATTATAACACCTTGCATCAGGTGGGCAAAGCGTCGGCCTGCGCGATCTCATCGGCCTGCAACCAGGAGGATCCGAAGCTGTCGCTGACCCACCGGCCGCGCACAATCAGCGGTCGCCAGGTCGCGGGCGGCCTCGGCGCCGCCCGGCTTTTACAGATGACGAACGTGTCGCCATCGCCCAGGAAGAAGCCCGGACCGCCGGTCCAGCCCGGCAGCCGCACGCCGGCCGTGGTGATCGTCCGGCCGCTCAATTCCGGCAGGCGCCGCAATGGCGTATGTTCGGGCAGGCGATCGGCCGTCAGCGCCAGCGGATGGACGCTGATGGGCCAGCCCAGCAGTTGTTCTTCCCAGGCCAGCCGCTGGGCCGCCGTGTCCGCGCCGACCTGGGCCGCGGCGAAGGTGAAGGCCAGTTGCTGCGGAACGCCAGATCGCCGGATTCCCTCGGCCTCGGCCAGCAGCGCGGCCCGGCTGTCGCCCAGGCCGTCGAACGCGCCGCATTGGATCAGGTGCGCAGCCTCCTTCGGCTGCAGCGCCACGCGCGCCAGCAGATCGCGCACGCTCTCGAACGGCCCGTTGGCCCGTTGGGCAAGGATCGCCTCGATGCTGCTGTGTCGCAGGTCGCGTACCTGCCCCAGGCCCATCCAGAGTGTGGCGTAGGGCGTAGAGTGTGGCGCGGGAGGCGTGAAGTGGGGAGCGTGGAGCGTGAATGCTTCGCCGCTGAAGTTCACGTGCGGCGGCCTGACCGCGATGCGCAGGCGCGCCGCTTCGGCCGCGTAGATGGCGGGGTGATGGAAGCCGCCCCAGTCGGCCAGCCGCGCGCAGAGGAACTCGGCCGGATAGTGCGCCTTGAGGTAGGCGGAGCGATAGCTGACGTCGGCGTAGGCCGTGGCGTGGCCCTGGTTGAACCCGTAGCCCGCAAACGGCATGATCTGTTCCCACAGCGCGCTGGCTTGCGCCGGCGTGAAGCCGGGGCCCGCTGGCGGCGGGCGTTGGCACCCCAGGACGAACTGCTCGCGCACCGCGGCCATTTGGTCCGCGCCGAAGTGGCTCATCCCGCGGCGGATTTGGTCGGCTTGCGCCCAGGAGAGCCCCGCAATCTCGCGTGCGATGCGCAGGACCTGCTCCTGGAAGATCAGCACTCCCTTGGTCGGCGCGAGGATGGGCGCGAGGGCCGGATGCAGAAAGGTCACGCGCTCCTGGCCGCGGTAGCGGCGCACGAACGCGTCGGCCATGCCGCCCATAGCAGGGCCGGGCTTGAAGAAGGCGTTGGCGATCGCTAAATCGGCCACTGTGTGCGCGCGCAGCTTGCGCAGCGTGCGCTGTGCGCCCTCTGATTCGCACTGAAATACCCCGATCGTCTCGCCGTGCGCCAGCAGGTCGGCGGTGGCAGGATCGTCCAACGGGATCGCTTCGAGCCGAAAGTCAGGCGTCTGCCGCTTGCGCACCAGGTCGGCCGCATCCGCCAGCACTGTGAGCGCACGGATGCCCAACATGTCCATCTTGGGCAGACCGAGCGCTTCCACATCGCCATGCTCGAACTGGGTGATGAGAAAGCCTTTGGGCGCCCACTGCACCGGAACGAAGTCGGTCAGCGGCCCAGGCGTGACGATCACGCCTCCGGGGTGCACGCTCAGGTGATCGGGCTGGCCGACCAGGTCATAGGCGAGACGCACGACGTTGTGCAGCGCCGGGTCGGTGATCTGCGCCAGCACGTCCTCCACCGTGCGCTGGTCACGGCGGCGTGGGTCGGGGTGCCAGCCGTGCGGCAAGAGCGGCTTGATCCTCTTGATCTCCGCTTCGGTCAGTCCATAGGCCTTGGCCACCTCGCGCACCGCCCCCAGGGGTTGCAGCGTGCTGATGGCGCTGACCAATGCGGTCCGGTCTGGGCCGTAGGTCTCGCGCATATAGGCCAGCACTTCGTCGCGGCGCTCGCTGCACAGGTCCAGGTCAATGTCGGGCGGCGAGGTGCGCGCCGGGTTCAGGAATCGCTCGAAGAGCAAGTTGTGGGCGATGGGGTCAACGGTCGTGATGCCCGCGCAATAGGCTACGAGTGAATTGGCGACGCTGCCGCGCGTGCTCACCGGGATGGCGCGCTCCCGCGCGAAACGCACCGCGTCGGCCACGACCAGGAAGATCGGCGCGTAGCCGTGGCTGGCGATGGCCGCCAGCTCGCGATCCAGCCGCGCTCGGACATCGGCCGGTGGATTGGGGCCGAAGCGCTCCCGCAGACCAGCGCGCGCCAGGCTTGCCAGCGCGGCGTCTGGGGTTTCGCTTGGCGGCAACTTCACCGCGGGCCAGACGGGGCTGCCGTCCGGCAGCGCCTCGCTGCACCTGTGTGCGATCTCGCCGGCCACGGTGAACGCGGACGGGAAGGCGGCGAAGCGGTCGGCGATCTCAGCCGGGGCGAGCCAGTGGAGGTCAGCAGCGGCCTTCTCCTCCGGCTCGAGCGGCCGGTTCTCGCGGATGGCGGCGAGCAGGCGCAGCTTGGGCGCATCCTCGGGCGTCAGGCAATAGATCGGCTGCACCGCGACGGCCGGCAGGCCCAATCTGCGGCCCAGCGCGCAGACCTCGGCAGCGACAGCCCGATCGTCTGGGCTGTGGATCTCGAGCGCCAGGTATGCGTTCTCGTCGAAGATGCCGGCCAGCCGGCCGGCGTAGACCTGGGCCAGTGCCAGATCGCCGGCTCGCAGGCAGCGCTCGATCCACCCGCGGCGGCCGCCGCTCAGACAGATCAAGCCCTCGCGATGCGCGCGCAGATCATCCCACGACAGGCCGCGGCCGGCCAACGCCTCGCGGTCCACGTGGCCCTGGATGAGGGACGCGAGCCGGCAGAGCGACCGATAGCCTGCCGGGCCGGTCGCCAGGAGCACCAGGTGGCCGGCGACATCTTCCCCAGCCTCTACCTCTGGAGGAGAAGGCGCGGGGGGCAAGAGTGCGTCTGTCCTCTCGCTGCGGGGGATCGCCGGCAGCGCGGCCGTCACTGTCATCCCGATGATCGGCTGGACGGCCGCCGCGCGACACGCGCGGCCGAAGGCCACCGCGCCGTACAGCGCGTTCGTGTCGGCCAGCGCCAGGTGCGACATACCGTCGGCCGCCGCGCGGTCGGCCAGCCCGGTCACGCTCGCCGTGCCGCCGAGCAGCGTGAAGTGGGAGTGGACTTCCAGGTGCACAAAGGTCATGAGGCCATCGTAGAACAGATGGGCAAGAAAAGCAAGTGGATAGGTAGGAGTTGCGAGACCATCGTCTTGTGCGACCGGTGCGCACTACCCAAATCTGTTCCTTTGTGATATGATGGCGGCAAACACTGACGACGAGTGATTGCGGATCGCAGCTAGTGGGTCATTTGGCATGCTCACCGCCATTCCTTTTTAGTTTCTCTGTTATCGGGATATGACGACGTAATCGGCGAATGCAAGCACCAGAGCCAGCCAGAGCTTGGCGGCGTTGGCGGGCACGCTCCCGCCGCGCGGCCCGTTTACCGCCCCACACAAATGGGGTGGGATGTTTGCGCGTACAATGCCGCGTCGTTGAGGTTGACGGCGAGCGGAAGATCGTCGGTTCGTGGCTGATCCCTGGGGATGAGATAATAGCGAATGTAACTAATCCACGTCGGTCGGCACGGTGTCTTTGGTCAGCGTCTTCTCGGCGTTGAAGGGCGTGACCATCACGCGATGGTCAATCCATTCGGTGATCGTGTCCATCACCGGCACGATCCAAAAGAGACCTGGTCCGCGCAGCGCCTGAAACTTGCCCAGGCGGAGCACCACGGCCTTCTCCCATTGCCGGCCGACCTGCAGCGCCAGCAGAATGTAGACGCCGATCAGCAGCAGCGGGATCGTGATCGCCAGGATCACGCCATCGCTGACCTCGAGCGCATCGAGCCCGATCGCCAGGCCGACAGCCAGGACGAGGAGCAGGCCGCAGAGAAAGACCGCGGGCGCGCTTGGCCCGCGCAGCGCAGTTTCTTTGACCGTCGCCTTGCGTGTCTTGGTGCTGGTTGCCATGAGACTTCCTCCTGTGAATGCGATGATCTTCAGACGGGCAGCGTGAAACGCCGCTCGAAACACTCCTCCCAGGCGCGGTGCACCTCGGCCGGCTCGAAACCCATTCGCTCCAACTCGGCCAGCCAGCCGCCGATCGTCTCGGTCAGGTGCGCATGGCGCATGGCTGCGGCGGCCGCCGGCGGCGCGTGGGCCAGGACGTAGGTGCCGCGGCCCTGTTGCGTGGAGATGACCCCCTCATCGTGCAACAGGCGATAGGCGCGCGCCACCGTGTTGAAGTTGACGCTCAGGTCGGCCGCCACTTCGCGCACGGTGGGCAACTGGTCGCCGGGCTTCAGCACGCCGGCCGAGACCAGCCCCTTCACCTGTTCGACGACCTGGGCATAAATGGGAACCTTGCTCTGAAAGTCCAGGGTTATCTGCATGGCCGCGTCCGCGGAATGAACCAGTTGTATCATTGACTGAAATGTATCATTGAGCTAATTGTACATCACAGTACCGAGGTAGTCAAGCTGGCAAGGCTGACATTGGGCTGACGGGGGAAGGACGGGGATACGGCTGACACGGGCGCAACCCCGCGAGGCCGCGTGCTCATCTTGTGGGAGCATCATGTATGGTAGAATAGGGGCGGTCGTGCAGAAATGCAGCGGCGATACGACTGGCGGCTTTGTGGGGCGTTGGATCAATTGTGGAGGGTCAGATGCGTGGCGATCGCAATACTTCGTGGCTCGTCATCCAGCGTGGGTTGGCGTTGATCCGCCGGCTGATGCGCGGCCCGGCGACGAAAGCTGAACTGTTGCAGGCAGTGCGCGCTGCGATCGGGCCGGATGCATATAGCGAATCGTCGGGGGCGGCCGATCGCGCGCTGAAAAACGACCGCGCTCTGCTGAGGGGCAAACTGGGCATCGAGATCGCCTATGATCGGGGGCAGGGGGTCTACTGGCTGGCTGACCTGGGGGATGCGGCGTGGCTCGATCTACCGGACGACGATCTGGCGGCCATTGGATTCATCTACAAGACATTCGCGGCGGCCGGGCCAGAGGCCGCACGCGTGCGGAACTTCCTGACTCGAATCGGCGCTCTGTTGTCCCCCGAGCGACGCGCAGCGGTGCAGCGTCTGCGGCCGGCGATCTCTATTGACTTGCGCGAGTTGGATGAGCGTCCCATTTCTGCACGGGTGATGCAGGTGGTTCAGCAGGCAGTACATGAGCGCCGGCGACTGGGCTTCAACTACCGGGCTGCTTCGCAAGAGGACCGGCTGCCGCGCTACCATGAGGTGGAGCCTTACGACATCCTGTTTCGGCATGGACATTGGTATCTGGAAGGCTACGATCTGTTCAGTCGCGGTGCGCAGCATGGCGAGGTGTTGCAGCAGAAGCACCGGGGATTTCGGTTGCAGGGCATTCTGGACGACGAGTGGCTGGCGGTGTTGCCAGAGCGGCTGCCTCCGGGCCGGCGACCGCAGAAGCGGCACGTAGTGCGTTACCGGCTGACTGCATCGGCGATTGCGCATGGAGTCAGTCGCCATTTTGCCGACATGCGCGTCGAGCATCTGCCAGATGGCTCGGCGCTGGTGGAGGGCACCACAGCAGATCCGTGGACCGCGGCGCGCGAGCTGTTGCACTACGGCGAGAACTGCGTGGTATTGGGCGGCGACGAGGTATTGGGTCACATGCGCAGGATGGTGGCGGCCATGGCGAAAGGGTATGATTTGTTGGCGTTCGAGACACCGTAGGGGCGATCCCTCCGTGGTCGCCCCCGGCGGGCACGACGGCGCGGGGCGGGCACGGAGGCGCGGGAACCGTCGGGGCGATCCCTCCGCGGTCGCCCCCGGCGGGCACGGCGGCACGGGGCGGGCACGGAGGCGCGGGAACCGTCGGGGCGATCCCTCCGCGGTCGCCCCCGGCGGGCACGGCGGCACGGGGCGGGCACGGAGGCGCCGCCCCTACGGCGCGGGAACCGTCGGGGCGGGCACGGCGGCGCGGGGCGGGCACGGCGGCGCGGGGCGGGCACGGAGGCGCCGCCCCTACGGCGCGGGAACTGTCGGGGCGATCCCTCCGTGGTCGCCCCCACCGCGGTCGCCTCCTAATGGCAAGGAGATATGCAACATGCAAAGACATCGCCGCAACAGCTACCGACTGGCTGGACATGATTATTCCGATTCTTCCTACGCCTATTTTGCGACAATTGACGTGAAGATCAAGCATGTCGCAAATGACAGCCAGATTGACCCGCTGGCGCCTTTCACAAGCCGTCGCGACTTGGGCCAGCAGGCTAACGACAGTCTGCTGTTCTATCGTACTCAGGGCAAGCTACTGATCTTTGCCTACTGCCTGATGCCAGATCACCTCCACATCCTGGCCTCTCCACAGGGTGGAGCCAATCTGTCCACTATATTGGGCAGCTACGAAAGCTACGTCACCCAATTGGCATGGGGCTACGGACTAATTGGCAAGCTGTGGCAACGCAGCTTCCACGATCACATCCTGTGCCAGAGTGATGATGCCCAGGCCGTTATCGCCTATATTTTGAACAACCCGGTCAAGGCCGGACTGGTGACATGCTGGCAAGATTGGCCCTGGTGCGGCATGCCGGACGCATTGTAGGGAATAGGGCGGGCACGGCGGCGCGGGGCGGGCACGGAGTGGTCGCCCCGGCGCGGGCACGGAGGCGCCGCCCCTACGGCGCGGGAACTGTCGGGGCGATCCCTCCGTGGTCGCCCCCGGCGGGCACGACGGCGCGGGGCGGGCACGACGGCGCCGCCCCTACGGCGCGGGAACTGTCGGGGCGATCCCTCCGTGGTCGCCCCCGGCGGGCACGGCGGCGCGGGGCGGGCACGGAGGCGCCGCCCCTACGGCGCGGGAACTGTCGGGGCGATCCCTCCGCGGTCGCCCCATGGATGGCGGGCACAGAGGCGCCGCCCGTACTCACGATAGATGTTGCGCGATCATTGCAGAAAACCGGGAAACCGTGTAGAATCCCTGCTGACACAGGCCGGCTTGACACCTCTCCCTCGTGTCAAACGGCGGCCATCGGCATTCATGACGATCTGTCGTTCTTGCAAGGATCGGACATCGTGGCATCTACGAAGCTGCCCGGAAGGAAACGCAACACACAGCCGCTCCTGGCGCGTTCGCGCGCTGGGGGCGGCTGTGTGCTTTGCTCGCCATATAAAGACCTGATTGATCCCTCAGTCGGGATTCATAATCAATGACATAGACCCAAATTTTTCAATCCCTCAATCGAGATTTTTCACCAGAACCTTAAAATTAGCGATGCAAACGCAATTACCACTTGACAGATCATCAATTGCCGTGGTATACTCTCATGTAAATTATGGGTTATATGAGTCTAAGTCATATAAGAAATCAAGTAACACATATGATCATCTCTCGACTGAATCCAGCCGACGCTTTATTCGCCATGGTGGATTTGTCCTGCGATAGAGTAAATCTCCGTATGCTTGATTCTTTCCAACTGGTTGTCAGTATATCACAATATGACCTTGACCTGCAAACTGAATGTCGGCTACGAGGAGAGCAACTGGATTGTCGCTATGCTGAACTCTGGATGCAAGAGCGAGCTTTTGTTGCTGAACTAGACCAGAATGGCAATGCAGCGAGTTGTGACATCATCAACGACAGGCTTGATCTCATCCGATACGAGATGACCGTGATTCAAGATCAACTTGATAACGATTATCCTTGTTCGGACGATACCGATTGAAGTAGATCTTGTCCTTTTTTCACCGCTCGCCAGCCGATGGGACTGTATTTGTGGCCTAATAGGTGTGTTATGATGAAGGCGAGATCGAAAGGAACGGAGCATTAATGGACATCACCACTTTGCCGGTCTACTCCAAACTGGCGGATGCGGCCACAGTCAGGCAATTGGGTCTGTGGGACAAGCTGCCGGTTAATCCCGATGGCTCGCGCTGGCTGTTGTCCGAGCATCAGATCGAGACGTATCGGGCGCTGCAAGGCAATCAGTACGATGCGGTCATCAACACGGCCATGACCGGAGATGGTAAGAGCCTGGCCGCGCAGATGTCAACGCTTGCCAATGGTCGCTCGCTGCTGATGATGTATCCCACCAACGAGTTGGTGCGTGACCAGGAACGGCAGGTGGCGCAGGCGCTCGCTGACTGGAAACAGCAAGGCAAGATTCGCCCAACCACTATGACCGGAGATACCTTGCGCGAGATTGTGGCCGCCGGCCAGTTCAGCCGCAAGGGCGAGGCCATCAAGAGCCTGGCAGCCAACAACGAAATCGTGCTGACCAACCCAGACATCTTTCACTACCTGGCGCAGTTTTATTACACGCGGCGTGACGACTCACCGGATATGCACTTTATGCGTGCGATCGTTGAAAACTTCGATTTGTTCGTGTTCGACGAATTCCACATCTTTCAGGCCCCGCAGATTGTAGCGGTGCTCAATGCCATGCTGCTGATCCGCGCGGTCGCTGCCGCACAGCAGCCAAAGAAGTTCCTGTTTCTGTCGGCCACGCCAGGCGGATTGCTGGGCGAATATCTGGAGAAGGCCGGTTTCCGCGTCAAGACGATTGCGCCGGCGATGGATAATCGCTATCTGCACACACTCGCTCAACCTGACGCCATCCAATGGCGACCGATCCTGCGCGGGAGTGACATCCATTTCTGGCCGGCGCGCGCCGAGGAGTGGTGTGAGGCGCACCTGGAAGATACGCTGCTGGCGTTTTTCAAGGAACACGGCCGCGGGGCCAAGGGTGCGTTCATCGTCAACAGCGTGGCCGTGGCGCACCGGCTGGTCGAAAGCTTGCGACCGAAGTTCGCTGCAGCCGGCTTGATCGTTGCGCCGAACACAGGCTTGACCGGCTCCGCAGCTCGGAAAGCGTCACGCGATGCGGATTTACTCGTCGGCACCTCGACGGTGGACGTGGGCGTGGACTTTCGCATCAACTTCCTGATCTTCGAGAGCCGTGACGCGAGCACATTCCTGCAACGGTTGGGCCGTCTGGGCCGCCACAACGACGACGGCCGCGGCAACCGGTTCGAGCAGTTCACGGCCCACGCGCTGATCCCGCCCTTCGTTCAAGAGCGTCTCTTTGAAGGCTACAAGGACACGCCGCCCAGGCTGGCGGATGGCGGGCAGTTCACGCGTGAGCAGTTGAGCGCGGCGATCCGCGGCGCCTATCCTTCCCCCTTCGAGTTCCGGTCGTATGCGCAGAAGTGGGGCTGGATTCAGTCCGCGCACATCTACATGCGTCTGTGTAGTCCGACGGTCAAGGAAACCTATACCAGCGTGCGCGAACGCCTGAAGAACGATTGCGCGAGCACTTTTGGTTTCAAGCTCGGCCGCGCCCTGCTGGAATACAAAGACCTCAAGGCCAGTGCAGGCCAGATCATCGAGGAGGCGCAAGCGTTCCGTGGCGGCAGCCCGTTCGACTGCGGCGTCGTGGATGAAAGCCCGCTGGCGAATCTGTATGGCGCGGGCGAAGCTCTCAACAAGGAGGTGATGAAAGACAAGATCAAGCGTTATGACCTGATGATGCTGGCCGCCAACGCCGATCTGGATTGGCTGGAACCGGAGGAGTTCGCCGAGATAGCCAGAAAGCATGGCGCCAACCTATCAAAAACCGAGATTGAGGATATGGCCGGTTGGTTCCGGCTGCGCGGCATCGGCGCTGAGCGCAAACAGATCGTCATCAAGCTCAACCAGGAAGTCGGTGCGTGGGGCGCCGACCGGTGGGGTGAGGTCCAGGTGATCGAAGGCGTGACGCTGGTGGTGGATTACGTGGACTGGCTGAACGAGTTGAACCGGCGTCTGCGGCAGCGCAAGTTTGTGGCGCTGCTGTGTCAGGGCGAGCCGAAGGAGTTGATGAACCGGCTGGGTCTGCCGCCAATGTTCGAGATCTACAAGTTCATCTCCCGCGACAACCTGGAAGGCAGCATTGCGTTCGCCCGTGAAGCCTTGATGCTCCAGGTCGCGCTCAAGGAACGACATTTTTCGTGCGGCGGCGGAGCCGTGATCTGCTGAGAAAGGAGTGCGTATGACGAAAACGACATCCAAGCAAGCCGAACTTATCCCCGATGAGATAGAAGAAGACATTGACCCAGAAGCCGTAGCGGAGGATATCCTCGCCGGCGATGCCAGGGAAGAGCCGGAGATCGCGCGGCTGGCCGACGAAGACAAACCCATGTTTTCGGTATTGTTACAGGCGGCCGTAGCGCAGGCCGCGCCGGATGACGCGGTGCTGCTGGACTACGTCACACACGTCGCCTGCCCACTGTCGGCCGAGCTGGCGCTGGTCTCGGCCAAAGGCGGCGAGAAGTTCATCGCCGACCGGCTGGCCGAGGGCAAGACCGATGCTGACGTGGCGCGCTATCGTCACGAGCAGAGCTTGCGCGCCCACCTGGTCAACGGCCTGCTGCCCACCGCCCGCATCGCGCGGCAACTGCAAGCATGGGGCGCGCCACGGATGAGCCGCTTTGACGAACGCGCCTACCGCCTCTTCTGCGCAGGCTTCACGCTGCACGATTGGCTCAAGCTGCCGGAGGTGGATGACTGGCTGCAAAGCGTCGACCTGGCGCACCACACCGTCAATCCGGCCAAACACCTGCCGCTGGTGGAAGAGATCTTCCGGCGGTGGTGCGAGCGGCTGGGGCTGGACGAGTTCCTGAAACCGATCGGCGGCGTGGATGCCTGGCTGCACGATCTGATCTACCTGGCGTGCAATGCGCAGGTGCGTTGGGGCACCATGCTCAACCTGAGCGCGTTGCCGCGGTTGGCGCTGGATGGTCGCACGCGCCAACTCGCAACCGATCTGTGTACGCTAGCGGATCGCATCGCCTACATTGCCCGCACGCCCCGCGATGTGCCCGCGACGAGCAGCATCACCGAGATCATCACCAACCTGGCGAACGGCGAGGCGCGGCTGCTCTATCATCACATCGCCGAAAACCGTGGCGTGCTGACGAATTTCATTCAGAACGCGGCGCTGGCTGCGCTGGAAACGACCGACTGCGTGGCGCTGTTGTATGCGCCGAGCGGTGTGGTCTACCTGGCGCGCGGCGCGGCTGGCGCAACGCCGTTGCCGCAGCCGGCCGCGGTGGCCGAAGATGTGGTGAAACGCATCCGCCAGGCGTGCGGGCAGCATTTGCGGACGAATCTGACCGGCTTTTCGCGAGATGGCAAGGGGCTGAAATATGCGCCCTATTACGATCTGCACTTCGCGCCCGCGGGGCGCATCCGCGTGGCGGCGCAGGCGGCGTTCAAGCGCATCCCCGAGACGAAGGCGCCGGCCGCGGGCACGCGCTTCGCCAAGATGGCTGAGAAAGCGATGGCACCGGCGGAGGCGAATGTGGCCTTGCCGAACGACATCCGCGTGGATCAGTTGGCGGAGTTCTGCGCGCTGGCGACCAAAATCGTGGAGGAGGCTGCTCCGGCGCTGGATGCAGCGGATTTGATCCTGACCGAGCTGGGCCTGGCCGGCGAAAGGGCCGCCTTCGATCAGATCGCCGCCTTTCCCCAGGCGGGCGGCGTCGCCTACCACTGGTACTATGCGGCCGGCGCGTATCTCAAGCAAGGCGGCAAGGGCGCTTCGCCCGCGGAATGGCAGGAGAAAGTCGAGCAGTTGGCCGACAAGCTGGCGGCCCGCGTGGAGGCGGCGACGGCTCAACAGCCGCGCACGGACGACGGCTGGGGTGATCTGCGGGCCTATGTGGCGCGCGTCCTCAGCTTTGGCCCGCAGGGGGCGGATGCGCAGACCGTGGATGTCGCGGCGGCGGTCGCAGCCGAGCTGGGCCGCTACCGCATGGCGAAGGCCCAGGGCCGCGGGGTGAGCGCCGTCTGCTCGCTCTGCTCGTCGTCGTTCGAGATCAACCCGCAGCGTGAGGCGGGCATCCTCTTTGCGCCGCAAGTCTACTCGAACAAGCTGCCACTGCACGGCTCGAAAGCCATCCGCAACATCTGCCGCATCTGCGAGATCGAGATGATGCTGCGCCAGATCCTGATGAACCGCCAGGCCGTGGCGGGAGGGCGTTTCGAGGGCCGACGGATGCGTTATCTGTACTTCTATCCGACCTACTTCTTCACGCCGGAGACGCTGGCGCAGATGGCTGCTATCTATGACGATATCAAGCATGTGCGCTTCACTGCGGTGCGCAAGGCGCTGCTGACCGAAGAGGACGGAGAACAGAAGTTGCACGTGGGCGCCAAGGATTTTCAGCGGTTGGGGCCGCTGTTGATGCCGCCTGCGGCCGATCCCGCGGAAGATCGGCTGTTCCGTTTGCGGTTCCCGCAGGGTGAGCCGCTCACCTTCTTCTTCCTGGGCATCCCGCCGCCGGGCCGCGACGCCAAAGACGCCGAGGCGTGGGTCAATCCGGCGTTCCTGGCGCTGGTCCTGCCGCTGGCGGTGGATGTCAAGGTCGTGGCGACCGAGTCATCCATCCCGCTGCTGACCGAGGCCGACGAGCTTGACGAAACGGTGTTCATGGATGCGCCGCACGACTTCGTCAAAGACATCCTGGGCCGCGAGCGCATCCCGTTGGAAGGGTTGCTGCCTCGCCTGCAAGCGTTGACGGCCGCCTATCTGGCGCATCTCGACGGCAACGCTAACTTCGCCAAGGGGGATTATCGCTGGCACACGATCCCACCGTTGGCGCGCAACTTGGCGAGCGACCCGCTCTGGGCTTTCGCCTATCTCAAGAAATGGCAGCGCGCACAGAAGAACATAGATGCCATCACCACCGACAAGGCGCGCCTGTATCTGCAACTGGTGGACATTCTCGATGCTCTGAAAGGGGGCTACAGCATGAGCCATGCCAAAGAACTGACGACCCGCTACATGCGCTTCTATCGCGCGAAACGACCGTATAACTCGAACAGGATCCTGCGGCCGGTGACCATCGCAGCACAAGCTATCCTCGACGCCAACATGTCTCTGTTCGGCGATCTTGACCGTGAGGGCGTGGTAGAAGCTGTTCGAGGCAAACTGCACGCCTTCATGGAACGCCTAGACACGCCCCATGCCGAGGGCTATCCTGTTCCAAACTGCAAGGGCGAATGCCGTGAAGAGGCTATACGGCAATTCGCCGAATACTTCGTCGGTACGATCTTCTACGACACGCTGCGCGCCGACAAAGCCGCGCTGCGTGGCAAGCAGCTCAACCTGCTCAAGAACGCCTGTGAAGTGATCTACGTGGACGCCACTGCCCAAGAATGGCGAGACCGCCAAGCTGCAACCGACACAAAGGAGAAACAACAATGACACTCAACACCAAATGGTTCCCGACCGAAGTGCCGGCCAAGCCGTCCGGCCATTACGCGCACATCATCGCCTTGCGCGTGACCGATTCCTACGCCGTGTTCCAGACCGACGGCGAGTTGAATACCGCGCGCGTGCGCGCCGGCCTGCAAGACGCCGAGCTGATGACCCGCCTGACAATCTTCAAGCGCAAGCAGACGACACCGGAGCGGCTGGCGGGCCGCGAGTTGCTGCGGCGCTACAGTCTATTGAGCGACGAGCCGTCGGATGGCAAGACCGAGGATGGCAAAGGCCGGCCGATCTGCGACTACAACGTGGCCTTCTGCAAGCAATGCCCCGACTGCATCACCTACGGGTTCGCCATCGGTGACGCCGGCTCGGAGAAGTCCAAGGTCATCACCGACACCGGCTATAGCCTCACCCCCTACGACTCGTCGCACGAAGCTTTCACTCTCAACGCGCCTTTCGAGGGCGGGACGATGAGCCGTGAGGGCGTCGTGACCAGTCGCATCAACGAGGCTGATCATGTGCGGCCGCAGGTGATCTTCCCTGCGGTGATTACAGCCCGCGACGTGACGGCCGCGTTGTTCGACTACGTGCTGAACAACGTCCTGCGTACCCGGCGCTACGGCGCGCAGACCACGCGTACCGGCACGGTCAGCAATCACATCGTCGCCATCGCCCTGACCGACGGCGAAATCTTCTCGAATCTCAAGCTCACCCAGGCGCTTTACGATGCGTTGAAGGCCAAGAACGCGGTCAACCCGCCCGATCCGATTGATCCCGAAGTGGCTTACGCGACCGCGCAGGCGCTTGTGCCCGATCTGCTGAAGGCGGATGGCGTGGCTGTGGATCAACTGCTGATCGGCGCCGAGCTGGGCGCGATGCTCAAGGCTATGCAGACGAAGCTGGATGACGCCGCGGCGGCCAGGCAGCTCCTCGAAGCGGCGTTCGGCGACAGCCGGAAATATGCGCAGGCGTACATCGTGAAAAAGCCGAAAGCGGCCAAGTGAGCGCCTGCCCGAACTGCGCGTGGGCTGACTCGCAAGATCAGCCCCGCCAAGCGATCTCAGGAGGCTGCCGATGAAAGTCTACACTTGCCGGCTGACGTTGCACGAGAGCCTGTTCTATGCGACGCGCGAGGTTGGCCGGCTCTATGAAACGGGGCGGTATCTGCACAACTACGCCCTGACCTATGCGCTGGGGTTGGCGACCGCGCCCTACTTCAGTCCGACCCAAACCCCGCGCTACGCCGAGCAGTTGACGCCGTTGAACGCGCGCGGCATTTACGTCACACCAGCGCGCGGGACGCACATCGAATATCAACTGGCGACTTTCAAGTACGCAGACAACGCCTATCACGTCGAGATGGAGAAGGGCAGCCGCAATACCCCTTCGTTTGGGAGAGCGAAGGAAATTAGCGCCGGCAGCGTTTTCGAGTTTGCCGTGCTGTCTGAACACGAAGCGTTGCGCCTGCCCAAGTGGATCCGTCTGGGATTGTGGCGGAGCAAGGCGGAGCTCAGTTGGGTTGAAGCAGAGGCGCGGAGTGAAAAGCCGTCTGCGGCGCGCGCCGATTTTCCGCTCAACCCGCTGGATGTCGGTGTTCGCCTGCTGGCTTTCGACCTGATTTCCATGCCGCCTGCCAGCCTGGTAGATCATGCGCTGCTGCAGGCGAATTGGTGGGTCTGGTCGGCCGGTGGCGCCGACTGGCGGCTGCCCACGCAACTGACCTATCGGTTCCCATAATCCGTACCCACGCCAGGCCCGCGGCGCATCACCCGCCTGCGGGCCTGGCCCAGGAATCTCGCCCGAGAGTTCAAGGAGTCCAACCTATGCCCTTCAACCCCGACCTCCAACTCAACGCCGTCGTCGTCAACCTGATCGCGACGAACGACGGCGGCATCCCCTTGACGCAGGGTGCGCTGGCGCACGCGGCGTTCCTCGACCTGGTGCGGGCGGCCGATCCCGACCTGGCCGACCGGCTGCACGAGGGCGGCAACCCGCGGTACGGGCGGGGCCTCTGTGCCCGCCCCATGCGGGGCGACCGCGGAGGGATCGCCCTTACGTACGGGCGGGGCCTCTGTGCCCGCCCCATGCGGGGCGACCGCGGAGGGATCGCCCCTACGTACGGGCGGGGCCTCTGTGCCCGCTCCATGCGGGGCGACCGCGGAGGGATCGCCCCTACGCGCCGCCCCCCGGCGTCCGCCGTGCGGACGCCAATGCGAATACCGCTGTGAACATATCGCCGTGATACAATCCTGCTGTTCTTGATGGTGCATTCGCCAGACTGAGTAAGGAGCGCCCCGCTATGGCCGAACCGTTGACTTTGAAGCTGCAAACCCTCACCCCGCTGTGGACCGGCGGACTGGACGGCAAGATGGAGCACATCCATGCGGCCGGCCTGATCGGCAGCCTGCGCTGGTGGTACGAGGCGCTCGTGCGCGGGTTGGGCGGCCAGGCGTGCGATCCTACCGATCACAGCACAGAACACGCCTGCAACTTCGATGCCGAGCAATACGAGAAGGCGGCCGGTCTGCCGCAGCGCGCGCGGCTGCGCGCGGCCGGGCTGTGCGATGCCTGTCAGCTCTTCGGCGCGACGGGGTGGCGGCGGCGGTTTCGGCTGGATGCGATGATGGGCCAGGGCGCAGCCGCGTGGCCCGGCGATCAGCCCATCAATCTGCGTCCGCACGATCGCACGCGCGGCTGGTACCTCCAGCCCGGCTGGATGGGCGAGCTGGCGTTAACGCTGATCGGCGAGGAGCAGGCCATCGGCCAGGTGGCCGCGCTGCTGCTGTTCCTGGAACAGTGGGGCGGGCTTGGGGCCAAACAGCAGTTCGGCTACGGCGCCTTTCGCCTCGATCTGCAAGAGCAGGCAGCGCTGAATCGCCGGGCCTCGTTCATGCTGCCTGGCGGCCAGCAGCCGCGGGGGGCGTTGCCCGACCTGCGCGATTTTACCTTTTTCCAGGTCCGCTTCCGACCAGCGCGGCCCGAGTGGTGGGCGCAGGTGGACGGCATCCGGCAGGTGCGGCAACGGCCCGATCAGTGGCAAAGCCTGACGCGGCTGGCGCAGCAGGGCGCAGTTCCGGTGAATGCTGCGCTCAAAAACCACTGGCGCTACGGCCAGCCATGGCCTTCTCGTGAGATAGAGGCATGGCTGTTCGGTATATTGCGCGGGGACATACGCCTGCGCAGCAAAGTCAATCCGGGGTGGGCGGTCAGGGCTGCCGATGGAAGCTGGCACATTACCGGGTGGGCCTGGCTGCCGCGTGATGCAGAGAGCCGGCCGCACTACGACGCGGTGGTCGGACAAATGTGTCGGCTGCTGGGGGAACGCGCTGGCTGGCAGAGTACGCTGAACCTGGTAGGCGCCGTCCAAAGCCTGGAGATCACGCTCACCAACGGCCTCGACGCCTGGAACGCTGTGGCCCGTCAAGTCTCAGGAGGCATCGGATGATCCAACGTCTGTACATGCGCAACTTGCGCGGCATCGCCGAGGGCGAGCTTGACGATCTCGCGCAGATCAACGTCTTCGTCGGCCCCAACAACACCGGCAAGACGACGATCCTGGAGGCCCTCTACCTGACCGCTACGGCCGATACGCCCTGCAGTCTGGCGATGGAAGATGGCGCATTCATGCCGGTGCGGGTCTCGGCCGACGCCGACCTCCTGGGGTATCACCCGCTGGCGCGGCTCTGGCAGCGGCACGGGCTGCCCCTGCACTGGGAGAACACAACTTCGCGCTGGGAGGAGGATCGTATCTTGCTGGGAAATCTGCCGGCGCCGCTGGCCCATTATCACGCCCTGGAGGGCAAACGGACCAGGAGCGGCTTTGTCGCCGGTGACGAGCAGCGCACGGCCATGTTCACGGTCGCCATCCCCCAGGGGGCTGACGTCCTCAAGCCGGAAGAGGGTGGATCGCCGATTGATTGGAGCGCGCCATCGGCGCTGGTCGAGCGTT
>Ga0194110_10003302_pt1 | contig 19990 bp, 18 predicted proteins | sample TA2Kig1200mmetaG_FD_146192 | JGI IMG/M metagenome (GOLD analysis project Ga0194110, IMG submission 146192) | Freshwater microbial communities from Lake Tanganyika, Tanzania - TA2015032 Kigoma Deep Cast 1200m | ecosystem: Environmental > Aquatic > Freshwater > Lake | place: Tanzania: Lake...
GGAAAATTTCCCCAGTCTCTGATGAAATAATTATCGGTTATGGTAAACACATCGTCATAGACGAAGGTATTGTCAAGTGTGTTGAGAAAGGCTATAAGCGGTAGTGCGATAATAAGTAATATTTTTAAAGCTCGTATCATAAACAGATAAATATTTGTAAATTTATTTTTTTGAAACTACATTTTTATACAATTCAGAGTATTCCTCAGCAATTGTATTCCATGAAAAACGTTTCCCATATTCTGCTATAGCTTGATAATCCCATTCCTTTTCAAGCGCTTTCTTGAGTGTTGCAGCCAATTCTTCCGTATTATTGGGTTCAACCAAAATACCGAATGTATCATTTGTCACGGCCTCCGGAATGCCGCCAACCTTTGTGGCTACTACAGGTCGTCCGCATGCTAATGCTTCGACAATTATCGTGGGGAAGCCTTCGTTGCGACTGGGTAAACAAAGGACGTCACAGGCGTTCAGCCACGCGGGGATTTCATTGTGTCCTTTAGAACCCATAAAATTAACATGAGTCTCGATGTGTAATTTTTTTGTTAGAGTTTTTAACTTGCGTTCTGATTCGCCTTTTCCGATGATAATAAGATCAATACAATCTTTTTTCTCCATGCCTGCAAAGGCGCGGAGGAGCAAATCAATTCCTTTTACAGGGAGCAAATTACCGATAAAAAGGATAATTTTCTTGTTAATCGGTAAGCCGAGTCGTTCTCTTGCGGTTGTTTTATTGAACGGGAAAAATTCTTTGTGGTTTACGCCATTTCGAATTACCGATATTTTTTCTGGGAATCCATCCAATTTCAAGATTGAATCTTTTAGTGACTGGCTTACGGCCACGATTTTATGCGCTCTTTTTAACGTAAAGTGTACCATACGCTTTAGAAAAAAATATCCGGGGAAAGAATGGATGTCAGAGCCATGCACCGTGACGATTACTGATTTTCCAAATAACATCCCCAATAAAACAGCTGCGAAGCCGGCAGGACCGGCCATGTGTGTATGAATGAGATCAAAATGGAATGTTTTTCTTAATTTTCTCAGTAAAGGTAAGACCCCAATAAGAAAGACAAATGCTCTGAAGAATAACCTGTCCCCTTTCGGCAGTATGAACAGTTTAGGTCGGTAGATTTCCATGTCATTCATGTGAAGATGGTAACTCTGTTTTTCTTTGCAGGATTTTATATTAAATGGATTCCAAAGCCGTGGGTGAATGACAACGACCTGGTTTTTGCATGACACAGCTTTTGAAAGCTCGTAGACAAAGACACCAGAAGTGGGGTCATCCCCGCTTGGAAACATATCCGTTAAAACTAATATTTTCATTTGTAAAAGTAAATTATTGTTTAGATTTGCGTGCGGTTACCAATAAAAACTTGCCAAACCGTCCTGGATTTAAGAATCGGGCAAGCAGTCGATCCAGGTAAGTTGTCCAGAGCCCGAATCGCTGAAGTCGCAGATGCTGAACAATTAAAGGCTGAATGGAAATCTCATCGAAACCGGCTTCTTTTACCAGCGCTTTTATTTCATCATCCTCAAAAGCATAACGATATAACTTTTCCGCATAATACCCCTCTTTGTTTGTCCATACTGCCCCATTCCATCGAAAGACGGTAAATACAAGATGTCCACCCTTTTGGAGCAACCCGTGGAAGGTTCGGAGTACTGATAACCGTTTTTCGTGGGATGGGATGTGCTGAATGACTTGAACAGAAACGATTTTATTGAAGCTGTTTCCCCGAATAGGCATTTTGCTGATATCGGCAGCAATAAAATGAACCTTGGAATATAAATCAGAGGGTAATTTCTTTTGCAATATTAACAGGCTGTCTATTGAAAAATCAACACAAATCAAACGTCTTATCTGTGGAGCTATCCGTATACTGATTCTGCCAGTGCCGCATCCAGCATCGAGGATGACGTCTTCTTTTCTGCAAGCCAACAGAGAGACTACGGAGTCTATTTCCACTTTATTATACCAGATACCTTTGTCCTGGAGGTACCATGTATCAAAATTCGCTGCCTGAAAGTTTCGCATTTCTTGCTCAACACGTTGATCATATTCAGGAGTGCGTTTCATTGTCCCTTTCCGCTAAAAACTTCCGAACGTCGTTATACTGCAACTAAACTCTTGTATAGCACTTCAATTTGCTTCATTATGACTTTCGTACTGTATTTTTCTTCCGCAACACGCCGTCCCTCAGATCCCATGGTCTTTCTTGCATCATTATTCCGGATGAGATACAGTATCTTTTTAACAAATGAATCAACGTCAACCTTTTCCATGGTTTCTACCGGCTTTTCGGGAAAAGGTAAAAATCCAGTCCAGCCATCGATAACAATTTCCGGAGTTGGATAAACATTAGAAGCAACAACGGGTTTTCCTGAAGCCATAGCCTCAATGAGCACCAACCCAAAACCCTCACCATAATAAGGTGTGAAAAGGAGTATGTCTATGGCCGCCATCACCTCATCAATATCCATCCTGGGACCTGTAAATATAACATCTTTTTCGATGCCTAAATCTTTGATAACCGCTTTATAAAAATCTTCCTCTTTACCATAACCACATAAAATAAATTTCAATTTAGAATGTTGGATTCGAGCCTTTGCAAATACCTGAAAACATATTTCAAAACCTTTACTTCTTTCAAAACGGCCTACGCTGCCAATGATGATGGTATCGTCGGGGATATTGTATTCAGCGCGAAATTTATTTCCTTTTTTCGAAGGGTTAAAAAAATCGATATCTACCTGGTTAGGAATTACCATAACTTTTTCGGCCCTTGCAAAATTTTCGCGTACAGCCATACGCTTTAGCAGACCAGAGGCCATAATAATCCTGTTCGACAGAATGGTATTCACCAGGGTATATTGGAGTTTAGAAATACGCGTTTTTTCCAAATCCGGCCCATGTAAGGTAACGACAGTTTTGCAATGCCTGAATAATTTGGCAATTAAACATCCCCAGAAATCTGCGGGGACAGTGTGGGCATGAACGATGTCTATTTTTTCTTCATCGATGAGTTTCATATATTTTCTAAATGTTTCAAAGTCTCGCCAGGTGGTTAAACCAAGCCGCTCGACCCGAATCCCCATTTTTCCAATCTGAACAGCAAATGGCTCAACCTGCGACAGGTTTCGACTGAAAAGGGTGCAAACTACAACATGAAACTTATCTTTATCTATATGCTTGCACAACGTAGCTACGTGCTGTTCCGCTCCGCCGATAAAGAGCGTATCGATAACGTAAAGAATATTTATCTTTCTGTGTATCATTGTTGCGCAACAAAATTTATTGAGATATTTGCTGAGATTTTACGACTAGGAGAACCACCCCTAACCCCTCCCAAGAGGGGAATTTTTAACTTGAGCTCTGTAAATATCAACTAAACGTTCTACGTGTTTATCCCAGGAATACTTTTGCGCCTCGATACGGGCGTTTTTTGCTAAATAGCTTCTTAACGGTTCATCGCGGGCTAATCTTATAATGGCATTTCCTAATTCCTCAACACAACCCGGCGTTACTAATAACGCCGTGTGCTGATCTTGCAATACCTCTGCGATTTGTCCGATCTTTGAAGCAACAACGGCCTTCCCAGCACAGAGATATTCGAATATTTTAATAGCGGATCCAAAAAAGGTCATTCCCAATTCCTTAAAAGGAGCAACCGCAACATCGGCAATGGAAAGTACCTCTGGAATTTTCTCATGCGGGACGTAGCCCATAAATCTTATCCTGTCAGAAACCCCTAAGTTGCGTGCCAAAGCTTCAAGTGTCATTCTGGCCTGTCCCGTCCCAATAATTAACAAGCAGGCATTGGGTATTTCTTTAAGAATTTGCGGAAAGGCTGCGATGAGGTCTTCAATGGCGTACCATACCTGGAGTGTCCCGGTGTATGCGACAATAAATTTATCTTCGAGATGGAGAGAAGCTTTTATACTTTGTGCATCAAATTGCTTATTGAATGCCGTTACATCAGCGGCATTTGGTAAAACGGTAATTTTATCTCTCCGGTTAATCAGGTGATTATCCAATAAAAATGACTTTAAATTGTTTGAAACGGCAACTACATGGTTTGTATTTCTGAGACAAAATTTGCGAATCATTTTCGCGGTAAACTTCTGGATTGGGGTAATATCTTTTGTAAATAATTTTTTTTCTTCTATGCCTGGACCATTAACCTCCGTTATATGCGGAATATGGAGCATTTTAGATGCCAATATTCCACCGTAGGAATATAAACCAAAACGTTCGTGTATAATGTCGAAACGATAAGACTTGTTCAGTCTAAGGATTTGCAGCAGAATATTTATACTGTTTATAGTCCCTGTAAATGGGAAGAAGCGGTGGAAAAAAAGGCGCAAATACTTATGTTGTATAGTTCGGTAGTTTTCAAATTCAGATAATAAGGGGTTTTCATTTATGGTTAATAAAAATACTTTGTGCCCGTTTTTCTTTAATCCATCGATGATTTTCAGTACATGAATTTTATATCCTTCTCCTTTTGTTAAGTCCAGTCCCCTATCACCAATGAGATATAATATGTTAAGACCGATAGCCATTTTTTAATAAAGATTATGGATTTTTTGAGAAATATTCGTGGCTGTTCGTGGAAATTCGTGGCTAAATAACACCTCTAAACATTTAAAATAACCTTCCCGCACTTTCCCTCCTTCATGAGTTTCATGCCCTTTTCGTAGTCCTTTAAGGGTAACCGGTGGGTAATGACGGGGGTGGGGTCTACAAGGCCGGCAGACAAGAAACGTGAGGTCTTGTGCCATGTGGAAAATATCTTACGGCCGGTAATTCCATAAATGCGGATTTTCTTAAAAATAACGTCCTCGTTCAGATCAATATTGACACGCCTTTCATAAATACCCAAAATGGAAATCCTGCCTCCGGGCGTAACAACCTTCAAGCCCTGATTCAGCGCCTGGTTGTTGCCGGAAAATTCCAGGACAACATCCGCTCCGTTATCTTTCGTGGCTTCCATGACAAGTTCAGTAACGTCCTGCCTTCTGGGATTGACGGCAATGTGCGCCCCCATCTTCTTGCTGATGGCCAATCGGTAGTTGTTGGGGTCGGAAACGATAACTAACGAGGCGCCGCATACCCTGGTAATGCCTGTGGCAAAAAGTCCAATCGGTCCAGCGCCAAGAATCAAAACAGTCTTTGCCGAAACATCTTCAGCAAGCACGGTATCAACAGCATTTCCAAAAGGTTCCTGGATGGTTGCCCATTCATCGGGAATTTTTTGGTCGTTCTTCCACAGCACGTGTTCAGGTAAGACAAGAAATTCGGCAAAGGTGCCGTCATGATCGACACCCAACAATTTGAAATTCCTGCAGACCTCTGAATATCCGTTATTGCACTGATAGCAATACCCGCAGGTCAGATGACTTTCGGCAGAAACCCGGTCTCCAACCTTTACATGGGTCACTTCCTCTCCAATCTTTGCAACGTTTCCCACGAACTCATGACCGATGATGCGGGGCGGTGTGAAGCGATGCTGCGCCCAGCGTGTCCAGTCAAAGATGTGCACATCCGTTCCGCAGATCGAAGCAACATTGACCTTAATCAGCACGTCCCTGAGGCCTATTTGGGGAACGGGAACTTCTTTGTATTCCATTCCCTTCGCATGTTTTGTCTTTATAATAGCCTTCAATTTACAGCCTGAATCTTTTCATACTTTATGCATTCATCGTATTTACCGTAGGGGCAGGTTTGAAACCTGCCCCTACACCATGCGGTAAAATAGTATTGTTATTGAAATTTTTCAAAAAACCTAATTGTTACAAAAGGACTAACGTGCTACCATGTTTTCAAACCCGTCCCTATTGCCCTGCCCTGTCGGCATCGGTCTTCTCTGAAGGCCAGTAATAGGCGTCGGGGGTATTGCGGGCGCCAAAGATTGCCGTGCCGATGCGCACCATGTTTGCGCCTTCCTCGATTGCTATCTGGTAATCTCCCGACATGCCCATAGAGAGATATTTCATCTGTACCTTATCAATGCCCTCTTTGATAATGTTGTCGTTTATTTCTTTTAGCGCCTTAAAACACTTCCGAATCTTGACCTCATCCTTAGTAAAGAGGCCAATGGTCATAAGCCCATATACCTTTAATGTATCGTATTTGGCTGTTTGCCTGACCAAAGAGATTGCCTCTTCAGGTGAAATACCATATTTACTTTCCTCATGAGAGGTGTTGACCTGTACCAGAATATCCATGGAACGGCCTTCTTGCTGTAACCGCTGGTCTAGTTTTTCTACCAGGGATAAACGGTCCACGGAATGGATCATGTCCGCAAATTTCAAAACGTCTTTGACCTTGTTTGTCTGCAGATGCCCGATGAAATGCCATTCTGCATCCTCGTCTTTTAATACTTCGTATTTTTTCATGGCCTCCTGGATCTTATTTTCTCCGATGATACGGCCGCCCGCCCTAACGGCCTCGCGTATTCGTTCCGTATCCACCGTTTTCGTCGCCATAACCAGGACAATGTCTTCCGGTCTTTTGCCCGCCTTCACGGCTGCATTAGCAATGTTTTGTTTTACCTGTTCTAAATTTTCTTTAATTGACATCTCCACACAATTTCCTTTCTAACAATTCCTTATACAAATGTTCTGTTTTCGATACCGTTTCTCTGATATCGAAACACGCCTTCAATCGTTGATATCCGCATTCAGCCATTTTAACGGCAAGAGAGGTATCTTTTAAGAGCTGAATTATGCCTCCGGCCAATTCTACAGGGTCTCCCGGAGGCACAAGTATTCCCGTCTCTCCATCCAGAACGACCTCAGGCACTCCACCCACGTTCGTTGCGACAATGGGACATCCCATGGCCATCGCCTCCAATAACACGACACCAAATCCTTCGTTAACGGAGGGCAGGACAAACAGGTCGCCACATGAGATGATTTCAGGGACATCGCTGCGCATTCCCGGAAATAATACCTGTTTTTCCAAGCCAAGGGTTTTTACCTGCCCTGAAAGTTCTCCTCTCAGTTCCCCATCTCCAAGCAAAACCAACCGTATATTCGGTATCTCTGTAATTACCTGAGCAAGGGCGGAAATCAGGTATGTCTGGCCTTTTACAGGCACAAGTCTTCCTGCCGTTACAATTAAGAAATACTCATTCTCAATTCCGAGTTCCTGTCGTTTCTGTATCCTGTCGACCTTTCTTTTCTCAAGGCTTTCTACGTCAATTCCATTGTAAATATAATCAAACTGAGATTTTTGGCCAATTCCAGCTTTCAGGTAAGGTCCGATACCGCTTTTTGTCAACGTAATGATTTTGTCTGTAAACCGTGCGGAAAACCGTTCGAGCCATATAAAAAACCTGGTTTTAATCTCCCCAAAATACCCTTCAAAAATATCACCGTGGGGAGAATAAATAATGCATTTTACGTTTGCCATCCGTGCCGCCAAACGGCCAATAAAACCACCCTTTGATGTATGACAGTGAACGATATCATATCTGCTCCGAAGAATCAAAAAATAAAGTTTTAAAAGGGCATATATATCTAAAAACGGGTGGATGTCCCGAATAAGGGAAGGAATAACCACTACTCTGAACCCTGTATCTTTTGCGAATGAAATCATATCATCTTCCGGTGCTTGCGACAAACCTGTCGCAATATGATGTTCAAACTGTGAAGTATCGCAGCGTCGCAACACTTCAAGAAGGACGGCTGGTGCGCCGCCCCTTTCAAGGCGTGTAATTACGTGCAATACCCTGATCTTTTCTGCTGATTTATAATTGCTCATTCTCCCTTCGTGTTCCCGGAAGGTGAACCAAATTTCACGAATATTGGATTGGACAGGATGCGCGAAGGGCCATCGATATCCAGCCGGTAATAAATCTTTTCACCCGGTTTAACATATTTGTCTTCATATGTCATCTCAGTATTTCCGGTAGATTCAAACCGATGTATTACCTCGCCGTTTCGAATAATGTCTACTTTGTATTTTACGTCCCTCGCTGTTTCCGGAAGGGACACGTGAATCTTTAGCTGGGGGTTTTTGTCTGTCTCTAATTCCTCCCCCATATAGGCCTTTGAGGATTGGGTTGTATCTTCGATTATGAATGTGTCCAATACCAAAGCCGGAGACTTTTCACCATACAAATGAGCCGCATACAAACGGCCTGCCTTAAGCGCTTCGATTACGGCTTTTTCATTCTTTTCCTTTAACAGAAATACGGTTTGTGAATCCTTGATAGAAAATGTGTCTTCATCCCCAAAATCCACTTCTCCGATAGCCCAGACGGGTCGTTCACGTTCTCCTTTGCAGTATTGATTGAGGATCTGATCCCAAACACCACCCGGTGGCGCCAGGTACTTAATCCCTTCCGCAAATACTGCAAAACCTGTATAATTCTGCGCTTTAAGCAGGTCTTCATGATAGGGTTTTGTAATAAGTTTAACCCCGCTTGTTTCCTTATTCACATCTTCCACTTCAGGATGCGCCCAGAAGGTCACGCCGCCGCGTGTGTTGACGTAGTCAATGACCGTCTGATACGGCGCTATCCCGCGATCTCCATGATATTGGTCATACCGGGGCGACGCGAACGGAAAATTGTTTATCGTGAAAATTATACCCAGCAAGAGACACAGCACGCTTGCAGCTTTAAGGGGCATGGCGCTCACGCCTTCTTTTGTTATGGAGAATAGCAGCCAGCCAAAAACAAAAAAACAGAGAGGCCAGAGACTGACCAGGGTATCAAATCCAAACCCCCTGGAATAACCCTTCCCAATCGAAGGGAGGTTTTTATAATCTGAGGCATTATTCAATCCCATTACCAGGATGTGCTTGTGCCCGTCCATCATCTCCAGGTCATTAGTAAAGTAGCTTCCTTTCCACCAATAAAACGGAATTGCCTCCGCCCCGTGCATAATTAACATATCAGGATATTTTTGATTTAATCCGGAGATCGTATTGACATAGTTCTCCTCACCGTAACTATGAATTGAGCCTTTTTCTACGACCTTTCTGATAAATTTTCTGAGCGGTGGTATCCCGTATTCCCATCGCATGGTATCGTGGTCGGTAAAGACAGCAATTTCCACCCCGGCGTCATGGGCAATCATGGACATCTCTTCGGGAGGCAATTTTCCGCCGCTAATGGTGGAATCGAGATGAATAACACCGGTAAACAGCTTGTATTCTTCGCAAAATGCTTTGCCTTTAAAACTGAAAACCAAGAAGAAGGCAAGGCACAAAAGAAATATTTTGATTTTGTTATTCATAACTTTGAAATTCCCTGAATATATGACCTATCTTTTTCTTATTCCCCTGCTTCCTTGGTTTTTCATCTTTTTTTCTTTCAGCCGATAGGTGTCTTCCAGACTGGTTAACGCCTCTTTAAGGTCTGGTGATATTTCCAATGCCCGTTTATATTCGGAAATGGCATCATTGAAATGTCCCTGTTTTTGATAAACGTCTCCGAGTTTGTGATGGGCTGCAGACACCTTTGGATTAATCTCGATTATTTTTTTCATATCTACTGTGGCATCATTTAACCTACCGCTTTGTATATAAAGGACACCCCGATTATAAAGCGTTGAAAGGTCGTTTGGGGTCAGCCGCAAAGCTTCATTGTATTCATCTATAGCTTCCGAGGTCATTCCTTTTTCTGAGTAGACCACACCCAGGTTAAAATGCGCGCCTGCGTGGTTTTTGTTTAAAGACAGCGCCTTTTTGAATACAGAAACGGCTTCATCGTAATTCTTTTTTTTTGTGAAGGCAACTCCCAAATTATTATAAGCCTCTCCAAAATTCGGGCTGATTTCAATCGCCTTCTTGTAAGTGGCAATCGCATCGTCAATCATTCCCTTGTCAACGTAAACGGCGCCGAGATTATTATATACCTCCTTAAAGTCTTCTTTGTTTTGTAAGGCTTCTTTGTATGCAGAAATCGCTTCGTCACTTTTTCCCTGTAATGCCAGGGATACACCCTTATTGTTACAAAGCATGGCGAGTCTGTTCTTTGTGTCTTTGTTGTCAGCGTCTATTGATAATATCCTTCTGTAAGTAAGAATTGCACGGTCTTGTGATCCATTTGATTCATATGCTGAGGCCAGGTCCAAAAGCATGGTTATATCTTTGGAGTTGACTTTGGAAGCTTTCTCAAAAGATTGAATAGACTCGGCCGTCTGTCCCTTTTTCCTATAAAGATATGCAATACTTTTGTGACTTTCTGCAAGGTTCGGATTGATCTCTATAGCCTTCTTATATGAGGAAATGGCGTCATCGATCATCCCTTTGCCAGTATAAGCGTTCCCCAGATTGTGAAAAATTCCTGCATCGTTCGGATTCATGGCTGCGGCTTTTTTATATGAGTCGATGGCATCGTCAAAAAGGTTCTTTTTATTGAAAATGTTGCCGAGGTTATAGTAAGCCTCAGAGTCATTAGGATTGATATCGAGCACTTTACGAAACTCTCGAAGCGCTTCGTCAAACAGGGCATTTCTGTAATACAGAATACCCAGATTAAAATGTGCATTAAGATTGGAAGGTTCTTCCAGAATTATTTTTTGATACTTCTTTATAATTTCACTGTCGAGGGTACTGATAGATTCTGCGGGTGAAGGAATTGAAACTTTCAGGCATAAGAAGAAAGAGATACTGAAAATACCCGAATAGATATATTTTATGAAGTGCCTGCGCATAGTGCGGTTCCGGAAAATAGTTACAATATTTTTCTCAATAAGGTGCGCCTTTCATACGCAGAGGCCTTTTCCTTGTTTATGAGTTCTTTTATTTGATGAGGATTTTTAACACCCTTAAACACAAAGCTAAGGCGTTCGGTGTTTATGGTGAGATTGCCGATTTTAAATCGTTTTTGCATCGACCCTTGCTTTATCGTAATATTATTGACGTCACAATAACTCATTTCCCTGAATTTTCCTGGGGAAGGGCATTTTCTAATCAAAATTCCCTGACTTGTGATTGCATATCTCGTCGTGAAGACTGAAAGAATAATATAAATGATAAGAAGACCGCTAATCGACAATATACTTAATCCTGTAATAGTGTCTATTCCAAATGCGGAAAAGGCCAAAAAGGCTGAGAATGCTAAAATGGCAAAGAGTAACCAATATTGCCGAAAAGTGGGCTTGAAAGATTGAATAATTTTTGTTTCTGTTGGTTTAGTAAAAACAGTTTCCTTATTCACGGTTTTTGTAAGTTAGAGAGATCGAATTTTTTCTATAAGACTTTCCATCAAACGTATGGTTCTGGCAATTTTTCTTGATTCGGCCTACATTAATGTGCTGCAAGTCCTTATTCAAAAAAGAGTCGAGAGTTATGTAGGTGAATTATAGGTAAGGAGTCCCGCTATGTCAAGGCAAATGAAGGGTAATTCCAGGGTAACGTCAAAGCAACGGCAATGGCCGCATCTTTCCGCAATGAACCTGTAACCATCCGCAAATGGCAGCATCAAATGCTCCTACATCGACGTTCAGGAGGAATCGTCTGATAACGGATTTGCTGGATGGCTCGTATTGTTTTGTTTCTTTATATTATTTTGTTTGCACTTGATGTTGCCCTGGTAGAATGAGGGTGCGTAACATGCAGATTATAGAAAACCGGGTCGTTATTTAATGAATGTTTTAGTAGTAAAAAAAAGAAATAAACAGCTTAAGCAGGTGAAACATCCAGCTACCGAAATAGGCAAAGCAAACAAGGGTAAACCAATAGATTTTCAGAAAATGTGCGTAAAGAGGATTTCTGTAAAACCATCCAACCCCAGTGGTTGCTAATGAAATTATTGACGGATTAAAAAAAAGTTCACTTGTACTCGGAGGCGCAACAAGCCCGATATAGTTAAAGCAAAAACCTATTATAACACTAATAGACAAAGAGAAAGCGAAGTTTCTTTTTACAATAATAATGCCCGTCACAACCAAAACATAGATCACCAAGGATATTAGTGTGAATTCCAGACCCCGGTAAAATTCATACGTTACTAATGCAACAGGGCCAAGAAATGCAAACAAGGCGCTATTTCTCTCGTACGCCTTTGTCTTAAAGCAAATATATAATGAAGACGGAGCGACAAATTTGAGGATATCATTATCGCTCCAATATTCGTTATCTCCGAAATAAACACAAGCCATGCCAAGACAGGCAGAAAGAATGAAGAGAGTTTCAATTTTTCTTTTTCTGTGCAAACTCCATACTACCAGCAGAAAAAAGAGCGTTGATTTTAATAGTGTAATAAGTTCTTTAAGCCAAAAAATATGTTCGTAGATATGAAGAAGGCGTTCGAAGTTAGTTATAATAAATTCCATAAACAGCAATAACAATTTAAGATATACTGTAGTTAGGTACTATACAGAAAAAGGAACGAAGGGTAAAATCAAGTAATAAATCATAATTATAATGTTTTTTCCTGTTAATGCTATAATAAAATTTACTTTTCCATAATTCATGCGGTAATTTCATGTTTTCCAAGGCAAATCTCTTCATAAACTTGTCCGTACCACCCCGGTAAAACGATTGCAATTTGCATCGGATTGATAAATCACAAATTGTGAGTCTTTTGAGTATAAGCCCTGATATTGCAATGTATTTCAGTTCTCGATAAAAATATTTTTGTAAGCCTACGCTGTATATTTTGACTGTTGCCGGGGTATGGTAATGATGAATTTGCTTCCGACGTTTATCGTGCTTTCAACTTTAATAGACCCGTGATGAAGATGGACAATGTGTTTAACAATGGAGAGACCCAATCCTGTTCCACCCATTTCACGCGAGCGGGCAGGATCAACACGATAGAACCTTTCAAAAATACGCGGGATATGTTCTTGCGGAATGCCAATACCTGTGTCTGATATTTCAAACTGAACAGATCCCTTGACAGGGTTAATCTTCAGACCTATCCGACCACCTTTCGGGGTATATTTTATAGCATTATCGAGTAAATTAGTCAGCAACTGGCGCAAAAGATATTCATCTGTTTCAATCGTGGGTATTTGCCGGGGCATATCCAGTTCAAAAGTCTGGCCTCTTCCTGCGCAACTTTCTTTATAATGAGAAAAAATATCTTCCATGCAAAGATGTATGTCCACGGTATGAAGTTCTATCTTTAAATCGTTGGAATCTAATTTGGATAATTCCAGAATATCCCTGATCAGGTTGTCAAGTCTCTGCGTATGTTTCATGATAATACCGAGAAATTCTCGTGCAGACGCATTGTCTGTATCATTATTTTCGAGCAACGTTTCCACATATCCTTTGATAGAAGCAAGTGGAGTTCTCAGTTCATGTGATACGTTGGCGACAAATTCCCTGCGTGTGTTTTCGAGTTTCCGCAATTCCGTAATATCATGAAATACCAGGAGAATTCCGTGCGTATTTTTATCAATCTGAATAGGGGAAAGGTGCATTTGCAATAATTTCTTTTCGGGCGAAAGAATTTCAATTTCAGAGGTCATCATCGCCTGAGTGGTGTCCCCCATCTTAGCCGAAGACCGTATTACCTCCCTCACCAGATTGCACACCTTCTCGTTTCGGATCTTTTCCCACAGATAATCTTTATTCAACGCTACCTTTGGTATGCAGAACATGTTTTTTGCCGCATTATTGATAAGGATAATTTTTTCCTGAAGGTTTGTTGTTATAACCGCATCATTCATTCCGGCCATGATGGCGTCCAGCTTATTTTTGTCATCCAGGATAGTTTGCATCCTGGATTGAAGCTCAGTTCCCATAGTATTAATCGCATTTGCCAGGTCTCCTATCTCGCCGGAGGAATCGATATCAACTTTTCTGGCAAAGTTTCCTCGTGCAAAACTTTGTGCAATCTGAGTAATGTTCATGAGCGGCGATGTATTTATTTTAATAATGACGAAACCGATGGCCAGGGTTATCGCAAAGGTAAGGAGTATATATAAAATCAAATGATTACTTGACAATGCATTGTACTCAATATTTTTGGCGGACAAATGCATCTGATACCCTTTTATGGCCTTGCTTACAAAATATCCTGCCAGGCTCAGAAATCCACATAAAAGGACGGTATAGCTGATAAAAATCTTCCAGAATAATTTGTTTTTGAACATTACGGATTATTCCTTAAATTTATAACCGATGCCACGGATGGTGACTATACGGTTTGCATATGCCTTTAATTTTTTTCTCAATGAGGCAATATGAACGTCCACTGTCCGGTCAATGACAAACGTTTCTGGCCCGGAAACTGCGTCGAGCAGTTGATCCCTGGTAAAAACGCGCCCGGGCTTACCGGCAAGCTGGTGAAGGAGCTTGAATTCTGTAAGGGTCAGTGGAACGGGTTCATTCTTTATAGTCACCTCATGTTTATACAAATCGATTGTAAGGGTGTCTATTTTAATATAATCTTTTGTTGTCGAGGCGCTTTTTGCCCGTCTGAGCACCGCCTGCACACGTGCAACGAGTTCTTTCGGGCTAAAGGGTTTTGTCACGTAATCGTCTGCGCCCAATTTCAAACCAACGGTTATATCAACTTCTTCACCCTTTGCTGTCAACATTACAATAGCAATGGCAGCCATTTCCGGGTCTGATTTTAATTTTTTACATACCTCCAGGCCATCAATGCCGGGCAACATAAGGTCCAGTAGAATAAGCTCCGGCCTTTCTTTTCTGGAAAGGAACAATGCATCTTCACCATTATAGGCGGATATTACTTTATAACCTTCTTTTTCGAGATGATACCGTATTAATTTTACAAGGTCTTGTTCGTCGTCGACAACAAGGATTTTTTCGTTTGGCATATAATTAGTGTATTTTATTTATATAAAATTGTAAACATATTGTTTTAATGACAAATATTTATTTTTTATAATGATTCAGGTTTTTCCCTTTTGATGTTTTTTGATTTCCATCTCTAGCGCCAGCCTTTCTCTTTGCAACTCCTCTTTCAGCTCTTTTTCAGTAGGCAAATAGAGTTTGTATTTCGAGGCAAAGATGTTCTTGCTGTTTTCAAGGAGCGTATAACGCGCCATAGCCTCATTTTTCTCGGCGCAGAGAATCAGTCCGATTGTAGGGTCATCTTCAGCAGGCTTTATTTCTTTCTCAAAATATCGGACATAAAAATCCATCTGACCGATATCCTGATGAGTCAACTTGCCGACTTTCAGATCAATAAGAACAAAGCATTTAAGAATGTAATTATAGAATATAAGGTCGATATAAAAGTGATCCTCATCTATAGTTATCCGTTTCTGTCGGGCTACAAATGAGAATCCCTTTCCAAGTTCCAAAAGGAAATCTTGCAGTTTGTCTATCAGTCCTTGTTCCAACTCCTTTTCAAGATAATCTCTGTTCTCCTTTAGCCCAAGAAATTCAAGAACATAAGGGTCTTTTATAACATTGTGGGGTGTCGCTGACGGTTCAATTTTCTGTATTTCAGTCCTTACCCGTCTTTTGTTTTTGCTTGCAAGGATGCGCTCGTAGTAGAAGGAGTTTATTTGCCGCTCCAACTGGCGTGTGCTCCAGTTTTCAGCGATGCACTCATCAATATAAAAATCTCGTGCTGACTCATTATCAACCCGCATCAGCAACCGGTAATGCGTCCAACTCAATTGGCTACGCAGTGCGTCGCCAATTGGAAATGTCAGGTAAAACTGCCGCATATTTTTTACATTGGAACAATCAAAGCCTTTTCCAAAATCTTTGGTCATGCGACGGGAAAGGTCTTTAATCAGATATTCACCATATCCAGCCTTTGCTTTGCCCCGCTGTTCTTCCTCAACAATAAGTCTGCCGATGTTCCAATACGCCTGAACCATAGCAACATTGACGGCAGAGTAAGCGGTCTTTCTGGCATCTTCAAGAATCTGCCTAATGTTTCGATAAGCAGTATCTATTGGCTTGGAAATTATGTTTTTATTCATTTTAACCGTTTCCCTCTCCCAACACCTCTGCAATAATCTTTTTAATGCGTCTCTCTGCCTCTTGCCGCAAGAGCCGCACGCCTTCCGATGCCTCCATTTCTTTATCGAGTCTGGCAATGATTTTTTATAAAAGAGTCACTGAATCTATTTATTTTTAAATGTTTTATCCCATTATTTTTTCCAACTATATTTAATTTTGCCGCAAGAACACTTTACTGTATTTTCAATATTGTCATAATATTTTTTGGAAATAAGATTGTTACAAAAACATTTTTCTCAAAGTTGTCTTTAGATTCACTATTTCTATGGGATCTAATGTACCCAATTGTTTAATAACGTATCTTTTTTCTATAGTTGCCAGTTTAGCAAGTCTGATATACGATTCTCCAAGAAGACCGCATTTTTTCCACTGAAGGATTTTGTAGTCTGTTTCTGTGGTGTATTCCTGCGTAGTTATCCTTGCAACAAGCACATCTTGATCACCAGAATCATAAAGGACTATTGCAGGTCTTTTTGAGACATCCTGCAAATCAGTATGAGGAAATCCAACAAGAATAATATTCCCAAAGTTATAACTTGTCATAAATAGAATCTTTCTCTGAATAACCTTTCAGAAACTGTGACATGGCAAAGTTATTCCAATCTGTTTCCTCGTCTTCAAGTAAAAGCATAACTCTTACCTTTGAGTCTGGCTTCAGTTTTTCTTTTAAGCTTTCAGGAACTGACAAATGACCGTCTGACAAAACCTCTGCGTAATATTCATAAGCTTTCATTAGTTTCCCTCCGTAATCTTTTTTAGGTTTTTAATTTTACATTGTCCAACTAAGCATCTTTAACTTCCACTCCCATACCTCAGCAATCATCCGCTCAATGCGCCTTCCCGCCTCTTGCCGTAAGAGCCTCACACTTTCTAGTGTAGCCTTCTCTTTGCCAAGTTTGGCAGCGGATTTTTCTCTAAAAGAGTCGCTGAGCCTATTAATCCTTTTATACATCTCAGGCTATTAAGTATCATGTCCCCGGAATTTTGCTGCAAGTCCCTAATATTCGTTTGATTGATCCTTTAACTTAGCATCAATATAATGAAGAATTGTCCAGGCACTATTAATTACAAGCATTGCTTCTGCTTCTTTAAGCAGTTCTTCGTTTGGGTGAGCTACACTTGCACGATTTCTTAATGGGTTAAGGGCATCAAGGATTGTGCTGAATGCTTTAAGAATACGATCAATATCTTCTTTTCGGTTACCTGCATCTCTAAAGCCTGGATGGTGTTGAAGCACAAGTTTAAGAAGTTCATTGAGATTGGCATCGGATTTACAGGTAATATGTGCTTCTTTACATACGGCATGCAAATACCCATGCACTGCAGTATGGGCTCTGTCAACTCCGCTTGTGGCACCTGTTGATTGCAAGAGTTGCTTTGCATCGGTAAGAGCGCGCTCAACAACATCGCTTGTAATGCGTGGGGTTGGATGTTCTATTTGGGACATCCCCAAAAGTCTACCAATCCAGCCATGAATTTCGTCATACCTATCCTGCGTCCGTAATTTGGACGAGCCAATGGAATAACGATCTAATATTCCCTTTAGGATTTTTGCCTGAACCTTCGGTTCACTCTCTGAAATGATTTTCATAAAACGTTCACGCGTTGTACCCTCATAGTCAAAAGGATTAATATTCAAATCTAATTCAATATAAAAATCTCGATGGGATCGATAACTAAAATCGCCAAGATATCCGCCTTCCACACCGATATAGTTATAAACCAGTTTATGTATTTCTGAGTCACGAAGTCCTTGTTGTCCTTTTTTCGCCTTTGATGGTTGTGCGGCTGATTCCATTTTAAGTTCTGTGGCGATAAACCTGATATATGTTCCTAACTCTGTAAATGTCGAGGCTATATCCTTGAACGCTAAGTTATTCTTCATCTTCCCAAGTTGCTCATATTGGCCAAGCGGGATGTTTGCATATAGCACTGAAAAATCATCGCCAAAAAAATTAGACGACTCTATGATCTCAAAAGGGAATGAATCAAGTAGTTGAGCAGCACGTGCTTTGTTGCGTGCTGTCAGAAGTCGCGAAACATTATGTTTAAGTGTGCGCATCCGTTCTGCAGGCATTTTATTCCCGCATAAATAGAAATCACCTGCCCCACTTGCTTGATACAATATAATCATGGCCTCGATCCCAAATATATCTTCCAATCCGGCGTCAACGTACTTCTTCCACCTCTCCGCGCACCTCTTTAATAATCTTTTCGATGCGCCTCTCTATCTCTTGCCGCAAGCACCACACACCTTCCAATGCTTCCATTTCTTTATTAAGTTTGGCAACGATTTTTTTGTAAAAGAGTCGCTGGCCCTCTATTTCCCCAATATCAAAATAGATTTTCAAAATACTAAAACTCTAAAATCTTCCATCCTGTTAAATCTTTGTCATGTTTATATGGCGATTTATCACAAATCCAAAAAGAACCTGATTTTGGAACAACAATGCCGCCAAATAAGTTTTTACCTTTTTTATTTTCTTCTTTAAGGTATTTCAGCAATCCGTCTGATTTTGATCCAGCAATCTCGGCGGTTATGCCTGATTTTGTGTCAAACAATCCTATCCTGCCATCCTTTAGTTTGACAATAAAGTCAATATAAAACGACTTATCTGTTTTGTCCGTATCTGTATATGGTACGGCAAAAAAAGTTCCGTGACCCTCTCCATTCTTGAACCACCATTCAACGCTTGTATGATTATCAAGAAAGTCTATAAAATCCTTTTCTGTCTGATACTGTCTGGATTTAGAAGAAATGCTGTAATACGGCTTTAATATAGACCTTCTTACCTTTGGTTTTTGTTCCTCATAGTTCGCATTGTATTCTATTTTCTTCGGAACATTCCAATTCTTATCTACTATAAGTTCATTTTCTTTTTTTGGATGCCTTGCCTGGTATTCTTTAAGAGCTTTGTTTATCACATCCCTGAAGTGCTGATTATTTTCTTTGCTTAAAATAATGGTCGAAATTTCTCTTTGCTTTTCTTCATAATGCATATTGAATGCATCTAAAAAGAACTGATAGATTGCCGTACAAACCCTGCCTACTGAACGTTGTTCAGGAAACATTCCGCCTGAATGCAAGGCATCCACAATAAAATATTTAAAGGCGTTTTCTAATTCTTTGAGTGTTTTGGCAAGGGCAAGGTCATTATATACTTCAACGGGGTCTTCTACTGTTCCAACCTTTTCTAAATGCATTACCCCATCTAATGGGATATGGTCTGTAATCTTTACAACATCCAGTTTTAGTTTATCCTTTAATTTACTACCTTTGCTTATATTTAAAAAGGTATTTACAAATTCGGGATTTAAGCGGGTAGTTTCTCTTTGGCGCTTTGTGTGGCATGAAAGACGGTCGATGTCTTTATATGTTTTGTCCCTTTCTGCTGTATAAAGCGTGAAGTAATCCTTTGCAATATCCTCCTCTATGTGTATCTTGTTGTTTGCAATATTGGTATAAACATACCCTTTATTTAATTCCTCAATCTCTGCGTAATGCTGTGTTTCAGGCATCCTTAAAATCCTGCCAACTGTCTGAATTGAGAAATTTGCTGAATGCCATTCTCTGAACAGAACAAGTATGTATGCCCTTGGGCAATCCCAGCCTAATGCTATTGCCTGTTTGAATATCAGCACTTCCGCCTCATTATCATTTTTAGAAATGTTCTCAAGATTGCGTTTGTCCTCTGAAAGATATATTGCCAATTTTCCGTTATCAATATTTATCTTAAATTCCTTGTTCAATAAATCCTCTATTTCCTCCTTCTTGTCTTCAAAGTCCATACTGCTTCTGTCAGGGAGTTGAATCAGAAGCAATGGGTTTATATCCTCTTTTCCAATGGCTTCAAAATGTCTCTTTAGTTCTTCTCTCCTTGCAATCGCCTGCTCTAAAATAAAAACATCGCTTCCCTTTCCCTCCAATTTTTCCTCTTTTAATGCAGGGTTGATCGCCACCTCTTTTTTAATCATCCCCTCTGCCCTTACATCTTCAAATTCAATTACAACCCTGTAATCAGAGGTCATGTGCGGGGTTGCAGAAACCTCAATGGTAATTTTCGG
>Ga0194110_10003303_pt1 | contig 19990 bp, 20 predicted proteins | sample TA2Kig1200mmetaG_FD_146192 | JGI IMG/M metagenome (GOLD analysis project Ga0194110, IMG submission 146192) | Freshwater microbial communities from Lake Tanganyika, Tanzania - TA2015032 Kigoma Deep Cast 1200m | ecosystem: Environmental > Aquatic > Freshwater > Lake | place: Tanzania: Lake...
AAAGAACATCTGCATCTATGGGAGTGCCATAACCTCGGCCCATCCCCCCTTCCATACCATAACCTGCCTCTTTCAACTCATCAGAAAAGTCTTCAACGACCTCTCTGAATTCAGACAGTGCCTTTGTCTTTTTGGCATAATCTCTTAACCCGTTATCGATCTCCTCGGATGAATAATGGGTTAGATCGTGTTCCCCTTGAGGGTTGGACTTTCCTTTTTCACCTCTTGCCTCCTGTTCCTTCTGTTCTGCAATCATAAGGGGTTTTAAGGAACGGGCGAACTTTCGAATGCTCTCTGACCATTTTGAGCGATCCAGGTAGGGGATTCTTACAAGCCGTCTGACAATCTCTTCATGGCCCTCCTCACCTTTCCGAGAGCTTTCGATTCCCAAGTCGATTCCCCAAATCCTTTGATAGAGGGAAGCGATCACCTCTTCGACCTTCCTCTTTTTTAGATTTCGGTGCAATTCAGGAATCTCGGTCGACCTTTTTTTCACGCAGTGAGTATCCGCAATAACATCGATGAAGTAGTTCGAAACTTGTTTGGCAGATTCTTTATCGCCCATCACCTTCTTGGCCTCTGCATAGAGCATGAGATGGGTATGAAAATCCCATGGGCAGAAGGTATAATGGGTAATCCCGTGATCGAGAAGGGCCTCGATTACTTTCTCTTCCGGCATCTTCTCCTTTATGGCGGAAAGGAAAGCGAGGTTAATGGTCATCTGTTTCTGTTTCATCTCCAACCCCACCCCCTCGTTTTGTGCTTCCTCCTCTTGGTTGGGATCGACCGCCTTACCCGTCTTTGGCATGGGTAGCTCAGGATAGAGATGCTTCTTTTTCAACCTGGGCCAAATTTCTTCAACGATCGCCTTTATATTTTTTTCTTCCATCTCTCAAATTGCTTTGATTTCTATCTCTCATTTAATAATAAAGATTGGGGTAACGCACCTTTCCTGGATAAATCAGTTTTTCCCTCTCGAAGACTCGCCCTTCCACAATATTCCCCAATCCCCTTACCCTTCCGCCGACATAAATCTCCCCCCCCATCATCCATTCTCCAGTATGGAGGCCGATGTTTTTCTTGACCACGATCTTTCCAGACCTCATTCCAGCACCGGTCCAATTCTTCGCATTTCCCTCCACCACAAGTTCTCCACCTTCGAGACCGATGCCAGTAAAATCCCCCGTATCTCCTTCCACCGATAGTCGTTTCCCTTTGGGGAGTCGAAATCCAATGAGATTGATCTCCGTTTTAAGTTCAGATAATTTCAAAACGATCTCTTCCTCCTTCGCATAGTTACATAATGCGGAGATGTAGACCCCTGCTGGCCCTGGAATAAGGTAGGGGACCCGATGGGTATTTTCTAAAGCAAAGCAGAAATCCTCAATATCCTCTGCCGAATAATCAATCTCTTTAATATATTTTTCCGCGACCTCATAAGCCTTGATGATAGTATTATATTGCACCATCCAGACCAGTTCTTTCGCCTCCTCTTCCAAAAGCTTTTCGTATCCCCAACGGATCCGGTCCATAACTATTTCATTAGACTGGATAATCTGATCTAATGGGATATCCGTCTTTTGAAAGGTGAAGGTCTTAAATTCCTCAAAAGGGTTCTTTGTGGCCCAGGGTCTACTATCCACGGAGTCTATTAAACTCTTTTTCTGTGGATGAACCGTCTTCATTTCTATGCTTCTTCTCAATCCCTCTCTGTCGGTCAAGGATATGAAATTAAATGGTGATAAAAGCTATGATCTCAAGACCTTCTGGCATTGACATCCTTTTTGATCTCTACGTAAAGAGGGTGATCCCCTTCCAACGGTTCCAAAGACTCACCCTGGAAGATCTTCGATCCAATGGCTAAGGCGTCTTTTAGATGTTCACTCTGTTCGCGATATCTCTGGGAGACCATTTTCACCGCTTCCTTCGCCAGGAAGATAGGAAAAGGATCATCCCTTTTCGCCCTCTCTTTCTGAGAGAGGACCTCATCCTTCCATTGAATACGGTGTGATAATGTATAGGGTAGGATTGATTTCACATGTTCGATATCAATTTCAGAATCTCCCAAGAGCCATGCCAGTCCCTGGCCATAGAGTCTTATAGAAGTTGGCAATCGATTGGATGCACAATTCTTAATTTGGTGACAGAGATATCCTGTATAGTGACACCCTTCCTCGCAGTTTTCCACGATCCGCTTTTGTCCATAAACATCGCAGAAAGAAAGTTCAGTTAAGATCATTCGAGTAAAGGCGCTGGCATCCAGATCTAACTCTAATCTTTCCATATCAGATCGAATCTGATCACGATCCTGCCTCTGGAGTGGCTTCACATTTAACGCCTCTTGAATATAATCCCCAAAGGCATTACAGATCTCCTCAATTTTTGGGATCTTCTTTTCGTAGGTGATCTTAGATTTGAGGACACGATAAAGTTCCTTTTCAAATTTGGGATGCCTCAAGATATGATCCTTCCGCCTCATTTTCCCAATAAGAAAAGAGAGGTTGGCTCCTGGATACCTTGATTCCACCATGCCATCGAATCGATCCACCAAGGGGGCGATGATCGTATTCGTCCCTCCGTCCTGATAATTGGCGGTAGCGAAAAGGCAATATTCATCATTAATGATCATCTCATTGAGGTATTCCCAGTTCCCCCTGTCAACACCATCGAGGATCATACTCTGTTTGGTTTCAGGAAGACGGTTTATCTCATCCACAATTTTTACTGGAATCTGTGAAAAATTAGTCCATACAACATCTTCCTCTCCCCGATTTAGCTTTCCCAGGTCCGGCCTGCCAATGATCTTCTCCTCTGTCTGCTCAGGGTGTCCAGAAACCTCGCTCCCCCAGATCACACCCAATGGGAACTGGTAAACCACCGAACATACAAATTCTGCTGAGGTCGTCTTTCCCAATCCTGGTTCACCAATGATCAATTCCTTCCCCTTCAATAACCCTGTCAAGAGGCTAAAAAGGATCGCTGAATTGTAGCGTTCCCCTTTAATCTCGATATCCGGCCGATTGAAGTAAAGATGATCATTGATAAATTGGTAGATTTCCATCACTTGTTTCTGATATCCATTTGCTTCCACGGCTTACATCCTTTCAATCATCCAATTTTCAATTAATAACCCATAATAATATTTCATAATAACACGGACTTTGATTCAAAACAAGAAAAAAGATGAGTGACTATTTGCCAAAAAACATCACCAATCCAATTAAGATAAAGGTGAGTGCTGCACCTTTCTTAAGAATATTCTGCGGGATGATAGAAATCAATCCTTCTCCTATAAATACCCCGATTAAGGTCACTAAAGAGAAGGCAATTATGGCCCCTGTAAAAACCGATAGAGGTTGCCCTGTCTTGGAAGTCATGAGGATAGCCGCCAATTGTGTCTTATCGCCCAACTCCGCGAGGAAAATTGTCCCAAGAGTGACGAAAAGTGTTTTTAAGTCCATCTTCCTTTCTCCTAAAAAAATTTACCCCGTTAGAAAGCCCCGCCATTTATGGCGGGGTTTACTTACCGAAAACGTTTCTCCCCCACCCGAATTGGGATCTCTAACCAGTTTTCTTTCGGCGCAATGGGACAGGTATATTTTTCATTATATTCGCAGAATGGGCTATAGGCCCGATTAAAATCGATCAGGACCTTTCCTCCAAGTATCGGTTCGATGTAGAGATAGCGCCCGTCCTTGTGAGTTTCCGTCTCTGAAGTCTTATCTTTGAAAGGGAGGAAAAGTTCTCCCCCGCCTAAAGGACGGTAGAACTGAAGCACATATTCTTTCCCTTCCAATTTGAATTTGAAACGACCATATTTCACATATTTTTTTTCATTCCCTTTACTGGTGGGAATATTGATGTAAAGGGGTTTGGGTTCAGCGGGATATCGTTCCATGGATCCGATCATGGCATATTTCAGGTCAATGGTGTAATAGAGGAGTCCTTTAAATTTCCTACGATCGGCTTCCTTCAGTGGAGAACGGACATCCTCTTTAAAAAATTTGTCCTTCTTTGCTCGATCGTCCTTCAATTTCTCTTCTCTTCGCCACATGGGATCTCTTTCCTCATTGAGAGAGGAAAGGCTGGTCTTTCCGCCCAAAATGGAGAGGCCCAAACAGGATATCCATAAAAGGAAACCTATCCGGCTTTTAAGATCTTTTTTAAACATTTGTCTCAAAAGCATCCAAATATCCCCCTGAGGCAAGGGCTTGACGGGCGGCTCGGCTCAGTTCCCAATCATGGCGATGGTTGGCGGTATAAACCCGGCAGATGGCCACCTTGGCTGGAATATATTGGAATAACCTCCTGAGGGGTTCCTTTGATATCCTTCCCGATCCTGGGTCATAGATGAGGAGTGTCGCTCCTTCTGATTCATGCCAGGGGTTGAGGGGTCTGGGGTCGTGATGGGCCATGTCGATGTGGAATTCAATCTCTTTCAAACGTTCGGGTAAAAATGCCTTCATCCTCTGCTTCACCTCCTCAGGGGCCAAGAAAGTCGGCCTTCCAAATTCAACTTCTCGAAGGGTCAACTTTTCTTCAAAAGCACTACTCCACTTTAACTTTCTTGAAACGACTTCTACCCATTTCTTCCCCAGCCTCCTTTCCCTACGGGATGGAGATTTTTCCCACTCTAAAACCTTTTCCATCAGAAACCAGTCCGTCAGTGAAAGGTAGCTGTCTATCTCTTTTAGAGGATGAAACGGACAGAGGATCTCCATCGTCTCTTTAAAAATTTCCTGGAGTTGAAGATCGATGGAGCGAGTGGTGCGGTGATAATAAACATTAGAAAAAAGATAGAGGCGCGCATTGAGAAACATGGCTAACGCATCCATTCCTCTTTTATCCAGCACCCATCCCTCCTTCCGATAGGAGGTATAGTGGAGAAGCCTTCTCCAATCGATCGGGCCGATGGACACACCGGTCATATAAGCATCGCGTAATACATAATCGATATTGTCGAAATTAAAAATTCCTCTGAAGAGCTGCTGGAGGGAGATCAACCAGCGCGGTTGCCTTCGCCCCTCTCTCCTAAGAGGCTTCTTGATGAGAAAGCCAATCTGTTCTGGATCGATGGCCTCTGATTGTTTAAGTGCGTCATGAGGGCTCCGTCGTATAGCCTTTAAAATGGGAGCAACCTTTTCACTGATGATGTGCTGACCGATCTCTTCGTGATTGGTTTTGAATCGAGAGAGATATTGTTCATCAAAAAAATGGCAGAAGGGGCCATGACCAATATCATGTAAAAGTCCAGCGAGCCGAAGGATTTCTTCGATATAGTAATAAGAGGGGAGTTCGGTTTTAAAAATCTTGAAGAGAGATGGATAAAGCTTTTCGGAGAAAACCCCTGCCATGTGCATCGTCCCGAGGGAGTGCTGGAATCGGGTATGTTCCGCAGAGGGGAAGACCCAGCGAGCGCTCTGGAGTTGGAAGATGCGACGAAGTCGTTGAACCCATGGTGTGTCGATCACATCCCTTTCTGTTTTCTCCCCTTCTATTCGGTCGGTCATCACAATATAGTGGTAAATAGGGTCTGCGATCAATCCAGTTCCCTGAGGTCCCCCCTCTCCTCTTATCGCTCTGAGGTCTCGCTTCATAATTCATCGTCAGTGGCTTCGCTCCCTTTCGTCTTCCCTTTGGGGTTGACGAACTTCACTTTCCCCGAAGCCACTTCCCGAAGAGCGTTGACGATGGGTCGGTTATCCGTCTCCACTAAAGGCTTGGCCCCTCTCATGATCATCTTCGCCCTTCTCGCAGCCAAGATGACCAGCTCAAACCGGCTCTCCACTTTTTTTAGACAATCCTCCACTGTTATCCTTGCCATCCTTCTCCTCCCAATCCCTCTTTTTTTTCGTTGAGTATTAAGTCCTTCATCCTTCGACACCGTTCGGCAATGATGATCGCTTTCATTTTTTCAACCGTATCCTCAATCCGTTCATTAACGATCACATAATGGTACCAATGTGCTTCTCCAATATCTTTCTTTGCATGAGCTAAGCGGAGTTTAATGATTTCGGGTGAGTCGAGACCCCTTTTGACCAATCGCTCCTCAAGGATCTTCAGGGATGGAGGAAGGATGTAGATCAATATCGCATGATCCATCTCCTTCGAAACTTTTTTTGCTCCCTGAGTGTCAATGTCCAGAACCAAATCAATCCCTTCTAATTTCAAGATTTCGAAATTATCTCGAGCCGTACCATAGCGGTTCTCCAACACTTCTGCCCATTCTAAGAATTCGCCTCTCTCCACCATTCTTTGAAAAACAGAATGGGTGACGAAATAATAGTCTATCCCCTCACGCTCGTTGGCTCGAGGTGAACGCGTGGTATAGGAAATAGAAAAGCGAAGGCCTGGTAATTCTTCAATGACCTTTCGGAGCAGAGTTGTCTTTCCCGTACCTGAAGGTGCTGAGAAGACAAAGGTTAACCCTCTTCCCTTTTCCATCATTTGGTTTTCGATCCCCTCACCTTTCCATTCATCCTCCCTATCTCTCTGGATAGAGAGGGATGAGTCTACTTACTCGATATTCTGGACCTGTTCCCGAATCCTTTCCAGTTCGCCCTTGATCTCCACAACCCTTTGGGAAATCTCAGCATCATTCGCCTTAGCGCTTACCGTATTGACTTCCCGATGAATTTCCTGAAGTAAAAAATCCATTTTACGGCCAACAGGCTCTTCCCCCTTTAATAGCATGGCCAATTGGGCCAGGTGGCTTTCCGCCCTCACAACCTCCTCAGTAATATCCGTCCTCTCTGCCAAGAAGGCTATCTCTTGTTGGAAACGATAAGAATCTACCTCGATCCCTCCTAATAAAGATTGGAGCCTTTCTTGAAGTCGATTTCGATAGACTTCAAACCTAAATGGAAACTGTCGTTTGATCTCCCCTAACTCTCGAGCAATTCGGTCTAATCGCTCTTGGAGATCTTTTGCGAGTGATTCCCCTTCTGCCCGCTTCATGTCATCCATCTCTTGGAGGGATCGTTTCAAAATCGGAATGATCTCATTCCAGTAAGGCTCGATATCTCCTGTCTCTTCCTTCGCTGTGATCAAGTCCTTAGCTCCGGTCAGCATTTCCAAAGTAATTTCACCACCGAGTTGGAACTTTTCCTTAAGGGACTGAAGCACTCGGTAATACTGGTCGGCAAGATAAAAATCCACATTGAGCTGAACTCTTTCTTCTCCAAGGGTGTCCAATCTGAATGAGACATCAACCCTTCCTCTCGAAACCTGGGATCGGATGCTCTCTTTGATACGGGTTTCAAATGGGATCAGCCGTTTAGGAAGTTTGACGTTGATATCGCAATATCGGTGATTGACGGATCGAGATTCGACTATCAACCTCCCCAAGGTCGTATCCCCTTCTCCCCTTCCAAAACCGGTCATGGACTTTAACATGGATGGTCCTTTCCTCCTTTTAAATCCCCTGCATATTTTTTCCGAAACTGGTTGAAGAGTTTGATGACCTCGTCCTGTCGATAATCGGGATAAGTCCACTCCAGCGGTAAAAAGGACTTATTCCAAAAGATCAAGGTTAGATCAGCATAGATGCCCTCCCTAAGATAAGGTCGATGGGCATAGCCTTTCGTCGTAGCAAGAATGATATGCTCCAAACAGATGTATCCCGGATCAATATTGAGCCGACGATTTCCATCAGGGGTCGCATATTTCTCTTCTAAATGATTAGTAGTCAGTTTAATATTCGGCAGGAGCGGTATGGAGATGAGCTGTTCGAAAGTAATGAAGCGACGAAAAAGATCCTTTCCCATTTCCTGAGCGTAGTAGTCGGTGAAGTTGAAAGGGAGTCTGTCGCTTATAAAATCTAACTCTCCATAGACCATGCGGAGGTCCTGAATTCCCTGATAAAGGATATCATCCTCTGAAGCAATCAGGCTCATAAAGAGCTTAACAGGTTTGGGTTCCTTCGGTTTGCCCATCCTTCTCATCCGCTCTTTTTAAATAGAGGAAGAACTCCTTGTTTCCTTTTGGGCCAAGGAGAGGAGATTCCTTCACCCTTAGAACGTTCAATCCAAGTCCCCGGCTGAACTCTGAAATCCGTTCGATCACTTTTTGATGTAATGCGGGGTCCCGTACCACCCCTCCTTTTCCCACTTCACCCTTTCCCACTTCAAATTGGGGTTTGATGAGGCTAACGAGACGACCTCCTCTTTTCAGAAATCCAAGAAGATGGGGAAGAAATTTTTCGACCGAGATAAAAGATGTATCGACAAGGATCAGGTCCATCTCCTCCTCCACCTCTCCCCTCTTGAGATATCTTATATTCCTCTTTTCTAAATTTATCACTCTGGGGTCTTTTTGGAGCTTCCATGCCAATTGCCCATAACCGACATCCACAGCATAAACCTTTCGTGCTCCTCTCTGAAGCACACAATCTGTAAACCCACCTGTCGAGGCCCCTACATCCATCACCACCATTCCCTCTGGATCAATCCCAAAGGCCTCCAGTGCTCCTTCTAATTTCTCTCCCCCCCGACTCACATAAGGCCGGCCTTCTCTCCGAAGATGGATCTTGGCTTCCACATCCACTTTTGTTCCGGGCTTATCCATTTTCTGACCATCAATACTTACCTTCCCTTCCATAATTAAGGATCTCGCTCGCTCTCTACTCTGAACGAATCCTTTTTCTAACAAAAGTTTGTCAAGCCGTTCCTTTCTTCCCATGTTACTAATCAGTCCATAATTGTATGGACATTAAAGACTAACAAAAAATATCTCAAATCTCCCCAATAATCCCCTCCCACCGAGGGGAGGGGAGATTTTTGGGAGAATATGTCTAATCAATTATGGACTCCTTAGTAACCCCACCGAACAACCTTTCCTCAGAGGATTCCCAAATATATCATTGTGAGGTTTCACAAATCAGGATAAATTTATTCGGGATTGGGAAACATTCGGGTCACAGAGGTCTTGGTCTGGATCGGATGAATGGATGACGATTTCTCCATTTCGGCCATCTCCTTCGCTGCTTTAAAAATACCATTTTCGTCGATCCCATACTTTTCCCTGAGGAGAGATTGTGGGCCATGTTCAACAAAGAGGTCAGGGACGCCCAAACGTTTCACTTGAACTTGAAAAAGTCCTCTTTCTTGAAAGAGCTCAAGCACTGCACTCCCGAAGCCACCAAGGAGTACATTTTCTTCAACCGTGAGAACCTTTCCAATCTTTTTCGCCCAGTCACAAATGAGGTCTCCATCCAAGGGTTTAAGGAACCGGCTATTGACCACCGCCGTTTCTATCTCAATCATCTCCAGTCTCTCCGCAGCACGGATGGAAGGATAAACAGTAGAACCGATGGCTAAGATGAGGACATCCTTGCCCTCCCTCACCACCTCTCCCTTTCCGATCTCGATTGATTTGAGTTTGGCATCCCTCCTCACACCCACTCCCTTTGACCTCGGATATCGGAATGCCACAGGTGTGGGACAATCAATGGCCGTTTTGATCATATGCTGAAACTCACATTCATCCTTGGGTACCATGATGATGAGATTTGGAATGTGCCTTAGGTAAGAAAAATCGAAAAGACCGTGATGAGTAGGACCATCCTCTCCTACGATTCCCCCTCGATCAAGGGCAAAGACCACAGGGAGGTTCTGTAGGCAAACGTCCTGAAGGATCTGGTCATAGGCCCTTTGCAAAAAGGTAGAATAAATGGCGACGACAGGTTTCATTCCTTCAAGGGCTAAGCCTGCAGCAAAAGTGACCGCATGTTGTTCTGCTATTCCAATATCATAAAATCGATCGGGGAAAATCTTTGAAAATTCCTCCAACCCTGTCCCGCTCTGCATGGCCGCCGTTACGGCAATTAGACGTTTGTTCTCTTTCGCCAATTTGCAGAGGGTCTCACCGAAGACCTCGGTAAAAGTGGGAGGGTTATGGGTCTCATCCTGTCTTGGCTCTCCGGTCTCTACGATGAAAGGAGATATGCCGTGGAAACAAGAAGGGTTCATTTCTGCTGGCCCATAGCCTTTCCCTTTTTTGGTGATCACATGGACAAGGATCGGCCCTCTCAATTTTTTGATATTCTGAAAGTTTTCGATTAGATAATCGAGGCGATGGCCATCGATCGGCCCTATATATTTCAAACCCAGTTCCTCAAAGAGGAGGCCTGGCATTAAAAAACCCTTTAACGACTCCTCTGCTTGTTTGGCAAACCTCAGTACTGATTTCCCAATTCCAGGAAGCGTCTCAAGAAAGGCCTTCAGATCTTCTCGGAATCGGTTGACAAACTGTCCGGTCATCAAACGGTTGAGGTAGGAGGAGAGGGCCCCCACATTAGGTGAGATCGACATTTCGTTATCATTGAGGATAACGATTAAGTCTTGATCAATGTGCCCTGCTTGATTGAGACCTTCAAATGCAAGACCTGCAGTCATTGACCCATCTCCGATCACGGCAATAACCCTACCCTCTTCACCTTTCTTCCTTCTAGCCTCCGCCATTCCAAGGGCAGCTGAGATAGAGGTACCGCTGTGACCAGAGTCGAAGGCATCGTAAGGACTTTCATCCCTTTTTGGAAAACCACTGATCCCTTCATATTGTCTCAGAGTATGGAAACGGTCTCTCCTCTCTGTTAAAAGTTTGTGAGTGTAACTCTGGTGCCCGACATCCCATATCAATTTATCCCTGGGGAGGTCGAAGACATAATGAAGGGCAACCGTCAATTCCACCACTCCAAGATTCGAAGCAAGGTGCCCTCCGGTTTTTGAAACCGTGGAGATGATCTCTCTCCGTATTTCATTGCAGAGATTCTCCAATTCCTCCATATCTAATCTCTTCACGTCATCTGGTTTGTATATCTGATCAAATATTCGAGTCATCGATCAACCCCGTTATTGAAAAAAAAGTCTGCTATTAAGGAACTCATATTCACTTTTAGACCCCCTTACAATTAATATAGTCCATATTTTAATGCAACTACGGGGTCAATATTGCCTCGCTATGATGAAACGGGCGATCTCTCTAAGAGGCTCAGCTTCTTCTCCGAATGGATTCAAGGCGTCTATCGCAAAATCTATCAATTCCTTAGCCTTCCTCTTTGATTCTTCAATTCCCAATAAAGAGGGATAGGTGGCTTTCTTTTTTGAAAGATCGCTTCCTATATTTTTACCGAGCAAGAGAGCGTCTCCCTCCACATTCAAAATGTCATCAGCAATTTGAAAGGCAAGGCCTACCCTCTCACCATAATGGGTAAATGCCTTAAGAGTTTCAGGGCTCCCCCCTCCTAACTTCGCCCCTGCTCGGATCGAAACCAGGATCAACGCTCCAGTTTTATGAGTATGAATATACTGGAGCTTAGGAAGGTCCACCTCCTTCCCCTCTGATTCAATGTCCAGAACCTGCCCCCCAACCATTCCAAAAATTCCTGCAGCCTGAGCCACCTCATTCACGGTGTCGAGAACGGCTCTTACATTCCATATACCCTCCAATGTAGAACGGTCTGTCATTAATTTAAAGGCTTCTGTCAATAGACCATCTCCAGCCAAAATACCGATCGCCTCTCCAAAAACTTTGTGACAGGTTGGTCTCCCCCTTCGATAATCATCATTATCGATGGCAGGAAGGTCATCGTGAATGAGAGAGTAAGTATGGATCATCTCCAATGCGCAGGCAAATGGAAGAATCCTGTCTCCCTTTCCACCTACTGCTTCAAAGGCAGCTATTGATAAAATGGGGCGAATTCTTTTCCCACCATTAAAAAGGCTATGCCTTATTGCCTTGTGAAGTGTTGTATGAAACTCCGCTTCCTTAGGGAAATACTTTTCAAGAGCTATATCGACAATCTCTTTCTTCTCCTGGAGATATCTCTTAATATCCATCCGGTATTATTCTTCTTCAGAGCTGGTTTCTTTTAAGTCTGTTGAAGGCTCGAAGGGCTGGGCTTTTAGAATTTCATCCTTCCCTTTGAGGAGAATCTCTACTTTCTTCTCTACCTCATCCAATTTTTGATTACAAAACCGGGAGAGTCGGATTCCCTCTTCAAAGAGTTTTAAGGACTCTTCTAAGGGGATCTCCCCTTCTTCTAACTTAGAAACAATCTTTTCCAATTTTTTCAATGCGTCTTCGAACCTTTCCTTTGGCACAAACTCTCTCCCCACTCTTATTAAGTATAAATAATAATATTATATCTTTAAACCTTTTATCGTCAAGACCCTTCCTTTCTCTCAATACCACAGAACAAGGCTCCCCGATAGAGTTTCACTTCAACCCTATCCCCTTCTTTGACTTGACTCACATCCCTTAAAATTTGAAGTTTTGGGAGCTTTCGAGTTATGCTATATCCTCTTTGAAGGATAGAAAGAGGACTTAATGAATCTAATTTTCCCAGAACCCATCTCGTCTTCTGCCTCTGGATCTCAATGGAGTGTTTGATATGTTGACCCAAACGCCTCCCCATCTCAAAAATAAGTAGTCTAAGGTTTTCTATCCTTTGTAGGGGATCTTGAAGGATCAACCTTTCACTTAGATGTAAGTTCTTTTCCTTTTTCCCTTTGATGCTCCAATAGATTGACCTTCGAAACCTGTTGACGAAGTCGTCCACCCTTAAAAAGTATTCCTCTATTTTCCTTCTCGGATCTATTAAGCCCTTTCTGAGATGAGACAAATCTGTCCTTCTTTCTCGAAGGTTTTTAAAGATTTGAATTTCTAAACGATTCTCTAAATAATGAAGCGTGTTTTGGATCTCCCCCTTATCTTTCACCACCAACTCCGCGGCAGCAGAAGGCGTGGGTGCCCTCAAATCTGCAACAAAGTCTGAGATGGTGTAATCGGTCTCATGGCCTACTGCAGAGATGATGGGAATTTTAGAATAATAAATTGCCCGTGCCGCTTCCTCCTCATTAAAGGCCCATAGGTCTTCTAATGATCCCCCTCCTCTTCCTAAGATAATCACCTCCACATTCATTTGTTCATTGAAATATTCTATCGCTTCTTTAATTTCAGACGAAGCTCCTTCCCCTTGAACCCGAACGGGGTAGATGAGGATATGAACATTTTTGTATCTTCGATGGATGATATGAAGCATATCTCTAATGGCGGCTCCAGTGGGAGAGGTTATAATTCCAATAGTTTGGGGTATCATGGGAATCGATTTTTTATGTTTAATATCGAAAAGCCCCTCCCTCTCAAGCCTCTCCTTTAATTGGAGAAAGGCAAGCTGGAGAGCTCCAATCCCTTTAGGCTCTATCTCCTCTAAAACCAGTTGATATTCTCCCCTTTTTTCGTAGAGGCTCACCCTTCCTCGACAGATGACATGAAGTCCATCCTCAGGAAGAAAACGGAGCGTTCGAGCTTTCGTCTTAAAGAATACAGCTCGGACCTGGCTAAAATCGTCTTTTAAAGTAAAATAAATATGGCCAGAAGGGGGAATTCTGAGGTTTGAGATCTCTCCTTCGACCCAGATGTCAGGAAACCTATCTTCGAGAATATCTTTGATCTCCTGCGTGAGTTCTGAGACAGTAAGAATGTATCGAAAAGGGAGTTCCATGATTAAGCCCGAAGGGTTACTGTTTAAGAGATTTTAGAGACCGACAACATGACCTTTTAACGAAACGGGCATCTTTACCTTAACCTTTTGACCATTGACCCATTTTTATAATTTAAATATAACAGAAAGGATATGAAGTGTAAAACTTAATTTTGCAGAGTTGACGTCTTTTAAATTTAGTTATAAAATTCACATATTCTTTTTGAGGTTTTGGGTTTGAAAAAATTTTCCTTGGATGAGTTGAAGGGTATAGCCAATTGCATTTTTTCAAAGGCAATTTCGGCGGTCAATCCTTTTGAAAGGTTGAAAGAGGTCATTCGGATTGAAAAAAATCGCCTCTTCTTCAGAACAGGGGAAGAGTTAGAGCAGGATTTTGATATAAATTCATTTAAAAAGATATTTCTTATTGGGTCTGGAAAAGCCTCTGCCTCAATGGCCCAAGCCCTTGAAAAAATCTTTGGAGATCGGATTACAAGGGGATTCGTAACAACAAAATACGGACATTCCCTCCCCCTTAAAAAAATTGAAGTTATAGAAGCTGGACATCCCATTCCCGACCCAAATGGTTTCAAAGGGGCGAAAAAGATCCAATCTTTGCTCAAAGAATCCGGAACCGAAGACCTGGTGATTTTCATCCTATCGGGTGGGGCTTCAGCTCTTCTTCCTCTTCCAGCGAATGGTATCGCCCTTGAGGAGAAACAGGAGGTGACACAATTACTTCTCGATTGTGGAGCGGATATTAAAGAGATCAATACTATTCGGAAACATATTTCACAAATCAAAGGAGGATGGCTTGCAAGGTGGGCCTATCCTTCTACGGTTATTTCGTTCATTCTATCCGATGTCGTGGGAGATCAACTCGATGTCATCGGTTCTGGCCCTGCGGTTCCCGATCCCTCCTCATTCGAAGAGGCCTGGGAGATTTTAAAGAAATATGATTTGATTGACGAGGTCTCTGCCTCGATCAAAAAATATCTCTTATTAGGGAGAGAAGGGAAGGTTGAAGAGACACCAAAACCTGGAGATGCCGTCTTTGAAAAGGTCTATCATACCCTGATCGGTTCAAACCTCCTTGCCCTCCGTGCGGCAGAGAAGGAAGCCTTATCCACCGGATTGAACACTCTCATCCTCTCTTCTTCAATTGTGGGTGAGACCAGAGAAGCGGCTCGATTCCATGCCGCGATAGCAAGAGAAGTGATTTCCAGTGGTCATCCTCTCCCAAAGCCTGCCTGCATCCTCTCTGGAGGTGAAACGACAGTGACCATCAAAGGCCGTGGCATCGGAGGAAGAAACCAAGAATTTGCCTTGGCAATGGCCTTGGAGATCAGTGAATTAGAAAAGGTGGTCTTTCTTAGCGGAGGGACAGATGGGACAGATGGACCTACGGATGCCACGGGAGCTATTGTGGATCATACAACCCTTAGCAGAGCGCGATCAAAGGGTTTGGATCCAAAGGCCTACCTTGAGAATAACGATTCTTACTCGTTTTTTAAAAATTTGGGGGATCTCTTGATCACTGGACCTACCCACACCAACGTGATGGATGTGAGGATTCTCCTAATAGATTGATAATCCCTATTTCGGAAAGGGTATGAATTTAGCGCCTTGAAAAATCATTAAGATAGATGGTCAAAAAGGTTGTCATTCCTGCGGAAGCAGGAATCCAGGTCTCTTTTTCTTGGTTCTGGATTCCCGTTTTCACGAGAATGACAGAGAAAGTGAACTATCTACGCCTCATTTCAAAAGGCTAAAGTGTTACCGGAAAGGAAATTCTAATGTATGAAATCAGCATCTCATCCCACTTCTCCGGTGCACATCGATTACGGTACCTTCATGGAAAATGCGAGGAACTCCATGGCCACAATTGGAAGGTGGAGATCTCTGTGGTCTCTAAAAAGCTCAGTAACGAAGGGGTTGTCATCGATTTCGAGATCCTAAAACAGAAACTAAAAAAGATCTTAAAGCATCTCGATCACACCTATCTCAACGACCTCCCTTATTTCTCAGGGAAGGAGCCCTCTTCTGAAAATATTGCTAAATATATCTTTGACCAACTAAAAATGGAGCTAAAAGGGCACCCTGTAAAACTCAAAAAAGCCACCGCATGGGAGTCGGAGACTTCCTCTGCGACCTATTTCGGGAGATGAGAAATGAATGATATACAGAACCAAAAGGATCACCGAAGAATTGAGATCAATAAAGTAGGGGTGAAAAACATTCGCTACCCGATCACGGTATTGGATAAGGCCAAAGGCGTTCAACACACCGTGGCCAGTGTCAATATGTATGTAGACCTCCCCCATCAATTCAAAGGCACACATATGAGCCGGTTTGTGGAGATACTCAACAAATACAAAGGCGATATCGCTATCAAAAACTTCTCAAGGATTTTGGCAGAGGTAAAAAAGAAATTGAAAGCCAAGACAGCCCATCTGGAGGTGGAGTTTCCCTATTTTATTGAGAAAGAGGCCCCGATCACAAAAGCCAAGAGTTTGATGGAATATGTCTGCAGGTTTTGCGGCTCGATCAACGAAAAAGTAGATTTCTATGTCGGGATCGTCGTTCCGATCACAACGGTATGTCCCTGTTCAAAAGAGATCAGTGAGTTCGGAGCACACAATCAAAGGTCGCTCGTCACGGTCAATCTACGGTTTAGAAAGTTCATCTGGATCGAAGAGATTGTTCGTTTGGTGGAGGAGTGTGCTTCTTGTGACCTTTATTCCATTTTGAAGAGACCGGATGAAAAATTTGTGACAGAAAGGGCTTATGAAAAACCGATGTTTGTTGAAGATGTAGTGAGGGAGATTGCAAAACGTCTAAAAAAGGATAAGAACATCACTTGGTTTACAGTGGAGTCCGAAAACTTTGAGTCGATACATAATCATAGCGCCTATGCTTTTGTGGAAAATAACTCCAATGGTTAATCAAACCTTCAACCCCTCGACTTAAAGGCCGAGGGCTTAGCCTGCCTACCGCAGGCAGGGAATTTGGTTATATTATTAATTAATATTCGGGGAGTAGCGCAGCCTGGTAGCGCGCTTGGTTCGGGACCAAGAGGTCGCCGGTTCAATTCCGGTCTCCCCGACCATGTTTTTTCCCAGGAAGAAAGGGACAAGTGTGATACCTATGCATAGGAGTGAGGGTCTGTCTACCCATGTAGAAAATGGAGAAAGAAGGTTTTTCTATGGTTGGGTTGTTGTCATAGCCTCTTTCTTTGTGGCCATGATGGCATATGGTGGAGCTTATTCCTATGGTGTTTTCCTTAGGCCCCTCCGTCAGGATTTTGGCTGGACTGCGGCAGCAACATCCGGGGCGTTTTCTTTTTATGTGTTGTCATACTGTTCACTCAGCATTCTGAGTGGATGGGCTGTTGACAGGTTTGGGCCACAGATAACGACTGGTTTGGGCGGTCTGTTTATGGGTTTGGGATTATTTTTTTCGAGCCAGGTCAATTCCTTATGGCATATTTACATGACTTACGGACTTCTCATTGGTGCAGGAATGAGTACTGTTTATAGTCCTATACTAACTACGATCACGAGGTGGTTTACGGAGCGTAGAGGCCTGGCACTGGGTATTGTCACGTCTGGGATAGGCGTGGGTATTTTGGTTATTCCCTTATTCGCCAGTTACCTTATCTCAATCCATGGCTGGAGAATATCCTATCTTATCATAGGGCCTATCATTGGGGGTATTATTGTCACTGCTTCCTTTTTCATGAAAAAAGGCCTGTCGCAAAGAGGAAAGGCCTCTGAAGAACGAATATTTCTTGATAAGGTGGATAAAGGCAACAATGGGAAAGAGGGGATAAGGAGGTATGAAATAGCTTCGGATGTAATAGGACTCTCTATCAGGGAGGCGGCCGGCACCAAGACATTTTGGCTGCTAAGTTCAATGAACTTATTGGTAGGAGTTACCCAGCTGATGATCATGGTACATTTTGTTCCTTATGTTCAAGAAGGCTTCAAGCTCTCTCCTATCATTGTCGCCACCCTGCTCAGCTCCATTGGCGCTGTCAGCATTGCTGGCAGGCTAATCATGGGCGCAGCTTCGGATTACATCGGAAGGAAAAGAGCATTGGCTATCTCCACATCCATTCAAGGGGTGATGATAATTGGATTTATATTTTCGTCAAGCGTATGGATGCTTTACCTATCCGCTGCTTTTTATGGATTTGGCTATGGTGGCAACACACCTCAATTCCCTGCACTCACAGGGGAGCTCTTTGGGCTGCGTCGAATGGGGACCATTTTAGGGACACAAACAATTTTCTATGGAATAGGTGGCGCCCTTGGCCCCTTACTGGCAGGCCATCTCTTTGACGCAACTGACAGCTACATCAATGCTTTTGCATTAGCAGCCATTGCCATGCTTCTGACAGCGACTTTTACTTTATTTCTAAAGAAGCCGCAAAAGGTATCCTCCAGTGGTGCACCAAAGAAATAATGCTATATTTGAAAGAGCACTTGGATAGCTTATTTACAACACATGAACTCAAAATCCCCATAGTTGTTTGCCTTGGTGGTATAGGTATCTATCGATAAGGTAATCCTCCCCACAGGAGATGATCCTACCTCACAGTAATTTGGGAACTTATCACATTAGTTACTTTTATCTCTCCATCTCGAAAATATTCAACATAACATTCCAATCTATAGAAACCAGGGTTATCTGTACGAAGCCATACCCTAAAGGTTCCCGGCGGTCCATAATCTACCTCCTTCACTCTATGACAGTATGGACCGTCACCCGACCAGTAGAAGCAAGCCTTTCTAATCTTTGATTTACCATCCGACTCAAAGGTAACTTTAACCAGGTAATGTAAGCTGGTTCCGATGCTTTCAGCTCCGGGCACCTCTATTGTTAATAGTCTCAATTCGCCCGGAATAAAAGGTTCGGTTGGCACTGTGACACAAGAAGGAGCAAAAAAAATAACCCCACCTGTCAAAAGAGCTATCCATTTTGACCACATCTTTAAAGACCTCCTGTGGGACCCTTTTTCTCCAATCTTCAAATATAGCGCTTCGTGCGTCTAACTTAATTTCTGATCTCCGTCAAACAATCTCCTCTCTCTTACCCCTTTTGATCCTATAGTTCCCGAAATAATTTGCTTGAACGAAGGTATTCATAAAGTTCACAGCAGTTGCCAATTCGATATAATGAACCCGTGAGGCGATGTTTTGGGCCTCTGCCCGTTTAGTATAGGAGACCAAAGCAAGCTTGGCTCCCATGCCAGCCGCATTTCCCACTTGTAAGAACCGCTCGAGAGGCAGTGATGGCAGCATGCCGATTGCGATGGCACTCTCTATATGGATATAGCTTCCAAAGGCGCCTGCAATGACGATTTGGTCAATATCCTCCTCTGTTAGACCTTTCGTTTCTAAGAGCACTTGAATGCCTGTGCGAATGGCTGCCTTAGCTAATTGGAAGGCTCTCACATCTGCCTGAGTAATCCCTATAGAAGGTCTTTTAGAGCTTTCCTCCTCGCTCACAAGAACAAATTCGATCTCATTCTGATGGGATCGCACTCGAGGATGGTCGTTGTGTATTCTGCCATTCTCATCTAATACACCGGTAAGATACATTTGAGCTATGGTATCCAGGATTCCGGACCCACAAATTCCAATAGGGAGCATATTATCAATAGTTTGGTATTGAATCTTACCTTGTTCTATACGCACCCTTTCAATGGTTCCGCTTGAGGCTCGCATACCATCCCTTATATGGCCGCCTTCGAATGCAGGACCGGATGCACAGGAGACACTATAGATTTCCCCTTCATCAATAAGGGAAACTTCTGTATTCGTCCCGATATCCAAAACGAACACGATCCCTTTGGCTTCGGAGGCCTTTATGCTCAGTAATACCGCAGTATGGTCGGCACCTATAAAACCAGCAATGTTAGGCAGAAAGTGAACATAAGCTCCTGGAGCAATTCGAAGGCCTACGTCACGAGCTTTTATGTTCAGAGCCTCCTTCACCGCTGGTATGAATGGAGAGTAAACCAATTGCTCTACAGGCAAACAGAGCAATATATGGTGCATGGCTGTATTTCCTACCACAACTGAATCAACAATCTCCTCTGTTTTAGAACCCACTTCAGAGCAAAGGTCTTCGGCCAATTGATTAAGAGAGTTGACGATCACCTTTTGGAGCCGCAAACCCTCATCCGGCGATTTTAGGATCCGTGTTATCCGGGTAACGATATCTTCACCAAAACTGATCTGGGGATTCATCTCCGCTTTCGCTGCCAATGTCTTCCCACTATCCAGATCCAGCAGATAGCCGGCTACTTTTGTAGTACCTAAATCGATGGCTAATCCAAGATGAGGGCTTGATAAGGGGTGGAGGGCGATCACCTCATCGCCACGGAGTGAAACCCTAAACCTCCAATTCAAAGATCGGAGCCGGATAGGGAGATCTCGAATGACATCGATATCCATTTTCTTGCATTGGATTTGGTATTGCTCTTTCAAACCTTCAAAA